>VFQM010000328.1_pt1 | contig 55580 bp, 55 predicted proteins | sample 3512391 | NCBI WGS metagenome assembly VFQM01 (sample SAMN10412369, study PRJNA504923) | tailings metagenome | isolation source: Replicate 1 from Balatoc abandoned mine | place: Philippines | reverse complement strand
GCGACGACGGCGGCGGCGTCGGCGAAATGGCGCTTGGCCAGCGCGTGCGCCGACAGCGTGCCCGCGGTCCACACGGTCTCGATGCCGCGGGCGCGCGCGGCGGCGCCGACCTCGGCGTGGAACTCGGCGCCGCGCTCCCCCACCTCGCCCATCTCGCCCAGCACCAGCCAGCGCGGGCCGGGCAGCGCGGCCAGCACGTCGATGGCAGCCAGCATCGAATCGGGATTGGCGTTGTAGGTGTCGTTGACCAGCGTCACGGCGCGGCCGCCGATCTGCAGCCGCTGCACCTGCGAGCGGCCGGACACCGGCTCGAAGGCGGCCAGGCCGCGCGCCACCGCTTCAAGCGGCACGCCCGCAGCCAACGCGCAGGCGGCGGCGGCCAGCGCGTTCTTCACGTTGTGGCGCCCGGCCAGCTGCAGCGTGGTGGCGGTGCTGCCCTGCGGCGTGTGCAGCGTCAGCGCCCAGTGCGTGCCCTGCCACTGCGCATCGGCCGTGAGGTCGGCCGGGGCCTCGGCGGTGGCCTCGAGCGCGAAGGTCAGCACGCGGCGGCTGCCGGCCAGCGCACGCCACAGCGGCGTGAAGGCGTCGTCGGCCGGGAACACCGCGGTGCCGTCGGCGGGCAGCGCGGCAATCGCACTGCCGTTCTCGCGCGCCACGGCCTCGACCGTGGCCATGAATTCCTGGTGCTCGCGCTGCGCGTTGTTGACGAGCGCGATCGTCGGCCGCGCGATGGCGGCCAGTTCAGCGATCTCGCCCGGATGATTCATGCCGAGCTCGACCACGCCCGCGCGGTGCGTGGCGCGCAGGCGCAGCAGCGTCAGCGGCACGCCGATGTGGTTGTTCAGGTTGCCCTGCGTCGCGAAGGCGGCATCGCCGAAGGCGGCGCGCAGGATGCTGGCCACCATCTGCGTCACGGTGGTCTTGCCGTTGCTGCCGGTCACCGCCACCAGCGGCAGCGTGCAGCGCGCGCGCCACTGCGCCGCCAGCGTCTGCAGCGCCTGCAGCGTCTGGGGAACCAGCAGGCCGGGCAGCGTGCTCTCGCCCAGGCCGTGTTCGGCCAGCGCCGCCACGGCGCCGGCGGCGCGCGCCTGCGGCAGGAAGTCGTGCGCGTCGAAACGCTCGCCGCGCAGCGCCACGAACAGGTCGCCCTCGCGCAGCGTGCGCGTGTCGCTGTGCACGCGCTCGAACACGATGTCGCCGCGGCCCACCAGCGTGGCGCCGGGCAGCAGGGCCTGGGCTTGCTGCAGGCTCAGCATGCGGGCCTCCGCGCGAGTGCAGCGCGGGCCTCGGCCTCGTCGCTGAAGGGCAGGCGCTGGCCGCGCACTTCCTGGTAGTCCTCGTGGCCCTTTCCGGCCAGCAGCACCACGTCTTGCGGCGCGGCCGACAGCACGGCGTGCGCGATGGCAGCGCGGCGGTCCTCGATGACGGCGACGTCGTCGTGGCCGGGCACGCCGGCCAGGATCTGCGCCAGGATGAAGTCGGGCGCCTCGTCGCGCGGGTTGTCGCTGGTGAGCACCACGCGGTCGGCGCCGCGCTCGGCGATGGCACCCATCAGCGGGCGCTTGGTGGCGTCGCGGTTGCCGCCGCAGCCGAACACGCACCACAGCCGGCCGCCGCGTGCCGCGGCCAGCGGGCGCAGCGCCTGCAGCACCTTGTCGAGCGCATCGGGCGTGTGTGCGTAGTCCACCACCACCTCGGGCCCGGCACCGCTGGCCGCGCCCAGGCGCTGCATGCGGCCGGGCACCGGCGTGAGCCGCGGCACCACCGCGGCCGCGTCGGCCAGCGGCACGCCCAGCGCGCGCAGGCCGCCCAGCACGACCAGCAGGTTGTGCACGTTGTAGTCGCCGATCAGCGTGCTGCGCACCGGCACCACCACGCCGTCCTCGAAGAGCTGGAAGGCCAGGCCGCCGTCGACGTAGCGCACCTGCGTGGCCTGCAGCCGCGCGCCACGCTGCAGCGAGACGGTCCAGACGTCGACACCGCTGAGCTCGGCGGCCAGCGACGCGCCTTGCTCGTCGTCGATGTTGATGGCGGCAGCCTGCAGGCCCGGCCACGCGAACAGGGCGCGCTTGGCGGCCCAGTAGGCAGCCATGTCGCCGTGGTAGTCGAGGTGGTCGCGCGTGAAGTTGGTGAACAGCGCGACGTCGATGGCCGCGGCGTCCAGCCGGTGCTCGACGATGCCGATCGACGAGGCCTCCAGCGCGCAGGCGGCGAAGCCCTGGTCGGCGAAACGGCGGAATGCGGCGTGCAGCGTCACCGGGTCGGGCGTGGTCAGGCCGGTGTGCACGACGGTGCCGGCGGCTGCCTCGCCATCGGACGCCGCCAGCGGCGGTTCACCAATCCCCAGCGTGCCCATCACCCCGCAGCGCCGGCCCAGCAGCGTCAGCGCCTGCGCCGTCCACCACGCCGTGCTGGTCTTGCCGTTGGTGCCGGTGGTGGCCACCACTCGCAGCGCGTCGCTGGGCTGGCCGAAGTAGGCGTGCGCGATGCCGCCAGTGGCGGCCTTCAGGCCCGGCAACGCAGCGATGCGCGCGTCCTCGAAGCCGAAGGCCTCGATGCCACCGGCCTCGACCAGGCAGGTCGACGCGCCCGCGGCGAGCGCCTGCTGCACGAAGCGGCGGCCGTCGTTGGCGTAGCCCGGCCAGGCGATGAAGGCGTCGCCGGGCTGCACCAGGCGACTGTCGGTGCGCAGCGTGCCGGTGACCCACGACGACAACCAGCGTGCCGCGGCTTCAGGGGATTTCAGGCGTGTCAGCGGCATCTTCAGAAACTCTCTTGCTCGGCCACGACCGGCTTGCTGACGATCTGCGCCTGCACGTCGATGTCGGGCGGCACGTTCATCATGCGCAGCGTGTTCTGCACCACCTGGCTGAACACCGGCGCGGCGACCTCGCCGCCGTAGAAGACACCCTTGCCGGGTTCGTCGACCAGCACGGCCACGACGATGCGGGGGTTCTTCACCGGCGCGATGCCGACGAACCAGCTGCGGTACTTGTTGCCGTAGCTCTTGCCTTCCTGCTTGCGTGCGGTGCCCGACTTGCCGCCCACCGAGTAGCCGATGGCCTGCGCCTTCGGCCCCGTGCCGCCGGGGCCGGCGGCCAGCCGCAGCATCTCGCGCACCGCATGCACGGTCTCGGGCTTGAACACGCGCTGGCCCGTGGGCTGCGGGTCCTGGCGCAGGATGCTGGGTGCGACGACGTCGCCCTCGCGCGCGAACACGGTGTAGGCGCGTGCCAGCTGCAGCAGGCTGGTGCTGAGGCCGTAGCCGTAGCTCATGGTCGCCTGCTCGATCGGACGCCAGGTCTTGTGCGGGCGCAGCCGGCCGGTGACGACGCCCGGGAACTCGATCTGCGGCTTCTGGCCGAAGCCGACGGCGCTGTAGAGCTCCCACATCTCGCGCGGCTGCATCTGCATCGCCATCTTGACCGTGCCGACGTTGCTGCTCTTCTGGATGATCTCGCTCACCGTCAGCACACCGTGCGGGTGTGCATCGGTGATGGTGGAGCCGGTGACGGTGATGCGGCCGGGCGCGGTGTCGAAGCGCGTCTCGGGCCGCACGCGACCGGTGTCCAGCGCCAGCGCGGCGATGAAGGGCTTCATCGTCGAGCCGGGCTCGAAGGTGTCGGTGAGCGCGCGGTTGCGCAGCTGCTCGCCCTTCAGGTTCTGGCGCGCCGCGGGGTTGAAGCTCGGGTAGTTGGCCAGCGCCAGCACCTCGCCGGTCTGCGCGTCCAGCACCACCACGCTGCCGGCGCGCGCCTTGTGCTCGGCCACGGCATCGCGGATGCGCTGGTAGGCGAAGAACTGCACCTTGGAGTCGATGGCCAGCGTGATGTCCTGGCCGTTGACGGGGTCGGTCTGGTCGCCGATGTCCTCGACCACGCGGCCCAGGCGGTCCTTGACGACGGCGCGTGCGCCGTTGCGGCCCTGCAGTTCCTTCTGGAAGCGCAGCTCGATGCCTTCCTGGCCGCGTTCTTCCACGTTGGTGAAGCCGACCACGTGCGCCGCGGCCTCGCCCTCGGGGTAGTGGCGGCGGTACTCGCGCACCTGGTGCACGCCGGGGATGCCCAGCGCCTTGACCTCGGCCCACACGGCGTCGTCGACCTGGCGGCGCAGCCAGGCGAAGTTGGGGCTGCCGTCAAGCCGGTCGTTCAGGTCGGCGGGCTTCATGCCCAGCGTCTTCGCCAGCGCGCGGCGCTGCGCCGTGTCGGCCTGGAAGTCCTTCGGGATCACCCACACGCTGGGCGCTGGCACCGAGGTCGCCAGCACGAGGCCGTTGCGGTCGAGCACGCGGCCGCGGCTGGCCGGCAGGTCGAGCTGGTGCGCGTAGCGCTTCTCGCCCTGCATCTGGTAGAAGTCGGCGCCGATCAGCTGGATCCACACGGCGCGGCCCAGCAGCACCAGGAAGGCGACGCCGACCAGGAACACGACGAAGCGCGACCGCCACGGCGGCGTCTTGCTCGCCAGCAGCGGGCTGGTGGCGTAGTTGACGCTGCGCACGGTGGTGCCGTTGCTGCGCGGGCTGCGCTGGGAGCGCGGGCTGAGGCTCACCGCGCCGCCCCCGAGGCCGCATGCGGCCGGTCGCCCACGTACTGCGTGACCGCCGGCGTGGCGGTGCGCATCTGCAGCTTCTCGCGCGCGACCTGCTCCACGCGCAGGTGCGTGGCCTGCGCCTGGCGCTCGGCGTCCAGGCGCTTGTAGTCGGTGTCGAGCTGCCGCTGCTCGTTCTTCGCGCGGTCGAGCGCGGCGAACAGGCGCCGGCCTTCGTAGGACGTGCGCACCAGCACCAGCGCGCTGCCAAGCAGCGCGATCACCAGCAGCAGGTTCAGCTTCGTCATGCGCCGACCTCGGTGCGTTCGGCCACGCGCATCACGGCCGAGCGCGCGCGCGGGTTCTCGCGCACTTCGCCGATGCCGGGCTTCACGCGTCCCAGCGCGTGCAGCTTCAGCGGCCGCGGCGGCGCCATCGGGGCGCGCCGGTCGACCACCTCGCGGCTGTGCTCGGCGATGAAGGTCTTCACGATGCGGTCTTCCAGCGAATGGAAGCTGATCACGACGAGGCGTCCGCCCGGGGCCAGCAGGTCCAGTGCGGCCTTCAGGCCTTGTTCGAGCGCCTCAAGCTCGGCGTTGACGAAAATCCGAAGAGCTTGAAATGTGCGCGTTGCAGGGTCCTGGCCCGGTTCGCGGGTTTTGACGACACCAGCCACGAGCGCGGAAAGTTGCCCGGTGGTTCGAAGCTGATCCCCGCCCTGCCGGCGAGCAACAACCGCCTTTGCAATCTGTAGAGCAAACCGTTCTTCCCCATAGTCGCGGATCACCTGTGCAAGTTGGCGCTCATCGGCGCGGGCCAGGAAGTCCGCGGCGGTCTCGCCACGGGTCGTGTCCATGCGCATGTCCAGCGGCGCATCGAATCGGAAGCTGAACCCGCGCGCGGGGTTGTCGATCTGCGGCGAGCTCACGCCCAGGTCGAGCAGCACGCCGTCCACGCGCGTGATGCCCAGCGCCTGCAGCTGCGCGCGCATGTCGCCGAAGCTGGCGTGGCAGATGGAGAAGCGCGGGTCGGCGATAGTCGCAGCCTCGGCCAGCGCGTCGGGGTCCTTGTCGAAGGCCACCAGGCGCGCGGCCGGCGACAGCTGCGCCAGCACCGCGCGCGCATGCCCGCCGCGGCCGAAGGTGCCGTCGACGTAGACACCGTCCGCATGCGTCACCAGGGCCTCGACGGCTTCGGTGCGCAAAACGGTGGTGTGCTGCCATGCCTGCTGCGTGCCGGGGGTCATCCCGAAACCTTGTTCTGCAGCTCTTCGGGCAGGCCGGCGGCGATGGTCAGCGCCTCACCGGCTTCGTAGCGGGCCTTGTCCCACAATTCGAACTTGTCGCCGACGCCCATGAAGACCACATCGCGCTCCAGCCCCGCCCACGCCCGCAGCTCGGGCGGCACGAGCACGCGCGAGCCGCCGTCGATCTCGACGTCGGTGGCACTGCCGATGTACAGCCGCCGCCAGCCTTCGTGCTTCATCGGCAGGCGGGCGAGTTCGGCCTCGAAGGCGTCCCACACCGGGCGCGGGTACAGCGCCAGGCAGCCGGCGTGGTTCTTCGAGATCACCATCTGGCCGCCCACGGTGGACACGAGCACGTCGCGGTACCGCGAAGGGACGGTCAACCGCCCTTTCGCGTCCAGCGTCAGTACCGGACCACCCCGGAAGGCAAAAGAAGGCACGAATCCCCACCTAGATCTACTTTTCCCCACTGTACCGGAGTGCAACACGCCCGGTCAATGGCGCGCACGCGGAAAAATCAATCAAATCAAGGACTTACATTTCGGTCCGCAAGTGAAAGACGCAACAAAAAGTCCTTCAAAATGAAGGACTTGAAGGGTTGTCTCAAAGTGCTTTGTGAGATGACGCCGATCTTTGGCCCACCACCCGGTCTCCCACTTTGATCCACGAAAACGATCCGTTGTGGAAATTGCGGCACGCGCTGGCGGGCGTCGGCCTGGCCTTGGCGTTGTCGGTCCCACTGGCGGCGCTGCTCGGCAGCTGGGGCGGCGCGCTGCTGGGCGACAGCTACAACCAGCGCGTGCTGGTCTACGCCGTGCTGCTGCTGTACGTGGTGGTGGGCGCGGGCGTGCTCTTCGCCAAGGTGGCGCGGCACGAGACGCGGCCGCTCAGCGCGGGCCGCGTTCTGCTGTGGCTGGCCAGCCTGTGGCTGTGGCCGGCGCTGCTGCTGGCCGGGCGAGGCAAGGCGCCACCGCCGGCGCCGCCCGGGCCTACTGGCTCTGCTTGATCAGCCGGCCCGAGGCCTGCTGCACCGGGCGGGCGTTCATCGGGTACAGGCGCGAGAAGATGTCGATCTGCTGCTGCGACACCTGCACCGGCTGGCGCATCACCATCCAGAGCACGCCCTCGCTGCACGGCGGCGTCGTCAGTGAACCCATGTAGGTGTAGTAGCGGCGGTCGGGTGGGAGCAAGTGGGTCAGGTCGATCACCGACTGCGGCTTGAACTCCTCGCCCTTCTCCAGCGGCAGGTTGTTCCACACCATCTGCACGATGGGCTGGATGCTGCCCTTGTCCAGCAGCACGGCCACCACGGCGAGGCGCCCGTCGGCGGCCTTGTGCACCAGGTGCGCGACCATGTCGAACTGGCGGCCGTCGATGCGCTCTTCCGACGGGCGGTGGAAATGGAACTGCTGCAGTTCCCAGCGCCTGCCACCGACATGGATGGCGTTGCCCGGCGCCACGTTGACCTGCACCGTGTGGCCGTTGTCGATGACACCGAAGCCGCTGGCCTTGTAGTCGAACTGCACCGGTTCCAGGTCGACGGCAATGCCGTCGCGGATGTCGATCGGGCTCTGCCGCTGGCCCTTGGCGCACAGGCTGAAGTCGGGCCGCAGGCCGCCCCAGGCCGCCGGGCCGGCTTCGCCGGCGTAGCCCCAGTGCGGCGCGGCGGCGTGGCTGGCGGGCTTCTTCGCACCTGCCGCCGCCTGGCCGGCCCTGGCCGCCGCGGGGGCAGGCGCCGGCGCGGGCCTGGCGACCACGCGCACGGTGTTGCTGCCGGCCTCGGGCGCGGCATGGGCGCCGAGCTTTTCGGACAGGCGGTCGCGCAGCTTGTCCAGCGGGTCGACCTCGGCCTGCGGCAAGGCCTTGGCCGGCGGCGTCAGCGCGGCCGGTTTCACGGTCTTGGCCGGCGCGGCGTGGCCGTTGTCGGCGGCATGGACCGGCAACACCGCGGCCAGCGCGGCGCAGACAGGCAGCAGGGCAAGCAGGCGGGACGTGGATGGCTGGTTCATGGCGGGGCTCCACGTGGGATATCGGCCCCGCCGGGCCTGTCTTGAGACGGCAGCGGCGCCGCTCAGCGCGCCAGGCGCGGCTTCACCCAGAGCCAGGCGACGATGCCGATCCCCAGCATCGCGGTCGACGTCAGCGCCAGCGCCAGCGCCAGCGTGGAATGCATCACCAGCGGCGCGATCACGCCGGCCACCAACGCGTTGGCCAGGCTGCCCACGCTGGCCTGCACCGACGACGCCATGCCGCGGCGCTCGGGCGCCAGGTCCAGCACCATCAGCGTCACCACCGGCACCATCAGCGACCAGCCGAACGCGAACACCGCGATCGGGATCAGCGCCCAGGCGGCGTGCGGCGGCAGGAACAGGTTCAGCGCCACGTTCAGCAGCGACACCACCAGCATGATCACGAAGCCGTGCCGCACCTGATGGCGCGGCTTGATGCGCCCGGCCAGCCGCCCCGACAGCCAGGCCCCGCCCATGATGCCGCCGATGGTGAGCACGAAGAACCAGAAGAACTGACCCGGCCCGAGCTGCAGGTGCTCGCCCAGGAACACCGGTGCCGACAGCACGTACAGGAACATGCCGTTGAATGGAATGCCGCTGGCCAGCACCAGCATCATGAACATCGGGCTCTTGCCCATGCCCCAGTAGCCGCGCAGCAGGCTGCGCACGTCGAAGGGCTGCACCACGCCGACGTGCAGCGTCTCGGGCAGCCAGCGCCAGTTGGCGACGAACAGCGCCGCGCCCACCAGCGCCAGGAACCAGAAGATCACGTGCCAGTCGCTGTGCACGAAGAGGAAGCCGCCGACCATCGGTGCCACCGCCGGCGCAACGCCGAAGTAGATCGTCACCTGCGACATCACGCGCTGCGCGTCGGCAGGCGGGAACATGTCGCGGATGATGGCGCGCGACACCACCATGCCCGCACCCGCCGACATGCCCTGCAGCGCACGGAAGGCGACCAGCCAGCCGATGGAATCCGACAGCGCGCAGCCCACCGACGCCAGCGTGAACACCGCCACGCCCCACAGCACCACCGGCCGGCGGCCGAAGCTGTCGGCCAGCGCACCGTGGAACAGGTTCATCACCGCGAAGCCCAGCAGGTAGCTCGACAGCGTCTGCTGCATCTCGACCGGCGTGGCACCGATGCTCTTCGCGATGCCGGCGAAGGCCGGCAGGTAGGTGTCGATCGAGAACGGCCCCAGCATGCCCAGGCAGGCCAGCAGCACGGCCAGCGTCCAGCGCGGGCCGCGCCAGAGGTGTTGGGCGTCGGGATGCATCGTTTGGGGAAACCCCCAGTCTAACCAGTGCCACGCGGCGGTGATGCAATGCAGCCATGCAATCCCGTGCGCCCACCCGCCGCAGGCTGCTGGCCGCCACCGGCCTGGCTGCCGCCGGCATCGGCCTGCCGGCACTGGCCTCGCCGCGCCGCGTGCTCGCGCCGATGACCGACGGCCCGTTCTACCCGCCGCCGCGCTGGCGCGAACGCTGGGCCGACTGGGACGCCGACATGGCGCACACGCAGCGCGACGGCCGCACCCTCACGGCGCGTGGCGAGCACCTGGCGCTGGCGCTGCAGGTGGCCGACACGGCAGGACGCGTGATCGACGGCGCCGAGATCGAACTCTGGCAGTGCGATGCGCTGGCGGCCTACCGGCACCCCAACGTGAACAGCTCCGACGGCCGCTTCGACCCCGGCTTCCAGGGCTTCGGCGCCAGCCGCGCCGACCGCCGGGGCGCAGCGCGCTTCCTCACCATCCGCCCCGTGCCCTACCCCGGGCGCACGCCGCACATCCACCTGAAGCTGCGCCACGCCAGCTTCGGCACGCTCACCACGCAGTTGTTCGTGGCCGGCGACCCCGGCAACGCGCGCGACTTCCTCTGGCGCGCCCTGCCCGAGGCCGACCGCGCGCCGCTGGCGTTGGCGCTGCAGCCTGCCGCTGCCGACAGCGGCCTGCGCTGGCAGGCCGTGCACCAGCTGACCGTGCCAGCCTGAACGTGCAAGCGCGTGCGTGCCGACACGCCCGAGCGTGAAAAGTGTGAAGTGGGCCGATAGGCCGGATTCTGTGCAGCGGCGCTCTTGCGAGACGCCGCCGTGACCGCCATTCCTCTGGGCCGTGCATCGCTGCACGGCTCGGTGCTACCTACCCGCACACACCGCCGGGCCAGCGGCAGAACGACACGGCAGGCCGTGCCGTTCAACGTGTGCCTACTTGGTATTGCTGCGCGTAGAGATTGCCCGTTTCACCCGAACTGAATCGGCTCGTCTCTGTTGCTCTGATCCTCACCTCGCGGTGGACAGCCGTTAGCTGCTACGCTGCCCTGTGCAGTCCGGACCTTCCTCCCGTGCCGTGTTTCCACGCTCGCACCGGCGGCGGTCTGGCCCGCTTCACGCCGCGATTATCACTGCAGGAGCCCGCCCCATGAGAGCCGACAACGTCCTCGCCACCATCGGCAACACGCCGCATATCCGCATACAGCGCCTGTTCGGAAACGCGCAGGTGTGGATCAAGTCCGAGCGCAGCAACCCCGGCGGCTCAATCAAGGACCGCATCGCGCTGGCGATGGTGGTAGACGCCGAAGCCTCGGGCGCGCTGCAGCCGGGTGGCACCATTGTCGAGCCCACCTCGGGCAACACCGGCATCGGGCTGGCGATGGTGGCAGCCGTGAAGGGCTACAAGCTCGTGCTCGTGATGCCCGACAGCATGAGCGTCGAACGCCGTCGCCTGATGCTGGCCTACGGCGCCACGTTCGAGCTGACGCCGCGCGAGAAGGGCATGAAGGGCTCGATCGCGAAGGCGCAGGAGATCGTCGCCAGCACGCCCGGCGCCTGGATGCCGCAGCAGTTCGAGAACCCGGCCAACATCGCCGTGCACGTGAAGACCACGGCCGAGGAGATCGCGCGCGACTTCCCCGAGGGCCTGGACGCCATCATCACCGGCGTCGGCACCGGCGGCCACCTCAGCGGCGTGGCGCAAGTGCTGAAGGCGCGCTGGCCGCAGCTGCGCGTGTTCGCCGTCGAGCCCACGCAGAGCCCGGTGATCAGCGGCGGCCAGCCCAGCCCGCACCCGATCCAGGGCATCGGCGCCGGCTTCATCCCGGCCAACCTGAAGACCGCGCTGCTCGACGGCGTGGTCCAGGTCGAGGCCGAGGCCGCGCGCGAGATGGCCCGCCGCAGCGCGCGCGAGGAAGGCCTGCTGGTGGGCATCTCCAGCGGCGCCACGCTGGCGGCCATCGCGCAGAAGCTGCCCGAGCTGCCCGCCGGCAGCCGCGTGCTGGGCTTCAACTACGACACCGGCGAACGCTACCTGTCGATCGAAGGCTTCCTGCCGGCCTGAGACCTGGCTAACCGAACAGCCGACCGATCAGCTTGAAGAGCCGGATGATCTCGCTCACAGGCCGGAAGTAGTCGCTCACCTGGTCGGTCTCGATGCTGCGCAACACCGGGCCGCGGTCCAGCGTGCTGTCGACCACCGGCGTCAGGTCGGCGATGCCGAGCTCTTCGATGCCGGTGCCCGAGAAGTCGATGATGGTCAGGCAGTGCGAGTCGTTGAAGTTGCGGAAGAACGGCAGGTGGAAGCCGACGTTGGCATGGCTCTGCAGGTCGGCCGTCCACTGCGCCAGGTCGGGCTGCCAGCGCGCCAGCAGGCGCTGCCGGCGCAGCGCCTCGGTGGGCGCGTTGGCGATGTCGTCGTCAAACTTCTGGTAGCTGAAGGCCGAGAAGTTGGTGTCGGCCTGGAAGGCCAGGTAGCTGAAGCGATCGGCCGGGTAGCGCTGCGCCAGCGCGCCGTTCACCGAGCCCAGGTTGTTCGCATCGAACGCCGGCAGCGAGCCGGCGTAGCTGCTGACCAGGCCGCCGGGTTCGTCCAGCCCCCAGGCGCTGCGGATGGTCTCGTGCAGCGGCAGCGACGGGTGCAGCGCGGGGTCGCTGCCGCGCGGCGCCTGCATCAGCGGGCCCGAATCGGCCAGCAGCGATGACTTGCCGGCGGGCTGCAGGATGTCGCGCACCAGCGCGTAGGTGATGGTGGAGCCCACGCCGCCGGCCGAGAAGCCGGTCAGCAGCAGGTCTTGCGGCGCGCCGAGGTTGGCGCGCAGCCACTGTGCCGCCGCGCGCACGTTGGCCTGGCCGCGGTGGTACTGCACACGTGGCTGCGCCGGGTCGGCATCGCTGTAGACCACGAGCTTGCTGCCGCTGTGCACGTCGCCCGTGCAGTACGGCAGGTAGACCAGGTTCCAGGCCTGCGTCTGCACCTGCTGGAACGGGTTCAAACGCGCGCTGAACGGCGTCACGAAGCCGTAGGCGGCCGTGGTGTCGAAGCGCTGCATGTAGTCGGGTGGGATGCCGTTCGGGTTCGCGGCCGACAGCGGCCCCTGGCCTTCGCAGGCCCGCTGGTCCCAGCAGGCGCCGCCGCCCTCGTAGACGATGGCGGTGCTCTTGGTCAGCGGCGTGCGGTTGACGAAGAAGCGGTAGGGCGAACCGTCGCCGCAGGCCGCGCCGCTCTCGGGTGGCAGTTCGACCATGTCCCACTGGTAGTAGCCGGCTGCGGCCCAGGGTGCGGCCAGCGACAGGATCAGTGCAGGGGCGGCTGTGCGCAGCCAGCGTGGCGTGGTCATCGGGCTCCTCCGGGGGTGGACGCGCCGTGGTGGGCCTGGCGCAAGGCATCGAGTTGCTGTTCCAGCGCGCGTGCATCGCGTGCGGCGGCGGGTTGCGCCTGCCAGGCGGCGACGAGTTCGGCCTGGCGGCGCTGGAAGGCGGCGTTGTCGGTGGCGTGGCGGGTGTCGGCCGGCAGCGCCGCGGCCATCGCGGCTTCCCACTGGCGCAGCGCCCGGGCGCGCTGGGCGGCGTCGGGCAGCAGCAGTTCGAGCACCGCCGTCTTGATCAGGCGGGCTTCGCCGACGCTGACCTCGCGCTGCTGCAGCCGCGCGTCGAGCCCGGCGTCGAGCGCCTGCGCCAGCGCCAGCCGCTCGCCCCCCGCGGTGCGGGGCGTGGCTCGGAAGCGCTGCAGCTGGTCGGCAAACGTGAAGTGCGCGCGCAGGCGCTGCAGTTCGTCGGCACGGCCTGCCAGCTCTTGCTGCAATGCCGACCACTGCACGGGCGTCAGGCCGGGCGGCGGCGCATCTGCCTGCGGCAGCCCGGCCGGCGCAGCCAGCACAGGGGGAGCCAGCTCGGGTGCCGGCAGAGGCACCGGGGGCACCTCGGCCGCAGGCACCACCACGCCCTGCGGCGCACGCCACAGCGCCAGGCCGGTGCCGACGGCCACCGCCAGCACCAGGCCCGCGGTCCAGATCCACCAGCGCAGCGGCCCCGTCATCGGGCCGCAGTATGCGACCGGCCCGCCGCAGCGCCAAGCTGGGGCGGGCCGGTCAGGAAGACGCCAGCGGGGGCGTCAGGCCACGGTCATTGCGCCTGTTGCAGCGCGCGGATGCGGTCTTCGATGGGCGGGTGGCTGGAGAACAGCGCCATCAGGCCGCTGGGCTTGGAGCTGATGCCCATGTTGGACACGCTCTGCGGCAGCGCGCCGGGCTCCAGACCGCCCAGGCGGGCCAGCGCGTTGATCATCGGCTGCTTGCGGCCCATCAGCGCCGCGGCACCGGCGTCGGCGCGGTATTCGCGCTGGCGCGAAAACCAGGCCACGACGATGCTGGCCAGCACGCCCAGCACGATGTCGAGCACGATGGTCGTGACGTAGTAGCCGATGCCCACGCCGTCGCGTTCGTTGCGCAGGATCACCTTGTCGACGAAGTAGCCGATCACGCGCGACAGGAACACGACGAAGGTGTTCATCACGCCCTGGATCAGCGTCAGCGTGACCATGTCGCCGTTGGCCACGTGCGCGACCTCGTGGCCGATCACGGCCTCGACCTCGTCGCGGCTCATGCTCTGCAGCAGGCCGGTGGAGACGGCAACCAACGCCGAGTTCTTGAACGCGCCGGTGGCGAAGGCGTTGGGCGCGCCGTCGTAGATGGCGACCTCGGGCATGCCGATGCCCGACTTCTGCGCGAAGCGCTCGACGGTGCCGACGATCCAGCGGTGCGTGGGGTCGGTGCTGTTGTTGATGATCTGCGCACCGGTGCTCCACTTCGCCATCGGCTTGCTCATCAGCAGCGAGATGAAGGCGCCGCCGAAGCCCATCAGCGCGGCGAAGCCGAGCAGCATGCCCAGGTTCAGGCCGTTGGAGGTGAGGAAGCGGTTGACACCCAGCAGGCTGGCAGCGATGCCCAGCACCAGCATCACGGCCAGGTTGGTCACGATGAACAGCAGCACTCGTTTCATGGTGGCGGCGCCGGTTCGGGCGCTCTCGCGTTGGTTGTAGACGGGCAGGATGTTAGGGCCGAGGCCTGCAGTTCAAGACCGGCCCCGCGCCATCAAGGGGCTTGGCGCAGCCGGACCTTGTTCGGGCCCTGCTCGGGCAGCAGTTCGAAGCGGTCGGCGAAGGGCGCGAACAGCTTGGTCGACGAAGCCTTCGGGCCCAGCAGGTCGGCGTCGCGCAGGCGTTCGGCGGCCACGCGCAGCTCCACCGTCTCGCCGCGCAGCAGCTCGGGCAGCGCGGCCAGGATCTGCCGCACCTTGTCGGGCAGCGGCGCCGGTGCCGGGGGTGGCGGCGGGGGCGGCGGCACCTGCACGGCCGGGGCGGTGTCGATCGCCGCCTCGGCGGCAGACTTGCGGCGGGTGCCCGTCTTCTTCGCGGCGGTCGTGCGCGACGCGGTCTTGCCGGCGGCGCTGCGCGGTGCCTTGGCGGCCGTCGTGCGCGCCGCCGCCTTGCGGTGCGCGAACACGGTGTAGGCGTCGTAGACGGCCTGCGTCTCGTCGCCGGTCTTGCCGTCCTGCCCGTAGCCGACGACGCGGCAGCCCTTCTCGCGCAATCGCGCCACCAGCGGCGCGAAGTCGCTGTCCGACGAGGCGATGGCCACGACCTCGGGCCGTTCGGCCAGCACCAGGTCGAGTGCGTCGACAGCCAGCGCGATGTCGGTGCTGTTCTTGCCGGTGGCCAGGTTCACCATCGGCTTGATGCCCAGGCGCTTGAACACCGCCTGGTTGGCCACTGCGCTTTCGGCCGTGCAGTACGCGCGGCGCACGTGCAGCGCGCCGTGTTCGGCCAGCAGGTGCTGCACCGTCTGCTCCATCACGTCGACGCTGACGTTGTCGGCGTCGATCAGCAGCATCACGCGGTCGCCGGTGGTCGTGCCGGTGCTCATGCAAGTCTCCAGTGCAAGGTGTCGCCGCCACGCAGCGGCTTGATGACGGCGTCGCCGAACGGCAGCGTCTCGGGCACGGTCCAGGCCTCGCGGCGCAGCGTCACGGTGCCGGTGTTGCGCGGCAGGCCGTAGAAATCAGCGCCGTGGAAGCTGGCGAAGCCTTCCAGCTTGTCGAGTGCGCCCGCGGCCTCGAAGGCCTCGGCATAGAGCTCCAGCGCCAGCGGCGCGGTGAAGCAGCCGGCGCCGCACACCGACTGCTCCTTCATCGCCGCGGCGTGCGGCGCGCTGTCGGTGCCGAGGAAGAACTTGCTGCTGCCCGAGGTGGCCGCGGCGAGAAGTGCGCGGCGGTGCACCTCGCGCTTGAGCACCGGCAGGCAGTAGTAGTGCGGCCGCATGCCGCCGATGAACAGCGCGTTGCGGTTGTAGAGCAGGTGGTGCGCGGTCAGCGTGGCGGCGGTGAAGCGGTCGCTGGCGGCCACGTACTGCGCCGCTTCCTGCGTGGTGATGTGCTCGAACACCACCTTCAGCTCCGGGAAGTCGCGGCGCAGCGGCTGCATCACCTGGTCGATGAACACCGCCTCGCGGTCGAAGAGGTCGATCTCTGGGTCGGTGACCTCGCCGTGCACCAGCAGCAGCAGGCGTTCGCGCTGCATCGCTTCCAGCGTCTTGTACGTCTTGCGGATGTCGGTGACACCGGCGTCGCTGTTGGTCGTGGCCCCGGCCGGGTACAGCTTCAGCGCCACCACGCCAGCGTCCTTGGCCCGCCGGATTTCGTCGGGCGGCGTGTTGTCGGTGAGGTACAGCGTCATCAGCGGCTCGAAGCCGCCGGCTGCTTCGGGCAGCGCCTGCACGATGCGCTGCCGGTAGGCCAGCGCCTGCGCCGCGGTGGTCACCGGCGGGCGCAGGTTGGGCATCACGATGGCGCGGGCGAACTGGCGCGCCGTGTGCGGCAGCACCGCGGCCAGCGCGGCACCGTCACGCAGGTGCAGGTGCCAGTCGTCGGGGCGGGTGAGGGTGATCGCGGTCGGGTCGCTCATGCGGCCCGATTCTCGCACCCGCCCGGGCCGCCCCGCGGGTCAGAACCGGAAGCCGAGACGGGCGTTGACGCCCGAGGTCTTGCCGGTCTTGTCGCCTTCGACGGTGATGTCGAAGATGCCCAGGTTGAGGTGCACACCCGCGAACAGGCGCGACTGGTTCACCGACTCCTTGGCCAGCGTCGCAACGCCCTCGGCTTCGGCCTTGGTGCTGACGACGCCGACACCCGCGTAGGGCGTGAGGAAGGGGAAGCCCTTGCTGACCGAGATGTCGAGCGAGGTGTTGGTGAGCGACAGCTGGTCCATGCCGCTGAGCTTGGTGACGGCCAGCCGCACGCCCAGGGCGGGCGTGACGAGCCCGCCGTCGATGATGGCCCAGCGCAGCTCGGCGCCGGCCAGCTTGCCCTTGACCTCGGGAATGGCCAGGTAGCTGGCGCCGATGTCGATGCCGAACGGCAGGCCCTTGGCGATGCGCACGCCCGGCACCGGCACGGTCGACGGGATATTGGCGCCGCCGGCGGCCTTCTCCCACACCTCGGAATTCGCCGGCTTCACGAAGGCGCTGGCGACCGCGATGTCGAACCCGGTGATGCCCAGCGGCGTGGCCGAGGCCAGCTGCTTGTAGGCGGTGGCGGCGCCCAGGTCCTTGGCGAGCAGGTTGAACTCGGCCTGGGTCAGCGCGGACAGCGTGTTGAACTCGGCAGCGTGAGCAGCCAGAGGTGCGGCCAGCGCGACGGTGGCGGCGGCAGCGGCGAGCTTGAGGTTCATGGTCGGGCCCCGACAGTGGAAGACGGCCCGATGCTATGCGCGCGCCGCCCCGCCGGCTGTGTCCAAGCGCGTGAACGGCCCTCGGTGGCGCGCGACCTGGCCATTTGTGCGCACGGGGCGTCGCGCGGCAGCAACGCCCGCCCAGCGCCGGCCTAGTGCTGCAGGATCTTCGAGAGGAAGTCCTTTGCACGCGGCGAACGCGCGTCGGGGTTGCCGAAGAAGTCGTCCTTCTTGCAGTCCTCGACGATCTTGCCGGCGTCCATGAAGATGACCCGGTGGCTGACCTTCTTCGCGAAGCCCATCTCGTGCGTGACGCACATCATCGTCATGCCTTCGTTGGCCAGCTGCACCATCACGTCGAGCACCTCGCCCACCATCTCGGGGTCGAGTGCCGAGGTCGGCTCGTCGAACAGCATCACGATGGGGTCCATGCTCAGCGCGCGCGCGATCGCCACGCGCTGCTGCTGGCCGCCCGATAGCTGGCCCGGGAACTTGTCCTTGTGCACCATCAGGCCCACGCGGTCCAGCATCTTCAGGCCGCGGGCCTTGGCTTCTTCCTGGTTGCGGCCCAGCACCTTGATCTGCGCCAGCGTCAGGTTCTCGGTGACGCTGAGGTGCGGGAACAGCTCGAAGTGCTGGAACACCATGCCGACGCGCGCGCGCAGCTTGGGCAGGTTGGTCTTCGGGTCGCTGATGCTGATGCCGTCGACGACGATGTCGCCCTTCTGGAAGGGCTCGAGCGCGTTCACCGTCTTGATCAGCGTGCTCTTGCCCGAGCCCGAGGGGCCGCAGACCACCACCACCTCGCCCTTCTGGATGCTGGTGGTGCAGTCGGTCAGCACCTGGAAGCTGCCGTACCACTTGGAGACGTTCTTGATGTCGATCATGGTGCGATGGACTCAGCGGATGATGGCGATCTTCTGCTGCAGCCGGCGCACGAGCATGCTCAGGCTGAAGCAGATGACGAAGTAGACGACGGCGGCGACCAGGTAGGTCTCGACCGGGCGGTTGAAGTTCTTGCCGGCGATCTCGAAGCCCTTCAGCAGGTCGTAGGCGCCGATCGCATAGACCAGGCTGGTGTCCTGGAACAGGATGATGGTCTGCGTCAGCAGCACCGGCAGCATGTTTCGGAAGGCCTGCGGCAGCACGATCAGCTGCATGGTCTGGCCGTAGGTCATGCCCACCGCATAGCCGGCGTGCACCTGGCCCTTGGGCACGCTCTGGATGCCGGCGCGCATGATCTCGCTGAAGTACGCCGCTTCGAACAGCGTGAACGTGACCATCGCCGACAGCTCGGCCCCCATGGGCCGGCCCAGCAGCAGCGGGATCAGCAGGAAGAACCACAGGATCACCATCACCAGCGGGATGCTGCGCATGGTGTTCACGTAGACCGCCGCCGGCATCACCAGCCAGGGCTTGCCCGACAGCCGCATCAGCGCCAGCACCGTGCCGAGCACGATGCCGCCGACCATCGCAATCAGCGTCAGCTGCACCGAGAAGACCAAGCCCTTCAGGATGAAGCTGGAGACGACGTTCCAGTCGAGGAATCCGAAATCGAGTTGCATGGCGTCACTTGCCTCCGATCATGCCGGGCACGCGCACGCGGTTCTCGATCACGAGCGCGGCACGGTTGATGGCGAAGGCGGAGACGAAGTACAGCGCCGTGACGGCCAGGTACATCTCGACGTTGCGCGAGGTTTCCTCGCCGGCCTGCATCGCGAACATCGTCAGCTCGGCGATGCTCACGGCGAACGCCACCGACGAGTTCTTGACGATGTTCATGCTCTCGCTGGTGAGCGGCGGGATGACGATGCGGAAGGCCATCGGCAGCAGCACGTAGCGGTAGGTCTGCGGCAGCGTCAGCCCCACGGCGAGGCCGGCATAGCGCTGGCCGCGCGGCAGGCTCTGGATACCGGCCTTCACCTGCTCGGAGATGCGGGCGCTGGTGAAGAAGCCGAGTGCGAACACCACCAGCACGAAGCTAGGCACGCCTTGCAGCACCGTGAACAGCGACGGCAGCACGTGGTACCAGAGGAAGATCTGCACCAGCAGCGGGATGTTGCGGAACAGCTCGGTCCAGGCGTTGCCGATGAACACCAGCCGCTTGTCGGGCACCGTGCGCAGGATGCCCATCAGCGCACCGACCAGCACCGCCACCACGAGCGCCAGCACCGCCACCGAGAGGGTCCAGCCCCAGGCGGACAACAGCCAGTCGAGATAGGTGATGTCCCCCCCGCTGCCGAAGCAGCTGGCGATGACATCGCCACTGGTGGTTTCCTTGCAGAAGATCTGCCAATCCCAAGCCACGCGCCCCCTCCCCGGTGTTGTTCATGACGGGGCCTGCCGCAACGGGCAGGCCCACGCTGTGCTTACTTCTTGGCGTACTCTTCGACAGGCTTGTCGTTCGGGTTGGCCCAGGCGGCCTTGGTGGCCTCGCTGGCCGGCAGGCCGACCCGCGTGTTCGACGGCGGGATCGGCTGCATGAACCACTTGTCGTAGAGCTTGGCGATCTCGCCCGACTTCATCATCGCGATGATGCTGTCGTCGACGGCCTTCTTGAAAGCCGGGTCGTCCTTGCGGATCATGATGGCGATGGGCTCCACCGCCAGCACTTCGCCGACGATGCGGAAGTCGGCCGGATTCTTCGACTTGGCGATGTTGCCGGCCAGGATCTGGCCGTCCATCACGAAGGCGTCGGCGCGGCCCGACTCCATCAGCAGGAAGCTGTCGGAGTGGTCCTTGCCGAAGACTTCCTCGAAGTTCACGCCGGCGCCGCGCTCGTGCTTGCGCAGCAGCTGCACCGAGGTGGTGCCGGTGGTGGTGGCGACCTTCTTGCCGGCCAGCTGGGCGATCGAGGTGATGCCCGAGTTGGCCTTCACGGCGATGCGCACTTCCTCGACGTAGGTGGTGACGGCGAAGGAGACGTCCTTCTGGCGCGTGGCATTGTTGGTGGTGGAGCCGCACTCGATGTCCACGGTGCCGTTCTGCACCAGCGGAATGCGGTTCTGCGACGTGACCGGCTGGTACTTGATGTCCAGCTTGGCCATGCCCAGCTTCTTCTGGATGTCGGCCAGCACGCGCTGGCAGATCTCGGTGTGGAAGCCCGCGAACTTGCCGTCGCCCAGCGTGTACGACAGGGCACCGGAGGATTCCCGCACGCCCATCGAGACCGCGCCGGATTCCTTGATCTTCGACAGCGTGTTGGCCTGGACGGCGCCGGCGGCCAGCAGCGCGGCCACGACCAGCAGGGACTTCTTCATGCAGACTCCTTCAGAGGGACTGAAAACGTGAAGCACGGGATTCTAGGGAGCGCCCTGCCCCCGGGCACCACGTAGAACCCCGCGCGTTCCGGAGCCTTGCAGGAATCAGGCCATGCGCGGCGCGCATGACCTTGCGGTGCAGGTTCAGCGGCCCTGCAGGTGGTCCCACAGCGCCTGGACACCCGGCTTGGTATGCCGCGCCGACTCGGGCCGCTCGCGGTACAGCCGCACGTCCATCGTCAGCTCGAAGCTGCCCGAAGGTGCCGCCGGCACGAGGCGCCGCGCCTTCAGCTCCTTGCGCACCGAGCTCACCGGCAGGAAGGCCAGGCCGTGGCCTTCCAGCGCCATCGCCTTCAGGCCTTCGGCCATGTCGGTCTCGTAGATGGCATCCAGCGCGGTTGGCCGCGGGGTCTGCTTCAGGATCACGTCGACCAGCCGCGCCAGGTAGGCGCCCGAGGCGTAGCTGAGGAACGGCACGCGCTGGCCCAGCGGCCCGGGCAGCTGGAACATGGGCTGGCCGTCGGCGTCGGCCTTCGCGTAGGGCGCCAGGGTTTCGGTGCCCAGGCTCAGCATCTCGTAGCGCTCGGGCGCCAGCTGCAGCGGCTGGCTGGCATGGTGGTAGACGATCAGCAGGTCGCAGCCGCCTTCGGTGAAGCGCAGCACGGCGTCGTGCACGTTCAGCGCGGTGAGCCGGCTCTTGACCTCGCCCACGCGTGCGCGCAGGTCGCCCTTGAGCGACATCCACCAGTGCGGAAAGAACGTGAAGGCCAGCGTGTGCGGCACCGCGAACTCCACCATGTCCTGCCCGGCGGCCTGGTGGCTGCGCATCATGTTGCGGGTGGACTGCAGCGCGCCCAGGATCTCCAGCGCCTGGGCGTGGAAGGTCTCGCCGGCGGGCGTGAGCCGGGTCGGGTACGAGCTGCGGTCGACGAGGTCGATGCCGGTCCAGGCCTCCAGTGCCTGGATGCGGCGGCTGAAGGCCGGCTGCGTCACGTGGCGCAGCTGTGCCGAGCGGCTGAAGCTGCGCGTCTCGGCAAGGCTGACGAAATCTTCCAGCCACTTGGTCTCCATCGCGTCAGGCCTCCGGATCGCTTTGTTGCAGGCGCCACATGCTGGCGTAGCGGCCGTTGCGCGCCAGCAGCTCGGCGTGCGGGCCGCGCTCGACCACGCGGCCGGCTTCCAGCACGACGATCTCGTGCGCGTCGACCACCGTGGACAAGCGGTGCGCGATGACCAGCGCCGTCTTGCCCTGCGCCGCGGCGCGCAGCTCGGCCTGGATGGCACGCTCGTTGGCCGAGTCCAGCGCCGAGGTGGCCTCGTCGAAGATCAGGATCGGCGGGTTCTTCAGCAGCGTGCGCGCAATCGCCACGCGCTGCTTCTCTCCGCCGCTGAGCTTGAGCCCGCGCTCGCCGACCATGGTGTCGTAGCCCTTGGGCGTGCCGGCGATGAAGTCGTGGATGTGCGCCGCCTTCGCCGCCGCCTCGACCTCTTCGCGCGAGGCGCCGGGCCGGCCGTAGGCGATGTTGTATTGCACCGTGTCGTTGAACAGCACCGTGTCCTGCGGCACGATGCCGATGGCCGCGCGCAGGCTGGCCTGCGTCACCGAGCGCAGCTCCTGGCCGTCGATGCTGATGGCGCCGCTCTGGATATCGTAGAAGCGGAACAGCAGCCGCGCCAGCGTGCTCTTGCCCGCGCCGGAGGGCCCGACCACGGCCACCGTCTTGCCCGGCGGGATCTCGAAGCTCACGTCGTGCAGGATCGGCCGCTCGGCCGCGTAGGCGAAGCTCACGCGGTCGAAGCGCACCGCGCCCCGCGTCACCTGCAGCGCCGGCGCGCCGGGCAGGTCGTCGACCTCGCGGTTTTTTTCCAGCAGGCCGAACATCTTGTCCAGGTCGGTCAGCGCCTGCTTGATCTCGCGGTAGATCACGCCCAGGAAGTTCAGCGGGATGTAGAGCTGGATCATGAAGGCGTTGATCATCACCAGGTCACCGAGCGTGAGCCGGCCCTCGGTGACGCCCAGCGTGGCCCGCCACAGCATCGCCACCAGCGCAGCGGCGATGATCAGCTGCTGCCCGGTGTTCAGGATCGACAGCGTGCTCTGGCTCTTCAGCGCCGCGCGGCGCAGCCGCTCCAGGTTGTCGTCGTAGCGGCGGGCCTCGAAGTCCTCGTTGTTGAAGTACTTCACCGTCTCGTAGTTCAGCAGCGCGTCGATGGCGCGCGAATGCGCCGTCGAGTCGATCTCGTTCATCTGGCGGCGGAACTGCGTGCGCCACTCGGTCACGGTGATCGTGAACGCGATGTACAGCACCAGCGCGGCGATCGTGATCCAGGCGAACCAGGCGTCGAACTTGATCGCCAGCAGCGACAGCACCAGCGTCACCTCGATCAGCGTCGGCACGATGCTGTAGAGCGAGTACGAGATCAGCGAGTGCACGGCGCGTGTGCCGCGCTCGATGTCGCGCGTCATGCCGCCGGTCTGGCGCTCCAGGTGGAAGCGCAGGCTCAGGGCGTGCAGGTGGCGGAACACCTGCAGGCTGATGCTGCGCGCCGTGCCTTCGGTGGCCTTGGCGAACACGAGCTCGCGCAGCTCGGTGAAGACGCTGGTGGACAGGCGCAAGGCGCCGTAGGCGACGATCAGGCCGATCGGCACCACCAGCAGCGCCTGCGGGTCGCCCGGCTTGAACGCCAGCGCATCGACCAGGTCCTTCAGCAGCAGCGGCACGCCCACGTTGGCCAGCTTGGCCGCCAGCATGAAGCCCAGCGCGATGCCCACGCGCCAGCGGTAGCGCCACAGGTAGGGCAGCAAGCGCGCCAGCGTGGCCCAGTCGGAGCGGGGCGTCGGATCGCCGGCGGCCGGCGGTGCAGGGAGGGTCGAGACCTGGGAGCGCATCGCTGCAGATTGTCACCGGGCGGCAGCGCCACAATCGGTGCTTCCCCAAGCCAGCCCGCCGCCGCCATGACCGACAGCCTCCGCCAGACGATGCCGAAGATGGCGCCACCGGTGCTGCCCGACGGGGCCGAACTGGTGATGCGCGTGATGCCGCTGCCCGCCGACGCCAACGCCAACGGCGACGTCTTCGGCGGCTGGATCATGGCGCAGGTCGACCTGGCCGGCGCCGTGCTGCCGGCACGCATCGCCAAGGGCCGCATCGCCACCGTGTCGGTGAAGGAATTCGTGTTCAAGCAGCCGGTGTCCATCGGCGACCTGCTGAGTTTCTACGCGCGCGTGCAGCGCATCGGCACCACCTCGGTCACGGTGCAGGTCGAGGTCTACGCCGAGCGCGACCCGGCCAACCTGCGCGTGGTGAAGGTGACCGAGGCCACGCTGACCTACGTGGCCATCGACCTGCAGGGCGCACCGCGGCCGCTGCCGCGCGACTGATGCGCCGCGCCACCTGCACCTTCTGGGCTGCGGCCGCCCTGCTGGGCGCCGTACACGGCGCAGCCACCGCACAGCCGCAGCAGCAGCCTGCCTCCGCCAGCAGCACCGACCGCACCGGCGCCGCCCAGGCCCTGCACCGGCTGTTCGCCGACACCTGGGAACGCACGCTGCGCGGGTCGCCCGAGACCGCCAGCTTCTACGGCGACCGCCGCTACGACGACCGCTGGTCTGACATGCGGCCCGAAGCCATCGCCGCACGCGAAGCGGACGACCGCGCGGCGCTGGCGCAGTTGGAGGCGATCCCGCGCGCGCTGCTGTCGCCGGCCGACCAGCTGCACCGCGACACCTTCGCCTGGCAGCTGCAGCAGGCGGTGGAGCGCCAGCGCTTCCGGGAACACCTGCAGCCCGTCAGCCACCAGGGCGGGCCGCAGACGGCCGACAGCATCGCCGACGTGATGCGTTTTGCCACTGCCGACGACTACCGCCTGTACCTGCGCCGGCTGGCGGCGCTGCCCGACCTGATCGAGCAGCAGATCGGGCTGATGCGCGAAGGCCTGCGCATCGGCCACGTGCCGCCGCAGGTGCTGATGCAGCGCGTGCCGGCGCAGATCGCGGCGCAGATCGTCACCGACGCCAGTGCCAGCCCGTTCTGGCGCCCGTTCCGCCGCATGCCCGAGGCCATCCCGGCCGCCGAGCGCGCCGCGCTGCAGGCCCAGGCGCAGGTCCTGGTGCTCGACCAGCTCGTGCCGGCCTACCGCACGCTGCAATCCTTCTTCGAGCGCGACTACCTGCCGCGCACGCGCAGCACCATCGCGGCCGCCGACGGCCCGGGCGGCCGCGCCTACTACGACTTCCTGGCGCGCGACTACACCACCACGGCGATCGACGCCGACGCCATCCACGCGCTGGGCCTGCAGGAAGTGGCGCGGCTGCGCGACGCGCTGGCCGCGGCGCAGGCGCGCACCGGCTTCCAGGGCACCACGGCCGCGTTCTTCGCCCACCTGCGCAGCGACCCGCGCTTCTTCAAGCGCAGCGGCGCCGAGCTGCTGGACGCCTACCGCGCCGTGGCCAAGCGCATCGACCCCGAGCTGGTGCGCGTGGTGCGCACGCTGCCGCGCCTGCCCTACGGCGTGCGCGCCATGCCCGACAACATCGCGCCCGACGCCACCACCGCGTGGTACCAACCGGGGGCGCTGGACGGCTCGCGCGCGGGCTACCACGTCGTCAACCTGTTCCGCCCGGAAGTGCGGCCCGCGTGGGAGATGGTGCCGCTGACGCTGCACGAGGCCGTCCCCGGCCACCACCTGCAGATGTCGCGCGCGGCCGAACTGGCCGAGCTGCCGATGTTCCGCCGCAGCGCCTACTTCGTCGCCTACGGCGAGGGCTGGGGCCTGTACGCCGAGTTGCTGGGCCACGACATGGGGCTGTACGACGACCCCTACGACCACGTCGGGCAGCTCGTCTACGAGATGTGGCGCGCGGTGCGGCTGGTGGTCGACACCGGCATGCACGCCAAGGGCTGGAGCCGCGAGCGCGCCATCGCCTACTTCCGCGAACACGCCGCCAAGACCGACCAGGACATCGTCAACGAGATCGACCGCTACATCGGCACACCGGGCCAGGCGCTGGCGTACAAGATCGGGCAGTTGCAGATCAGCGCGCTGCGCACGCGCGCCGCCGCGGCGCTGGGTCCGAAGTTCGACCTGCGCGACTTCAACGACGCGGTGCTCGCCACCGGCTCGGTGCCGCTGGCCGCGCTGGAGCGCCACATCGACGGCTGGATTGCGCAGCAGCAGCAGCGGTTGCGGCAGGTCCGCGGCGACACCGGCCGCTAGAATCGCGCCCACGTCATCGGGGAGTAGCCGCCCTGCCGTCTTCGTGCAGGGGCTCGCGTCAACACACTTGGCCCACAGGCCATGGTGCGAGCAGCTTCCAGCCTGGCAAGACCTTTGACCGCATGCCTCCCGCCGTGGGCCGGGGGTGGCTTGCGGTCATGGTCCATCTGCACCGGCCCGTTGGAGTTGATCCCCTTGGAAGCCTTCCTCGTTTCAACCGGTCTGGTCGCGCTTGGCGAGATCGGCGACAAGACCCAGCTGCTGGCCATGCTGCTGGCTGCCCGGTTCCGCCGGCCGCTGCCCATCGTGCTGGGCATCCTGGTGGCCACGCTGGCCAACCACGCACTGGCCGGTCTGGTCGGCGACAGCGTGGCCCGGTGGCTCGGCCCCGACGTGCTGCGCTGGGTGGTGGGTCTGAGCTTCCTGGCGATGGCAGCCTGGATGCTGGTGCCCGACGAGGCCGGCGAGGTCGAGGGCGGCGCGCCGCGCTTCGGCGTCTTCGGCACCACGGTGGTGGCCTTCTTCCTGGCCGAGATGGGCGACAAGACGCAGATCGCCACCTTGGCGCTGGCCGCGCGCTACACCGACCTGCTGGCGGTGGTGGCCGGCACCACGCTGGGCATGATGCTGGCCAACGTGCCGGCGGTCTACCTGGGCGACCGGGCGGCGAAGGCGATCCCGATGCGGCTGGTGCACGCCATCAGCGCCGCCATCTTCGCGCTGCTGGGCGTGCTGACGCTGTTCAACGTGGGCAGCTTCTTCTAGCCGGCAGCGGACGGCCGGCGCCTCACCAGTGGCGCACGCGCCCGGTGTCCAGGTGCACGAACTGCTCGCGCGGGTAGTAGCCCACGCCGCCGCCGGCCAGCGCACGGGCGGCGTCGCGCAAATCGGCCAGCGGCACGCCGGGCAGGCGCACGTCGATGGCGCGGCCTTCCATGTGCAGGCTGTGCTGCGCCACGCCGCCGCCGCGCGTGGCGCGCAGCCGGGCGTTGGTGGCCGGCGCGCGGTAGCCCGAGATCACTTCGAACGGCGCGCCGCTGTCCAGCCCGAGCAGGCGGCGCACGCCGTGCAGCAGCTCGTACACGCCGGGGTCGATGCGGCCGACGACGCCGCTGTAGTGGTCGCGCAGGAAGTGGTCGAGCACACCCAGCGCCTCGGGCAGATAACGCGGGCCGATGCCGTAGACCAGGTCGACGACCTCGTGCGTGTGCGTGTGCACCAGCGCCAGCGTGCGCGGCGGGTGCAGGCTGGCCTGGGCGACCGTGAGACCCGCCGTGGCCGTGAGCGCCGGCACGGCCGCGGCGCCACCCAGGCGCGCGGCGCGGCCCAGGAAACTGCGGCGGCTGGTGGGCAGGGAACGGTTCATCGTGCAGAGGTGGCTGGGTTGGCTTGGACGGCTGCGCTGTGGCGGCGCAGCGCCGCAGCGAGCCGCCGGTCGTGACCGTAGAGATCGTCGAAGAAAAATGTACGACCCTGCTTGACGAGAACGGTTCCATAGGCGATCAACACCGGCAGCGGCGCGGGCAGCCGCAGCGTCTGCGAGCTGCCCTGGGTCATGGCGGCCTGGATGCGGTCTGCCGTCCAGTCGGGCTGGTCCTGCAACACGAAGCGCGCCAGCGCCAGCGGCGCCTCGACGCGGATGCAGCCGTGGCTGAAGTCGCGCCGCTGGCGGTCGAACAGCTGCGTGGCGGGCGTGTGGTGCAGGTAGATCGCTTCGGCGTTCGGGAACACGAACTTGATGTCCCCCAGCGCATTGCGCGGCCCCGGGCGCTGGCGGATGCGCCAGCTGCCCGCCAGGACCGCCTGCAGCCGCGCAGCCGACAGCGTGGTCTGGACTTCGCCGCCCGGGCCGACGAACTCGAAGCCTTCCTGCACCCAGTGCGCCGGATCGCGGCGCAGGCGCGGCACGAGTTCCTGGCGCGCAATCGACGGCGGCACGTTCCAGTACGGGCTGAACTCGATGAAGCGCATGTCCTCGGCCAGCAGCGGCGTGCCGTGGTCGAAGGCCGCGCCGACGATGACGCGCATGGTCTCGCGCACGGCGATGCGGCCGTCTTCCACCGTGTAGGCGCGCAGCACGAACTCGGGGATGTTGACGACCACCATGCGCGGCCCCTGCAGCAGCGGCGTCCAGCGCAGGCGCTCCAGCCCCAGCGCGATCTGCTGCACCCGTGCGGCTGGCGGCACGGCCAGCGCGGCCAGCGTGACGCGGCCGATGCGGCCGTCGTCGGCCAGGCCATGGCGTTGCTGGAAGCCGCGCACGGCCTCCACCAGCGCGCCCTCGTAGACCGCGGGTACCGGGGTGCCGGGCGCCAGGTCGCCCAGCACCCGCAGGCGCTCGGCCAGTGCCGGCAGACCCGGCCAGGCGGCGCCGGGCTCCAGCGAGCGCTGGCCCGCAGGCCACGGCGGCAGCGGCTGCTGCCAGGCTGCGCCGTCCATCGCGCGGTGCTGCGCCAGCGCCGTGCGCAGGCGCTCGTACTGGGGCAGCGGCGGCGCCAGCGCGGCGGCTGCGGCCGTGAGCCCGCCGCCGGCCAGCGCCTCGCGCAGCGCCGCCGCCGCGTCGAAGGGCGGCCGCGGCGGCGGCCTGAACTGCGGGTGGATGCGCTGCGGCTCCACGCGGCCGCGGTGCAGGTCGTGCAGGTAGCGCTGCAGCGCTGCGGCCAGGCCGGCGGTGTCGCCGCGGCCCAGCGCGGTGCGCAGCGCCGCCGTGCCGTAGTCGGCCGGCTCCAGGCCGTGGCTGTCGGCCGCCTCCAGCAGCGCCAGCGCCTCGTGCGCCAGCGCGCCGGGGCGGCCGTCGGGGTCGGCCAGCACCGAGCCAGTGGCGGCGGCAGAGCGCACGCCGGCCGCCAGCAGCAGCGCCGCCTGCAACCCGGTGCGCCGCGACAGCCGCATTCAGTCGACGAAGAAGTCGGGGATGAACTGCGTCGTGCCCGGCACCACGGCGTAGCGGTCGAGGTCGGTGATGCCGTGCCGGGCCAGCAGTTCGTCGTCGATGTAGAACTGCCCGGTGTGGGCGCGCGCGTCGCTGGTGAGGATCAGGTAGGCCGCGTCGGCCAGGATCTCGGGCTTGCGGCACAGGTTCAGGTCCACGCCCGGGATCATCTGCAGCGCCGCGGTGGCGATCGCCGTGCGCGGCCACAGGCTGTTGACCGCGATGCCGTGCGGGCGGAACTCGCCGGCGTGGCCCAGCGTGCACTCGCTCATGCCGTACTTGGCCATCGTGTAGGCCACGTGCGGGCGGAACCAGTGTTCCTTCATGCTCAGCGGCGGGCTCATGTTCAGCACGTGCGGGTTGCGGCCGGCCTGGGCGCTCTTCTTCAGTGCTTCCAGGCAAGCCTGCGTGCAGCAGTAGGTGCCGCGCACGTTGACGCCGAACATCAGGTCGAAGCGCTTCATCGGCGTCATCGGCGTCGGCGTCAGGCTGATCGCGCTGGCGTTGTTGACGAGGATGTCGATGCCGCCGAAGCGCGCCACGCCCTCCGCCACGGCCGCGGCCACGGCGTCTTCGTCGCGGATGTCGGTGGGCACCGGCAGCGCCTGGCCGCCGGCAGCCTCGATGGCCTCGGCCGCGCTGTACAGCGTGCCCGGCAGCTTGGGGTTGGGCTCGGTGGTCTTGGCCACCAGCACGATGTTGGCGCCGTCAGCCGCCGCGCGCAGCGCGATCGCCAGGCCGATGCCGCGGCTGGCGCCGGTGATGAAGAGGGTCTTGCCCTGCAGGGTGCGGCTGGTCATGCGCGGTCTTTCGTCGTTGTGATCTGGGGCCAGACGGTGGCGGCGATGTGCCGGGCCAGCGCCGAGGCGATCTGCAGGTAGGCCTTGCGGCCCGGGTGGAAGCCGTCGCTGGCCATCACGCCGCGGTTGAGCTGCAGGTCGATGTCGAGCCGCGAGACGTCGCTGCGCGTGGCCGCCCACTGCGCCAGCGCGCGGTCGTGCCGGCGCGCGTCGCTGCCGGCCACCCAGCGCAGCGGCTGCGGCAGCCCCGGGAAGGCATGCACCGGCGGCAGCGGCATGAAGACCACGTGGTGCACGCCCAGGCCGTTGCGCAGCCAGTTGGCCAGCGTCTCGCGCGCCGACACCGCGTGATGCGACGGCACCTGGTCGACGACGTCGTTGACGCCGGTGACCACCACCGCCACGTCGTGGTGCGGCAGCGGCTCGCGCTGCAGCAGGTGCAGCGTCTGCGCCGTCGTCAGCCCCGACTGCGCCACCAGCCGCCACTGCACTTGCGCGCCGCAAGCTGCGGCCAGCCGCGTGGCCAGCTGGCCGGCCAGTGCGTCGCGCTGGTGCACCACGCCGACGCCGGCCGCCGACGAGTCGCCCGCGATCAGCAGCCGCAGCAGCGGCCCTTGGCCCACCACGCCGGCACGTTCGCCCTCGGCTTCGGGCAGGCGCGGCAGGCGCCGGCGCGTGTGCAGCGCCTGCGCCGCCAGCAGCGGGCTCAGCACCAGCTTGAGGGCCAGCGACACCGGAGGCGGCCTAGAACTTCGAGAAGTCGGGCTTGCGCTTCTGGAAGAAGGCCTGGAAGGCCTCCATCGCCTCGGGGCTGCGCAGCCGGGCGCTGAACAGCTCGCCCTCGGTGCGGATGGTCTTCAGCACGGCTTCGCGCTGAGGCCCGCGCAGCAGCTGCTTGGCTTCGCGCACGGCGCCCGGCGGCAGCGCGTTGAAGCGCTCGGCGATGCGCCGCGCGTGGTTCACCACCTCGCCGGCGGGCAGCACGGCGTTGGCCAGGCCCCACTCCACCGCCTGCTCGGGCGTGAAGGGGTCGCCCAGCAGCAGCTTCTCGGCCGCGCGCGCATGGCCCATCAGCTGCGGCACCAGCAGGCTCGACGCGTACTCGGGCACCAGGCCCAGGCTGACGAAGGGCATCGCCAGGCGGGCTTCGTCGCTGACGTAGATGAAGTCGCAGTGCAGCAGCATCGTGGTGCCGATGCCGATGGCGGCACCGGTGACTGCGGCCACCACGGGCTTGTCGCACTCGAGCAGCGCGCGCATGAACTGGAACACGGGCGAGTCCATCGTGTCGCTGCTGCCCCCGGGGCCGCGCGACATGAAGTCCTCGATGTCGTTGCCCGAGGTGAAGATGCCCGGCTGCCCGGTGATCAGCACCGCGCGCACGGCCTTGTCGTCCTGCGCGGCGCGCAGCGCGTCGCTCATGGCCTGGTACATGGCCACCGTGAGCGCGTTCTTCTTCTCCGGGCGCGCGATCTCGATGGTGGCGACGCCGTTCAGCGTGGCGGTCTTGATGCTCATGCAGTCGTCTCCTGGTGGGTGGTTGGCGCGGACGCGCCGCAGCGCGCCCGGGGGCTCACACTCTCTCGATGATGCCGGCGGCGCCCTGGCCCATGCCCACGCACATCGTGACCATGCCGTACTTCAGCTGGTGGCGGTGCAGCGCGTGCACCACGGTGGCGGCGCGGATGGCGCCGGTGGCGCCCAGCGGGTGGCCCAGCGCGATCGCGCCGCCCATCGGGTTCACGCGCTCGGGGTTCAGGCCCACGGTGTTGATGACCGCCAGCGCCTGCGCGGCAAAGGCCTCGTTCAGCTCGATCCAGCCCAGGTCGTCCTGCTGCAGGCCGGCGTACTTCAGCGCCGCGGGGATGGCTTCGATCGGGCCGATGCCCATGATCTCGGGCGCCACGCCACGCGCCGCGAAGCTGACGAAGCGCGCCAGCGGCTTCAGGTCGTAGCGCTTGATGGCCGCTTCCGAGGCCAGGATCAGCGCACCCGCGCCGTCGCTGGTCTGGCTGCTGTTGCCGGCCGTGACGCTGCCCTTGGCCGCGAACACGGGCTTCAGCTTGGCCAGGCCTTCCAGGCTGGTGTCGGGGCGCGCGCCTTCGTCCAGATGCACCGTGCGCGTGCTCGTCGTCACCTCGCCGGTGGCCAGGTTCGGGAAACGCTCGACGATGTCGATGGGCGTCATCTCGGCCGCGAACTCGCCGGCCGCCTGCGCCTTCAGCGCGCGCTGGTGCGACTGCAGCGCAAACGCGTCCTGCGCCTCGCGGCTGACCTTCCACTGCGCCGCCACCTTCTCGGCGGTCAGGCCCATGCCGTAGGCGATGCCGACGTTTTCGTCCCTGGCGAACACCTCGGGGTTGAAGCTGGGCTTGTTGCCGCCCATCGGCACCATGCTCATGCTCTCGGCGCCGCCGGCGATCATGACGTCGGCTTCGCCGATGCGGATGCGGTCTGCCGCCATCTGCAACGCGGTCAGGCCGCTGGCACAGAAGCGGTTGACGGTGACACCGCCCACGCTGTGCGGCAGGCCGGCCAGCACCATCGCGGCGCGCGCCATGTTCATGCCCTGCTCGCCTTCGGGAAAGCTGCAGCCGATGATGGCGTCCTCGATGGCCTTCGGGTCCAGCGTCGGCACCTGGGCCAGTGCGCTGCGCACCGCGGCCACCAGCAGATCGTCGGGCCGCGTGTTGCGGAAGTAGCCGCGGCCGCTCTTGCCGATGGGGGTGCGCGTGGCGGCGACGATGTAGGCGTCTTGAACTTGCTTGGTCATGGTCTCGTCTCCGCTCAGTTGCGAACAGGCTTGCCGGTCTGCAGCATGCCCATGATCCGCTCCTGCGATTTCGGGTGCTCCAGCAGGCTGCAGAAGCGGCTGCGCTCCATCGCCATCAGGTATTCCTCGGTCACCAGCGTGCCGGCGTCGACATCGCCGCCACACACCACCTGGGCGATCAGCGTGCTGATGTGGAAGTCGTGCGCGCTGATGAAGCCGCCGTCGCGCATGTTGGCCAGCTGGCCCATGATGGTGGCGATGGCAGAGCGGCCGGCCACCGGGAACAGCGCCTTGTGCGGCGGGCGGTAGCCGCTGTCGAACAGCGCCTTGACCTGCGTGCTGGCCACGAACAGCAGCTCGTCCTTGTGCGGCACGACGATGTCGGTGTCCAGCAGGTAACCCAGCTTGCGCGATTCGATCGCGCTGGTGCCCACCTTGGCCATCGCGGCATTGGTGAAGCCGTCGGTGGCGAACTTCATGATGTCGGCGTTTGCCCAGTTGGTCACGTTCGCGGCAGCCGCCATCTCGGCAGCGCGGCGCGCGATGTAGGTCAGGCCGCCACCACCCGGGATCAGGCCCACGCCCACTTCCACCAGGCCCACGTAGGTTTCCATCGCGGCCACGCGGCGCGCGCAGTGCAGCGCGATCTCGCAGCCGCCGCCCAGCGCGATGCCGCGCATCGCCGCCACCACCGGCACCTGCGCGTAGCGCATGCGCAGCAGCGCCGTCTGCAGCTGCAGGATGACCGGGGCGATGCCCTTGGCGCCTTCCTTCATGAAGACCGGCAGGGTCTGCTCGAGGTTGGCGCCGGCACTGAACACGTCGTCGGGCGACCAGATCACCAGGCCCTTGTAGCCGGCTTCAGCCAGCTCCACGGCCTTGTGCAGGCCTTCCACCACGCCGGTTCCGATGAGGTGCAGCTTGCTCGTGATGCTGAGGATCAGCACCTCGCCGTCCAGCGTCCACACGCGCACTTCGTCGTTCTTGAAGACCTCGGTGCCGCTGCTCAGGGGCGCGGGCGCGCCGGCGCCCAGCACGCTCTCGGGGAAGTGCTGGCGCGCGTAGACAGGCAGGCTGCTGCGCGGCACGTAGGCGCCCTTCGACGGGCTCCAGCTGCCCTCCGGCGTGTGCACGCCGGTGCGACCATCGAACACCCAGGCCGGCAGCGGCGCGCTGCTCAGCGCCTTGCCGGCGTCGATGTCTTCCTTCACCCAGGCGGCCACCTGCTGCCAGCCGGCGTCCTGCCACAGCTCGAACGGGCCCTGCTGCATGCCGAAGCCCCAGCGCATCGCGAAGTCGACCTCGCGCGCGCTGTCGGCGATGTAGCCCAGGTGCACGGCTGCGTAGTGGAAGGCGTCACGCAGGATGGCCCACAGGAACTGCGCCTGCGGGTTGCTGCTTTCGCGCAGCAGCTTCAGGCGTTCGGCCGCAGGCTTCTTCAGCATGCGCGCCACGATCTCGTCGGCCTTCTTGCCGGCGGCCACGTACTCGCCGCTGGCCGGGTCCAGGCGCAGGATGTCCTTGCCCACCTTCTTGAAGAAGCCGGCGCCGGTCTTCTGGCCCAGCGCGCCCTTGGCGATCAGCGCCTGCAGCACCGGCGGCGTGGCGTAGCTCGGGAAGAACGGATCGTCGGCCAGGTTGTCCTGCAGCGTCTTGATGACGTGGGCCATCGTGTCCAGGCCCACCACGTCGGCGGTGCGGAAGGTGCCGCTGCTGGCGCGGCCCAGGCGCTTGCCGGTGAGGTCGTCGACCACGTCGAAGGTGAGGCCGAAGTTCTCCACCTCCTTCATGGTGCCGAGCATGCCGGCGATGCCGATGCGGTTGGCGATGAAGTTGGGCGTGTCCTTGGCGCGCACCACGCCCTTGCCCAGGCCGCTGGTGACGAAGGTCTCGAGGTCGTCGAGGATCTTCGGTTGCGTGGCCGGCGTGGCGATCAGCTCCACCAGCGTCATGTAGCGCGGCGGGTTGAAGAAGTGGATGCCGCAAAAGCGCGGCTTGATCGCTTCGGGCAGCGCTTCGCTGAGCTTGGTGATCGACAGGCCCGAGGTGTTGGACGCGACGATGGCGTGCTTCGCCACGTGCGGCGCGATCTTGCCGTACAGGTCGAGCTTCCAGTCCATGCGCTCGGCGATCGCCTCGATCACGAGATCGCACTCGCCCAACAGGGCCATGTGCTCCTCGTAGTTGGCCGCCACGATCAGGTCGGCATCGGCCGCCACACCGATCGGTGAGGGCTTGAGCTTCTTGAGGTTCTCGATGGCGCGGGTGACGATGCCGTTCTTCGGGCCTTCCTTGGCCGGGAGATCGAACAGCACCACCGGCACCTTGACGTTGACGAGGTGGGCAGCGATCTGCGCGCCCATCACGCCCGCGCCGAGCACGGCGACTTTTCTGACGTTGAATCGGTTCATGTGTTTTCCGTGAATGGCTGGCAGGGGGTCACTCGACGCGTTGCCAGACTTGTGTGCGGAAGAAGGGGCCGATGTAGCCGCGCATCTCGAGTTGGGCACCACCATTGACCGGCTTCAGGCGTGCGCGGTAGCTCTTGCCGTTGTTCGGGTCGACGATGGTGCCGCCCTCATAAACGGCCTTGTCGCTCTCGCTTTGCTTGATACCGCGCAGGATCTCCAGCCCGAGCACGGGCTTGTCCTTGCGGTCGTCGGCGCACTTGTCGCACACGGCCTTCTGATCGGTCGCGGGGTCGAGCAGCTTCTCGATACGACCACTGAAGACGCCGTTGCTCTCGGTGATGCGCACCAGCGACTTCTCTTTCTTCGAGTCGTCGTCGATGGTCTTCCACAAGCCTGCGGGCGTCATCTGCGCATGGGCCAGGCCCGCGAACGCCATCAGCGCGATCAGGGAAGCGGCAAGCGTCGTCTTGAGCAACATGGCGGTCTCCTGGTTGAAAACGTGATCGATCAGGCCAGTGCTTCGTTCGTGTCCATGAGCACCTTGCTGCCCGAACGCGCCAGGCGCATCAGCGTCGCGGTCTCGGGGAACAGCTTGGCGAAGTAGAAGCGCGCGGTCTGCAGCTTGGCGGTGTAGAAAGGATCGGTGCTGCCGGCGTCGATGGCGCGTTGCGCGGCCTGCGCCATGCGTGCGAAGAAGTAGGCGAACACCAGGTGGCCCATGACGCGCAGGTACGGCACGGCGGCCGCGCCCACCTCATCGGCGTTCTGCATGCCCTTGAAGCCGATCTCGGTGGTGAACTTGGTCATCTGCTCGCCCAGGTAGCCCAGCGGGTTGATGAACTCGGCCATCTTCTCGTTGACGCCCTCTTCTTCCACCAGCTTCGCCACCAGCTTGCCGAACTTCTTGAGCGTGGCGCCGTTGTTGCCCAGCACCTTGCGGCCCAGCAGGTCCAGGCTCTGAACCGTGTTGGTGCCCTCGTAGATCATGTTGATGCGGGCATCGCGCACGTACTGCTCCATGCCCCATTCCTTGATGTAGCCATGGCCGCCGAACACCTGCAGGCAGTGGTTGGTGGCTTCGAAACCGTTGTCGGTGAGGAAGGCCTTGGCAATGGGCGTGAGCAGCGCGGCGAGGTCGGCGCAGTCCTTGCGCACCTTCTCGTCGGGGTGGTTGAGTTCCTTGTCGAGCAGCAGCGTGCAGAACATCAGCAGCGCGCGGCCGCCTTCGGCGTAGGCCTTGGCGGTGAGCAGCATCTTGCGCACGTCGGGGTGCACGATGATCGGGTCGGCCGGCTTGCTCTTGTCCTTCACGCCCGAGAGGCTGCGCATCTGGATGCGGTCCTTGGCGTAGGCCAGGGCGTTCTGGTACGCCACTTCGGTCAGGCCCAGGCTCTGGTTGCCCACGCCCAGGCGCGCCGCGTTCATCATCACGAACATCGCGGCCAGGCCCTTGTGCGGCTGGCCCACCAGCGTGCCGGTGGCGCCGTCGAGCATCAGCTGGCAGGTGGCGCTGCCGTGGATGCCCATCTTGTGCTCCAGCGCGCTGCAGAAGATCGGGTTGCGCGCGCCCAGACTGCCGTCGGCGTTGACGTGGAACTTCGACACCACGAACAGGCTGATGCCCTTGCTGCCCTGCGGCGCGTCGGGCAGGCGGGCCAGCACCAGGTGCACGATGTTCTCGGTCATGTCGTGGTCGCCGGCCGAGATGAAGATCTTCTGGCCGGTGATCTTGTAGGTGCCGTCGGCCTGCGGTTCGGCCTTGGTGCGCAGCATGCCGAGGTCGGTGCCGCAGTGCGGTTCGGTCAGGCACATGGTGCCGGTCCACACGCCGCTGACCAGCTTGGGCAGATAGGTGGCCTTCTGCTCGTCGGTGCCGTGCGCCTTCAGGCATTCGTAGGCGCCGTGCGACAGCCCCGGGTACATGGTCCAGGCCTGGTTGCCCGAGTTCAGCATCTCGAAGAAGCACTGGTTCACCACGATCGGCAGGCCCTGGCCGCCGTAGGCCGGGTCGCAGCTCAGCGCCGGCCAGCCGCCTTCCACGTACTTGGCGTAGGCTTCCTTGTAGCCGGTGGGCGTCTTCACCTCGTGCGTGGTCTTGTCGAGCTTGCAGCCTTCGGTGTCGCCGCTGATGTTCACCGGGAAGATGACTTCCGAGGCGAACTTGCCGCCCTCTTCGAGCACGGCGTTGATGGTGTCGGCGTCGATGTCGGCGTGCTTGGGCAGCAGCTTCAGTTCGTCGGCGGCGTTGAGCAACTCGTGCAGCACGAACTGCATGTCGCGCAGGGGCGGGTTGTACTGGGGCATGGAAGGCTCCTGGGGCGAACGGTGGATGGGAGAAAGGGGGTGTCAGCGCACGCCGGGGGCGGGCGCCGGGCGGTAGTGGTCGACGACACGTTCGAAGCCGGCATGCACGCGTTCGAGCACGCCGGGGTTGCGCAGGAAGCGCGCATCGTGGTGCAGCGCGAGGATCAGGCCGTGCACCTCGAACAGCATCTGCGTCGGGTCGGTGTCGGCGCGCAGGTGGCCTTCGTCGATGGCGATGCGGATCGCCCGCTCCATCGCCGACTGCCACGCGCGCACCATCGAAGCCAGCGCATCGCGCACCGGGCCGGGCCGGTCGTCGAACTCGACCGCGCCGCTGATGTAGATGCAGCCCGAATCGAGCTCCACCGAGACGCGGCGCATCCAGCGCTCGAACAGCGCGCGTACGCGCGGCAGGCCGCGCGGCGCGGCAATGGCGGGGAAAAAGACCTCGTCCTCGAAGCGGGCGTGGTACTCGCGAATGACGGAGATCTGCAGTTCCTCGCGCGAGCCGAAGTGCGCGAACACACCCGACTTGCTCATCTGCATCATCTCGGCCAGCGCGCCGATGGACAGCCCTTCCAGCCCCATGTGCGAGGCCAACCCGAGCGCGGCATCCAGAATGGCCGCACGCGTCTGCAAACCCTTCTGCAGGGTCTTCGGCACGGCGGCGCGGGCACCGGTGGCGGCAGGGTGTGTCGGCAAGGCTCAGCCCAGAATCGAACGATCGTTCTATTTTGCAGACTTACCCAGCCCGGCGGCAAGTTCAACCGTGATTTTTTTAGGTGATGCCGACTAAAGTGCGCCGATGGGCCTGTCATCGGCCCACGATTGAGCACAGCGCGCGGATTGATTTACTCTTCGCGCCATGGATGTGCTGCAACTCGACGTTTCTGGCCGCCCACAAGCCTGGATCTCGGCACGGGAGGCCGCGGTGATCTACGCCAGCGACGGTGTCGCCTGGACCCTTGGCGACGCCTTCCAGGTGCTGCGCGGCGGCATCCAGCGCAGCACCGGCATGCAGTCGCGCATCGAGGTGCACCCCATCATCGCCGTGCGCGGCAGCATCCCGGCACGGGCCTGGCGCCACACGCCGGCGCTGTCCAACCCCAAGCTGTTCGCACGCGACCGCAACCTGTGCGCGTACTGCGGCGGGCATTTCCACTTCGACGACCTCACGCGCGAGCACATCCGCCCGGTCTCGCGTGGCGGCGAAGACAGCTGGATGAACTGCATCACGGCCTGCCGCGCCTGCAACGGCCACAAGGGCAACCGCATGCCCGAAGAAGCGCACATGACGCTGCTGTACCTGCCCTACGTGCCCAGCCTGCACGAGGACATGATCCTGCGCGGCCGGCGCATCGTGGCCGACCAGATGGACTTCCTGCTGGCGTCGGTGCCGCGCAGCAGCCGGCTGCACGCGTAGCGGCGCCGGCGCCCATCGCTCCACGCACCCGCTGGATCTGGAACAAATGCCGCGGCGCCCGATCTGACAGCATGCACGTGACAACGCCGCGCCGGTGCGCCGCGTTGTGGCACCAGAACCCCGGGAGACCCAGCATGAAGCGCCTCTTCGCCGCCCTGAGCGTGGCCGCCCTCGCGGCCTGCACCACCACCAGCCCCGATGTCGTCAGCCGCAACGAGGCGCAGCGCCTGTCCAGCGTGCAGGACGGCGTGGTGTTGTCGAAGCGGGCCGTGGTCGTCGAAGGCCAGCAGAGCGGCATCGGCGGCACGGCCGGCGGCATTGCCGGCGGCGTGGCCGGTGCCAGCGTCGGCGGGCGCCGCGAAGCCGTGGTGGTGGGCGTGATCGGCGCCGTGGTCGGCGGCGTCGTCGGCAATGCCGTCGAACGCTACGGCACGCGCGAGGAGGCAGTCGAACTGCTGATCCAGCTGAAGAACGGCGAGCGCCGCTCCATCGTGCAGGCCAAGGGCAGCGAAGAACTGAAGGCCGGCGACGCGGTGATCCTGGTCACCACCGGCGGCAAGGTGCGCGTGACGAAGGCTCCGGTGGTGGCACCCACCGAGACCGCAGCGCCGCGCAGCTGAGGCCAGTGGCCTCAGCGGGTGCAACGGCAGGTGGTAGGCCGCCCGTGAGTCGAACACGGCACCAACAGATTATGAGTCTGCTGCTCTAACCAATCATGAGCTAGCGGCCCGCGGGGCGCGATTCTAGGCGCCGCCCGGCTCACTTCACCGACAGCGCATGCCCCACCAGGCGCGAGGTGATGTCGACGATCTGGATCATGCGGTCGTAGGCCATGCGCGTGGGGCCGATGACGCCCAGCGTGCCAACGATGCGGCCATCGACCTCGTAGGGCGCGGTCACCACCGACAGTTCCTCGAACGGCACGACCTGGCTCTCGCCGCCGATGTAGATGCGCACACCCTCGGCGCGGCTGCTCACGTCGAGCAGGCGCATCAGCTCGGTCTTCTGCTCGAACACGCCGAACATGCGGCGCAGGCTGCCCATGTCGTTGCCGAAGTCCTGCACACCCAGCAGATTGCGCTCGCCCGAGACGACCACGCCCTCGTGGCTCTCGGCCATGGCCTCGCCGGTCTGCACCGCGGCCTGCATCAGCGCCGCGATCTCGCTGCGCAGGTTCTCGATCTCGTGCTTCAGCCGCTCGCGCACTTCCTCGATGGTCAGGCCGGCGTAGTGCGTGTTCAGGAAATTGGTGGCTTCCACCAACTCGGCCTGGGTATGGTCGCGCGCGGTGAAGATGACGCGGTTCTGCACGTCGCCGTCGGGTGCCACCAGGATCACCAGCACGCGGCGCTCGCCCAGGCGCAGGAACTCGATGTGGTGGAACACGCTGGCCTTGCGCGGCGCGGTGACGACGCCGACGAAGCTGCTCAGGTTCGACAGCAGGCTGGCGGCCTGTGCGATCACGCGCTGCGGCTGGTCGGGGTGCAACTGGCCGCGGGCCGCGGTGAGCTCGGGCGACGACGACTCCAAGTCGATCGGCCGCGCCGTCAGCATCGTGTCGACGAAGAGGCGGTAGCCGCGCGCGGTGGGAATGCGGCCGGCGCTGGTGTGCGGGCTGGCGATCAGCCCGAGGTCTTCCAGGTCGGCCATCACGTTGCGGATGGTGGCCGGCGAGAGGTCGAGCCCGGAGGCCCGCGACAGCGTGCGCGACCCCACCGGCGTGCCGTCGGCGATGTAGCGTTCGACCAGGGCTTTCAGCAGTGTTTTCGCGCGGTCGTCGAGCATGCCCTTCATTGTAGGGAGCGTGGGTCGCTATGGTGTAATCCGCCGCATGCCGGCCCCCTTCCGCCATGCCGCCGTCGTCGGAAAGTTCCAGGCCCGCGGCATCCGCCCGGTGCTGGAGGAGATCGCGCACTTCCTGGTCGAACAAGGCCTCGAGGTCTCGTTCGAGCGCGACACCGCGCACGCCACCGGCGTCACCGGTTTCGACGCCCTGTCGCCGGCAGAGATGGGCCGGCACTGCGACATCGCCGTGGTGGTGGGCGGCGACGGCACGATGCTCGGCATCGCCCGCGAGCTGGCGCGCCACAACCTGCCGCTGGTGGGCATCAACCAGGGCCGGCTGGGATTCATCACCGACGTGCCCTTCGACAAGTACAAGGAAGCGCTGGCCGCGATGCTGGCCGGCGACTACGAAGAAGAGCACCGCACGATGATCGAGGGCGGCGTCTGGCGCGACGGCGAGAAGATCTTCGACGGCCTGTCGATGAACGACGTGGTCGTGAGCCGCGGCGCCACGTCGAGCATGGTCGAGCTGCGCATCGACATCGGCGACGACTTCGTCGCCAACATCCGCGCCGACGGCCTGATCGTCGCGTCGCCCACCGGCAGCACGGCCTACGCGCTGTCGGCCGGCGGGCCCATCCTGCACCCGGGCATCGGTGGCTGGGTCATCGTGCCGATCGCCTCGCACACGCTGTCGAACCGGCCCATCGTCGTGCCCGACCAGGGCGAGATCCGCATCACCGTGGTGGCCGGCCGCGACGCCTCGGCCAACTTCGACATGCACAGCCTGGCCAGCCTGCTGCACGGCGACCAGGTCCGCGTGCGGCGTTCGCAGTTCAAGGTGCGCTTCCTGCACCCGCGCGGCTGGAGCTACTACGCGACCCTGCGCCGCAAGCTGCGCTGGTACGAAGGCGTCTGAACATGTTGCGCCGCCTGACGCTGCGCGACGTGGTGATCGTCGCCCACCTCGAAGTGGACCTGGCCGCCGGCTTCACGGTACTCACCGGCGAGACCGGCGCCGGCAAGTCCATCCTCATCGACGCGCTGCAGCTGGCGCTGGGCGCACGCGCCGAGGCGTCGCTCGTGCGCGAAGGCGCTGCGCGCGCCGAGGTCAGCGCCGAGTTCGACTTGCCTGCGGCGCTGCAGCCCTGGCTGGACGAGGCCGGCTTCGCCGCCGAGCCCACGCTGCTGCTGCGCCGCACCGTGGACATGCAGGGCAAGAGCCGCGCCTGGATCAACGGCAGCCCGGCCACCGTGGCGCAGCTGCGCGAGGCCGCCTACCACCTGGTGGACATCCACGGCCAGCACGCCTGGCAGAGCCTGACACGGCCGGCCGCGGTGCGGGCGCTGCTCGACGGCCAGGCCGGCATCGACCCGGCGCCGATGGCCGCGCGCTGGCAGGCCTGGCGCGCGGCGCTGGCGGCGCTGGACGGCGCGCGCAGCCAGCGCGACGTGCTGGAACGCGAGCGCGAACGCCTGGCCTGGCAGATCGGCGAAGTGGGCAAGCTGGCACCCGGCGCCGACGAGTGGGAAACGCTCAACGCCGAACACCAGCGCCTCGCCCACGGCCAGGCGCTGCTCGACGGCGCGCGTGCCGCACTCGACGCCGTGGCCGATGCCGAGCCCTCGGCCGACGCACTGACCAGCCGCGCCATCGATGCGCTCGACGACGTGGTGCGCTACGATGCCGAGCTGGCCGCCGTCGTCGACGTGCTGAAGAGCGCGCAGGCGCAGCTGGAAGACGCCGCCCGCACGCTGCACGGCTACCTGGGCCACCGCGACCCCGACCCCGAACGCCTGCAGGCGCTGGACGCGCGGCTGTCGGCCTGGGTATCGCTGGCGCGCCGCTACAGACGTGCGCCGGCGGAGCTGCCGGCGCTGATGGCCGGCTGGCAGCAGGAGCTGCGGGCGCTGGACGCGGCCGCCGATCTCGACGGCCTGGAGCGCGCCGCCGCCGAGGCCGAGCGCCTGTGGCGCGACGAGGCGAAAAAGACCAGCCGCGCGCGCCAGAAGGCCGCACCCCGCCTGTCGGCCGCGGTGACGCTGGCGATGCAGCAGCTGGGCATGGCCGGCGGCCGCTTCGAGGTGGCGCTGCTGCCGCAGGACGATCCGCAGGCCTTCGGGCTGGAGGCGGTGGAGCTGCGCGTGGCCGGCCATGCCGGCAGCACGCCGCGGCCGCTGGCCAAGGTGGCCTCGGGCGGCGAGCTCTCGCGGCTGGCGCTGGCCATCGCCACGGCCACCACGTCGCCGCAGCAGGGCAGCGGTGCGCCGACGCTGATCTTCGACGAGATCGACGCCGGCGTCGGCGGCAATGTCGCCGACAGCGTCGGCCGGCTGATGCAGCAGCTCGGGCGCAGCGCGCAGGTACTGGCGGTCACGCACCTGGCCCAGGTGGCCGCCTGCGCCGACCACCACTTCGTCGTCAGCAAGGGCCTGCAGGGCCGCGCCACCGTGAGCGACGTGCAGCCGGTGGCCGGCGAGGCCCGCGTGACCGAGATCGCCCGCATGCTGGGCGGCGAGAAGCTCAGCCACACCAGCCGCGCGCACGCGCAGGCCATGCTGACGGGGGGTGGCCAGTGAGCGAATGGATGCCACTGGGCAGCCACCACCGCGACGAGGTGATCCTCGTCACCGGCATCTCGGGTTCGGGCAAGTCGGTGGCGCTGCACGCGCTGGAAGACGCCGGTTACTTCTGCGTCGACAACCTGCCGCCCGAGCTGCTGCGCGAGTTCATCCGCCTGGAGCACGAACGCTTCACGCGCCGCGTGGCGGTGGCGGTGGACGTGCGCACCGCGGCGTCGCTGCCCGGTCTGCTGCCGCTGATCGACGCGCTGCGCAGCGAAGGGCTGAACATCCGCCCGCTGTTCCTCGACGCCAGTACCGACGCGCTGGTGCGCCGCTTCTCCGAGACCCGCCGGCCGCACCCGCTGTCCACGCTGTCGGCCGGCACCGACAGCTCGCGCGCGCTGATCGAGGCCATCGAGCTCGAACGCGCGCTGCTGGCCGACCTGCGCGAGGTCTCCACCGTCATCGACACCAGCCTGCTGCGCACGGCGCAGCTGCGCAACTGGATGCGCGCACTGGTGGGCGCGCGCGAGTCGGCGCTGACGCTGGTGTTCGAGAGCTTTGCCTTCAAGCACGGCGTGCCGCTGGACGCCGACTATGTGTTCGACGTGCGCGTGCTGCCCAACCCGTACTACATCCGCGAGCTGCGGCCGCTGACCGGCCGCGACGCGCCGGTGGCGGCCTACCTCGAGTCGCAGCCCGAGGTGGTCGAGATGGTGCGCCAGATCGAGAGCTTCCTCGCGCGCTGGCTGCCGGCCTTCGAGGACAACCAGCGCAGCTACCTCACCGTGGCCATCGGCTGCACCGGCGGCCAGCACCGCTCGGTCTACAGCGTGGAATGGCTGGCGCAGCGCTTCCAGGCCCAGCACGCCACGCTGGTGCGCCACCGTGAGCTCGATGCCCGTGACTGACACTGCCGCTGCGATCACCGCACTGCCGCTGTTCCCGTTGCAGACCGTGCTGTTCCCGGGTGCCGTGCTGCACCTGAAGATCTTCGAGGCGCGCTACCTCGACCTGATGTCGGCCTGCCTGCGCAGCGGTGATCCCTTCGGCGTGATCTGCCTGAAACAGGGCGGCGAGGTGGCACGCAAGGGCCAGCCGGTCGAGCTGGAGGACGTGGGCGTGCTGACGCGGCTGGACGAGCTGGACGCCGACCAGCCCGGCCTGCTGCGGGTGCGCTGCAGCGGCCTGCAGCGCTTTCGCCGCACCGGTGCGGCCACGCAGCAACCCGGCGGCCTGTGGACCTGCGACGCCCGCACGCTGGCCGACGACCCGCTGCGCCTGCCCGGCCCGGCGATGCTGCAGACGGTGCAGGCGCTGGCCGGCGCCATCAAGGCACTGCGTGAACAAGGCCAGGCGCCGTTCGCCGAACCCTACCGGCTCGACGACGCCGGCTGGGTCGCCAACCGCTGGTGCGAGCTGCTGCCAGTGTCGCTGGCGGCCAAGCAGAAGCTGATGGAGCTGGACGACCCGGTGATCCGGCTGTCGCTGGTCGACGGCTTCCTGCGCGACAAGAAAGTCGTCATCGGCTGAAGTCAACCCTGGCGCGGGCTGGCTCAGTCGCGTTCGAGCAGCTTGCGCACCGGCGCCGGCAGGCCCAGCGCCAGCGCCTCGGCGCGTGTGCACCAGCGGCCGGGCGGCAGCGACGGCACCAGCGCCGCGCTGGCAGCAGTCTCGGGCCACACCCACTGCAGCGGCTGCAGCGTCCAGTCGAAGTGCGTCAGCGTGTGCGCGATGTCGGGCAGCCACGCGCCCTGCCCCGGCCAGCCCGCCACCAGCGCCTGCAGCGTGTCGCGGCTGTCGAACTCGGGCAGGCTCCACAACCCGGCCCACACCCCGCTGTCGGGGCGCTGCACCAGCCACAGCCGCTCGCCCTGCTCCAGCCACAGCAGCGCGTGCGTGCGTGCGCCGCGCTTGAGCTTCTTCGTCTTGACCGGATAACGCTCGGGTGTGCCCTGGGCGTGGGCCACACACAGCGCCGCCAGCGGGCACAGCAGGCAGGTCGGCCGGCGCAGCGTGCAGATGCCGGCGCCCAGGTCCATCAGACCCTGCGTGTAGGCCTCGATGCCCTCGCCGGGCAGCAGCGCCTCGGCCTGCTGCCACAGTGCGCGCTCCTGCGCGGCCGACGACAGGTCGCCGTCGAAGCCGAGCGCGCGCGTCAGCACACGCTTGACGTTGCCGTCGAGGATGGCCGCGCGCTCGCCGAAGCAGAACGCGGCGATGGCCGCGGCGGTCGAGCGGCCGATGCCGGGCAGCGTAGCCAGCGTGGCACTGCTGCCGGGGAACTGCCCCGCGTGCTGGTCCACCACCGCCTGGGCGCAGCGGTGCAGGTTGCGCGCGCGGCTGTAGTAGCCCAGGCCGCTCCACAGCGCCAGCACGTCGTCCAGGGGCGCTTCGGCCAAGGCCTGCACGTCGGGAAAACGCTGCAGGAACCGCGGGTAGTACTCCAGCACCACCGAGACCTGCGTCTGCTGCAGCATCACTTCGGACAACCACACCCGGTACGGGTCGCGCGTGCCCTGCCAGGGCAGGCCGTGGCGGCCGTGGCTGCGCTGCCAGCACACCACCGCGCCGGCCAGGTCGGGCGGGGGCGGCATCAGGCCGCGTCCTGCTGCAGGTGGACGGCTTCGGGGTGCGCCATGGCCGCGCTGCGCGTGGCCGTCAGCACCGCGTCGGCGGCGCGGTCCAGGTGGCGCTGCAGCTGCGCCAGCCGCTCGTCCTGCGCCTCGACCTCGGCGATGCGCGTCTCCAGCTCGCCCGCGGCGGCCTGGATGCGTTCGAGCGATTCGCGGCGGCGCTTGAAGCTGCGACGGCGTTCGCGCAGCTGCACGTCGACCTGGCTGGACGCGGTCTTGCTCCACAGCTCCAGCTCGCCGGCCGCGTTCTCGAACACCACGCGCAGCTTGGACAGCAGCATGCGGCGGAACTGCTCGGCAAACCCCGGCACGGCCATGCGCCAGGCCTGGCCCAGGCCGAGGTAGCGGCTGTAGTTCTGGTCCAGCAGGTCCAGTTCCTTGGCGAACTGCTTCAGCGCCGGCGGCTCGGCCAGCGCAAACGCGAAGCCGTAGTCGGCGTTGAGCTGCAGGAAGCTGGCGTCCAGCATCTGCCGCATCTCGTCGGCCAGCGCGCCGGCGTCGTGCAGCGACTGGCGCAGGCGCTGGCACAGCGTCTCGAAGGCCTTGCGCGCGCCCAGGTTCAGCGGCTTGGCGCCGATGGCCGACTGCATGGCGGCCACCTCGGCGCGCAGCGCGTCGCTCGACAGCTTGGACAGCACGTTGCGCAGCAGCTTGGCCTGCACCGCGCGCACGGCCTGCAGCCGCGCGGTGCAGCCTTCGAACTCGGCCGCCTCGGCATCCACCCGCTGCAACATGAGCCGCACCTTGGCGCTGCTCTTGCCACGCAGGCCGCGCAGTTCCAGCAGCTGCTCGGCCTGCGAGCGGCGGCGGTCGGACAGCCGCCGCGTGCCGGCGGCACGCAACTGCCCCACGGCCGCTTCGGCGGCCTGCAGCAGCAGCTCGTGCTGACGCGGCAGCAATTCGGCGGTGATGGCGGCCTCCAGCGCAGGCAGGCGGCTCGCGGCCAGCGCCTGCGCATCGGCGCCCACACGCGCGGCCAGCGCCTGGCGCGCCGACAGCGGAAACACACGCTCCGACGGCAGGCCCAGCGTCTGCGCGGTGGTCTCGCGCTGGCGGGCGATCTGCGCCTCGATGGCCTCGGGCGTGGCCAGCGGATCGACCAGCGTGTCGATCTTGTTCAGCACCACGAAGCGTTCGAGGCTGTTGCCGCCCAGGTGCTCGCGCCAGATCGCCAGGTCGGACTTGGTGACGCCGGTGTCGGCGGCCAGCACGAACACGGTGGCGTGCGCCGACGGCAGCAGCGACAGCGTCAGCTCGGGTTCGGCGCCGATGGCGTTCAGCCCCGGCGTGTCCAGCACCACCAGGCCGCGCAGCAGCAGCGGGTGCGGGTAGTTGATCAGCGCGTGGCGCCAGGCCGGCACCTCGACCTGGCCGTCGGCTTCCAGCGCCGGGTTGTCCTCGGGGTGCTCGTCGCTCCAGAAACCGAGCGCGGTGGCGTCGGCCACGCTGACACGCTGCGTGCGCGTGACGGCCGACAACGCCTCGGCCAGCGCGTCGGGGTCGGCAGGGTTCAGCGGCACGTGCTGCCAGGCGTCGTCGCGCGCGCGCAGTTCGGTCAGCGACAGCCCCTGCAGCCGGGTCGCGATCGGCAGCAGCGACAGCCGCGCCGGCAGTGCCGCCTGGTGGAACAGCTCCACCGGGCACATCGTGGTGCGACCGGGCGTGGCGGGCAGCACGCGGCGACCTGTGCTGGCGAAGAAGATCGCATTGATCAGCTCGGACTTGCCGCGCGAGAACTCGGCCACGAAGGCCAGCACCAGCTTGTCGCTGGCCAGGCGTTCGCGCAGCGCCGTCAGCACGCCGGCGTCGGCGTCGACGACGAGGTCGTGATCGGCGAGGAACTCGGCCAGTGCGGCGGCGCGACGATCGAGGTCGCCGCGCCACCGGGCGAGCTGGTCGAGGGTAGAGACGATGGAGCTTTGCATCGTGGCGGGCATGCTAGCGCAGCGGTCTGCGTGCTCCGGTGCGGCGATACATCTCCTGACAGCGGCCGCTGCGGCCGTGCGCATTTGTGCCGGCGGCCGGCGCCGGCTGCCGCCTACCGCCTTTGACAGCCAGCGCAGAAGTAGGTGGAGCGCTGCGCCTGCACGACGCGGCGGATGGTGCCACCGCAACGGGCGCAGGTCTGGCCCTCGCGGTCGTAGACGCGCGCCTGGGTCTGGAACGCTCCGTCCATGCCGTGCACGTCGCGGAAGTCGCGCAGCGTCGAGCCGCCGAGTTCCAGCGCCTGCGCCAGCGTGGCGCGCACGGCCGTGAGCAGCCGCGCCGCGCGCGGGCGGCTGATGCGGTCGCTGCGCAGTGCAGGGTGGATGCCCGCCGCGTGCAGCGCCTCGCAGGCGTAGATGTTGCCAGCGCCCACCACCACCGCCCCCGACAGCAGCACGGCCTTCACCGGCGCGCGGCGACGGTGCAACTCGGCGTGGAACGTGGCATCGGTGAGTGCCGGATCGAAGGGCTCGGGGCCCAGCGCTGCCAGCAGCTTGGCCGCCGGGTCGTCGTGCAACGACGGCGACCAGACCACGGCGCCGAAACGACGCGGGTCGGTCAGGCGCAGCGTGCCCTGGCTGGTGGCCAGGTCGAAGTGGTCGTGCGGCCCTGGTGGGCCGGCATCGGCCCGCAGCGCGAGCGAACCCGACATGCCCAGGTGCAGCAGCAGCCCGCCCGGCGCACCGCCGCCCAGCAGCGGCAGCCACAGGTACTTGCCGCGCCGCGCCACTGGGCCAACCGAGGCACCAGCAAGCTGCTCGGGCGGCACGCCCAGCGGCCAGCGCAACGGCTTGCCGAGCCGCGCCGACAGCACCCGCGCACCGCGCAGCGGGGCGTCAATGCCCCTGCGTGTGACCTCAACTTCAGGGAGTTCGGGCATCCGGGCATTATGTGAGAATGAATCGCAACCGCCAGGAGCCCCGATGACCGTGAAACCGCGCTGGCGCCACGCCCTCGGCGCCGTGATGCTGGCGATCTGCAGTGCCTGGCCTGTCGCCCACGCGCAGGCACCGAGCCCGGCCGCCGCTGCGCCAGCCACCCCGCCCGCCACGCCTCCGGTCAATTCGGCACTCGACGCTCCGCTGCTGTACCAGTTGCTCATCGGCGAGATCGAACTGCGCACCGGCGAGCCCGGCGCCGCCTATGAAGTCATCCTCGACGCGGCCCGGCGCAGCAAGGACGAAGCGCTGTTCCGGCGCGCCGTCGACATCGCGCTGCAGGGCCGCGCCGGGGAACAGGCCCTGGCCGCCACGCGCGCCTGGCGCACCGCGCACCCGAAATCGCTCGACCCGCTGCGGCTGCAGTTGCAGATCCTGTCGGCACTGAACCGCCTGCCCGACGCGGTGGAGCCACTGCGCACGCTGCTGAACCTGACCCCGGCGGCCGACCGCCCCGGGTTGATCGCGGCACTGCCACGCTTCTTTGGCCGCGGCAGCGACCCGGCGAAGACGGCGGCCCTGCTCGAAGACGTGCTGGCGGTGTACGCCCGGGATCCGGCCACGCGTGTGCCGGCGCTGGTGGCCGTGGGCCGCGGCCGGCTCGCGGCCGGCGACAGCGACAAGGCACTGGCCGCGGCGCAGCAGGCGCAGCGCGAGGACGGCGCCGCGCCCGGCCCGGTCCTGCTGGCGCTGGAGCTGCTGCCCAAGGAACCCGAGGCCGAGGCCATCGTCACCACGCACATGGCGCGCGCCGATGCCGAGCCCGCGCTGCGCCTGGCCTGGGTGCGCACGCTCACGCAGCAGCAGCGCTATGCCGACGCGGTGCGCGAGCTGGAGATCGTCACGCGGCAGAAGCCCGACCTCGCACCGCCCTTCCTGTCGCTGGGCGCGCTGCACCTGGAACTGCGCCACCCGAAGGAAGGCGAAGCCGCGCTGCTGCGCTACGTCGAGCTGGCGCAGGCGCAGCGCGCCGAGGCCACGGCACCTGCCGCATCGGCGGCGTCCGCGGCGGAAGCCGACGACGACGACACGCGCCCGCCGCGCCCGGAGCAGGGGCTGATCCAGGCCTGGCTGATGCTGGCGCAGGCGGCCGAGCAGCGCAGCGACTTCCAGGCCGCGGAATCCTGGCTGGCGAAGATCGACGACCCGCAGCGGGCGCTGGAGGTGCAGACCCGGCGCGCGTCGATGCTGGCGCGCCAGGGGCGCATCGAGGAAGCCCGCGCGGTCGTGCGCGCCACGCCCGAGCGCGACGCCGACGACGCACGCTCCAAGCTGCTGGCCGAAGCCGGCGTGCTGCGCGACGTCAAGCGCTGGAAGGACGCGCTGGAGGTGCTGAGCAGCGCCAACGAACGCTTCCCCGACGACACCGACCTGCTGTACGAACAGGCCATGATGGCCGAGAAGCTCAACCGCATGGACGAGCTCGAACGGCTGCTGCGGCGCGTCATCGAGCTCAAGCCCGACAGCGCGCAGGCGTACAACGCGCTCGGCTACTCGCTGGCCGATCGGCGCGTGCGGCTGACCGAGGCGCGCGAGCTGATCAAGAAGGCGCTGGAGCTGACACCGGGCGACCCCTTCATCACCGACAGCCTGGGCTGGGTCGAGTACCGCCTGGGCAACCGCGAGGAAGCGCTGCGCCTGCTGCGCCAGGCCTACGCGGCCAGGCCCGATCCCGAGATCGCTGCCCACCTGGGCGAGGTGCTGTGGTCCTTCGGCCAGCAGGACGAAGCACGCAAGGTGTGGATCGAGGCCCGCGGCCGCGACGCCACCAACGACGTGCTGCGCGAGACCCTGGCCCGGCTCAAAGTCGCGCTGTGACGCGGGCGCCTGGGCCGGCGCGGCCCGTGCAGCCCACCCGGCGCGCGGCGGCCTCCGCACTGCTGGGGCTGCTGCTGGCCGGCTGCGCCACGCCGCCCGCGCCCCCTGTCGGCAGCCGCTGGCTCAACGGACGGTTGAGCATCCGCGTCGAGACCGGGGCCGACGCCACCACGGCGCCGCGCCAGTTCAGCAGCGCGTTCGAGCTGCAGGGCGACGCCGAGCAAGGCGAACTGCGCCTGACCTCGCCGCTGGGCAGCGTGGTCGCGGCAGCGCGCTGGGCGCCCGGCACTGCCGAGCTCGTCACGAGCGACGGCACGCGCCGCTACACTGACCTCGACACGCTGGCGCAGGACACCCTGGGAGAGGCGCTGCCGTTGCGCGCGCTGCCGTCGTGGCTGCACGGGCAGCCGTGGCCCGGCGCGCCACAGCAGCCCACAGCCGACGGCTTCGAGCAGCTCGGCTGGCAGGTGCGCCTGGCACGCTATGCTGAAGGATGGCTCGAGGTGAGCCGCAGCGCGGCACCGGCGGTGCTGCTGCGTGCACGCCTGGAGCGCTCCTGACCTCGAGGCCCGCGCCGCCGCTCTTCCGCTCCCCCGATGACTCTGCGCTCGCTCCACGACCTGCCTGCCCCGGCCAAGCTCAATCTTTTCCTGCACGTGGTCGGGCGCCGCGCCGACGGCTACCACCTGCTGCAGTCGCCCTTCCAGCTGATCGACTGGGCCGACACGCTGCACTTTGAGCGGCGCGACGACGGCCGGCTGCAGCGCCACGACCTGGGCCCGGCGCTGCCCGCCGACGACCTGTGCCTTCGTGCTGCGCGGCTGCTGCAGGTCGAAAGCGGCACCACGCTGGGCGCCGACATCAGCATCGACAAGCAGGTGCCCTGGGGCGCAGGCATGGGTGGCGGCAGCTCCGACGCCGCCACCACGCTGCTGGCGCTGAACCGCCTGTGGGGCCTGCGCTGGCCACGCGCGCAGCTGCTGGCGCTGGGCGCGCGGCTGGGCGCCGACGTGCCGTTCTTCATCGGCGGCCAGAACGCCTTCGTGGAAGGCATCGGCGAGCGGCTGACACCGGCGCGGCTGCTGCGCCAGTGGTTTGCGGTCGTGAAACCTGCCGCGTCCATCGCCACCGCAGAAATCTTCTCGCACCCCTTGCTGCAACGCGACACAAAAGGCGTTATAGTCACGGGCTCTCTTGCAGAGGATTCGGAACTGAAGCAGTTCTGCACAGGCTACGGTCGCAACGACCTGCAGGCTGCGGCAGAAAGCAGATGTCCCGAGGTGGCGCAAGCCGCTCGCTGGCTGGAGGCTCGTTTCGGCAACAGCCGCATGACGGGCTCGGGCAGCGCAGTCTTCGCAAGAGCAGGCACAGGGGAACAACCCGTGGCGACATGTCCGGCAGCCGAGCTGCCGCCGGAATGGGTCGGTCGCATGTGCCGCAGTCTGGATGCACATCCGCTCGCGGAATGGGCTGCAGGCTGAGACAGGTTTCAAGGTGGCGGCGCAAGCCGCAACCTGCGTAGGGGAGTCGCCAAGTTGGTCAAGGCATCGGATTTTGATTCCGACATGCGAGGGTTCGAGTCCTTCCTCCCCTGCCAAATCCTTCCTTAGGGAAGCCGCGTCCGCGCGCTCGCCCGCCTTCGGAGATTCCACCGTGCTGTTCAACACCGTGCTGTTCACCGGCAATGCCAACCCGGTGTTGGCACAGGAAATGGCTTCGCACCTGAGTGTCGAACTGGGCCGGGCCACGGTGGGCCGTTTCTCCGACGGCGAGGTCTCCGTCGAGATCCGCCAGAACGTTCGCGCACGCGACGTCTTCGTCGTGCAGAGCACCTGCGCGCCGACGAACGAGAACCTGATGGAACTCTTCATGATGGTCGATGCGCTCAAGCGTGCCAGCGCACGCCGCATCACCGCCGTGATCCCGTACTTCGGCTACGCCCGGCAAGACCGCCGCCCGCGCAGCACGCGCGTGCCCATCAGCGCCAAGGTCGTGGCCAACATGCTGGAAACGGTGGGTGTCGAGCGGCTGCTGACGATGGACCTGCACGCCGACCAGATCCAGGGCTTCTTCGACATCCCGGTCGACAACATCTACGCCAGCCCGGTGCTGCTGTCGGACCTGAAGAGCAAGAATTACAAGGATTTGGTCGTCATCTCCCCCGACGTCGGCGGCGTCGTGCGCGCCCGCGCGCTGGCCAAGCAGCTCGGCTGCGACCTGGCCATCATCGACAAGCGCCGCCCGGCGGCCAACGTCTCGGAAGTGATGCACGTCATCGGCGAGATCGAAGGCCGCAACTGCGTGATCATGGACGACATGATCGACACCGCCGGCACGCTGGTGAAGGCGGCCGAGGTGCTGAAGGAGCGCGGCGCCAAGAGCGTCTACGCCTACTGCACGCACCCGGTGTTCAGCGGCCCGGCGGTCGAGCGCATCGCCAAGAGCCAGATCGACGAAGTCGTCATCACCAACACCATTCCGCTGTCCGACGCCGCCAAGGCCTGCCCGAAGATCCGGCAGCTGTCGGTCGCGTTCCTGTTTGCCGAGTCGATCCGCCGCATCAGCGACGGTGAATCGGTGACCTCGCTGTTCGCAGAGCAGAACAGCAATTTCTAAGCCCTGGTCGCGGGGCTTTATCCACTTGGAGTTCACATGAAATTCACAGCTTACGAGCGTACGCTGCAGGGGACCGGAGCGAGCCGCCGCCTGCGCCTCGCCGCCAAGGTGCCCGGCATCGTCTACGGTGCCGGCACCCCGACGATGATCGAGGTCGACCACAACGCGCTCTTCTTCGCGCTGAAGAAGGAAGCCTTCCACTCGTCGATCCTCGAGATGGAACTGGCCGGCAAGACCGAGAAGGTCCTGCTGCGCGACTTCCAGGTGCACGCCTGGAAGCCCATCGTGCTGCACGTCGACTTCCAGCGCGTGGACGAGACCACCCGCCTGCGCAAGAAGGTGCCGCTGCACTTCACCGGCGAAGAGAACTCGCCGGCCGTGAAGACCGACAAGTGCCTGGTCCAGCACGTGGCCACCGAACTCGAGATCGAGTGCCTGGCCTCGCAGCTGCCCGAGTTCGTGACCATCGACCTGTCGGGCCTGGTGCGCAACCAGAGCCTGCACACCAGCGACCTGAAGCTGCCGGAAGGCATCAAGGCCGTGAAGCATGGCACCCAGAACCCCGTGATCGTGGCCGTGACCACGCCGAAGGTCGAGGAAGAAGTGGCCGCGCCGGTGGTGGTGGCTGCCGAAAAGGGCAAGGGCAAGCCCAAGAAGGACGAGAAGCAGAACAAGAAGTGACCCTGGCGCGGCGGGCGTCCCCCGCCGGCAGGCCCACTCCCGAAGCCCCACCCCGGTGGGGCTTTGTCGTTTCGGGCCCCGCCTATCATCCCGCCCCATGATTCGACTCTTCGTTGGCCTCGGCAACCCCGGCCCCGAGTACGAGGCCACGCGCCACAACGCGGGCTTCTGGTGGGTGGACGCGCTGGCCGCGCAGCTCGGCGTGCGCCTCGTGCCCGAGCGCAGCTACCAGGCGCTGGCCGCACGCGCCAACCTGCCCGGCGGTCCCGTGTGGCTGCTGGAGCCGATGACCTTCATGAACCGCTCGGGCTTCTCGGTGGCGGCGCTGGCGCGCTTCTTCAAGATCGCGCCCGACGAGATCCTGGTCGTGCACGACGAGCTCGACGTGCAGCCCGGCCAGGCCAAGCTCAAGCTGGGCGGCAGCACCGGCGGCCACAACGGGCTGAAGGACATCCACGCCCAGCTGGGTACGCTGGACTTCTGGCGCCTGCGCCTGGGCATCGGCCACCCGGGCGTGAAGGCCGAGGTGGTGCACTGGGTGCTGAAGAAGCCGTCACCCGACCACCGCGAGGCCATTGCCAAATCCATCGAGCAATCGCTCACTTCCGTTCCGGATATGCTGGCTGGCCAGATGGACCGTGCGCTGCAGAAAGTGCATGCGCAGCCGCCGCGGCCCAAGCCGCCCCGGCCTGCGCCGCCTGCCCAGCCTGCCTCGCCTGTCCCACCCGCCGCTGCCGAAGGAGACACATGATGCTCGCTTGCACGCTGCCCCGCGCCCTGCTCCTGGCCCTGTTGCTCGCCGGCAGCGTCCAGGCACAGACCATCTGGCGCTGCGGTCCTGACGGCCGCAGCTTCTCGGACCGCCCCTGTCCCGACGGGCGCCAGCAAGCCGCTGCCGACCCGGTGGACCGCGACCGCGTCGCCGCGGCCCAGGACATCGCCGAACGCGAGCGCACCCTGGCGCGCACGCTGGAACAGCAGCGGCTGCAGTTCGAGGCGCAGCAGCCGGCTTACGGCTTGATCCCGCACAGCGCCGCATCGGCCGCGGCGCGCGAGAACGCACTCAGCGCGCTGAAACGGAAGAAAGAGGCGCAGCGGGAGCGTCTGGCGCAGCGGGGCTGGCAGCCGAAGCCGTCAAGGCCCGGTACTTGGCGAGCAGCTGGTCCGGTGTCTCCACGAACGACGGATTGACCGGGATGCACTCCACCGGGCACACCTGCACGCACTGCGGCTCGTCGAAGTGGCCCACGCATTCGGTGCAGCGGTGGGGGTCGATCTCGTAGATTTCCGCGCCCATCGAGATCGCCTGGTTCGGGCATTCGGGTTCGCAGACGTCGCAGTTGATGCACCCGTCGGTGATCCACAGGGCCATGGCAGCTTCAGCTCTCGGGTTGCGTGGTGACGCGCTCTTTCAGACGCCGGAGCACCGAGGGTGCCACGAACTTCGAGACATCACCGCCGAGGCTGGCAATCTCGCGCACGAAGGTGCCGCTGACGAACTGGAACTGGTCGCTCGGCGTCATGAACACCGTTTCCACCTCGGGCATCAGCTGGCGGTTCATGCCGGCCATCTGGAACTCGTACTCGAAGTCGCTTACCGCCCGCAGCCCGCGCACCACCACCTTGCCTCCGTTGTCGACGACGAAGTCGCGCAGCAGGCCGCGGAAGGCCGTGACCTCGACGTTCTTGTAGGGCGCGGCGATCTCGCGCGCGATCTCCAGCCGCTCGGCGATCGTGAACATCGTGCGCTTGTGGTGCCCGGCCGCCACGGCCAGGATCAGTCGGTCGAACAGCGTCGAGGCGCGGCGCATCAGGTCTTCATGGCCCAGCGTCATCGGGTCGAAGGTGCCCGGGTAGACGGCGGTCGTCGGCTTCGCGGTGGTCACGGCGTGCATCCTAGGGGGCGACCGGGGGAGTGTAGCGGCGGCGCAGCAGCTGGAAGCTGACGGCGCCGGCACGCGACTGGCGGTGCGCTTCCAGCCCGTCGGGCAGTTCCGTCAGCGGTGCCGCCGCTTCGACATACAGGTAGCCGCCCGGCACCAGCAGCCGTGCCGCAGCAGCCGCGGCCGGCGCCGCGAGTTGCGCATCGAACGGCGGATCGAGCAGCACCAGCTCGAAGCTGGCCGGCGCCGCGGCCGGCATCCAGGCCATCGCGTCTGCGCGCAGCACGCGCAGCGTCTGGGCCTTCAGCCGCGTGCGCGACGCGTTCAGGCTGGCCACCAGCGCCGGGTCGCGCTCCAGCAGCAGCACGTCGGCGGCCCCGCGCGACGCGGCCTCGAAGCCAAGCGCGCCGCTGCCGGCGAAGGCGTCGAGCACGCGCCAGCCCTCCAGGTCCTGGCCCAGCCAGTTGAACAGCGTCTCGCGCACGCGGTCGGGCGTGGGGCGCAGGCCGGGGCTGTCGGCCACCGGCAGCTTGCTGCGTTTCCACTGGCCGCCGATCAGGCGCACCTCGTGCGGCCGGCTGCGGTGCAGGCGCACGGCCTGCGGCTGGCCGTCGACGTGGCGGACGCGGTGTTTCACAGGCGCACGGGGATGCCGTCGCGCGCCATCAGCGTCTTGGCCTGGGCCACGGTGAAGGTGCCGTAATGGAAGATGCTGGCCGCCAGCACCGCGTCGGCGCCGCCGATGCGGATGCCTTCGCTCAGGTGCTCCAGCGC
>VFQM010000327.1_pt1 | contig 55661 bp, 43 predicted proteins | sample 3512391 | NCBI WGS metagenome assembly VFQM01 (sample SAMN10412369, study PRJNA504923) | tailings metagenome | isolation source: Replicate 1 from Balatoc abandoned mine | place: Philippines | reverse complement strand
ATGATGTACGGCCAGATGACGGCCGGCTCGTGGATCTACATCGGCAGCCAGGGCATCGTTCAGGGCACCTACGAGACCTTCGTCGAGATGGGCCGCCAGCACTTCGGTGGCGATCTCGCCGGCCGCTGGATCCTGACCGCCGGCCTCGGTGGCATGGGCGGCGCCCAGCCGCTGGCCGCGACCATGGCCGGTGCCGCCTGCCTTGCCATCGAATGCCAGGCGAGCCGCATCGAGATGCGCCTCAAGACCGGTTATGTCGACGTCCAGGCCAAGGATCTCGACGACGCGCTCGCCATCATCGACAAGGCCTGCAAGGACAAGAAGGCGATTTCGGTCGCTCTCCTCGGCAACGCCGCCGAAATCCTGCCCGAACTCGTCAAGCGCGGCGTGAAGCCGGACGCTGTCACCGACCAGACCTCGGCGCACGACCCGGTCAACGGCTACCTGCCGATCGGCTGGACTGTCGCCGAATGGGAAGACAAGCGCCAGCGCGACCCCAAGGCCGTCGAAAAAGCGGCCCGTGCCTCGATGGCGGTGCACGTGAAGGCGATGCTCGACTTCCACAAGATGGGTATCCCCACCGTCGACTACGGCAACAACATCCGCCAGGTGGCGATGGAAGAGGGCGTCGAGAACGCCTTCGACTTCCCGGGCTTCGTGCCGGCCTACATCCGCCCGCTGTTTTGCCGCGGCATCGGACCGTTCCGCTGGGCTGCCCTCTCGGGCGATCCGGAAGACATCTACAAGACCGACGCCAAGGTTAAGGAACTGCTGCCCGACAACAAGCACCTGCACAACTGGCTCGACATGGCCGCCAAGCGCATCCATTTCCAGGGGCTTCCGGCGCGCATCTGCTGGGTCGGCCTCGGCGATCGCCACCGCCTCGGCCTCGCTTTCAACGAGATGGTCGCCAAGGGCGAGCTCAAGGCGCCCGTCGTCATCGGCCGCGATCACCTCGATTCCGGCTCGGTCGCTTCGCCGAACCGCGAGACCGAGGCGATGAAGGACGGTTCGGACGCCGTGTCCGACTGGCCGCTGCTGAACGCCTTGCTCAACACCGCCTCCGGCGCCACCTGGGTGTCGCTGCACCATGGCGGCGGCGTCGGCATGGGCTTCTCGCAGCATTCGGGCGTGGTCATATGTGCCGACGGCACCGAGGATGCCGCCCGTCGTCTGGAGCGCGTGCTGTGGAACGACCCGGCGACCGGCGTCATGCGCCACGCGGATGCCGGCTACGACATCGCCGTCGACTGCGCCAAGGACAAGGGCCTCAACCTTCCGGGCATCCTGGGCTGACCATGCGTATCATCCGTCACGCCGACTGCCGCCCCATGCCGTGGAAGAACGGAGGCGGCGTGACGACCGAAATCATGGCCTGGCCGCCCGCGGCCGGGCTCGATGCCTTCGACTGGCGCATTTCGATGGCGCAGGTGGCAAGCGGAGGACCGTTCTCGGTCTTTCCCGGGATCGACAGGACGCTGACGGTGCTCGATGGCGCGATGCGTCTGGATGCCGGAGAAGCTCCTCCGGTCGAACTGTCGGCGCGGTCCGATCCCTACGCCTTCCCCGGCGATGTGGATACGACAGCGACGCTGATTGACGGCCCGGTCCTCGATTTCAATGTCATGACCAGGCGCGAGACCTTCCGCCATCGGGTCGAGCGGCTGGAGCTTTCGAACCCGTCCGAAATAGCCCTGGACCAGGGCACGATGCTTGCGTTCGTCACGTCGGGAGAGGTTAGCCTCCGACTTCGGGGCGAGGCGGTCCGCCTCTCCGAGTTGGACACCGTCCAGCTTGAGGCAGGTGAGGGTGTCCTCGAGATCGCACCACTCGTGCCGGCAACGCTTCTCCTGGTCACGATCCGGCCTCGCTAGGCAGCGCGTCTCAAAATCGTCGTGACATCCGCCCGTAACTGGCGAACTATCGCGCCGGGGAGGGAGGCCACGCTGCGCATCCATTTCGCGCGGCGAATGGAGGCGATGTCATGGACACCTACAAGGTCGGATACTTCATCGGCAGCCTTGCCACCGGTTCGATCAACCGCAAGCTTGCCAAGGCTCTGGTGTTGCTCGCGCCGAAGCAGCTCGAAATGGAGGAGATCTCGTTCCGCGATCTCCCCCTCTACAGCTACGATTATGACGCCGATTTCCCTCCGGCCGCTCGCTCCTACAAGCAGGCCCTGGCCGGTGTTGACGCCATTCTCTTCGTCACCCCCGAATACAACCGTTCAATCCCCGGCGGACTGAAGAACGCAATCGACTGGGCGAGCCGGCCCTACGGCAGCAATTCCTTCACCCGCAAGCCGTCCGCCGTCATCGGCACATCGCCCGGCGCAATCGGCACGGCGGTCGCCCAGCAGAGCCTGCGCAGCGTGCTCAGCTTCTGCAATTCTCCGCAGATGAATGCGCCCGAGGCCTACATCCAGTTCAAGCCCGGATTGATCACCGACGATGGCGAGGTGACGGTCAAGGAAACCGCTGAGTTCCTCAAGAACTACATGGCGGAGTTCAGTGCCTTCATCGCGAGGGTCTATACTGTGTTACCCAGGACGCGCTAGCTGTCAGGCAAGCCGCGCACGGGCGGCCACAGGGACGGATCGGACGGCAGGCTATGGCGATGCAACGGCCACGACGTCGGCGTTTGACGGGCACTGCTCGAAATATGGCGAAACTTCAGCGGCGAACACGAAAAAGCCCGAATCCTTGCGTTCCGCTCCCCGCGCAGCACTGCTATGGGGCACTTGGCGGGAGCGGCGACGAAGACGCCATATTTTCACTCAATCGTGGTGCGAGAGCCTTCCCTCAGCCTGTTGCGTTGCTATGCAACCAATTCTTGTTTGAAACGGTTTATGCGGCAGGTCCGCGACGTCGTCAGGCGCCGCGGACTTTCTGTGAAACGGAAATGCTGTAGATGAATATTCAGACCGACCCCCGCCGGATCAAAGACGTAGTGCCGAGCTTTCCAGCTGTCGCCGAACAGCCGATCAGGGCGACGGTGCTGCACGAGGACCGGTTGCGCGCGACGGGCGAAAGTCTGGCGCGGAAGGAACTGAGGTCCTATCACGGTCTGGCGGCGTTCGATTTCCACGCCCGGGTGCGCGAGAGCGCCAAGAAGATCCTCCAGGTCTACCGCGACACCAATGCCGCGCAGGGCAGGGGCGAACCGATAACACCCGCGGCGCAGTGGCTTCTCGACAACAATTATCTGGTCGAAGAGACGATCTACCAGGTCAAGCGCGACCTGCCTCGAAAGTTTTACCGGGAACTGCCGACGATCGAGATAGCGCCGGGACAGTCGGTCCCGCGCGCGCTGGCCATCGCCTGGGTCTATGTCGCCCATTCCGACAGCACCGTGTCGGCGCAGATGTTCAAGGCGATCGTCGAGGGCTACCAGTCCGTCGAGCCGCTGCACATCGGCGAACTCTGGGCGCTGCCCTCGCTGCTGCGCTTTGTCCTGATCGAGAATCTCCGCCGCATCGCGGTCCGCGTGAACCGCGCCCGCGACATGCGCGCCATTGCCAATGACGTGGCCGACCGCCTGCAGGCGCTGCAGGAGCAGGACGACGGCCTGGCGCTGCTCAGGCGATACGCCGAGCATGCGCGCGACACGACGTTCGCCACGCAACTGCTCTATCGCTTGCGTGATGGTTCGCAAAATGCCGGCAAGGCGTTGATCTGGCTGGAATCCGAGCTTGAGAAGTCGGGTAGCGACGCCGAAGAGACGATCATCAACGAACACCACATCCTGTCGAGCGGCAACGTCACGACCGGCAACATCATCCGTGGCCTGCGCCTGATCAACGACCAGGACTGGACCGTCTGGTTCGAGGACGTCAGCCGCGTCGACGCGCTCTTGCGCGAGCGCACGAACTATGCCGACCTCGATTTCGCGTCCCGCGACCAGTATCGCACCGCGATCGAGAAACTGGCCCGTCACTCGAAGCTGTCGGAGTATCAGGTTGCCGAACGCGCGACCGATTTTGCCGACTCCGATCGCCCGGCTCCCGTCGAGGAGCGCGCCACGTTGCAGAAGGACTGCTCGGACGTCGGCTTCTTCCTCGTCGGTCCGCGCCGTCCGGAGCTCGAGCAGGCCATCGGCTACCGCCCGACGATCGGGCGCCTGATCAACAGGGCTTTCCGCAAGACCAATTGGCTCGGGATCGTCTTGCCGGTCCTGGCGCTGACCGTGCTGTTGCTGCTCCTGGCAGGCAATGCGCTCGCAGCACTCGGACTGCCGACGCCGGCGATCACCCTGATGCTGGTTCTCTTCTCGGTTCCGGCCAGCGAGGGCGCCCTCGCGTTCTTCAACACCATCGTGCTCAAGTTCCTCGAGCCGACGCGCCTCATCGGCTACGAGTTCCGCGATGGCGTGCCGGCGGAGGCCCGCACGCTGGTCGTGGTGCCGTCGCTGATCGGCTCGCGGGATGACGTCGAGGAGAACATCCGCAACCTCGAAGTCCATCATCTCGCGAACATGTCCGGCGAGATCCATTTTGCGCTGCTTTCCGATTGGCCCGACAGCCAGAGCGAGATTTCGACGGGCGACCGCGAGATCTACGAATTCGCCCGCCGCGAGATCGGCCGTCTCAACCAGCGTTACCCCAGCGAAGGCGCGCCGCGCTTCTACCTGCTGCACCGCCGTCGCCTCTACAATCCGGCGCAGGGCTGCTGGATGGGCTGGGAACGCAAGCGCGGCAAGCTGCATGAACTGAACCTGCTCCTGCGCGGCGACGGCGACACCACCTTCATGCCGACGGACGCACAGCTTCCGGAAAACGTGGTCCACGTGATGACGCTCGACGCCGACACGCGCATGACGCGCGGCGTCGTCACCAAGCTGGTGGGCAAGATCTGCCACCCGCTTAACCGTCCGGAATTCGACGCCGAGCGGCGCCTGGTCACCGCCGGCTATGCCATCTTGCAGCCTCGCGTCACGCCGTCGCTGACCACCGGCGACGACGCCTCGTTCTTCCAGCGCGTGTTCTCGGCCAACCGCGGTCTCGATCCCTACGTCTTCGCCGTGTCCGACCTCTACCAGGACGTGTTCGGCGAAGGCACCTTCACCGGAAAGGGGCTCTACCACGTCGACGCGATGGAGGCAGCACTCAGGGGCCGGATCGCCGAGAACACCGTTCTCAGCCATGATCTGCTGGAAGGCGCGCTGGCCCGGTCGGCACTGGTCACCGACGTCGAGGTGGTCGAGGATTACCCGACCCGCTATTCGGTCGACGCCTCGCGCCAGCATCGCTGGGCGCGTGGCGATTGGCAGTTGCTTGGCTTCATCCTCGATCCGAAGTCGGGCGTGTCGGCCTTGTCGCGCTGGAAGATGGTCGACAACCTGCGCCGCTCACTGACCCCGATGTTCTGGGTGGCAGCCGCGATCGCCGGCTGGACCCTGCTGCCGTTCACGCAGGCGGCTCAATGGCAGGCCCTTCTGATCCTCAGCCTGTTCATGGCGCCGACCTTCGACATCATCGATTCCATCCTGCCGAAGAACCGCGACGCCACGCCCCGCGGCCATTTCAGCGCGATCGCCAGGGATCTGGCGTTCGGCACCGCCATGGTCGCGCTCAAGGTAGTGCTGATGGCGCACCTTGCCTGGATGATGGGCGATGCCATCATCCGCACGCTCTATCGCCTCTTCGTGAGCCGCAAGAATCTGTTGGAATGGCGTACCGCTTCGCAGGCCCACAAGTCCGGCGGCAACGACCTGGCCGCCTATTACCGCATGATGTATGGCGCCGTGGTCATCGCGATCCTCGGCCTGGTGCCACCTGTGCTGGCGGATTCGACCGGAGCATTCGTCGCCTTCGCCTTCGCCATCTTCTGGGGCGGATCGCCGGCTTTCGCATGGCTCATCAGCCGCTCGGCCGAGACCGAGGACAGGCTCCACGTCAGGCCGTGGGACGTCCACACGTTGCGCACGGTAGCGCGCCGTACCTGGCATTACTTCGAGACGTTCGTCACGCCCGAGCAGAACTACCTGCCGCCGGACAACTTCCAGGAAAACCCGACCGGCGTCATCGCCACCCGTACGTCCCCGACGAACATCGGTGTCTATCTCCTGTCCGTCGTTTCCGCCCGCGACTTCGGCTGGATCAGCCTGGCCGATGCCGTCACACGGATCGACCAGACGGTCACGACCATCGAGAAGATGGAGCGCTTCCGCGGCCACCTCTACAATTGGTACGACACCACCAATCTGAGGCCGCTCTACCCGCTTTATGTGTCGAGCGTCGACAGCGGCAATCTTGCGGGCCATCTTGTGGCCGTCGCCGCGGCCTGCTCGGAGTGGGCTGAAGCACCGTCGGTGCACCTGCAGGGCGATTTCGAGGGCATCCTCGATATCGTCTCGATCATCGAGGAGAGCCTTGCCGACCTGCCGGACGACCGCCGGCAACTGAGGCCGCTGCGCCAGCGGCTCAACGACCGCGTCGACGGCATGCGGCGGGCGGTGGAAACCATCAAGGCGCAGCCTGAGATGGCCTCGATCCGCACCATCAATCTGGCCGTGCTGTCGGGCGAAATCCGCAAGCTTGCCGGCGCGATCCACACCGAAGCGGGGTCCAGCCGGAGCGAAGTGCTGGCCGACTGGGCCAGGAGCCTGGAGATCACCTGCGAGGCGCATGTCCAGGACGCCCATGTCGACGACCAGTCGGTCGCCGCTTTGCGCGCCAAGCTGTTCGAGCTGCGGGACCGCACCCGCCAGTTCGCCTTCGAGATGAACTTCTCCTTCCTGATGCGCAAGGAGCGCAAGCTGCTGTCCATCGGCTATCGGGTGGAGGAGCATCAGCTCGACGAGAGCTGCTACGACCTACTCGCTTCCGAAGCGCGACTGACCAGCCTGTTTGCCATCGCCAAGGGCGACGTGCCGACGGAGCACTGGTTCCGGCTTGGCCGTCCGATCGTGGAGATCGGCTTCCGCGGCGCCCTGATGTCGTGGTCGGGCTCGATGTTCGAGTACCTGATGCCCCCGCTCGTCATGAAGGAACCCCAGGGCGGCATCCTCAACCAGACCAACAAGCTGATCGTCCAGCGGCAGATCCAGTATGGCCGCTCGAAGGGGATACCGTGGGGCATCTCCGAGGCGGCCTATAACGGCCGCGACCGCGAACTCACCTATCAGTACACCAATTTCGGCGTGCCCGGCCTTGGGCTCAAGCGTGGCCTCGGCCAGAACACGGTCATCGCGCCGTACGCGACGGTGCTGGCCGCGCAGTTCATGCCGGCGGAGGCTACCGCCAACCTGCGGCGCCTGCGCAAGGTCGGCGCGCTCGGCCGCTACGGCTATTACGACGCGGTCGACTACACGCCGCAGCGGGTGCCCGAGGGCACCGACCACGCCGTCGTCTACAATTACATGGCCCACCACCAGGGCATGTCCATCGTTGCAGTCGCCAACGTCATCTTCGAAGGTAGGATGCGTGATCGCTTCCACAGCGACCAGGTGATCGAGGCGGCTGAACTCCTGCTCCAGGAGAAGGCGCCGCGCGACATTCCGGTTGCGACAGTCCGAACCGACGCCGGCGAGCGGACGAAGGACGAGACGATGGACCACAGCGCCGATACGCGACTTGTGCTCAACCCGATGAGGGCATTGCGCTCCACCAACCTGATGTCGAACGGCCGCTACTCGGTGATGGTGACGGCCACCGGCTCCGGCTACAGCCGCTGGAACGACATGGCGATCACGCGCTGGCAGCCGGATCCGACCGAGGATCGGCTCGGCACCTACCTGTTCCTCCGCGACACGGAAACGGGCGACTGGTGGTCGGCGACCGCCGAGCCGAAGCGCGCCACGGGCGAGCAGGTCCAGACGGTATTCTGCGACGACAAGGCGAACTTCATCAAGACCGTCGGCACCTTGCGTTCTGAAGTCGAGTGCATCGTGGTTTCCGAGGGCAACGGCGAGGCGCGCCGTCTGGTGATCTGGAACGACGCCGCGGTCGACCGCCACATCGAGGTGACGTCGTTTGCCGAACTCGTGCTCGCTCCCGAGGCCAACGACAATGCCCACCCGGCATTCTCGAAGATGTTCGTCGAGACCGAGATCACCCACAACGGCAGCGCCATCCTGGCGACCCGCCGCAAGCGGGCGGCGAACGAGCCGTCGGTTGTGGCGGCGCATTTCGTGACCGACCAGTCGGGCCTGGCGCGCGACACCGAAGCCGAGACCGACCGCCGCGCATTCATCGGGCGCGGACGGACCATCGCCGATCCCGCGGCGTTCGATGCGGGCTCCAAGCTTTCGGGCAGCGCCGGCTTCACGCTCGATCCGGTGGCGGCACTCCGCCGGCGCGTCCGCGTTCCGGCCAACAAGAAGGTGTCGCTGATCTTCTGGACCATCGTCGGTTCGACCCGCGAAGAGGTCGAGGACACGATGGCGAAACTCGACCATCCCGAGGGCTTCCAGCGGCAGGCGATGCTGTCCTGGACGCGCTCCCAGGTGCAGACGCGTCATCTCGGCCTCAGCCTCGCCGATGCGGCAAACGTCCAGAAGCTCGCTCGCTACCTGATCTATCCCGATCCGTTCCTCCGCCTGTCGGCAGAGGCGATCGCCTCCGGCCTGGGGCGGCAGTCTGAACTCTGGCCGATGGCGATTTCGGGCGACTTCCCGATCCTGGCGATCCGCATCGGCGACATCGCCGACATCGACATCGTGGCGCAGGCGCTGCGCTTCCAGGAGTACATGCGCGCACGCGGGCTGGTGGCCGATCTCGTCATCGTCAACGAGCAGGCGTCGTCCTATGTGCAGGACTTGCAGCAGGCGATCGAGGCGCTGTGCGAAAACAGCCGCTTGCGCGGCAAGGAACTCGGACCGCGCCAGCACATCTTCGCAGTGCGCCGCGACCTGATGGACGAAACGTCCTATCGCACGCTGCTGGCCGTCGCCCGCGTCTGCCTGCACACCCGCAACGGCACGATCTTCGACCAGGTCGAACGGGCCGAGGCTGCGGCGCTTCAGGCTCGCGACGCGCTCGCCCTGGCGCAAGTTTCCGAAAGAGCCGAACCGGCGCTGGTGCAGGCCTCGCCTGCGCGGGCAACTCGGAAGGTCGGCGGCGAGGGGCTGTCCCATTGGAACGGCTATGGCGGTTTCGATGCCGATGGCCGCGACTACGTTGTGCGACTGATCGGCAACCGTGCAACGCCGCAGCCCTGGATCAACGTCGTGGCGAACACGGCGTTCGGCTTCCACTGCTCCGCCGAAGGCGCGACCTTTACCTGGAGCCGCAACAGCCGCGACTATCAGCTGACCCCCTGGACCAACGACCCGGTGACCAACCGTCCGGGCGAGGCGATCTATGTCGTCGACCGCGCATCGGGCCGCGTGCATTCGCCGATCGCTGCGGTGTCCCGTGAGCCGGGAGCGTCCTATGAGGCGCGGCACGGCCAGGGCTTCTCGAGCTTCCGATCCAAGCGGGGTTCGCTGACGACCGAGCTGACGCATTTGGTCGATCCGGTCGATCCGGTCAGGATCTCCCGCCTCCGCATCGAGAACTCGGGTGCGACGCCGGTGAAGTTGCGTGTCTATGCCTATGCCGAGTGGGTGCTGGGCAACAGCCGCGCCAAGACCGCGCCCAACATCGTGTCGTCCTTCGACGCGGCGGCTGGCATCTTCACGGCCCGCAACAGCTACAGCCTCGATTTCGGCGAACGGGTCGCCTTCATGGCGATGGACGGCAAGGTAGGCTCCGTCACCTCGGACCGCAACGAGTTCATCGGCTCGACGGGCACGGTCGAAGCACCCCGCGCGGTTGCGCTCTGCGCCGAACTCTCGGGGCGTGTGGAGGCCGGTGTCGATCCTTGCGCCGCCATTGCGCGTGACGTCGATGTTCCGGCCGGTGGGTCGGTGTCGCTTCTCTGGCTGTTGGGCGATGCCGCTTCCGAAGAGGAGGCAAAGACGCTGCTGGCGCGCCATGTCGGGACTGGCTTCGACGAAAGGCTCGCCGAAAACGAACGCACCTGGCGCGGTTTCCTCGACACCATCCAGGTCGAGACGCCCGACAAGGCGCTCGATGCGATGGTGAACAACTGGCTGCCCTATCAGAGCCTGGCCTGCCGCATCCGTGCCCGCTCGGCATTCTACCAAGCGAGCGGCGCCTTCGGCTTCCGCGACCAGCTGCAGGACACGCTGGCGCTGCTGATGCACGATGCGAGCTTGGCGCGCCAGCAGATCCTGAATGCGGCCGGACGCCAGTTCCCCGAAGGCGACGTCCAGCATTGGTGGCTGCCGCGTACCGGCGCCGGCGTCAGGACCATCATCTCGGACGACGTGGTCTGGCTGGCCTATGGGGCGGCACGCTACGTCTCGGTGACGGGCGACGCGGCGATCCTGGCCGAGCAACTGCCCTTCATCCAGGGGCAGGCGCTCAATCCGGGCGAGCATGACGCGTTCTTCACGCCGGAGCCTTCCCAGAAGGAGGCCTCGCTGTACGAGCACTGCGCGCGGGCGCTCGACCTCGCCATCAAGCGGACCGCCAAGAACGGGCTTCCGCTGATCCTCGGCGGCGACTGGAACGACGGCATGAACCGCGTTGGCGAGGAGGGAAGGGGCGACAGCGTCTGGCTGGGCTGGTTCCTGCTCAAGACGCTCAACGACTTCATGCCGCTGGCCAGGGCGGAGGGCGACTCCAAGCGGGCGAATGCGTGGGAAAAGCACGCCAATGCGCTGAAACGTGCGTTGGAGAACGCGGCCTGGGACGGCGAATGGTACCGCCGCGGCAGTTTCGACGACGGCACGCCGCTCGGCTCGCGCGATTCCGAAGAATGCCAGATCGACTCCATCGCCCAGTCGTGGAGCGTATTGTCGGGCGAGGGTGATCCAGCACGCTCGCGCACTGCAATGGAGCAGGCGACGAAGCGGCTGGTCGACGGCGAACTCGGCATCATCAAGCTCTTCACGCCGCCCTTCAGCGATACCGACAAGGATCCGGGCTACATCAAGAGCTATCCGCCGGGCGTGCGCGAGAACGGCGGCCAATACACCCACGCCTCGACCTGGTTCGTCATTGCGCTGGCCGAGATGGGTGAGGTGGACGAGGCGTATCGCTGCCTGTCCATGCTCAACCCGATCAACCATGCGCTGGACGAGAAGTCGGCGGATATCTACCGGGTGGAGCCCTATGTGGTGGCCGCGGACGTCTACTCCGAAGGCGCCAAGGCAGGCCGCGGTGGCTGGACCTGGTACACCGGATCCGCCGGCTGGCTCTATCGCGCAGCGGTTGAGGGCATTCTCGGGATCAGCCGTCGCGGCGACAGGATCGTCGTCTCGCCGGCCATTCCGAAACACTGGGAAGGTTATGCCGCGACGCTCCGGATGGGTGGAGCTGTCTACAGGTTGCGTGTCGTAAGGGAAAGAACCGCTAAGGCTGTGAAGCTGGAGGTCGATGGCGTCAAGAGCAAGGACGGGTCCTTCACCTTGCGTCAAGGCGGCGAGTTCGATGTGGTGGTCCGCATTCCGGCCTAGGCCGGGGCGGATGCCGCATCAAAGCGCAACTTCGTCATCATTTCGCCGCAAGGCTGCCGTTTTTTCTTTAGTTCTCAATTCCTTATGCGATCACACCAGATTACTGGGCGTTGAAATGTTTTGTTCGATTTTTTTGAACCCAGTAGCTATGTGCGCATTGTCTTGCGGGAAGACGGTCGCTACTTGTCGGCTATGGTGCGCTGCACAATGAAGGGACGGACGGGACTCAAGGGGTACCAAAGTGTCGTTGCTTGAGGTTTATTGGAGAGCCCTCCGCTACCTGGCCGCAGATGGCAGGAAGGTCGCGCTGATTTGCGCGGCTAACATTGTCCTCGCCATCGTGACTATCGCGGAGCCTATTCTGTTCGGTCGCATCATCGATGCGATCGCAGGGAAATCGGAAGTTGTGCCCACCATGGCCCTGTGGGCCAGCTTCGGTGCGTTCAACATCATCGCCTTCGTGCTCGTCGCGCGTGGCGCCGATCGTCTTGCACATGCTCGCCGCGGCGAGGTGCTGTGCCAGTCGTTCGAGCGCGTGATCACCATGCCGCTGGCATGGCATCAGCAGCGCGGCACGTCTCATTCGCTGCATACGCTCCTGCGCGCCGTGGACTCGCTGTTCACGCTGTGGCTCGAGTTCATGCGCACGCATCTTTCGACGGCTGTAGCGCTTGTGCTGCTCGTGCCGACGGCGTTCGCCATGGACGTTCGTATGTCGATGGTGCTGGTCGTGCTCGGCGTCCTCTACGTGATGATCGGACGCGTGGTCATGCGCAAGACCAAGGAAGGCCAGTCGACCGTCGAGCGCCACCACCACAAGGTCTTCTCTCATGTGTCGGATTCGGTGAGCAATGTGGCAGTGCTGCAGAGCTACAACCGCGTCGGGCAGGAAACTGAGGCGCTGCGCGGTTACGTGCGTGCGCTGATCAACGCCCAGAACCCGGTTCTCGACTGGTGGGCGCTGGCTTCCGCCATGCATCGGCTGGCGTCGACCATCTCGATGATGGTGGTGCTGCTGATCGGCGCCTATCTCGTGACCCACGGCCAGTTGCGCATCGGCGACATCGTAGCCTTCACCGGCTTCGCCGCGCTGCTGATCAGCCGTCTCGACCAGGTCTCGAACTTCGCCAACCAGATATTCGACGCGCGTTCGAAGCTCGAGGAGTTCTATCGCCTTGAGGACGCCGCGGCCGACCATCGCGAGCCGGACGGCCTGCGCGAGCTCGAAAATGTCACCGGCCATGTCCGCTTCGAGAATGTGAGCTTCGAGTTCGCGAATTCGGGGCAGGGCGTGCGCGACGTCTCCTTCGAGGTCCGCGCAGGGCAGACGGTCGCCATCGTCGGCCCAACGGGTGCTGGCAAGACCACCCTCATCAACCTCTTGCAGCGCGTGTACACGCCCGAGAGTGGCCGCATACTGATCGACGGTGTCGACACGCGTACCGTGACCCGCAAGTCGCTGCGCCATTCGATCGCCACGGTCTTCCAGGACGCCGGCCTGCTCAATCGCTCGATCGAGGACAATATCCGCGTCGGCCGTGCGGGCGCGAGCTACGAGGAAGTGCATGCGGCCGCGACTGCAGCTGCCGCGCAGGATTTCATCCTGTCCAAGAGCGAAGGCTACGACACCACTGTCGGGGAACGTGGCGGTTCACTCTCCGGCGGCGAGCGCCAGCGTATCGCGATTGCGCGCGCCATCCTCAAGAGCGCCCCGATCCTGGTTCTCGACGAGGCGACCAGCGCGCTCGACGTCGAGACCGAGAACCGGGTCAAGGACGCCATCGACATGCTGCGCGATGGGCGTACGACCTTCATCATCGCCCACCGGCTGAGCACGGTTCGCGACGCCGATCTGGTGGTGTTCATGGATCGCGGCGACGTGGTCGAGATGGGTGGCTTCGCAGAACTCTCGGCCCGCAACGGACGCTTTGCGGCCCTGCTGCGCGCCGGCGGATTGCTCGACGACGAGGAAGTGCGTCGCGTCACCCATATCGAGGCAGCGGCCTGACGGCGGTTCGCTTGACACAGGAATTGAAGAGGGCGTCCCAACCGGGCGCCCTTTTTGCATGGTGCCGCGACGCTCGTGCCAATTGCGGAGCGGCCCTGCCACCGCTATGTAGCGTCCCATGACCCAGACGACCTCCCAGGCTTGGCGTTTCAGCGATCTTGCCAACCCGACGCGCTTCATTGCGCTCGTGGACCGCATCGTGCCTTGGCTGGCCGCGGCTGCGGTCATCGTTCTGGCTGTTGGGCTGTACCTAGCCTTTGGCGCGCCTGAGGATTACCAGCAGGGCATCACCGTCCGCATCATGTACATCCACGTGCCTTTCGCCTGGCTCGCGATGATGTGCTACTCGGTCATGGCGATCTCCGCGCTGGGCACGCTGGTCTGGCGTCACCCGCTGGCCGACGTGGCACTGAAGTCCGCAGCCCCGGTCGGCGCTGTCTTTACAGCGCTCGCGCTGCTGACCGGCGCGATCTGGGGCAAGCCGATGTGGGGCACCTGGTGGGTGTGGGATGCCCGGCTGACCTCGGTCTTCGTGCTGTTCCTGATGTATCTCGGCATCATCGCGCTGACCCGCGCGCTTGACGACCCGGCGCGCTCGGCGCGCGCGGCTGCCGTCATCACTCTGGTCGGCTTCATCAACATCCCGATCATCAAGTTCTCGGTCGAATGGTGGAACACGCTGCACCAGCCAGCGTCGGTGTTCCGCATGGGCGGTTCGACGATCGACCCGAGCATGCTCTGGCCCCTGATGACCATGGCGCTTGGCTTTACCCTTCTGTTCTTCACTCTGCATCTAATGGCGATGCGCACCGAAATCTGGCGCCGCCGCGTCATGGCGATGCGCCAGATCGCGGCCAGGAGGGCCGATCGCCAGCAGGCGTAGACGGTCCCGGTAGGAGGGGAAGAGATCATGTGGCCCGATCGTAGAATCCTTGATCTTCTCGGCCTGGAGCTTCCGATCCTCCAGGCTCCCATGGCCGGCCCGGTCGAATCCGAAATGGTGATCGCCGTCTCCGAGGCGGGCGGGCTGGGCGGCTTGCCTTGCGCATTGATGTCGCCGGAGAAGGCGCGGACCGAATTGGGCGTCATCCGTCAGCGGACGTCACGCCCGATCAATGTCAACTTCTTCTGCCACAAGCAGCCCAAAGACGATGCGGCGCGCGAAGCCGCCTGGAAGAAGCGGCTCGAGCCCTACTACCTCGAATTGGGCCTTGATCCTGCCAAGCCTGCGCCTCGCTCGGCGCGCGCGCCCTTCGATGAAGAATTCTGCGACATCGTCGAGGAGTTCCGGCCGGAGGTCGTGAGTTTCCACTTCGGCCTGCCTGACGCGGCCCTGCTCGACCGCGTCAAGGCTACCGGCGCCAAGGTGCTGTCGTCGGCGACGACGGCAGACGAGGCAGCCTGGCTCGAACGTCATGGCTGCGACGCCATCATCGCGCAAGGCGCGGAAGCCGGCGGCCATCGCGGCATATTCCTCACCGACAACGTTGCCAACCAGCCGGGAACCTTCGCGCTCGTGCCCCAGGTGGTCGATGCGGTGAAGGTGCCTGTGATTGCAGCCGGCGGCATTGGAGATGCACGCGGCATCGTCGCCGCCTTCGCGCTAGGCGCTTCGGCGGTGCAGATCGGCACGGCCTATCTCTTCTGCACCGAGGCCAAGGTCGCGGCGCCGCACAAGGCCGCGCTTCGTAGCGCCAAGGACGACCACACCGCACTGACCAACGTCTTCACCGGCAGGCCTGCGCGCGGCATCGTCAACCGCGTGATGCGGGAAGTCGGCCCGTTGGCGGATCTTGCACCGCAGTTTCCACTGGCAGGCGGTGCGCTGGCACCGCTCAAGGCGGCATCGGAGCCGAAGGGCTCCGGCGATTTCATGTCGCTCTGGTCGGGACAGGCAGCGCGCCTCGGTCGGGAAATGCCTGCCGGGGAATTGACTCGCAGGCTGGCCGAAGAGGCACAGGCGTTGCTCGCAGGCTTCGGTCGGTAAGCCGGCTACCGTTTCGTCAGCGTCCGCCGCACCGCGTCGTGCCAGCCTCGCAGCTTGGCCGTGCGAACATGCGGATCCATGTTCGGCCTGAACTCGCGGTCCAGCGCCCAGGCCTTCGCGAATTCCTTGGCCTTCGGCCACACGCCCGCGTGCGAGCCGGCGAGCCAGGCGGCGCCCAGGGCGGTGGTTTCAAGGACGGTCGGCCGGTCCACCGGCGCGTCGAGAATGTCGGAGAGCCGCTGCATGGTCCAGTCCGAGACGACCATGCCGCCATCCACCCTGAGCACGGTCTTGCCGTTGCCCGTCCGCCAGTCCTTTTTCATGGCGTCGAGCAGGTCGCGGGTCTGGAAGGCTACGGATTCGAGCGTGGCGCGTGCGAACTCGGCGGGGCCTGTGTTGCGGGTCAGCCCGAAGATCGCGCCGCGCGCATCGGCGTCCCAGTGCGGCGCGCCAAGCCCGACGAAGGCTGGCACCAGATACACCTGCTGCGTCTCGTCGGCCTGGGCCGCAAGCTCGCCGCTGTGCTCGGCCTTGCCGATCACCTTGATGCCGTCGCGCAGCCATTGCACCGCGGCGCCTGCGACGAAGATCGAGCCTTCGAGCGCATAGGTGGTCTTGCCGTCGAGCCGATAGGCGATGGTGGTCAGCAGCCGGTTCTTGGATCGCACGATATCGCTGCCGGTGTTCAGGATCGCAAAACAGCCGGTGCCGTACGTGGACTTCATCATGCCCGGTTCGAAACAGGCCTGGCCGATGGCCGCCGCCTGCTGGTCGCCGGCGACGCCCAGGATCGGGATTTCGGCACCGAACAGCGACTTCTCCGTCACGCCGTAGTCCGCCGCGCAGTCCTTGACCTCCGGCAGCAGGGTCGCCGGGATGCGCAGGATCTCGAGCAGTTCGGGGTCCCAGGCGTTGTTCTCGATGTTGTAGACCAGTGTGCGTGAGGCGTTGGTTGCGTCGGTCGCATGGACCCTGCCGCCGGTGAGCCGCCAGATCAGGAAAGTGTCGATGGTGCCGGCGAGCAATTCGCCGCGTTCGGCGCGCCTGCGCGCGCCCTTTACCTTGTCCAGCAGCCAGGAGATCTTGGTGCCGGAGAAATACGGGTCTAGCAAAAGCCCGGTCTTCCTGGTGAATCGCGGTTCGAGCCGGTGCTTCTTCAGCTTGGCGCAGAGGGGTGCGGTGCGCCGGTCCTGCCAGACGATGGCGTTGTGGATTGGCTTGCCCGTCGTGCGGTCCCAGACGACCACCGTCTCGCGCTGGTTGGTGATGCCGATCGCGGATATGTCGGCCGCCACCTTGCCGGCCTTCTTCAAGGCTGTCTTGCAGGTCGAAACGACGCTTTCCCAGATGTCCTCAGGATCGTGCTCGACCCAGCCCGATGCGGGAAAATGCTGGGGGAACTCCTTCTGGCCCATGCCGACGATCTTCATCGCCGGATCGAACACGATCGCCCGGCTGGACGTCGTACCCTGGTCGATCGCCAGAACAAATCCGCTCATTTCCCACTCCTGCAGTCACTTACATGAATAGGGGAGGCGGCTGGCGCCGTCTCCCCAGATGTTTGGCTGGGCGTAAGTTGGCTCGACGCCTTACTTGCTCCAGCTCTTCACCAACTCGTCATAGTTGACGGTCAGCGGCTTTTCCTTCTCGTTCTCGATCTTGAGCTGCGGCGCGAGGTTGCCCTTGGCTACGGCATCCTTGTTCCAGTACTCGAGGTCCTTCTCTTCGGCCAGCTTCGGCCCCATGTCGCCCATGACGCCGGCACGCTCGAGGCGCTCCAACACCTTTTCCTGCTCGGCGCACAGCGAGTCCATGGCTTCCTGCGCGGTCTTGGCACCCGACGACGCATCGCCGATCGCCTGCCACCACAACTGGGCCAGCTTCGGATAGTCCGGGATGTTCGTACCGGTCGGCGACCACTGCACGCGGGCCGGCGAACGGTAGAACTCGATGAGACCGCCAAGCTTCGGCGCCCGCTCGGTGAACGACTTGTGGGCGATCGAGGATTCGCGGATCAGGGTCAGGCCGACATGGCTCTTCTTGACGTCGACGGTCTTCGAGGTGACGAACTGCGCGTAGAGCCAGGCCGCCTTGGCGCGGTCATCCGGGGTGGACTTCAGGAGCGTCCAGGAACCCACGTCCTGATAGCCGAGCTTCATGCCGTCCTTCCAGTAGACGCCGTGCGGCGAGGGAGCAAAGCGCCACTTCGGCGTGCCGTCCTCATTCACGACCGGAAGACCCGGCTTCACGAAATCGGCGGTGAACGCCGTATAGGTGAACATCTGCTGGGCAACTTCGCCCTGCGAGGGAACCGGACCCGACTCCGAGAAGGTCATGCCCTGGGCGGCGGCCGGCGCGTAGGCCTTCAGCCACTGCAGGTACTTCTCGATCGAGTAGACGGCCGCCGGGCCGTTGGTGTCACCGCCGCGGGCAACGCAGGAACCGACCGGCTGCGACTTCTCGTTGACCTTGATGCCCCATTCGTCGACCGGCAGGCCGTTCGGGATGCCCTTGTCGCCGTTGCCTGCCATCGACAGCCATGCGTCGGTGAAGCGCCAGCCGAGCGACGGGTCCTTCTTGCCGTAGTCCATGTGGCCATAGACCTTCTTGCCGTCGATCTCTCGGCCGGTGAAGAACTCGGCGATGTCCTCGTAAGCGGACCAGTTGACCGGAACGCCGAGGTCATAGCCGTACTTGGCCTTGAAGTCGGCCTTGTTCTTCTCGTCGTTGAACCAGTCGTAGCGGAACCAGTAGAGGTTCGCGAACTGCTGGTCCGGCAACTGGTAGAGCTTGCCGTCGGGTGCCGTGGTGAAGGACTTGCCGATGAAGTCGTCGAGGTCGAGGTTGGGGTTGGTGACGTCCTTGCCCTCATTGGCCATGAAGTCGGTCAGCGAACGGGCCTGCTGGTAGCGCCAGTGGGTGCCGATGAGGTCCGAGTCGTTGACATAGGCGTCGTAGATGTTCTCGCCCGACTGCATCTGCGTTTGCAGCTTCTCGATCACGTCGCCTTCGCCGATCAGGTCGTGGGTGATCTTGATGCCCGTGATCGCGGTGAAGGCCGGTGCCAGCACCTTCGATTCATATTCGTGGGTCGTGATCGTCTCCGACACCACCTTGATATCCATGCCGGCGAACGGCTTCGCGGCATCTATGAACCACTGCATCTCCGCTTCCTGAGCGGCGCGGTCGAGCGTCGACAGGTCGCCGATCTCTTTATCGAGGAAAGCCTTCGCCTCTTCCGGGCCGGCATAAGCGCCGCTGGCGCCCAGCATCAGCGCGAGCATGCTGGTTGACGTCAATATTCTCAGTCGCATTGCAGTCCTCCCAAACAAAGTTGCCGTCGTTTGGCGCCGCAGCCCATGCTGCGGCTCCAATATTCCCCTCTCAGACGTAGCGGAACACGCCGATGGCGTAGACCACTGCGAGAGCGAGAGCCCACCACAGGTTGGGCCCGATCAGACCCAGCCATGCGAGATGAATGAAGGCGCTGCCGAGCAGCGAAACGAAAAGCCTGTCGCCGCGCGTCGTCTCGAAGCGCAGGACGCCGACGCGCGGATTGCCGCCGGGCGAGAAATACTCCCACACCATCATGCCCACGAGCAGCAGGGCGATGGTGATGAAGAACAGCGCCGTCGGAAGCGTCCAGGCCATCCATGAAAGGTTCATGCCGATCTCCTCAGACGCGGCCCAGGGCAAAGCCCTTGGCGATGTAGTTGCGGACGAACCAGATCACGAGCGCGCCCGGAATGATGGTCAGCACGCCGGCAGCAGCGAGAACGCCCCAGTCCATGCCCGAGGCCGACACGGTGCGCGTCATGATGGCGGCGATCGGCTTGGCGTCGGTGGTGGTGAGCGTGCGGGCGATGAGGAGCTCGACCCACGAGAACATGAAGGTGAAGAAGGCGGCCACGCCGATGCCGCTGGCGATCAGCGGGATGAATATCTTCACGAAGAAGCGCGGGAACGAATAGCCGTCGATATAGGCGGTCTCGTCGATTTCCTTCGGCACGCCCGACATGAAGCCCTCGAGTATCCACACGGCGAGCGGCACGTTGAACAGGCAGTGGGCAAGCGCCACCGCGATGTGCGTGTCGATCAGGCCGAAGGCCGAATAGAGCTGGAAGAAGGGCAACGCGAACACCGCCGGCGGCGCCATGCGGTTGGTCAGCAGCCAGAAGAACAGGTGCTTGTCGCCGAGGAAGCGGTAGCGCGAGAAGGCGTAGGCGGCGGGCAGTGCGACCGAGATCGAGATCACGGTGTTCATGACCACGTAGATGATCGAGTTGATGTAGCCCTTGTACCAGGATGGGTCGGTGAAGATCACGCCGTAGTTGCGCAGCGTCGGGTTCTGGGGCCAGAGCGAGAAGGCGCCGAGGATCTCCTGGTTGGTCTTGAAGCTCATGTTGACGAGCCAGTAGATCGGCAGCATCAGGAAGATGATGTAGAGCGTGGGCACCACCCACCAGAAGCGCGACTCCTCTCCGCGCCGCTTCATGCGTCGGGCGAGGGCTTCGTCGGAAGTGCTTCCGCGACGGCCGGTTGCCGCGGCATCCGCGGTGCGCATGACGCCATCCTTGTCCGAGTTCACGACAATCTCGCTTGCGCTGTTCATCTCAGCGCTCCGCGTCGTAGTTGGTCATGACGGTGTAGAAGACCCATGACAGCAGGAGAATGATGAGGAAGTAGATGATCGACATCGCCGCAGCCGGACCGAGGTCGAATTGGCCGACGGCCATCTTGACCAGGTCGATCGACAGGAAGGTGGTCGAGTTGCCCGGACCGCCGCCGGTGACGACGAAAGGTTCGGTGTAGATCATGAAGCTGTCCATGAAGCGCAGCAGTACGGCGATCAGCAGCACGCGCTGCATCTTCGGCAACTGGATGTAGCGGAACACCGCCCAGCGCGAGGCGCCGTCGATCTTGGCCGCCTGGTAGAACGCGTCCGGGATGGACACGAGGCCGGCGTAGCAGAGCAGGACGACCAGGCTGGTCCAGTGCCAGACGTCCATGACGATGACCGTCACCCAGGCGTCGAACGGGTCGTTGACGTAGTTGTAATCGAAGCCGAGCGCGGCGAGCGTATGGCCGAGCAGCCCGATGTCGATGCGACCGAAAACCTGCCAGATCGTACCGACGACGTTCCACGGAATGAGCAGCGGCAGCGCCATCAGCACCAGGCAGACGGGGACGCCCCAGCCCTTGCGGGGCATGTTGAGCGCGATGAAGATGCCGAGCGGGATCTGGATGGCGAGGATGATCGCCGAGAAGATCAGGTTGCGCCCCATCGCTTCCCAGAAACGGTCGGAGTGCAGGATTTCCTGGAACCATTCGCTGCCGGCCCAGAAGAACTGGTTGCCGCCGAAGGTGTCCTGCACCGAGTAGTTCACCACCGTCATCAGCGGGATCACCGCCGAGAAGGCCACCAGCACCAGCACCGGCAGCACCATGAACCAGGCCTTGTTGTTCCAGGTCTTTTCCACGGGTTACGCTCCCATCTCGACGCGCCAGGACTTGTCGTAGAGGTTGATGCCGACAGGATCGAAGCTGACGTGCGGGTCCGCCGGCACATGATCGTCCTCGCCGATGATGGCCGCGATCTCGCGCCCCTCGAGGCGGGCGCGGATCACCTTGTGTCGGCCGATGTCCTCGACCTTGTGGACCGACACAGGCATGCCGCTGGTGCCCAGCCGCACATATTCCGGCCGGATGCCGAGCTCGATCGCTCCGTCGGCCGCGTTCGGCGTGCCCGGCAGGTCGATGACCTGTCCGCCGAGCTTCGCCTGCCTGCCCTCGAGCGAGACCGGCATGACGTTCATGCCGGGCGATCCGATGAAATAGCCCACGAAGGTGTGCTTCGGGCGCTCGAACAGCTCCGCCGGTGTGCCGATCTGGACGATCTCGCCGTCATACATGACCACCACCTTTTCGGCGAAGGTCAGCGCCTCGGTCTGGTCGTGGGTGACATAGACCATGGTATAGCCGAAGCGGCGGTGAAGCTGCTTGAGTTGCGAGCGCAGCACCCACTTCATGTGCGGATCGATCACGGTCAGCGGCTCGTCGAACAGGATGGCGTTGACGTCAGAGCGCACGAGCCCGCGTCCGAGCGAGATCTTCTGCTTCTGGTCGGCGGTCAGTCCGCGCGCCTTGCGCTTTGCCCAACTGGCGAGGTCGATCATGTCGAGCGTCTCGCGCACCTTGCGGTCGACTTCGGGCTCTGGCACGCCCCGGTTGCGCAGCGGGAAAGCGAGATTGTCGTAGACCGTCATGGTGTCGTAGATCACCGGGAACTGGAACACCTGGGCTATGTTCCGTTCCTGCGTCGACAGGCCGGTGACGTCGTTGCCGTTGAAAAGCAACTTGCCATGCGAAGGGCGCAGCAGCCCCGAGATGATGTTGAGCAGCGTGGTCTTGCCGCAGCCCGACGGGCCGAGCAGCGCGTAGGCCCCACCGTCCTCGAAGCTGTGGTCGACTTCCTTGAGGGCGTAGTCCTTGCCCGATTTCGGGTTCGGGCCGTATGCGTGGCGGATGTGGCTGAGGTCGATGCGTGCCATCTCGTCCTCCTATGCGGCCATCTGCGGGGCAGGCGAGGCCGCGCGCCCGTCGGCGTCGAACACCATGATGTGGCGCGGGTCGATGAACACCTCGACCGTCTCGTCGGGTTCGACGTTACGGATGCCGTGCGCGAGCATCACCCAGCGGGCATCGGCGAAATCGAGATGCACGAAGCTCTCAGAGCCGGTGATCTCGGTCGCCGAGGCCTTGGCGCGGACACCCACCGCATCGGCCGTGCGCTTGTCGAAGGAAAGATGATGCGGCTGGAAGCCAACTGTGTAGCTGGCATCGGCGATTCCTGTCAGTTCCGCGGGAACCGGAAGGCTGACGCCGCCGTCGATAAGGAAGGACCGACCGCTCTTCTTCAGGACGATCGTGTTGAGCGGCGGGTCGGCGAAGGTGCGGGCGGTGATCAGGTCGACGGGTTTGCGGAAAACCTCGATGGTGGGCCCGAACTGGGTGATCCTGCCCTCCGACAGCGTTGCGACATTGCCGCCGAGCAGCAGCGCCTCATGCGGCTCGGTCGTGGCGTAGACGAAGATCGCGCCGGTTTCGGCAAATATCTTGGGCAGTTCGGCGCGCAATTCCTCGCGCAGCTTGTAGTCGAGATTGGCGAGCGGCTCGTCGAGCAGCACGAGCTTGGCGTTCTTGACGATGGCGCGGGCAAGCGCGGTGCGCTGCTGCTGGCCGCCCGAGAGGTTGAGTGGGGTGCGGTCGAGATAGGGCGTCAGCTTGAGAAGCTCGGCGGCGCGCCTGACCTCCCGGTCGATGCGGGCCTTGTCGGCCCCGGATACCCGAAGCGGCGAGGCGATGTTCTCGTAGACCGTCATCGCCGGATAGTTGATGAACTGCTGGTAGACCATGGCGATGCTGCGCTTCTGCACCGCCACGCCGGTGACATTCGCGCCGTCGAACCAGACCGAACCGGAGGTCGGCTTGTCGAGGCCGGCCATCAGCCGCATCAGGCTGGTCTTGCCCGAAAGCGTCGGCCCGAGCAGCACGTTGAGGGTGCCGTGCTGAAGCTGGAGCGAGGCGTCGCGGATATGATCCACGCCGGCCACCGCCTTGGTAACGTTCCTGAGTTCCAACATCCGTTGCCTCCTCCCAAGGCAGGTCGGGAGCCGTATCTATTCCGCCGCGGCGTTGTGCATGCCGGGCCTAATTCCTTGCAAGAATTCCTCCAGGGCGGCCGCCTGATCCTTGCCGAGCTTCAAGCCCCGCTTGGTGCGCCGCCAAAGGACGTCGTCGGCGCTCACCGCCCATTCGTTGTCGACCAGATAGCGAACTTCCGCCTCGTAGAGGTCCGCGCCAAAGTTGCGTCCGAGATCGGCCTCCGATTTCGCCAGTCCGAGCAGCACCTTCGCCCGCGTGCCGTAGAGCCGTGTCAGGCGTCGCGCGAGGCGCATGTCCAGGAACGGGTAGGCGGATTTCAGCTTGGCCACTTCGGTGTCGAAGGCGGTCGCCTCGAACTCGCCGCCGGGCAGCGCAGCCGATGCGGTCCAGGGCGCACCCTTCCGGCCGAGGTGCTTCTCGATGATCTCGAGCATCGACTCGGCGAGGCGCCGGTAGGTAGTGATCTTGCCGCCGAAGATGTTGACGACGGGCGCCTCGCCGTTACGCCCATCGGACTTCAGGACGTAGTCGCGTGTCGCCTCCTGCGCCTTGCTGGCCCCGTCGTCGTAGAGGGGGCGGACGCCGGAATAGGTCCAGACGATGTGCTCTGGCTTCACCGGTTCGGCGAAATACTCGCTTGCGGCGTCGCAGAGGTAGTTGATCTCCGCCGGACTGATCATCGCTGTGCGCGGATCGCCGTCATAGTCCTGGTCGGTGGTGCCGATGAGCGTGAAGTCGTCCTCATAGGGGATGGCGAAGATGATCCGGCCGTCGCGGTTCTGGAAAAAATAGGCGCGCGGATCGTCGAATTTCTTGCGGACGACGATGTGGCTTCCCTGGACGAGGCGCACATTGTGCACATTCTGGCCGACCGCCTCGGCGAGGACGTGGTCGACCCAGGGCCCGGCCGCGTTGACGATCAGGCGTGCCTTGATCTCCTCGACTGTGCCGGTTTGCAGGTTTTCGGTCGTGACGACCCAGTGGCCGTTCTCGCGGCGAGCGGCCGTCACCTTGGTTCGGGTCCGGATGGTCGCGCCGCGATCGGCGGCGTCGCGCGCATTCAGGATGACGAGCCGCGCATCGTTGACCCATCCGTCCGAATATTCGAAGGCGCGCTTGAACATCGGCTTCAGCGGCTTGCCGGCGGGGTCGCTTCGCATGTCGAGCGTGCGCGTCGCGGGCAGAAGCTTGCGGCCGCCTATATGGTCGTAGAGGAACAGGCCCAGCCGCAGCAGCCAGGCGGGCCGCAGCCCTTCGGCATGCGGGAGTACGAAGCGCATCGGCCAGATGATGTGCGGCGCGTTCTTCCACAGCACCTCGCGCTCCATCAGCGCCTCGCGCACGAGCCTGAACTCGTAGTGCTCGAGATAGCGCAGGCCGCCATGGATGAGCTTGGTCGAGAACGAAGAGGTGCCGCTTGCCAGATCGTCCATTTCCGCGAGGTAGACCGAATAGCCGCGGCCTACTGCGTCACGGGCTATGCCGCATCCGTTGATGCCGCCGCCGATGACGAAAATGTCGTGCAATTCCGGTCCGCCCACGCCTTCGTCGCCTTTTCGCAGTGCAGCAATTTGCGTGCTGTTCGAAGTCGGATTTGAGGTAAAGCGAAATACGAACGAATGTCAAACGAAATGCAGCGCGCCTGAATGGCCGACATGAAACAGCATCCGAGGGGCGCACGCGTGACGGGATTCGATGAAGTCGGAAGCGGGAGTGGAAATGTGAACGCTGGCAGCGCGTTGAAAACATGGGCCTTGCCGACATGCGGAGGCGGCAGGCGCGCGAGCGCTTACCGCGAAAGCGGAAAGCTGAAGTCAGGCCTAGCGTGTCGGATGAGAAAGTTTCGTTATTGTCAGAATTTGTCCGAAACGAAACAAGCGAAAACGCGCGCCGATCGGGCGTGCGCTTGCGCATCCTATCGAGCGAGGGCGGAACCCTCGGTGTCGAACAGCGAGACGCGCGCACCGTCGATGGCGATGCCGACCGTCTCGCCTATGCGGACTGCGGTGTCGGCTGGCGCACTCACATTGATGAAGCCGAGCCGGTCGTTGCGGACGAAGACGCTGGTGTTGCCGCCGAGATACTCGGCGACCTCGACCGTGCCGCGGCAGTTGCCGCTGTCGGGGGCGACCAGTGTCAGGTGCTCGGGGCGGGCGCCGAGCTGGGTCGGCGCGCCGGAGAAGGCGAGGGAAAGCGCACCCTGGCCGGAGAGGTCGAGCTTGCCTTCGCCGGAGGGGGCGCAGGCAAGCACGTTCATCTTGGGGCTGCCGATGAACTGGGCGACGAACAGGTTGGCGGGGCGCTCGTAGAGCTCGTGCGGGCTGCCGTGCTGCATGACGCGGCCCTCCTTGAGCACGACGATACGGTCGGCCAAGGTCATCGCCTCGACCTGGTCGTGGGTGACGTAGATCATGGTGGCGCCGAGCGCGCGGTGCAGCTTGGCGATCTCGAGGCGCATGTCGACGCGCAGCGCGGCGTCGAGGTTGGACAGCGGCTCGTCGAACAGGAAGGCGACCGGCTGGCGCACGATGGCGCGGCCGATGGCGACGCGCTGGCGTTGGCCGCCCGACAGCTGACGCGGGTAGCGTTCGAGCAGGTGGGTGAGCTTCAGCGTGTCGGCGGCTTGGTCGACCTTGGCCTTGATCGCATCGGAAGAGAGCTTCGCCAGCTTGAGGCCGAAACCCATGTTCTGGCGCACGGTCATGTGCGGGTAGAGCGCATAGGACTGGAACACCATGGCGAGCTGGCGCTCAACCGGGGGCGCCTTGGTGACGTCCCTGCCATCGATCCTGATGCTGCCCGATGTGGTTTCCTCGAGACCAGCGATCATGCGCAGCAGCGTGGACTTGCCGCAGCCCGAGGGGCCGACGATGACCACGAACTCGCCATCGGCGATGTCGAGGTCGAGATCCCTGATGATCTCGGTGCCGCCATAGCGCTTGCCGGCCTTCTGGAGCGAAATCGTACCCATGGAACCTCCGAAAATTCAGCCCTTGACCGCGCCGGCCGTCATAGAGCCGCTGATCTGGCGATACATGATGAGGCCAAGCAGCATCGGCGGCAGCGCGCCGACGATCATGACGGCCGAGGCCACGCCCCACTGCACGCCGCCGCCGCTGGCGGCGAAGAAGAACGACGCGCCGACGGTGATGGGGACTGCCTTGGACGTGGTCAGCATCAGGCCGAACAGGAACTCGTTCCAGGCGGTGATGAAGCCGAAGATCAGGCTGGTGACGATGGCCGGACGACAAAGGGGCGCGATGACCCTGGTCAGAATCTGGAAGCGCGTCGCGCCGTCCATCAGCGCTGCCTCGTCGAGTTCGGCGGGCAGGTCGCGGATGGCGTTCACCAGGATGACGAGCGCGAGCGGCAGGTTGACGATGGTGAGGATCAGGCCGAGGCCGAGCCGCGTGTCGAGCAGCGCCAGCCACTGGAACATCATGTAGAGCGGGATCGCGAAGATGATCAGCGGCACGGCGCGCAGGTTGACGATGAAGGGCAGCAGCGTGCGTTCGCCGAGCTTGCCGCGGGCGATCGCGTAGGCCGCGGGCAGGGCGAGAGCCACCGCAAGCAGCGTGCCGAGGGCGGCGACCGCGACGCTATTCATCAGGTAGAGGAAGATGTTCAGCCGGTCGGAGACGGTGAAGACGGTGGCGTAGTTTTCGAGCGTCGGCGCATAGACCCAGAGACCGGGATTGGTGGAGAGCTCGCGCGCGCTCTTGAACGAGGTCGAGAGCGTGACGAGGATCGGGAAGTTCATCGCAAGCGCCGCAATGGCGAAGACGATCCAGCGAAGGGCGTTGATCATCAGCGGGCTCCCTTGCGGCGGGCGGCGAGCGCATTGAGGCCGTAGAGCACTGCGAACGACACCACGAACAGGATGACGGAAGCGGCGACCGCCTTACCGATGGCGCCTTGCTTGAAGAAGGCCTCGTAGATGTAGATCGACAGCGAGGCGGTGGAGCCGCCCGGGCCGCTGCCGGTCAGCACATAGACATTGTCGAAGACGCGGAACCCGTCGATGAAGCGGATGAGCAGGGCGACCACGATGGTCGGCGCCATCAGCGGCAGCTCGATGTACCAGAGCCGGTGGCGGTAGCGCGCGCCGTCCATGGCGGAGGCCTCGACGATCTCCTTGGGGATGGCCTGGTAGGCCATGTAGAACAAGAGGAAGGCGAACGGCGTCCACTGTAGCGTCTCGACGACGACCAGCGTCCAGAAGGCCGAGCCCGGTCCGAGAAACGAGAAGCTCGCGCCGAACCAGGTCCAGAGATAGTAGGGCACAGGGCCGACGAACTCGTGCAGCACGAGACGGTACATCAGGCCGACGAGCGCCGGCGCCACCATCAGCGGCAGCATCAGGATCGCCATCAGCCAGCTGCGCTTTTCGATGAGCGGCGACAGGAAGATGGCGAGGAACAGGCCGAGCGCGCATTCGAGCAAGGCGGTGAGCAACCCGAAGCGGAAGGAGAACCAGCTCGCCTGCCAGAACGAACTGTCGTTCCAGACGGCCGCGAAATTGGAAAAGCCCGTGATCTCGGGGCTGCGCAGGTTCTCGAAGCTGACCTCCGAGACCGAATAGATGAGATTGACGATCGCCGGGAAGCCCAGGAAGACGAGCAGGAACAGCACCAGCGGGACTGCCAGCAGCCGGAATTCGGACGAGGGGGCGCGTTGCGAAAGCGTTGTCATCAATCGATCTAAGGCTGGCTTTCCAATGGAAGCAATGGTGGCTGGCGGTAGCCCGGCAACGTCGTCTTGGTCGGTACGACAGGTTCAGGACTCGGCACCTCGGACCCGCGCGGGGCGGAATAGGGTGCCAGGATCGCCCCTTCGTCATGCCCTGGGCATGGATGCGCGGGGAAGTGCGGAGTCCTGAGCCTGTGGGAGGCCGGTGGCGGTCGAACCCCGCCACCGGCCTGTCCGTTACTTGAGCAGGTCGGTCATGCCCTTCTCGGTGTTCTTGAGCGCGTCGTCGAGCGACTGCTGGCCCGACCAGTAGCCGGTGAACTCCTTGGCCTGGAGTTCATAGACCGAGAGCGCCTTGGCCGAGGTGCCGCCGTTCATGACGTAGCCATACTTGCTGGCGAATTCGCCGAGCTTGACCAGGTCGGGACGCTCAGCCGCCACTTCCTTGACGACATCGGGCGTGAGCGCCGGCGCGCCGCTGTTCTTGGCATAGATCAGCGCTGCTTCCTTGGACGACAGCCACTTGATGAAGGCCTTGGCCCCATCCTTGTTCTCGGAGTTCTTGTTGAGGCCGAAGCCGAGGCCATGGATGTGGGTGAAGCGGCCCTCGGGACCGGTCGGCGGGGCGATGGTCTCGGTGACTTCGGCAACCGTCGGTGACTTCTCCTTCGAGGTCAGATCGGAAGCGGCGGCGTTCCACTGCACCATCGCGGCGACCTGGCCGGACGCGTAGGCGGCGTTGGCCTCGGCGAACTCGTAGGACAGCGAGTCGCGCGGGGTGGCGCCGGCGTCATAGAGCAGCTTGTAGGTTTCGAGGCCCTTGCGATAGGCGTCGGAATTGACCGTCACCTTGCCGCTCTCGTCCATCCAGTTGCCGCCATAGGAACGCGGCAGCGACTGGAACACCATCATGTTGAAGAGCAGGTTCTTGAGCTGCAGCACGGTGCCGTAGCGGGTCGGGCTGTCGGGGTTCACGGCCTGGGTGAAGTAGAGCGCGGTCGCCGCATAGTCGTCCCAGGTCCACTCGTCGGGGTTCTTGGGCTCGAGCTTCTTGCCGAGATGCTTCTCGGAGATCTCCGCGAACTTGGCCTTGGCCGCGTCGTCCTTGAGCAGCGCGTCGATCAGGTCCTTGCGGTAGTACATGAAGTGCAGCGAGAGATCCGTCGGCACGCCGAACTGCTTGCCCTCGTACTGCATGGTGGTGAGCACGGAGTCGCCATAGACGGCCTTGGCTTCGTCCGACAGCTCGACCGGCTCCATGAACGGCGCATAGCGGCCGATGGAGTAGGTGGCGAGCAGGTTGACGTCGAAGGCCTTGGAACCGGCGGCGAGGTCGGCCTGCAGCTTGTCCCAGAAGCCGTCGCGGTTGAAGAACAGCAGCTCGACCTTGTTGGCGTCCGACGTGTCGGCCTTGGCGTTGTAGGCGTCGGCGGCGGCGCGCAGGGCGGTTTCCTCGGGGCCGCCCGGCCAGCCGAGCACGGTCACCTTGGCGAAGGCGGGGCTCGCCATCAGGCTGGCGATGGCGGCGGCGATCAGGCCGCCCTTTCTGATTTTCGAGAATGTCATGTCGTGTTCTCCCTCTAAGTCACTTCTGACGTCTTGCTAGATCCGCGATACCCACGACGCCGGCGCTCTCTCCGAGCGCTGCCGCGTGAAGCTGCGGGGTGAGCCGTGGCGGCAGGCTTCCCAGCGCCTGCCGGACGGATTCGAGATAACCGGGTGCAAGGCCTATGCCGCCGCCGATGACGATGCGGGCAGGGTCGAGCATGAGCTTGATATTGCGGCAGAGAAGGGCGGTCTGGCGCACCGAGGCCTGGACGATGTCCTTCGCCCACGCGTGGCCGGCGGCTGCCGCCTCGAAGACTTCTCGCGCGGTGGCTCCAGGGTGGTGGGGTACAGCCTGTGCCGCGATCCAGTTTCCGGAGACATGGTCTTCGAGAACGCCTGCGTTCTCGTCGAGGCTGCCCAGCAGGCCGAAATGGCCGGCGAGACCGCCGAGCAGGCGGCCGTTGACGACGATGCCGCCGCCGATGCCGGTCGAGATGGTGAGGAAGACGAGATCCTCGCCCTGGCCGGCGCCGCAGGAGAATTCGCCCCAGGCCGCGGCCTGCGCGTCGTTGGCGGCAAGCACCGCATCCGTGCCGGCGATCCTCTTGACGGTGGCGACCAGCGGGAAGCGGTCGGGAATGTCGAGGGTCTTGCGGTTGAGCGGCGACCAGCAGCCGTCGTCGATGATGCCGGTGACGGCGACGCCGACCGTGTCGTGGCTGCCTGTCCAGCTGGAAATCGCATCGAACAGGGCCGTCAGCCATTGCTCTGGATCGCCGCTGCGCGGCGTCGGCATCTTGTGTGTTTGGACCACCTCGTCTCCACGCACCAGCGCGGCGAGCATCTTGGTGCCGCCGATGTCGAGCGCGAGAACGGTGTTGGCCATGGCGATCAGGCTCCGGCCTTGGCGATGGTTTCGTCGAGCGCCGAGCGGAACCACGAGGTCACATATTCTGGGCGGGTGATTGCCGAACCGACGACGACCATGGACGCGCCCGATGCCAGCGCCTGCTGCGCCTGGGCGGGGGTGCGGACATTGCCTTCGGCGACCACATGGGGCGTGAGCTTGCGCATCGCCGCCATAAGCGCGAAGTCGGGTTCGGTCGGCTCGACCGGGCCGGTGTAGCCGGCGAGCGTGGAGCCGACCACGTCAGCGCCTTCGGCCAGCGCCTGCTCGGCGTCGGAGATGATGGAGCAGTCGGCCATGGCGGCGCGGCCATGGGAATGGATGCGCTCGATGAGCGCCTTGGTGGAAACCGGGCGGATGCGCTGGGTGGCGTCATAGGCGATGACGTCGGCACCGGCCGCAGCGAGCGCGTCGACGTCTTCGAGCCAGGGCGTGATGCGAACCGGCGTGTCGTCGAGGTCGCGCTTGACCAGGCCGATGATCGGCTTGTCGGTGGCAGCGCGGACGGCGGCGACATATTCGGCGGATTCGATGCGTAATGCCGCTGCGCCACCATCGATGGCCGCCAGCGCGAAGCCCACGACCATCTCCGCCTTGTCCATGGCGCCGTCCTTCACAGGCTGGCAGGACACGATGAGACCATTGTCGAGGGCTTTGAAGTCAAGCGGCACGCGGGCATCTCCTGTGATACCCAGACGGTAGCAGTCTAAGACCAGATTGCAACAGGCTTTGAACTGGTATTATCGCATCAGCTCGATGACGAAGTCGTAGACGTCACCGCGGTACTTGGTCTGGGTGAACTCGACGATCTGGCCGTCGGCGAGGAAGCAGCGACGCTCCATGACCAGCAGGGAGGTGTCCTCGGGCGTATCCAGAAGCTGGCGCTCCTCCTCGGTCGCCGGCTTGGCCTGCATGCGCTGCAGCGCCCGCACCGGCAGGGCGCCGGTCGCCTCGAGATATTCGTAGAGCGATTCCTTGACTGCCTGGGGATCGGGCACGAAGCGGGCCGGCAGCGTGGCGATCTCGATGGCGATGGGCGTGTCGTCGGCGGTGCGCAGGCGGCGCAGACGCACGACCTTTTCGCTCCCGGAAATGCCCAATGCCATCATTTCCGCCGGTGAAGGACGTGAAATCTCTCGCGAAATCCACACGCAGCCAGGCTCCAGCCCGCGCGAGCGCATGTCCTCGGAGAAGCTGGTCATCGTCGCCAGCGATTTCTCCAGGCGCGACGAAACCACGGTCTTTGCGCCCTGGCGGCGGTCGAGCAGCCCGTCGGAGACGAGACCGTCAATGGCCTTGCGCACGGTGACGCGCGAGATGCCGAGCGCGTCGCACAGGACCCGCTCGCTGGGGATGACGGCATTGCGCTTGAGTTGGGCCGTGCCGATCGCCTGCTTGATGGCGTCTTCCAGCCGGCGGTAGAGCGGTTCGCCGCTCTGGCCTGAAAGTTGCTTTGCGAGGAAGTCGAGGATTGCCTGATCGCCCATCGGAGCCACCTGTGGAAAGTCGCTCCTTTATGCAGAATTTTTTTCAGGTGTTAAACTGGTATTGTTCTTGTCCGGTCGTTTCCGGCGAAATCAGCTCGTCTTGGCATCAGCCGGATCGAGGAACACGCGTGCGGCGCGGGTCGCGAGGCTGGCATGCCGGGCGCGTCGGCGCCCGGCATGGGCAGGTTCATTCCGTGAAGAATGCAAAACGGATGACGAACAGCGCCGCGACGAGCCAGGTTGCTGCGTGGACCTGGCCAGGGCGTCCCGTCAGGGTCTTCAGCACCGCATAGCTGACGAAGCCGAAGGCCAGGCCGTTGGCGATCGAATAGGTGAAGGGCATCATCAGCGCGGTGAGCGCCGCCGGGATGGCCTCGGTGATGTCTTCCCACTCGACCTCGACCAGTTCGCGCATCATCAGGCCGGCGACGTAGAGCAGGGCGGGGGCGGTCGCGTAGACCGGCACCGAACCCGCCAGTGGCGAGAAGAACAGCGCCGCGAGGAACAGCAGCGCGACAACCAGCGCGGTCAGCCCGGTGCGGCCACCGGCCTGGACGCCCGATGCGCTCTCGACATAGGCGGTGGTGCTGCTGGTGCCGAGCAGCGAGCCGGCGACGATCGCCGTGCTGTCGGCGAGAAGCGCCCGGCCGAGGCGGTTAGGCTTGCCGGGCTCGATCAGGCCGGCGCGCTTGGCGACGCCGATCAGCGTGCCGGTGGCGTCAAACACCTCGACCAGCACGAACACCAGGATCACGTGCACAAGGCCAGCATGCAGGGCGCCGACGACGTCGAGCTGCAGGAATGTCGGCAGGATGCTGGGCGGCATGGAAACGATGCCGTTGAACTGGCTGACGCCGAGCGCCATCGACAGGACGGTGATGACGAGGATGCCGATCAGGATCGCGCCGCGCACCTTAAGCGCGTCGAGCGACGCGATGATGAAGAAGCCGAGGATGGCGAGCAGCGTGCCCGTCTGGCTCAGGTCGCCGAGCGTCACCAGCGTCGCCGGACTGGCGACGACGATACCCGAGCTCTTCAGCGCGATGATGCCGAGGAACAGGCCGATACCGGCCGCAATCGCGCTGCGCATCGAATGCGGGATGCCGGCGATCAGCCAGCTGCGCACGCCCGTCACCGTCAGGATCAGGAAGATGACTCCGGAGATGAAGACCGCGCCCAGCGCCTGCTGCCAGGTAAAGCCCATGGCGCCGACGACGGTGAAGGCGAAGAAAGCGTTGAGGCCCATGCCGGGCGCCATGCCGATCGGCCATCTGGCGACCACGCCCATGATCATCGAGCCGAGCGCCGCCGCGAGGCAGGTGGCCACGAACACGGCGTTCCGGTCCATGCCGGTCGACGACAGGATCTCGGGATTGACGAAGATGATGTAGGACATCGTCAGGAAGGTGGTGATGCCGGCGATCACCTCCGTCCGCACGGACGTGCCCTGTTCCTCCAGGTTGAAAAACTTCTCGACCACTCTGTTGTTACCTCCCAAAAGGCGCGGCGGCGGAATCCGGCGCAAGCCTGCCGACATCCGCGACTCGATCCGCGGATCGTAGACCTCTACCGAACTTTGCTCCCCCGCGTCAGCCGGCACATGACGCTGTGCTCCAGCGTATCCTTCCTGTGCAGGCGGCGACCGCTCACTTGGCGCAAGGCGTCATGCCTGGACACGCCGACGTTTAGCATCCGTCGGTTGAAATTTCGGCACAAGGGCCGGGACGGCCAATTATGCTATAAGCAGTTTCGTGATTTTCCGAACGAAGCGAGCCTCAGGTCCTGGTGTTTTCAAGCGGACCGGCCGAGGTGCCGAGGGGGCGGAGCTTCGAATTCCAGCGTCGATTGAGGGGGAAGATGAAGATCAAGTCAATCACAGCTGCGCGCTGCGTCCGCCTGGCGACTGCTCTGTCACGGCAGGTTTCGTGATGCCGCCTGTAAGGATAGATCCGGACAAGGTTCACGAATTCGAGGATGCGGAGAGCTTCTACCGCTGGCTCGGCGAGCATCACCAGAAGCAGGACGAACTCTGGATCAAGGTCCACAAGGTCAATTCCGGATTGAGGTCGATCACCCCCAAGGAAGCCATCGACGTCGTGCTGTGCTGGGGCTGGATCGACGGGGTGCGCAAGGGCTTTGACGACAAGAGTTTTCTCCAGCGCTATACCCCGCGCGGCAAGAAGAGCATCTGGAGCCAGATCAACGTCGACAATGTCGGCCGCCTGATCGCGGAAGGCCGCATGACCGAGTTCGGGAGCAAGGAGGTCGAGGCGGCAAAGGCCGACGGCCGCTGGGACCGCGCCTACAGAAGCGGGAAGGAAATGAAGATCCCCAACGATCTTCAGGCCGCCATAGACGCCGAGCCTGCTGCGCGCGAGATGCTGTCGAAACTGAGCGAACAGAACCGCTTCGCGCTCGCCTTCCGGACACACAACATGAAGACCGAGGCCGGACGGAAGAAAAAGATCGAGAGTTTCGTGGCAATGCTCAAGCGCGGCGAGACTATCTATCCGCAAGCCAAGAAATAACTGTCCTGCATTTCCCGGATATCTGCCCTCCAAACCCTCCTGCAGCGCCCGGCAGGCGCCCATCCGGACCCGAGCGGGTTAACACCATCGGGCAGGTCAGCCCTCCGCATTGGGTCCCAGTCGGTACTATGGCGCTGTCCCGCTGTGTCGCGGATGGTGATCGGATTCGCCCGTCTTGGCGTCTAGCGACGGCATCGCAAAGGTGGAACTCTTTAAGCAACCGCCGATTTTGACGCGGATGGGAGGGAGGACGCGTTATGGCACTTGCCGATGACGACGACGACCTAGCCGACACGGAAGACGCGAACGAGGCGAACGATCTCGACGAGCGCGACGACGGCGACGATGGCGTTGAGGTCGATGCGTTGGACGGCCGCGATCTGGACATCGATCTGGATCAGGACTCCGAGCTCGACGATGACGTGGATCTCGACGTGACCGTGATCGGCTCGCGGCCGACTGTCGTGGAACTCGATACTGAGATCGACCAGAACGGCGAGATGGATCAGGACGCCGATATCGACGCCGATGCTGATGAGTCAGAGGCGCGGGATCTCGACGTGGCGACCGAGCAGCGACCCGAGGTAGACCAGCGGATCGATGTCGATGTGGAGGTCAGCGAGGACGATGGCGTCATCGTCGTAGAGATCGACGCCGACATCGAGGACGATGTCGAGATCGAGAGCGACGCCGATATCGAAGCCGATGGCGACGACGAGGAAAGCCTGGACGCCGATATCGAACAGGACACGGAAAGTGACCAGAACATCGACGTCGATGTCGAGGTACGCGACGACCTCGACGCGGATGTCGACGTCGACATCGATGCCCTCGTCGACGCCGCCTTGCAGGCCGCAATCGCCGCGGCCGAGGACGATGATGGCACTGAGCTCGATGTCGATCTCGACGACTCCGCCACGGCCGACGCTGATGTCGACATCATCGTGGACGTAGGCGACGCCGACTGAGCCATCGCGGTATAGGCCGAACTTCGCAACGCCGGGGGAGAAATCCCCCGGCGTTTTCGTATTTGCATGCCCTCCCTCCATCTGGACCCAAATGGGTTAACCCGGAAGAACCTCCCCGACCCGTTGGAATGAACCGATCCGGGCCGCGGTTTCCGTATGGGTAATGTGCCCATTGGTAACTATTTTCGAGACTTCAAAACGGTGATGCTCAATGCGTCGGCTGAAGTCGCGAGATCCGTGCGGATCGTCTCGGGGGCAGTCGATCTGCTTCGGGCGCACAGGGCCCCGGGGTGGTGTTGTCAATCACAGGGAGGGGCAAACCCATGCCTGACATTGAAGACAACGATTTCGACATCGACATCGATGCCGATATTGACCAGGACCTCGACCAGGACCAGGACCAGGACGTAGACGTCGATACCGACCAAGACTCGGACGTCGATATCGACAACAACAATGACTCGGATGTCGACAACGACTCCGATCAGGATGCCGATACCGACAACGACGCCGACGCCGACGCTGATGCGGACGCCGACGACGACAGTGACGCTGATGCCGATGCAGACGCCGACGCCGATGGCGATGCGGACAATGACAACGACACCGACGTCACCACTGACCAGAGCAACGACAACGACGTGGACGTCGACCAGGACCAGGACGTCGACGTGGATGTCGATCAGGATCAGTCTGCTGACCAGAGCGCAGATATCGATATCGACTTCGATTTCGACTTCGCTTGAACCAGCATCCTGAAACAAGGCGCCCGGGTCTCAACCGGGCGCCGACCCGCATACAGGCGGCTGCCGCGGGGGCGAGTGCCGGCCGGTTTCTCCGATCTTTCCCCGCATTTGGCAGTGAGGTGGAGGCATTTCGCTTATGGCTCCTTCCCAGATGAGCCGCCTCGCGACGGCCGAAGCGGAGCGCGCTACAGCGTTCGGCAACAGATCCTTTGTGCCCATGGTTGTCCGCTGCCTCGGCGGCGAGATGGCGCCGATGTCACTTGCTTGGGCCCGGCGCGGCGCCAAGGGATGGGCCGATTACTTCCGCGACTATTACCGGGAACTGGCCGCCACGACGCGAGGTCCCAAGAGTGGACCGGCCTTGTCCGATTACGCTCGGGCCGGATTGCACCGTCTTTCCAGCAGCGCTTCCGCATCTGCGGCCTATGTCCGTAGACAAGTGAGCGCCGGCGTATCCGGCGTGCGTGAGAGCGTACGGCGCGTCGGCGAAAGCGTTTATGATCTCGGCGTCGTCGGGCGCTTTCTTCTCGCCTTGCACGAAAAGAGCGAGGAGGAAACCGAAGCTCCTCCTCGACCGTCGGCGGCACTCGGCAAGACGGAAATCGAGCAGGCCTTCAACCTCTGCAAGGCATCTCTCGTCCTCGTCTTCGTTCTGAGCTTCTTCGTCAATCTGCTGGCGCTCACCGTGCCGCTCTACCTCCTGCAGATCTACGACCACGTGCTTGCGAGCCGCAGCCTCGATACGCTGACGATGTTGACGCTGATCGTGATCGTGGCGCTGGCGGTCCATTCGATACTGGAGGCGTTGCGCCGCGCGATGCTTGCCCGCATTGGCGGGTGGCTGGACGACCGGCTGCAGGCACCCGTGTTGGTCGCTGCCGTCCAGGCGGCGCTGCGCAATGATGCGGCGGGTGCTGCGCAAGCCTGGCGGGACATCGGCGGCATCCGCGCCTTCTTCGGCGGCAGCGCATGCACCGCGCTCTTCGACCTTCCCTGGACGCCGATCTTCATCATCGCGATGTTCATCGTCCACCCGCTCCTGGGGCTCATCGGCCTGATTGCATCGGTCGCCCTGTTCGGGCTTGCGCTCCTGAACGAAATGGCGACGCGCAAGCTGTTTGCGCGCTCCAGCACCGGTTGGGCAGAAAGCCAGCACCGTTTCGAGGCATTGCTGCGCAACGTCGAGGCGATCAATGCGATGGGCATGCTGCCGGGCGTCGCGCGCCACCTGCGCAACGATCAGATCGACGCCAAGGAAGCCCAGCGGGCCGGCTCCGTCCGCGCTTCGGCGATACAGTCGCTCGCCCGTTTCACCCGGCTCCTGGCCCAGGTCGTCGTCATGGCGACTGCGGCCACGCTGGTCATTTGGCACGACATCAGCCCGGCGGCGATCTTTGCCACCTCCATCCTGCTTGGGCGCTCGCTCGCTCCGGTGGAAGGTGCCATCGGTACCTGGAGGGCCGTCAGCACGGTGCGGCTCGGCTATGCCCGGCTGCGCAAGCTGATGTCGAATTCGACTATGCCCAGACGGTCGATGCAGTTGCCCCGCCCGAACGGCCAGCTCTCCATCGAGCAAGTGACCTACGTGCCGCCCGGCGCCGACATTGCGGCCCTGCGCCGCCTGACCTTTGTGATCAACCCAGGAGAGGTGCTCGGCGTGGTCGGCCACTCCGGCGCCGGCAAGTCGACGCTCGGCCGCCTGATCGCCGGCACGATCCTGCCCACGGCCGGGCATGTTCGTCTCGACAGCGCCGATATCGGCATCTGGCTGGCCTCGGGCGGCCATCGTTATCTCGGCTATCTGCCCCAGGACATCGAGTTGTTCGGCGGCACGGTGCGCGATAACATCGCCCGCCTGCAGGACGCACCCTCGGACGACGTCATTGCGGCCGCAGCGATCGTCGGTCTGCACGATACGATCATGCGCCTTCCACTCGGGTACGACACGGAGATCGGGGAGGGCGGCATGCGCCTGTCCGGCGGCCAGCGGCAGAGGCTCGGCCTTGCGCGCGCCTTCTTCGGTCGCCCCCGTCTCATCGTGCTCGACGAGCCGAACGCCAGCCTCGACGTCGAAGGCGAGGACGCGCTGCGCTCGGCGATCGAGGAAATGCGCCGGCTCGGCTCGACGATCATCATCATCGCCCAGCGTCTCGGCATCCTGAGCATGGCCGACAAGATACTGGTGCTCGACAACGGCAAGATGGATGCGTTCGGCGAGCGGCGGGAAGTGGCCGGAAAGATCAAGAGCGGGCGAACCAGCATACCGGTCAAGCCTGCCCAGATCATCGCCGCCAAGGGCGTCAAGCGCATTCCCGGAACCGGCCAACCACGCGCTTCGGAAGCTACAGCTGCCGGCGCGCCGAAAGAGGGGGGCACGGTCTCATGAAAGCGTCGCACCGCGCGTCCGGGCATGAACTCGCCGACGTATTGCCGCAGCCTCCGGGCACCCCGTTCCGGCGCCTGCGCCTGCTCGCAGCGACCGCCTTCTCGATCGTCGGGGTCTTCGTGGTCGGCTTCGGCATATGGGCGGCCTACGCGCCGCTCGAGAGCGCTGCGATCGCGGCAGCGATCATCGAGGCGGAGTCGAGCCGCAAGACGATCCAGCATCTGGAGGGCGGAATAGTCGGCAGCATTCTGGTGAAGGACGGTGACGAAGTGGCCGCCGGCCAGCCTCTCATCCGTCTCGCCGACACCAGGGCGCGCGCGACCGTCCAGGTCCTGCAGGTGCAGCTTTGGGAGGCGCGGGCGCGCGAAGCGCGGCTGCTCGCCGAGCGCGACGGCGACGACGACATCGATTTTCCGCCGGTCCTCATATCCGCCGCCGAGCGCGACGCGTCGCTGCGCGAGATCATCGCAGGGCAGACCAAGATCTTCGACACGCGCCGCAAGCTGCTGGCGTCCCGCATCGAGGTCATCGAACAGCGCAAGGCCCAGACGCGCGAGGAGATCGCAGCACTTCGCTTCCAGGCCGACGCCTCGGTCCGGCGCGCCGCCATCATCAAGGATGAAATGGGCGTGGTCGGAGGCATGGTCGCCAAGAAGCTGCAGACCCGTGCGCGCCTGCTCCAGCTCGAACGTGAACAGGCCGAGATCGACGGTCGTCACGGAGACACGCTTGCGCAGATTGCGCGGGCCGAGCAGGCGATCGGGGAATCGAAGGCGATGATCCTGCAGCTCGAAAGCGATCGCAACACAGAGATCGCCCAGGCCCTGCGCGACACCCAGGCCGAGATGTACCAACTGATCGAGCGCATCCAGGCGGCAAACGAGGTGCTCGGACGCACGGTCGTGCGGGCACCCGAGCCCGGGACCATCACCGCCCTGCGCATCCATACCCTCGGAGGTGTGGTCGTCGCGGGCGAGCCGCTCATGGATCTCGTGCCGAGGCAGGACAAGCTGATCGTACTTGCCCAGGTCAAGCCCGAGGACATCGATCTGGTTCGCCCGGGGCTCGAGGCACGGGTGCGACTGCTGGCCTACAAGCACCGCCGGGTGCCCCCGGTGGACGGCGTGCTCACCTATGTCTCCGCAGACAGGCAAGTCGACAAGGAAACGGAGAAGGGGTTCTACCTCGCGCGCGTCCGCATCGACGAGGACCAGCTGCGCCGCATGCCCGAGGTGCAGATGATGCCGGGCATGCCGGCGGAGGTGATGATCAAGACGGGCGAGTTCACGGTCGGCCACTACATGCTGAGGCCGTTCTTCGACAGCTTCAATCGGGCGTTTCGCGAGGATTGATCGTGACAGGGGCGGGGGCGCGATAATGTTTCCCTACGACGGCACGAGGAGCCTGCTGCCCCCCATCATCGCCGACCCCGACGATATCATCGGGCCTGAGATGCCGCTTGCCGGCCTGGTGCTGCCCGTCGACATGCCGTCGCTGGCCGTGCCCGCGGCACAGGGCAGCGCCTTTTTCTCGCTGCGTACGGAGGCCGAGCATTCGGGCGACACCGGCTTCTCCGGCACCCCTTCCGGTACCGCGACGAAGGCGTCGGAATTTTCCGGCCAAACGTCGGATCGAGGCCCCGCGCAGATCGAGGTCGATGTGCGCAGCCCCGAGATATCGCCGCATCCGCTGCACAAGCCCGCAGCCTTCGGCGGCGGGATCGACGGCGTGCCGCACGTCCATGAGGCAGGTTCGCCCCCCGCGGTTGAAGGTGCTGCCCCTGTGGCCAGCGGCGGTCCCGCTGGTACGCCATCGCCACTGCCCGAGGACGATGCCAGCGGCGACAGCGTATCGGTGACCCAGCTTGCGGTCGTCGACCAGGATGCGAGCATCTTCGTCAGCGGCTATGTCGGCGAGGTCGTGGCCCGCCTCCACATCGACCAGGACATCGACATGGACCAGTACGCCAAGGTCGATGTGGTCATCGACGGCGACGGCAATTTCTACCTGCTGGTCGATCAGGACACGCGCATAGACCAGGACGTCGAGATCGACCTGAAACTGTCCGACGAGGGCGGGGTCCTCTACGTCGATCTCTACGTCAAGGACATCATCGACGTCGAACAGGACACGATCGTCGACATGAGGGTGCAGGATGGCCCGGCGGGCGGCACGATCGACGTAGACCAGGATGTCGAACTCACCCAGAACGTCGATATCGACATCGACATCGAGAGCGATCTGGAAGAGCGCTACATCGTCCAGGTGCAGGTGGAGACGCTGCAACTGGCAGATGTCGACCAGGATGTTGTGGTCGATGCAAGGAACACCAATGGAGAGGTGGAGATGGATGTAGATTCCGTGCAGACGGCATTTGTCGAGCAGCAGACCATTGTCCATGCGGACTTCACGCTGGTGTGACAAGGTTCGCGGCTAACGTGCTGGAATCGTAGGGCTTAGAGCTCAAGCTGCCACCGAGCGAATCGTTAAAAGTCTTGTAAAATTCTGCCGTTTTTAACCATACCGTAAGGATATGCTGGATTAGGGCGCTCTAATCCGGTTTAATGACTGTGGGCGGCAATGAAGGGGACAGTGTTTGACTCTGTCTTTCTCGGTCCAACAGTACGGTTTCTCACCCGAACGTCCGTCAATCGTCGTCGTCGATCGTTACCCATTGACACGCAGCTGCTTCGCCCGCGTCCTGCGCGGCGAGTTCCAGGAGTTCACCATCCTGGAGATGGAGGCGGTCAATCAGTTCGACGCGATTGCCGGGCGCAACGTCAGCCTTGTGATCATCAACATCGGCAACGCGTCCCTTGCCGACGAATATGTGATCCAGAGCCTGTCTTACCTGCGCCAGATCCTGCCAGAAGGGCCGCTGATGCTGCTCACGCGGCTGGATGAGGCGCATATTTCCGACGTCATGATCTCGGAAGTCACCCGTTTCGGGGTGAAGGGCTATCTCACCGATGCGGCCTCCATCGAGATAGCGCTGGCTGCCTTGCGGCTGGTCATCGCCGGCGGAGTGTACTTTCCGAGGACGCCGTCGAGTGACGTGGCCTGGGCCCCGGTTCCGCCTGAAGGCTACCCGCTCGACGTCAACGCGCCGTCTCCGGAGACCCCCTCCGTATTGCACAGGACCGACATCGTCTTCACCGAGCGCGAATTGCAGGTTCTGGCTGCGCTGTTGCGCGGACTGTCCAACAAGGTCATCGCCGGTGAGTTGAGGTTGTCTCAGAACACCGTCAAGTCGCACATCTCGCGCATCATGCACAAACTGCACGCGCGCAACCGGACGGAAGCCGTGGTCCTGCTGCAACATGGCAGCCATGTCGCCAACGGGGGCGACACGGCGCAATAGCCGAGCAGCGCTCGAGTCGGGGCCGGTTCGACGAGGTTGAACGGCGTCTCGGCAGCGCGACGGAAGCAAGCGCCGCTTCACGAGCCCACGCGGGTTGAGTCCGATCGCCTACCTGCAGCGTATCCGATCTGCCAGATGACTGCGTCGACCGAAGCTTCGGTTTACTTGAGGCGACACTTCGCGTCTTCGATCCTGAGGCGAGGAGCCGGTCTTCTTCCGCCGCCTGTCAGCCTACCACTTGACCTTCATGCCGATGCGTCCGCTCCAGACATCGGCCTTGCCCCAGGCGGTCATGCGCTTGCCCCCTGGGTCAGTGCTTTGTGAAAGGGCCGCCGACGCTGGATGGGGGGACGGATTATCGTAAGCGGCCCCTCGGGCGCAACTGCGCCCCAGCAGCACCTTAGCGTAGCCGGCTGTCATAATCATCGGGGCCGCAGCCGGGTATGAACCTACTTATCGAGATTACCTGACCAGGCCACTCCGCCTGCAGTGAAGGAAATGAAAGCACGGCCAGGCGACGTTTTGACGACGAGTGTCCTATTTTCCAAACTTTCACAGAACGCGCCTCCGTTGGGCGTTATGCCAAATACGTACCGGATACCTTCAGCACTGGTTTCCCTTTGAACCGCGGCAAGCCTGCAATTGTATGGCTCACCGAAGTGGAGCCTAACGGACTGATTGGCGACCTGAGCGTCGACTCTGACTTGGCGGTTGCCGTCACTAACTGCGCCTGAGTAGGAGCCTTCAGGGACGCCTTCCGCAAAGGCATTCGCAGTGGCATAGGTGAAGAGGGATAAAGCCATCACGGCAACTCCCGGCAGAACGTAAATGCGTGTCAATGCAACCTACTCTATCGAGAACCAGCGAGGACTATTGTCAGAGCCAACAGACGCACTGCCGGGGGCCCAGTCAGGGAGCATGTTGCGTTTGGCCTAACACTTGACCTTCATGCCGATGCGTCCGCTCCAACTGTCGAAGTCGCCGTCGCCGCCGAGCCCGAAATTGTAGTCGCCGGAGGCGAACATGGTGACGTTTTTCTTGACCTCGCCCTGAAGGGTGCCGTTCCGCTATTTCCGGGAATTGGCGCGGAATGCGCGGCCGCCAATGGAACATGTTGCCCCGGCGGACGAGATCTGGATTTCGTGACGTCTTGCCATGCCGGACTGCCTCTCGCGTCTGAAGGGCATGGCAGTCCGAATGTGCGCAGCCCTGTGCCTCAGTTGTGTGCACAATCGCGGAAAGGCATCGAAAACGGATTCGCAGAGGTCGCGACCGCCAACGGATCCATGCGTCAAGTCCTTTTTGGATGAAGCCGCGAGTTCGTCGTTCCATCATTGAGGGCTCGGCTGAGCTCCCGCGCTCGGGGGGCGACGCCCAATGGGGCGCAAGCGCGGGGCTGGTTGCAGAACCTGTCAGGCGTGAGTGTCCATTGCTCTTTGAAGTGACAGCTTATCCCGCCTCATTGCGAGCCTGCGCACGACGACATAGAAAATCGGCGTCAGCAACAGGCCGAAGAGCGTGACGCCCAGCATGCCGGCAAAGACCGCAATTCCCATGACGTGGCGCATCTCGGCGCCAGCCCCGCTCGCGATGACGAGCGGCACAACGCCGGCAATGAACGCGAGCGAGGTCATCAGGATAGGACGCAGGCGCAGGCGGGCCGCTTCCAATACGGCGTTCAACGGATCTACGCCTTCGTCCTCCTTCGCGCGGGCGAACTCCACGATCAGGATCGCGTTCTTGGCGGCGAGGCCGACAAGAACCACAAATCCGATCTGCGTGAAGATGTTGTTGTCGCCGCCGGTGAACCAGACACCGGCGATCGCCGAGAGCAATGCCATCGGGGCGATCAGCAAGACCGCGAAGGGGAGCGACCAACTGTTGTATTGCGCTGCTAGGATCAGGAACGCGAGCAGGACCGACAGCGGGAAGACATACATTGCCGTATTCCCGGCCTGCTTCTCCTGATAGGCGAGATCCGTCCACTCGAAAGCCATGCCGGGCGGCAAGGTCTCTGCCGCAATGCGCTCCATGGCGGCGGTCGCCTGACCGAACGAGTATCCGGGTGCGGGACTTCCGCTGATATCGGTGGATGGGAAGCCGTTGTAGTGCATGACACGATCCGGACCTGAACTGTGCTTGATGGTCAGCAGGGCAGACAGCGGTATCATGTCGCCCGCCGCGTTTCGAACTTTCAGCCGGCCGATATCCTCGGGCTGCATGCGGAACGGAGCGTCCGCCTGGACCATCACCCGGTATGTACGGCCGAACCGATTGAAGTCGTTCGCATAGAGCGAACCGAGGTTGACCTGCAACGTCTCGAAGATGGTGTTGAGCGGCACGCCTTGCGACTTTGCCTTCACCCGGTCGATATCGACCTGCACCTGCGGCGCGTTCACCTGGAAGCTAGCCAGCATGCCGGCCAACTCCGGCGTCTGCATCGCCCTGCCCATGATTGCGCCCTGGGCCTGCGCGAGCGCCTCATAGCCGAGGCCTGCCCGGTCCTCGATCTGGATCTTGAAACCGCCGGTCGCGCCAAGTCCTGGAACGGGCGGCGGCGGAAAAATGCCGGCAAAGCCGTCCGGAATCTGCGAGAACTTGCCCATCAGACGGCCGGCGATGGCGAACGCGGACAACGATGGGTCCTTGCGCTCGTCGAACGGCTTGAGCATCGTGAAGATGACGGCAGCGTTGGGTATGTTGACCATGCCGTTGACCGAAAGCCCCGGAAAGGCAACGACACTTTCCACGCCCGGTTCAGCTAGGGCAAGTTCCGACATCTTCTTGACGACAGCTTCCGTGCGATCGAGCGAGGCTCCCGTCGGAAGCTGAGCGATGCCGACCAGGTAGTACTTGTCCTGAGCCGGCACAAACCCGTTGGGCACGGCCTGGAAACCCATCCATGTCATGCCGACCAGGCCGGCATAAATGAGCAGGACGAGCGTGCTGAGCCTCACGGCGCGGCGCACCGACCAGACATAGGCGCTCGAGGCGCCATCGAAGAAGCGGTTGAAGCGACGGAAAAACCAGCCGAACAGCAAATCGATCACACGGGTCAGAAGATCACGCTTCACGTCGCCGTGGTGGGGCTGCAGGAGCACACCCGCAAGCGCCGGAGATAGCGTGAGGGAGTTGATCGCCGACAGGATGGTCGAGATGGCGATCGTCAGCGCAAACTGCCGGTAGAATTCCCCCTGTAACCCCGACAGGAACGCGGAAGGAATGAACACGGCCGACAGCACGGATGTAATGGCAACAATCGGCCCTGTTACCTCGTCCATCGCCTTTCGGGCCGCCTCCTTCGGCGTTTCTCCGAGGGCTATGTGGCGCTCGACATTCTCGACCACGACAATCGCGTCATCGACTACGATACCGATGGAGAGCACAAGACCAAACAGGGATAATGTGTTCAGCGAAAAGCCGAGCATGTACATCAGCGCAAAAGTGCCGACCAACGAGACGGGAACCGCGACCAGCGGGATGATCGACGCCCGCCATGTCTGGAGGAACAGCACCACCACAAGAACGACCAACAAGACGGCCTCGAGCAACGTCACCACCACGGCCTCAAGAGACGCCTCTACGAAGACGGTGGGATCGTAGGCGATGCGGTACTCGATACCTTCCGGGAAGCCCTTCTGTAGTTCTTCCATCGTGCCGCGAATGGCGCTCGACACGTCGAGTGCGTTCGCGCCGGGGCTCTGGATGATCTGCATCGCCAGCGCCGGCTTGCCATTCAGGAGGCTGCGCAAGGCGTAGGAGTCTGCGCCAAGCTCGACGCGGGCGATGTCGCGCAAACGAGTGATCTGGCCGTCCGCGCCCGTCTTCACGACGATCTGGCCAAATTGCTCCACACTGGAAAGTCGCCCGAGGGTGTTGACCGTGACCTGAAACGCCGCCGAGACTTCCGGCTGTTCGCCGACCGAGCCGGCAGCCACCTGGACATTCTGCTCCTGAATTGTCGCGACCACATCGGACGCGGTCAGACCGCGCGCCGCCACTTTGGCCGGGTCGAGCCAGACGCGCATCGCATATTCGCCGGCACCCCAGACCAACACATCACCCACGCCCGGCAGACGTGCCAGCTGATCGCGCACCTGCAGTCGGGCGTAGTTCGAGAGATAGAGAGGGTCATAGCGATCGTCGGGTGAGACGAGATGCACCACCATCAGGATGTCGGGTGAAGTCTTCTGCGTCACGACGCCAATGCGCTGCACCTCCTGCGGCAGACGGGGAAGCACGCGCGAGACGCGGTTCTGTACCTGGATCTGCGCCATGTCAGGGTCGGTGCCCTGCTGAAAGGTCACCGTCAGCGTCATGCGCCCGTCGGTCGCAGCCTGCGAGCTCATGTAGAGCATGTTTTCAACGCCGTTGATCGCCTGCTCAAGCGGAGCGGCGACGGTTTCGGCGATCACTTCGGGATTGGCACCCGGATAGCTTGCCGTGACCTGCACTGTCGGCGGGGTCACCTGGGGATATTCGCTCAGCGGCAGTTTCAGCAGCGTCAAGCCACCGGCGATCAACATCAGGACTGAGAGAACAACCGCGAAGATGGGGCGGTCGACAAAAAAGCGCGGAATGTTCACCGGCGCGCCTCCTGCTGTTCGGCCGCAGCCCGGTCACCATCGCTGGACTGCTCCGGCAGCATGGAGATCATCTGTGGGGATACCTGCATTCCGGGGCGAACGAGCCCCTTCACGATGATTTTCTCTTCCGGATTGAGGCCCGCCGAAACGACCCGAAGGCCGTCGATCATTGGGCCAAGTTCGATCGGGCGATATTCCGCTTTGTTATCTGCCCCGAGAGCCAGAACGTAGCGGCGCCCCTGGTCGATACCGATCGCCTGCTCGTCGATGAGTACAGTTTGAGCCGGCTCGGCGGTAACCAGTCTCACCCGTGCGAACAGTCCAGGCGTCAGCCGTCCATCCGGGTTCTTGACAAGGGCCCTGGCGCGGATCGTGCCGGTGCTCCGGTCGACACGGTTGCCAAGAAAGTCGAGTTCGCCCAAGTGGGGAAAGCCCGTATCCGTCATCAGGCCGACCTGCACCGGCAGCTTGCCGGCAAACCCTTCGCTTTCTGGCGTCCGCACATCGGTGGCGAAACCGAGATAGGTGGCTTCGTCAATGTCGAAATAGACGTAGAGCTGATCGATTGAGACTATCGTGGTGAGAAGCGTCGCAGCTCCGGCATTGCCGCCGGCGACGAGATTGCCTTCGGTGACGAGTACCCGGTCGACCCGACCGCCAATCGGCGCTGCGACGTGGGTGAAGGAAAGGTCGAGTTCAGCTGCGGCGACTGCTGCCCGTGCTATGTCGACCTGGGCCTGGCGTTGACGGTGCAGGGCCCGATCATCGTCGAGGGTCTTGCGCGGTACGATCCCATTGGGGGCCAGCGATTCGGAACGCCTGAAATCGATCTCGGCCTGGTCGAGCAGGACCTTGGCCTGCTGCAATTGGGCTTTGGCTGCATCAAGTGCGACCTTGAATGGTCTGGGATCGATCTGGAAGAGTAGGTCACCCGGCCGCACCAGGCCGCCTTCGGGAACGCTGACGGCGTCGATTGCGCCGCCGACTCGGGGCCGCAGCTCTATGGCCTTGGTCGCTTCGAGATGGCCGGTGAATTCGACCGACGGCGCGACCTTGCGCGTGATGACCTCGGCAACAGGCACCTGCGGGACGGGCATTTGGGCCGGCTGTGCGGCGGCTTCTGACGCGACGAAAGCAATCGTCAGAAGGTTTTTGCCGTAGGATCTGACGTCATCCAGGTACACGGCGGCAAGAGTGCCGCCAGCCATGACGACGCCGGCCAGCAGCAGGGTGGCGGTTCTATTACTCATTGTTGTTCACCTTCGTGAGGCCGGAGACGGCGACGGTTATTCTTGACGACCGTGCGGTTTCCAACGATGGGCAGGTCAAGAGCCTGAAATATCTATTCCGGGCGATCCTTCGGCACCGCCGTCATCTCATGCCGTGGCGCGACTGCGTCCATTGCTGCGCGGGCGGCGCCTGAGGTCGTCGAACGGTCCAAGGGTGCGGCCGAACAAAAAGGAGCCACGGATGGGAGGACCCGTAGCTCCTTCGTCAGCTTGGGAGGCTGTCTGCGTTGTGGGTTCGGCCTTCAGAGCGGCTTGAGTACGCCGGTGACCCTGTCGCGTTCGCCGTTCAGCTGGATCGAGACCTTCTCACCCACCTGAAGCTGGGGCAGGGCAACGTCGCGTGGGACAGTGTAGCTCTTGCCGCTTTCGAGCGTGATGACGCGGACATCTGCGTTGTACTTGGCGATGACGCCGTCAGCGGAGGATGCAAGCGCAGCCCCAGACATGATGGCGAGGGCAGATGCGGCGATGATAATCTTCTTCATTTCGATGTTCCTTCGGTTTGAATGCGCGTAACCGAACTTTTCAGGTGAACGGTTCGCGGGCCGCGGGTGGGAGGACCCGTGGTTCCGTCAGTTTGGGAGGCTGTCTTTGTTAGGGGGAAGGGCTGCCTTCAGAGCGAAGGCTGAGCTGCCCAGGTCATGTTTTCATCGCGAGTTCCATGAGAATTCTCCTTCGATTGGGTCTCACGGTGCTCAAGCTGGGGTTTCCAACGATGGCCAGGTCAAGAGGGCGAAAACAGAAATATTGCTATTGACCTTGCCATCGTTGGAAACCTCAGCTTCCAACCAGACGTGAATTTCGGAACGGGAAAAGGAGGCGGCCATGTATGTTCCCATTCGGGCAAACAGGCCTGCCTGGAACTGTATCGCTTCCCAGACATCAAATGCCGATGCGGCGGGTCTGCTGAACCTGTCTGGTATCCTGCTGGCACCGTCTCCGGCGGTGGCGCCATGGCCTTGTCGAGCTTTTTCGCGCCCGGCAATGCGGCCCGTCCCAGTATTTTCAAGGTTCCAAAATGGTAATCTAGGAAAACGATCCTTTTTCAGGGTCGTCTTCTGTTCTTTGCAGGAGAAAGTGCATGAATATCGGACAAGCTTCCAAAGAATCCGGCGTGTCGGCCAAGATGATCCGATACTATGAGCAGACCGGGCTCATCCCGGCCGCTGATCGAAGGTCCTCTGGCTACCGCGACTATTCCCGTACGGACGTTCATATGCTTCGCTTCATCCGACGCGCGCGCGACCTCGGTTTTTCTGTAGCCGAGATTGGCGATCTTCTAGGGCTTTGGCGAGATGAAACGCGACAAAGCGCAGAGGTCAAACGTCTCGCGCAAGGACATATCGACGTGCTGGACAAGAAGATCAGGGGCCTTCGGGACATGTCTCGGACGCTCACGCTCCTGGTCAACGCGTGCCACGGTGATCAACGCCCGCATTGCCCGATCCTCCAGCGACTGGAGGCCGACCTGGACGGGGAAGACCTTTCAGTTCAGCCGCGCTCCGGTGCTGTAGGGCGCACCTTGCAGTGAAAGGAGACCGGTCTGAGGAGGACCATGCGTAGCGAAGAGGCGCTAGCCTAGTCCTGTCACTGCCTCAAAGTGGATCCGGCGACCGTGCTGGAGAGTTGCGGTTGCTGGTGACTCCGCCTGACGGTGGGGCGAGTTGTCCTCGATCACAAAACGCCCATTCAGCAGGGCTCGTCAAGCTCGCTGCTTCAGCAGTCGTGTCAGAAGTGTCAGCGCCTCGGTCAAATCTTCGAACGAGGTGCCGCCGAGACAAAGCCGAATGCCGCTCGCCCTATCGCCCGGGCTCACCATCATGGATTCTGAAGGGGTCAACTTGATACGCATCGCCGCAGCGCCAAAGGCGAAACGACTGGCCGCGTCGTGTTCCATCGGTAGCCAGACGTTGTATGCGTCGGGATGTGAGACAAGTTCGCGCGTGCCGAGGAGGGAAACGGCCAGACTGGAGCGCCGCCGCGCCTCATGACGCAGATCGCGTTGGATCGAAGCGATGATTCCGGTGGTCAACCAGTCCTCGACCACCGCGCAGGAGAGTGCCGATGGCGCCATCGGTACATCCTGCAGAAGGTCTTCAGCTGCGTCGTGCATTCCCGCCGGCAGCGCGAGTACGCCGATCTGCAAGCCGGGTCCGAGCGACTTGGACAGCCCGTTCACATGAAAGGTGATCTCGGGAGCCAATGCCCCCAGCGGAGGTAAACCAGATTCAGAGGCCGCATAAATACCGTCCTCGATGATCCATACCCCCGCCCGGCGGCAAATATCCGCAATGGCCTGCCGGCGCGCCGCACCCATCGTGGCGGTTGTTGGATTATGCAGCGTCGGTGTCAGATAGACGGCCTTGCCACGGGTCGATGCCATGCCACCGAACGCATCCGCAAGCGCCTCCGGCACCATGCCTTCAGCATCGATCTCGACGCCCTGCATCCGGTACCCTTTGCGCCGGGCAAGTGCGATGGCTCCGGGATAGGTGATCCGCTCGGTCAGGAGCAGGCCTTGCGGGCCACAGGCCAGATCGAAGGCCAGTGACAGCGCCTGACGGGCGCCGCTCGTCAGCACCAGATGCGCCGGATCGGCCATCAAACCCAGCGTTTCGAGCCAGCGGGCTAGAACACGGCGGTGTTCCAGATGTCCGGCGGGTGGGGCGTAGAGGTTGAAATGATCCGCATCGATCTTGCGCGCGATCCCCGTCAGTGTCTTCGCCAGAATGCGGGCGTTGAGCGTGGCCGGCGGTGCGTTGGACGAGAGGTCGATCTGCCGGTCGTTGTGCGCCTCCTGGATCGCCACGAATGTTCCCCGGCCCTTGACGCTGCGCGTCAGGCCGCGCCGTTCAAGAACGGCATAGGCTTTCGTCACCGTGCCAAGGCCAACACCCAGTTTCCACGCGAGATCGCGGTGGGCAGGTAGGCGGTCACCACCCGTCAACCGCCCTTCGATGATGTCATCGGCGAGGGCAAGTACCAGCCGCTCGGCGGCATTCGCCTCGATGTTTGCAAGGCGTGGAGTCCATGGGGATTGCAGGAGCACGTTCGCAATCTCGATAAAAGTGTCACGTTACACTATTTCAATAAGCGACAAGTGTAACATAGGCTATGACAGCTCGGAAGGAAATCACCTTTGCCGGGGGGCGTCCGTCATAACGGACGCAGTGAGGATCGAATGTTCAGCCATGTAACCGTCGGAACGCGCGATCTTGAGCGGGCAGGCCGCTTTTATGACGCCACGCTCGCACCGCTCGGCCTGAAACGTCGGATCGTCACAGCCGACGGCGGGCCTGCGGCGCTGTGCTGGATTGCAGCCCAGTCTCCTTTGCCGCGTTTTTATGTCTATTGCCCCTTCAATGGCGAACCGGCGACGGTCGGCAACGGCGGCATGGTTGCCTTTCTGGCGCCGTCGAAAGAGGCGGTAAACATCGCTCATGCCAACGGCGTTGCGCATGGCGGCACGGACGAAGGCGGCCCCGGGCTGCGTCCGCACTACGGCGACGGTTACTTCGGTGCGTATCTGCGTGACCCCGACGGGAACAAGGTCCACGTCGTTCATCGCGGGGACTTCCGGCAATAATGGCAGAGAAAAGCCTTTTGTTTCTGGAGAAATCTGCGTGATGGCCAGCCAGATCGCTCTCGTCTACGGCACCTATCTCGTCGCCACCGCCAGTCCAGGTCCGAGCAACATGGCGATCATGGGAACGGCGATGTGAGACGGCCGTCTGCCTGCTCTCGCTTTGGCGGCCGGCGTTGTCACCGGCTCGCTCTTCTGGGCGATCCTGGCGGCGACCGGCCTGTCCGCTGTGCTAGCCAATTTTGCCCAGGCGATTTTCGTCATCAGGATTTTTGGCGGTATCTATCTGCTGTATCTGGCCTTTCGCGCGGGCAGGTCGGCCCTGAAGCCGGTCTCCAGCTTTGCGAGGACGGACGCAGGGCGTGCGACGCCGCGCTATCGGGCGCTCTACCGGCAGGGGCTTCTCATGCACATCGGAAACCCAAAGGCCATCATGGCCTGGATAGCAATCATGTCGCTGGGTTTTCGTGATGACGCTTCCGCCGGCATGCTACCGGTGATCGTTGGCGGTTGCGCCGTCCTCGGTGTCCTGGTGTTCGGCGGCTATGCCGTGCTCTTCTCGACCGCCTCGATGATTGCCCTGTACGCGAGATTGCGACGCTGGATTGAAGCTGTACTTTCGGCAGTGTTCGCGGCAGCCGGATTTAAAATGCTTCTCTCGCAGAGCTGAAGTCCTGCCGCCAGCTCTATCGTCACCGATTGATCCGAATTGAAAAGCCCGTCATGGCCTTTGCTATCCATATGGTCGATGTCTTCGGCGCCGGGCCGCTTTCCGGCAATCCGCTGGCGGTTGTCATCGGCGCCGACGCCTTGTCGACGGACGAAATGCAGCGATTGACGCGATGGTTCAACCTGTCCGAGACCGCGTTTCTGCTGTCTCCCACGCATCCAGAGGCCGACTACCGGGTCAGGATATTCACGCTGGACAGGGAGATGCCTTTTGCCGGGCATCCGACGCTCGGCAGTTGCCATGTCTGGCTCTCGACGGGGGGCGTGCCGAAGAAGGCGATGGAAATCATTCAGGAGTGCGGCGCCGGTCTGGTGAAGATCCGGCGCGCGTATGGACGGCTTTCCTTTGCCGCTCCGCCGCTGATCCGCTCCGGCGCGCCGACGCAGGACGAATTGGACGAGGCGCGGCGGCTGTTGCGGATTGAAGCGCGCGATATCCTTGATGCCGCCTGGATCGATAACGGCCCGGGATGGCTGGGGATCAGGCTGGCATCGGCGGAGAAAGTGCTTGCCCTCGATCCGGTCCGCAGTTGGCCTGGCCGGATCGATGTCGGTGTGGTCGGCTCTCATGCAAGGGGCGGCGATGCCGCCTTCGAGGTTCGCGCCTTCTTCAGCGATCATCTGGGCGCCATCGTCGAAGACCCCGTCACCGGGAGCCTCAACGCCTCGCTGGCGCAGTGGCTGTTCGCTACCGGCGTGGTTGTGGAGGACTATGTCGCCGCCCAGGGGACACGCCTCAGTCGCCATGGCCGCATTCATTTGACCCGCGATGAAGCAGGCCAGATCTGGGTCGGCGGCGAAACGCGCACGCATGTCGAAGGCCGGCTGCACGGCCTTTGAAAAGGCGAATGATAATGAGGTAACTTGATGGATAGCAGTGTTTTCCGACCGATCTCCGAACGCGTATTGGCAGATGATTGGGGACGGTTGACCAAATACGAGTATGACCTTCGGCTCAGGGATGGAAGCTGGCAACGGCAGACCCGAGAGGCCTACGATCGCGGCAACGGGGCGACATGCCTGTTGTACAATCCCGCAAACGACCATGTCCTGCTGACCCGCCAGTTCCGGTTGCCGGTTCTTTTGAACGGCGGCCTGGAATCACTGATCGAGACACCGGCGGGGCTGCTTGACGGCGCTGAACCGGCAACGCGGATGCGTTCGGAACTGATTGAGGAAACCGGCTATGAGGTTTCCGAACTCACGCATCTGTTCGATATCTATATGAGCCCCGGATCGGTCACAGAATATCTGGCATTTTTCTATGGCGAATATGCAGAGAAACACAAAGTGGGGGCGGGTGGCGGCTCGTCTGCCGAGGGAGAAGACATAGATGTGTTGGAAATCGCCTTGCCTGAGGCGATGCAGATGATCGGCCGTGGCGACATTCGCGACGCCAAGACGATCATTCTGCTTCAGCATCTTGCCATCCGGCTTTTACAGGAAAAGCACCGGACACGCTGATCCTGGCCTCCGGATATTGTGGATCCGGGATAGGTGACGATCATGCCCTGACGGCTTGCCCGCACAACTGCTTTCCGGCCCGGCGCGACAGCGCCGGATCAGCCTGATCGTTGTCTTGAAGTTCGAAATCGCCAAGGAGTTTCAGCATGTCTACTGCGCCGCTCAGCCCCGTTCACGCGCCCGCCGCATCGGCAGCAGACACCTTGAAAATGCTGGTGCGCTACAAAACCTGGGCGAATGGGCTGACGTTCAGGAGCGTGATGGAACTGCCGGATGGCGAAGCCCTTCGGCAGAGGCCGACGCGGTTTGGAAACATGGTGCATACGCTGAACCATGTTTATGTGGTCGACGACATTTTCAGACATCATCTGCAAGGCAAGAAGCACAGCTACACCGCGCGCAACACCGAGCATACGCCCACGGTGAGCGATCTATGGGACGCGGTTCAGGAAATGGACCTCTGGTATCTTGATCTTGTCGACACTTGGTCGGACGAGAATCTCGCGAAAGCCGTTCATTTCGAGTTTGTCGGCGGAGGAGAGGGGGTCATGACCCGCGAGCAAATCGTGCTGCATGTCGTCAATCACGCCACCTATCACCGCGGTTTTGTCGGCGACATGATGTATCAGGTAGCTTTTACGCCACCGTCAAACGATCTCCCTGTTTTCATCAGGGATCATTATCGCGGCGCCCGGTGAGCGCTTTGCGGCGCAAGCGCTTTTGGGTTTGCCGTTTTCAGAAGAGGTGTTTCATTGAGTGCTATCGAAAAAGTGGATATTGCGCTTCCTGTCCAACGCCAGCTTGAGGCGTACAACGCCCGGGACATTGACGCATTCATGCCCTGGTGGGCAGATGATTGCCAGTACTACGCTTTTCCCTCCACCCTTCTGGCTGGAAATGCTGCCGAGATTCGAGAACGGCATATCGAGCGCTTCAAGGAACCCGATCTGCACGGAACCCTGCTGACGCGCATTGTGGTTGGCAATGTGGTCATCGATCATGAGACGGTTACGCGAACGTTCCCGGAAGGCAGAGGCGAGGTGGATGTCGTTTGCATCTACGAAGTCGAAAACGGCAAGATTGCCAAAGCCTGGTTCAAGCTCAGCGAGCGTAGGCTTCTGGCGTAAATCTTCCTGAGATTCACGGAAAAGCCTGGAGATTTGCGGCGCCCGCGGGAAAGAGCGGTGCGGTTCATTTTCCTTGTGCACAGGCCCATGACAGTTTCGATCAGTTTTCGTGAGCGCATTGCTCTCTATGCTCTTTTGACTTCGATCACCTCGATCAGCATCGACGCGCTCTTGCCGGGGTTGCGGCAGATCGGAGCGGATTTCGGTGTCACACCTCCATTGTCCACGCAGCATGTCATATCGCTCTTCATCTTCGGCATGGCGTTTGGCGAACTGCTTCTTGGCCCGTTGTCCGACGCCATGGGGCGGAAGAAGGCGCTTGTCCTCGGCCTGGGCGTCTATGCCCTCGGTACAGTCATCGCCATGCTGGCCGGATCGCTCGAGATGGTGATTCTTGGCCGGTTTCTTCAGGGGGTGGGCGTATCTGGCCCGAAGATCGCGACGCGGGCCATGATCCGCGACCAGTTTGAAGGCGATGCCATGGCGCGTGCCATGTCCTTCATGTTCACGCTTTTCATTCTGGTGCCGATGCTGGCCCCCGCCCTGGGACAGGGCATTATCGCGATTGGAGGGTGGCGCAGCGTTTTTGCAGTCTATCTGGTGCTGGCCGGCCTGCTCGGCCTTTGGCTGCTGATGCGGCAACCGGAAACATTGCCTGCTGACAAACGGATAGCCTTCCGTCCGAAGCTGCTCCTGTCGAACGGGCGACGCATCGTGTCAAACCGCCGTGTGGCAATGCTCATTGCGGCAACCGGTTTGGTGTTCGGTGCGCAGCTTCTCTACCTCAGCACGGCGGCCGATCTCTTCCTTGATGCCTATGGCATTGCGGAAACCTTCCCTTTCTATTTTGCGGTCCTGGCGATGGGAATTGGGCTTTCCTCGTTTTTCAATGCCAAACTCGTGCAACGCTTTGGAATGGATGCCATGGCGCGCTTTGCCTTTGCAGGGCTGGCATCGGCAGGTCTCCTAATGTTGCTTGCATCCATCTTGTGGGGTGGTCGGCCAACGCTCGCTGTTCTCATGCTGCTCGGCTTCGCAGCCTTTTTCGCCATCGGGGTTCTCTTCGGCAACCTGAATGCCATTGACCTGAGACCCAATTCTCCTCCGGCTTGAGGGAGAGTCCTGGGTTTTGTTTCT
>VFQM010000326.1_pt1 | contig 55905 bp, 55 predicted proteins | sample 3512391 | NCBI WGS metagenome assembly VFQM01 (sample SAMN10412369, study PRJNA504923) | tailings metagenome | isolation source: Replicate 1 from Balatoc abandoned mine | place: Philippines | reverse complement strand
TCTGCGTCGAGGGAGCCCTGCTGCGCGGGCCGAACGGCAGCGGCCGCTTCCATGTGCTGGCCGGTAGCGGCGAGCCGATGATAGCCTGGGTGCGCCGGCTCGCGGCGCAGGCGCAGCATGTGCTGGCGATCGGCAGCTGCACCGCCTTCGGCGGCATCAACGCCAGCGGCGAGAACATGACCGAGGCCTGCGGCCTGCAGTTCGACGGCGCCGAGCCGGGCGGCCTGCTCGGTGCCGATTTCCGTGCCGGCGGCGGCCTGCCGGTGATCAACGTTTCCGGCTGTCCGATCCACGCCGACTGGGTGGTCGACACGCTGATGGCGCTGGCCGATGAGGCCTTCCGTGCCGACGATCTGGATGAGCTCCAGCGCCCGCGCTTCTATTCGGAGCAGCTGGTGCACCACGGCTGCCCGAAGAACGAGTTCTACGAATTCAAGGCCAGCGCGCAGAAGGCGTCCGATCTCGGCTGCCTGATGGAGAACCTCGGCTGCAAGGGCACGCAGGCGCATGCCGACTGCAACACGCGGCCGTGGTACGGCGTCGGCTCCTGCATCCGCGGCGGCTTCTCGTGCATCGCGTGCACCGAGCCCGGCTTCGAGGATCCCGGCCATCCCTTCATGGAAACCCCGAAGGTCGCCGGCATCCCGATCGGCCTGCCGCTGGACATGCCGAAGGCGTGGTTCGTCGCGCTCGCCGCGCTGTCGAAATCGGCGACGCCGAAGCGTGTGCGCGAATCGGCAACCAGCGACCTGCCGGCGATGCTGCCGTCGAACAAGAAGGGCAAGCGCAAATGAGCCGCCGGCTGGTGGGCCCGTTCAACCGCGTCGAGGGCGACCTCGAGGTGGCCCTCGACATCGCCGACGGCCGCGTCCGCTCGGCCGAAGTCAGCGCCTCGCTCTACCGTGGCTTCGAGAACATGCTGCTCGGCCGCGACCCGCTCGATGCGCTGGTGCTGGTGCCGCGCATCTGCGGCATCTGCTCGGTTTCGCAGTCGGCGGCAGCCGCCGCTGCACTCGCCGACGCTGCCGGCATCGCCATGGCACCGAATGGCCGACGCGCCCAGAACCTGATCCAGGCCTGCGAAAACCTCGCCGACCACCTGACGCATTTCTACTGCTTCTTCATGCCCGACTTCGCGCGTGAAGCCTATGCCGGCCGGCCGTGGCACGCGGCCGTTGCCGAGCGCTTCCGTGCCCAGCGCGGCAACGCGCTTGCCGACTACCTGCCGGCGCGCACCGACTTCCTGCGCGTGATGGGCTACCTCGCCGGCAAGTGGCCGCACACGCTGGCCCTGCAGCCGGGGGGCACGACGCGCGCGCTGACGGTGACCGAGAAGGTGCGGCTGGCTGCCGTGCTGCGCGAGTTCCGTGCCTTCCTCGAAGAGCGCCTGTTTGCCGACACGCTGGAGAATTTTTCGGCACTTGCATCGCATGCCATGCTGCAGGCCTGGGCGGCAGACAGCGCGCGCGACGCCGGCGATTTCGCCCGCTTCGTGCGCATCGCCGGCGAACTCGGACTCGACCGGGTCGGCCGCGCCGGCGACCGCTTCCTCGCCGTCGGTGCGTATGCCGATGCGGGCGGGGTGCCTGGCAGCGCACTCTTTCCTGCCGGCGTCTGGGATGGCGCCATCGAAAGCTTCTCGCCGGCGGCGATTGCCGAGGACGTCAGCCACGCCTGGTTCGCCGGCGACGAAGCCCTGCCGCCGAGCGGCGGGCAGACCCGCCCGCTCGCCGATCCGGCGGGCAAGGCTGCGGCCTATTCCTGGTCGAAGGCGCCGCGTTACGGCGGCCGCGTCGTCGAAACCGGCGCGCTGGCGCGGCAGCTGCTCGCCGGCCATCCGCTCGCCTGCGATTTCGTCGCCGGCCACGGTGCCAGCGTGCTCGCCCGCATCACCGCCCGCATGCTCGAAGTCGCCCGCGTGCTGCCGGCGATGGAAGGCTGGCTGCGCGCCATCGAACCGGGCGAACCGTTCTGCCACGAGTGGCAGGCACCGGACAGCGCCAGCGGCATCGGTCTGGTCGAAGCCGCGCGCGGGGCGCTCGGCCACTGGCTGAAGATCGAGCGCGGCCGCATCGCCGGCTACCAGATCATCGCGCCGACCACCTGGAACTTCTCGCCGCGCGACGCGGCCGGCCAGCCCGGTGCGCTGGAGCAGGCGCTGGTCGGCTTGCCGGTCGGCGAGGGCGAAAAGTCGCCGGTCCTCGTCCAGCACGTCGTCCGCTCCTTCGATCCGTGCATGGTGTGCACGGTGCATTAGGAGCTGCCGCCATGCGTCGTCGCGACTTCCTCCTGGCCACTGCCGCCACGGCTCTCCTCGCCGCCTGCGGGCGCAAGCCGAAGCTCGCCTCGTTGCCGGCCGGCAGCGTCGTGCTCGCCTTCGGCGACAGCGTTACCTTCGGTACCGGCGCCGCACCCGGAGAGGACTGGCCGACACGGCTGGCCGTGCTCACCGGCTGGAAGATCGTCAACGCCGGCATTCCCGGTGACACCGCGGCCAACGGCAAGCAGCGAATCGGGGCGCTGCTCGACGAGCATCGGCCGGCACTGGTGATCGTCGAGATCGGCGGCAACGATTTCCTCAAGCGCCGGCCGCAGGCGGCGGTGAAGGAGGATCTGCGCGCCATCCTCGCCGCCGTCCGCGCTGCCGGTGCGCAGGCAGTGCTGGTCGCCGTGCCGGAGTTGTCGCTACTCGGCGCGGTGACGCGCAAGCCGTCGGATGCACCGATCTATGCCGAGCTCGGCAAGGAAGAAAAATTGCCGGTGATCGAGGACGTCTTCGCCGACATCCTCGGCGAACCCGAGCTGCGCGCCGATGCGATCCATCCGAACGCGCAGGGCTACGAGCGCATGGCTGCAGCCTTCCGCGATGCCCTGAAGAAGATCGGGCTGCTTGCCTGAGCGCGCCGTCGACTCGCGCCAGGATGGCGCCGGCCGACAATCTTGTCAGCATATCCTGACGCCCCCTGGAATCTATTCTGACACCCGCATGAGCTTGTCTCGATAGCGAGATGCCGTTTGCGTCGCCCGTTCACGGTCCGTGGACGCTGGCTCCCTAGAATCGCGCACGTGTTCAACGGGGTGTGTGCCGGGCGTATGCCGCAAACGACTAAACAGACGAAGCTGGTCGACATGGTCCTGTGCTTTTCACGGGCCCTCGATCTGCTGCACGAAGATATCAGCGACCATCATCTTCTCGTCGCCAACATCGGCTCGCAGATCGCCGCGGCGGCCGGCTTCAGCGAGGAGGAACGTCTCGATACGCTGATCGCCGGCGCACTGCACGATGTCGGCGTGGTTTCCATTCCGGCGCGGCTGGCGCTGGCCAGTTTTTCGCTCACCACCTACCGCGACGGCAGCGACAAGCTCGAACAGAACATTCACCGCCATGGCCACGAAGGCTGGCGCCTGCTGCAAGGTTTTGCGCCATTCGCGCGGGCAGCGGAAATCATCCGCTACCACCACGTCAACTGGCACCACGGCGCCGGCGAGTCCTTCGGTGGCCGTGCCGTGCCGCTGGCCAGCCATGTCGTGCATCTGGCCGACCGCATCGCAGTGCTGCCGCGCCCGGGGATGAGCATCCTCGACCAGCGGCGCAACATCGTCGACACCATCCGCGAGGCCGGCGGCAGCATCTTTCATCCGGAGCTGGTGGCGGCCTTCGAGACGATCGCCGCGCGCGACGCCTTCTGGTTCGACCTCGTCTACCCGCACCAGGAGGGCCTCCTCCGCCTGCACACGCGCGGACTGAAGTTCGCGCTCGACATCGACCAGCTCTACGACCTCGCTGCCGTCTTCGGCCGCATCATCGACTTCCGCAGCCCGTTCACGGCAACGCATTCGACCGGCGTCGCGGTCACCGCCTCGGCGCTGGCGGAACTGCTCGGCATGCAGGGCGACGAGATCAAAATGATCAACATCGCCGGCCATCTGCACGACCTCGGCAAGCTCGCCGTGCCGCCGACCATCCTCGACAAGCCGGGGCCGCTCGATGCGGCCGAGCTGAGCATCATGCGCTCGCATGCCTACCACACCTACCGCGTGCTGGAGACGGTGCCGGGCATGGAGACGGTCAACGCCTGGGCCTCCTTCCACCACGAACGCATCGGTGGCGGCGGCTACCCGTTCTGCCCCGGCGAGCTGCCGCTCGGCTCGCGCATCGTCGCCGTCGCCGACGTGTTTACCGCGCTCAGCGAGGACCGGCCGTACCGCTTCGGCATGGATCGCGGCGAAGTGATCCAGGTGCTGCAGCGCGAGGTCGCGCAGGGCGCGCTCGATGGCGACGTCGTCGCCATGCTGCTGAAGAATTTCGACGGGCTCGACCGCCTGCGGCATGTCCGCCAGCACGTGCGGGCGAGCAACGACGAACCGGCGCCGTCCTTCCTTGACGAGCGCGCGGACTGGTGGAGTTTTCTGAAGAGGGAGGGGGTGGCATGAGTGCGCTTGCCGGTAGCAAGGTCCTGCTGTCGTGGCAGGAGGATTTCAATGTCGGGATCGAGGGCGTCGATGCCCAGCATCAACGACTGCTCGTGCTGATCAACGGTCTGTGGGATGCCACCGTGCGCGGTACGTCGGGGCCGCAGCTGCTGACGCATGTCGACGAGCTGGCACGCTACACCCGCTATCACTTTGCCGACGAGGAGCAGGCCATGCAGGGCGCCGACTACCCGCAGCTCGCCGCACATCGCCGGGCGCATCAGGGTTTCGTCGCACGCATCGCCGCGGAACGCGAGAAGGTGATGGCGGATGGCTACGTCACCCTCGATCTGGTGCGCTTCCTGCAGGAGTGGCTGGTGAACCACATCGCCGTCGAGGACAAGCACTACGCCGCCTACGTTCTCGGCAATGCGCAGCGCATGTCGTTCTTCAGCCGGCTGTTGCGGCGCTTTGCCTGAATTGCTCCGGGTTGTGGCCGGAAAATTGATTGGCATCAATTCGATTTGATCTTTGCTCATTACAATCCTGTCGTACGCATTTCATGACTGTCGGGTAGTTTCTTCCGCAGATCCACAAGATCGATCGCCGCCGGTAAATCGGCACCATGTACGGAAGAAAGCCGAGCAGGCCGATGACACACTTGCAGCCATCGCAGCAATCCGCAACGCCGAAGCTGTCCCTGAGGCTTCTCGGCGGTTTTTCGGCAGTCGGTGCCGACGGCCAGTCGCCGGTCCTCTCCTACGTCAAGCTGCGCGCGCTGCTGGCCTGCCTCGCCATCGAGCGCGGCAACGAATTGCCGCGCTCCTGGCTCGCCGGCCTGCTCTGGCCGGAACTTGACGAAGGCATCGCCCGCCAGAACCTGCGCCGGGCGCTCTCCAACCTGCGCACCGCCCTCAACGACGAGGAAGGTGAAGACTCTTTCTTCCGCATCAGCCGGGCCAGCATCAGCCTGAACCCGGCGGCACCGATCGACATCGACGTCGCCGACATCCTCGAACCGCCGGCCGCCTGCGAGACGCTGGAAGCCGACGCCGGGGATCAGGCACGCTGCCGCGACTGCCTGTTGCGCATGGAGACCGTGGTCGGCCGCTATCGGGGCGAGCTGCTGCCCGGCTTTTCGCTGCCCGACAATCCGGAATTCGAGCAATGGCTGTCGTCCCGCCGCGAACTGCTGCATCGTCACGCATTGCAATTGCTCGACCGGCTCGCCGCCTGCCACATGGCCCGCGGCGACCCGGTGCGGGCGCTGCCTTTCGGCCTGCGCCGGCTTGATCTTGATCCGTGGGACGAGGCTGCCCTGCGTCGTCTGATGAGCATTTACGTTGCCGGCGGCCAGGCCTCGGCGGCGCTCAACCAGTTCCACTCCTTCCGCCGCGAACTCGAGCACGAACTCGGCATCCTGCCCGATCGCGAAACGCAGCGTCTGGCCGAAGAAATCGGCCCGGCGGTCATCCGCCAGAGCAGCGCCGAGCCCGACGGGCTGGCGCCGGAACGACGCCAGGTCACCGTCGTCTGCTGCCAGCTGCAGCCACCGGAGGAGGGTGAGAGCGACGGCGACGACATCGTCGAATCGCTGCCGCGCCTGCGTCAGCGCTGCGACGCCCTGCTGCAGGAACTGGGCGCCTACACGCAGCCGATCCAGGGCGGCGTGCTTGCCTATTTCGGCTATCCCAAGGCGGACGAACGGGCGCCGCTCAATGCCGTCAGCGCTGCGCTGTCGATCGCCCGTGCGGAGGGCTTCGCCGGGGTCGTCCTGCGTATCGGCGTGCACACCGGGCTGGTGCTGTCCGACGCCGAATCCGGCGAAGTCGACGTCGCCGGCAACGCCTCGGGAGTGGCCATGGCCGTGCCGCTGCTGGTCGCCCCGGGCACCGTCGCGCTGACCCTGCCGACCTACCATCTGGTCAGCCGCGCCGTCGACTGCGAGTCCCTCGGCACCTGGCACCTCGGCGGCAAGCCGCGGGCGCTCGGCCTGTACCGGGCGCTCGCCCTGCACGATGCCGGCCGGCGCCTGCATGCGGGTGGCCAGCCGTCGCTGCCGTTCGTCGGCCGCGAGGCCGAGCTGGCGGAGCTGCACGGCGAATGGCGCGGGGCGCTGGCCGGCGAACGCAGGGCCTTCCTGCTCCGCGGCGAGGCCGGCATCGGCAAGTCGCGCCTGGCACGTTCGCTCGCCGACCAGGTCGGCCGCGAGGGCGGGCAGGTGATCGAATTGTCCTGCCAGCCGGAGAGCGCCCAGGAAGCGCTGCATCCGCTGCGGACCTTTCTTGCCCGGCAGATCGACACAGCGGATGCTGCGGGTTCATGCGAGTCGCCCGAGGCCTGCCTGGCGGAGTTTGCCCGTCTGCACTTCGCCAGCGAGCGCGAGCGCCTGGTGGCGCTCGGCCGCTGGCTCCTCGATCTCGGCAGCGACGCCTCGTCGCGGGCCAGCGTTGCCGGCGACGATGGCACGCGGCGCCGGATGCTCGGTCTCCTGCTCGAATTCCTCGACGCCCATTCGGTGCACCAGCCGCTGCTGGTGCTGATCGAGGACGTGCACTGGGCGGATCCGTCGACCCGGGAGCTGCTCGAACTGTTTGCCGGGCGCCGTGGAGCATCGCGCATCCTGCTGCTGGCGACGGCGCGCCCGGAATTCGAGGCGCTGCCGAACTGGGGCCAGGCCCTGCTCGCGCCGCTGCACGGCGTTGCCGTGCGCGCGATGGTGGCGGCGCTGGCCGCCGGGCAGGCACTGCCGGCCGGCGTGGTCGACCGGATCGTCGCCTTCTCCGACGGGGTGCCGCTGTTCGTCGAAGAAACCACGCGCATGATGCTGCGCGCGGGCGTCATGGACGAAGACTCCCCTTCCTCGCCGGCCATTCCCCATTCGCTCCGCGATCTGCTCGCTTCCCGGCTGGACGTGCTGGCCGAGGCCAAGCCGGTGGCCCAGCACGCGGCCATCCTCGGGCGACGTTTCGAGGTGCAGGACCTCGCCTGCCTGCTGGCGATGTCGAGCAGTGACCTCAACGCACTGCTGGCGCGCATGGAGGCCGCCGGCCTGATCGCCCGCGAGCCGCACGGCTACCAGTTCCGCCATGCACTGATCCGCGAGGCGGCCTACCAGTCGCTGCTGCCAAGCAAGCGCAAGCAGTTGCACCGGCGCGCCGCCGAGATGCTGCGCCGGCACAAGCCGCAGCTCGCTGCCCAGCAACCCGGCCTGGTCGCCCACCACTACACCGAGGCCGGCGCCACCGAGGAGGCGCTGGAATACCACCGGCTGGCGGCCGGCATCGCCTTGCGCTACGCGGCCTTCCGCGAACATGTCTGGCATCTGCGGCAGGCGCTGGCGCAGCTTGAGCGTGCCGAGCGGACCGACAATCGGCCGCCGGCCGTCGAGATCGGGCTGCTCGTTCAGCTCGGCTGGGCCGTCGGCGAAATCGAGGGGCTGGGCTCGGCCGCCGCCCGCGACCTCTATGACCGGGCCTTCGAACTGTGCCGCCATGCCGAAGGCGGCATCGACCTGTTCAAGACCCTGCTCGGCATGTGGCGTGGCTCCAGCAGCTGGTCCGGCTATGCGCGCAGCCTGGAACTGAGCGAGCAGCTGCTGACGCTCGCCGAGCGCGCCGGTGACGCGCATCAGCAGGCCCTCGCCTGTTACGCGCTGGGCAACGTTCATTGCGCGCTGGGCAACCTCGACGCCGCCGTCTCGCATCTGCGCCGCAGCATCGCCGTCTATCGCCCGGACATGCCGGTGGCCGAGTACGGCGACAGTGCCGGCGTCGGTGCGCATGCCTTCCTCGGCTGGGCGCAGACCCTGCGCGGCTTCTCCGCCGCCGGCCTGCACGAGGCACGCAACGCGGTTTCCCTGGCGCGCCAGCTCGACCATCCGCCGGCGCTCTGCCTGGCGCTGATCTTCGCCGCCGAAACCCACCGCCTGCGCCGCGAACCGGAGGCCGTCGTCGCCTGCGCGGCCGAGGCAGCGAGCGTCGCCGGGGCCTGCGGCATCGCTGCCTGGGCAGTATTCGCCGAGGTCTTCCTCGGCTGGGGCGAGGCACTCAAGGGGCAGGCGACGGGCTTCGAACGCGCACGCCGGGCGCTCGACCAGATCATGTCGAGCATCATGGCCGGCACCGCGGCGCCGCTGCATGCGCTGGTGGCGGATGCTGCCCTGCATCTGGGCATGCACGCGCAGGGCTTGCGCGCCGTCGCCGAAGCGCTGGCGCTGATGGACCGCAGCCACGGCCGGCATCTGCAGGCGGACCTGCTGCTGCTGCGCGCCGCCCTGTTCCGCGGGCTCGGCCAGAACGAAGAGGCGCGCTCATGCACGCTGGAGGCGCTCGACATTGCCACGGCGCAGGGTGCGCGGCTGTTCGAGCTGCGTGCGGCAACCAGCCTGCTGCGTGCTCCCGACGAAGCGCCGGGCCTGCTGGCCCCGTTGCTGGCCCGGGTGCGGGCGCTGCTCGGTGCGGCGGGCGATGGCGAAGACGATCTCGCCTGCCAGCGCGAGGCGCGCGGGTTGCTGGCGACGCTGGCGGTGTGAGCACAGTGCCGGCTGCGTACCGTTTGCGCGAGGCGAGCGCCCGGTCTAGGATGCCGTGATGGAACGTTTCACCATTTCCCTCGACAGCGAACTGGCCAAGGAATTCGATGCGCTGATCGCCGAGCGCGGCTACGGCAACCGCTCGGAAGCCGTGCGCGACCTCATCCGCGGGCAGCTCGAAAGCTGGCGCCTGGCACGCGACGAGGCACCCTACTGCGTCGCCAACCTGTCCTATGTCTACAACCACCACGAACGCGACCTGGCCGAGCGGCTGACGGCGATCCAGCACGACCATCACGACCTGACGGTGGCGACCATGCATGCCCACCTCGACCACGAGCATTGCTTCGAAGCCGCCTTCCTGCGCGGGCCGACCGCCGCCGTGAGGAAATTCGCCGAGGCGATGATGGCCGAGCGCGGCGTCCGCCACGGCAAGCTCAACCTCGTCGCTGTCGAGATCGGCCAGAAGCACGCGCATGGCTACAAGCCGCGGGTTGCGGGCAGCCGCCACGGCAACAATCATCATGTCCACCTCAAGCCGTCCCGCTAAACCGGCTGCCGCCAAGGCGCGCAAGCTGCTTCAAGGCGGCGACCTGCCGGCGCCGGCCGAAGTGCTCGAAGGCGTTGGCGAAACCGTCTGGATCGACGTCATCCGCAAGATGGACGAGGTCTACAACGACCTGCTCCAGTACGAGGTGGCGCTGGAGGAGAAGAACGCCGCGCTGGAGGAATCGCACCAGTTCATCGAGAGCGTGCTCGCCTCGATGTCCGACATCCTCATCGTCTGCGACCGCCACGGCGGCATCGAGGAAGTGAACGCCTCGCTGCAGCGCTTCACCGGCAAGGACGAGGTGACGCTGAAGGGCACCCCGGTCTTCGACCTCTTCGCCGACGAGGGCTCGCGCCAGGCGGTGCGCGATTTCTTCATGCCGCAGCAGCGCGACGCCCGGCACGACGTCGAGCTGATGATCGCCGCCGCCGACGGCAGCGCCGTGCCGGTCTCGATCAACTGTACGCCACGCGTTTCCGGCGTCGGCAAGCTGGTCGGCATGGTCGTCACCGGGCGTCCGGTCGGCGAACTGCGTCGTGCCTACCACGCGCTCAGGCAGACGCACGAGGAACTGAAGCGGGCGCAGCAGCAGCTGGTGCAGTCGGAAAAGATGGCCTCGCTCGGCCGCCTCGTTGCCGGCGTCGCCCACGAGCTGAACAACCCGATCAGCTTCGTCCTCGGCAACGTCATGGCGCTGCGCCGCTACGCCGGCCGCCTGCATACCTACATCGAGGCAGTGAATGCCTGCGACTGCGCGCACACGCCGGACCTCGAACACCTGCGCATGGAATTGCGCATCGACCGCATTCTCGAAGACATGGAGCCGCTGCTCGACGGCATGATCGAGGGCGCCGAGCGCACCAGCGACATCGTCGACGGCCTCAAGCGCTTCTCGGCCGTCGACCGCCAGGCCGACGAATCCTTCAACCTGACCGAGGTCGTGCAGCGGGCGCTGCGCTGGGTGACGCGCTCGGCGCCGCCGAAGTTCGAGGTGCATGTCGAGCTGCCGCCGTCGCTGCCGCTGGTCGGCTCCTCCGGCCAGATGCAGCAGGTGATCATGAACCTCGTGCAGAACGCCTGCGACGCAATGGCCGAGACGCCGTCGCCGAGGCTGGAGGTGCGGGCCGTTCTCGGTGCCGGCGAAGTGATCGTCCTCACCGTCGCCGACAATGGTCCCGGCATTCCCGACGAGCACCTGCCGCACCTGTTCGACCCGTTCTTCACCACGAAGCCGGTCGGCCAGGGCACCGGGCTGGGCCTGTCGATCAGCTACGGCATCGTCGAGCGCCACGGCGGCAAGCTGGAAGCGGCCAACCGGCCGGAAGGCGGCGCCGTGTTCACGCTGCTGCTGCCGCTGGCGCCGGGCTGACGCGACGACTGGAAAGCGGAAAGTGGAAACCTGCTTTCCGGATGCCCGTTCCAGGGACTCGCAGGGTTTCCTAAGTCGTTGATTGCATTGCGGCAGGTGTCTGGCACGGATATTGATACCTGCTTGCCGTTCCGCTGCTTCCGGTCTCGGCCCGGGGCGGCAGCCGCCTGATCCTTCTCCCCTTGCTTGCTTTCGTACAGGCAGGTGGTCCGGAGGTCGGTATGAAGAATATTATTTAGTTCATAAATCAGGGATGCACTACGGAATTGATGACGAAAGCGCTCAGGCATAGGCGACAGGCGGTACGGCTGTTTCTGGTTGGCGTCATGCTGGCCGGCAATGGCGCCCATGCGCACGACCTGTGGCTGGAACGGCAGGCCGCCGGCAGCGAGATCGCGCTGCTGCAGGGGCACCGCAGCGCAGCGCATGCCGGCGAGGCGCAGGTGCCGTACGCCCCCGGCTTCGTCCGCCAGGCAAGCTGCCACGACGAACAGGGACGTTCGCGGCCGTTGCCGACGGCGAACGCCTATCCGCAGCGCCTTCCCGCCGGATGCGCGGCCTTGCTCGTGCTTGCCAGTTCCGGCTACTGGACGAAGACGGCCTGGGAAACGAAGAACGTGCCGAAAACGGGGATCGCCGGTGTGCTGCGCAGCTGGCGCGCCGACGAAACCGTGAAGCGCCTCGACCGCTGGAGCCCGGCACTGGCTGCGCCGTTGTCGGCCGGGCTGGAGATCACGCCGGTCGATGCTCCCTTCGCGCTGGCGCCGGATGACAAGCTGCGCCTTCTCGTCACGCACGGCGGCAAGCCGCGGGCCGGGGTGCCCGTCGCCTACGACGGCGCCACCCGTGGTACGACCGGGGACGACGGCAGCATCGTTCTGCGCCTGCGCCGCGGCGGCCTGCAGATGATCTCGGCCAGCATCGAAACGCCGCTCGCCGACGGCAAGGCCGACCTGCTGATCGAATCGGCGACGCTCAATTTCGAACTGGCGGAAAAGCGATGAAGCGCCTGTTCGTCCTGCTCGGCATCGCACTCGCCTGCACCCAGGCAGCGGCGCACGAAGTCCATTCGACGATTGCCGCCGACTCGGCGACGGTCGTGACCCTCACCTACGCCGATGGGCGGCCGTTCTCCTTCGAAGCCTTCGAGGTGTTCGAGGTGTTGGAGGAATTTGCCGGCGGCACCGCGACGCCGCTCGCGGTCGGGCGTACCGATGCCCGGGGGCGGGCGGTGTTCATGGCGCCACCGGCAGGAGGCGAACTCCGTCTGCGCGCCTTCTCTACCGACGGGCACGGCGTGGACCTGCGCCTGACGCCACCGGCCGCCGCGAGCGCCGAATCGCCGCCGCCGGCTGCGACCAACGCCGGCGATGAGCGCTGGTCCCGCATCCTGTTCGGCCTCGGCCTGCTGCTCGGCGCCTTCGGCCTGATCCAGTTGTTCCAGAAAAAGAGGGAAAGCGCACAATGAAGAAACTGCTGCTGGCGGCGCTGCCGCTGCTCAGCCTGCCGGCACTCGCGCACCACGGCGTCGCCGGCGTCGGCGCGGCGGCGCTGGAAGGGCCGGGGGCGCCGGTCGAATCGGCGAGTTCGGCAGTGTTACCGGAAGGCTCGACGCTGCTGGTGCTGAAAACCGACCATGCCAAATTCAGGCGCGGCCGCCTCGACCCGGCCGAGGCCGAGGGCGACTACTCGCGCTTCAGCATGCTCGGCATCGGCCACGGCTTCACGCCATGGTTCTCCGGCTACCTCTTCGTGCCGCACAACACCAAGGTCGACGAGCCGGGCGGCAACAGCACGCGCGGCTGGGCCGACGTCTCGGTGCTCGGCCAGATCGGCTTCCGCCACGACGGCAAGGGCTTCTCGCTGGTGCCGAAGAACGAGAGCCTGGACGAGATGGAGGACTGGCACTTCACCGTCTTCGGCGGCGGCACGCTGCCGACCGGCCGCGCCAATTACCGCCTGCCCGACGGCGCGATCGACCCCGGCATGTCCACCGGCTTCGGCAAGCCCTCATACACGCTCGGCCTGACGGCGACGAAACAGCTGACGCCCAATCTGACCTTCAACGCCGAGCTGTCCGGCATCCGCTTCCAGACCTACCGCTACGACACCGACTACACCACCGGCAGCCGCTTCACGACGCGCTTCGGTTCCGAACTGCGTGCCAATGCCGGCGTCGCCTGGCGTGTGCATGCCAACCCGGAACAGAAGCTGCGCACCGACCTCAGCCTGGAACTGCAATACCTGAAGCTCGGTCGCGATGTCATGGACGGCGTGCCGGAGCGCGCGACCGGCGGGCAGATGGCCTATGCGCTGCCCGGCGTGCGTGTCTACTGGGACAGGTTCAGCGTCGCCGTCGGCGTCAAGACGCCGATCTGGAAGCGGCTGAACGAACAGCGCGAGCAGCAGGGTGCCGAGGGGCTGGAGAAGTACCGGCTGCTGTTCTCGGCGTCGATGCTCTTCTGAGCCGGGCCCGATGCACATCCCCGACGGCTTCCTCTCGCCCCAGACCTACCTGCCGGCTTACGCGCTGGCAGCCGGCGCCTGGGCGTGGGCGGCACGCGGACTGCGCCAGCGGCTCGACGAGCAATTGGTGCCGCGGCTGGCGGCAATGACCGCGCTGGCCTACGGTCTCGGCCTGGTGATGGTGCCGGTGCCCGGCGGCACCTCCGGGCACGCGCTCGGGGTCGCCATGCTGGCGCTGCTCTTCGGGCCGCGGCTGGCCTTTCTCGCCTACAGCCTGGTGCTGGCGCTGCAGTCGCTGCTCTTCGGTGCCGGCGGCATCACCGCGCTGCCGGTCAATGCGCTGGCGATGGGACTGGTCGGCGCCTTCGTCGCGGTCGGCGTGCAGCGCGCACTGCGCCGGGCGAACGAGACGGCGGCGGTGGCTGTCGCCGCCTGGGCCTCGGTCTTCGTCTCGGCCATTCTGGTTGCGCTGGCGCTCGGCCTGCAGCCGTCGATCGCACAACGCGAGGACGGCACGCCGCTGTTCTTCCCCTTCGGCTTCGCCATCGTGCTGCCGGCGGTGCTCGTGCCGCATGCGCTGATCGGTGTCGGCGAAGCGCTGCTGACCGTCGCCGTCTGGCGTTTCGCCAGGCAGCGCAACTGGGGGAGCGGATCGTGAGCGCCCCGCACGGCGGCCCGAAGGGGCGCCCGCCAGGAACCGGAGCCACGCCGCGGCGAACCGGCATCGCCCCCTTGCACGGGAAGGGGGATGGGGGGATGGCTCAGTGACTCCCGGCCGCTGGCTCGCCGCCTACCTCGCTGCCGTTGTCGGCATCACCTTCGTCCATTCGCCGTCGGTGCTCGCCGCGCTGCTCATCGTCGCGCTCGCCGCCGCTGGTCGCGAGCGCTGGTGCCTGCTGCGGCGGGCGCTGCTGGCGGTGCTGGCCTTCAACCTCACCGTCAGCCTTGGCTACGTGGCGGTGGCGCTGTGGCGCGGCGACTTCGCCGCCGACTACCTGCTGCTCGCCAACCTGCGCGTGCTGCTGCTGGTCTTCCTCGGCTTCTGGTTCGTCGCCCGCGTGAACGTGCTCGCCGCCTGCGCCTTCTCGCCGACACTGTCTTTCCTGGCGACGCTGGCGGTCGCGCAGGCGCGGGCTTTCGCCCGCATCGTGCGCGACTTCCGGCTGGCCTTCGCCAGCCGCAATCCCGTGCCGCCGCGGCTCGCCGATCGTGCCCGCCATGCTTCGGCGCAGGCGGCGACCCTGCTCGACAAATCGGTATCGGGCGCCTCGGAGACGGCGCTGGCGATGCGCTCGCGGGGGTGTTTCGATGATTGAGCTGGAAAACATTTCCTTCGCCTGGCCGCGCTCGTCACCAAATTCGCCGCCCGATGCGCCGCCGGCCTTCAGCAATCTCTCGCTGTCCATCGGCGAAGGCGAAAAAGTGGTGCTGCTCGGCGCCAACGGCTGCGGCAAGTCGACCTTGCTGAAGCTGCTCGACGGCCTCGTCGCGCCGACCGCCGGCAGCTATCGCTACGCTGGCGAGACGGTGACGCCGGCGGCGTTGAAGGAGCGCGGGCGTGGCCGCCGCTTCCGGCAGGAAGTTGCTCTGCTCTTCCAGCACCCGGAAGCGATGCTGTTCAACCCGACGGTGTTCGACGAGGTCGCCTACACGCCGCGCCGCCTCGGCCTGCCCGACGCCGAGGCGCGTGCCCGGCACTGGCTGGGGGCGCTCGGCCTCGACGCGCTCGCCGACAAGGCGCCGTTCAACCTCTCCGGTGGCGAGAAGCAGAAGGTCGCACTGGCCGCCGTCCTGGTCCTTGAACCGAAGTTGCTGCTGCTCGACGAACCCTCTTCCAGCCTTGACCCGCGGACCACGGGCTGGCTGATCGACCAGCTCCACGACAGTCCGGCAACGGTGATCGTCAGCACGCACAACCTGTCACTGGCGGCTGAACTTGGCGAGCGCTGCCTGATCCTCGGCGAGGACGGCCGCTTCATCTACGACGGCCCGATCGAGGCGGCGCTGGCCGACCTCGACCTGCTCGAACGCGCCAACCTTGCGCACCGCCATCGCCACCGCCACGACGGGCACGAGCATGCGCACCCGCACCGGCATGACTGGGAAAGCTCCTGAGCGTCGGCGACTCCAGCCACCGGAACTGACTCCCGCCATCGCTAGGGGGTGTTCACATTCACTCGGTGGTTGCGCAAGGGGTGAGCGGGGATGCAGCGCGAGGCGTCGGGCGCGCGGCGTAGTCATCTACGCGAGCGACCGGCAACGAAGCGATGCGCCCCGCACACCCCTTGCCCTCCGGGTTGTCCCGGCATGCGGCGTCTGCGTCGTCCCCCAGGAGGACTTCCTTCGGGGCGTTGCGAGGCTTGGGAAGGGAATGACCATTCCCTGCACCTCGCGCCTGGCAGCCGCTCGCATGCCGGGACAACGCAATCCACCGGATGAATGTGAACACCCCCTAGGGCCGGAGTAAGCTGCCGGAGATGAAGCTGCTCGGCCCCATTGCCTCCATTGCTCCACTCGTGCGCATCCTTGCGCTTACCTTCGTGCTCGCCTTCGCCGGACTCGCCATGTTCCAGGACCGCCTTCTCTATTACCCCGAACGGGCGTCCGTCGCCGATCTGGCGCGCGGCGTTCCCGGCGCCCGCCCCTGGCCTTCGGCCGAGGATTTCCGTGCGCTCGTCGTCGAACCGGCAAGAGGTGAAGCGCGCGCGACGCTCGTCGTCTTCCACGGCAACGCCGGCCATGCCGGGCATCGCGGCTTCTATGCCGAGGCGCTGGCGCCGCTCGGCGTGCGCGTGGTCCTTGCCGAATATCCGGGCTACGGGCCGCGCAGCGGTGATCCTGGCGAAGCGGGTTTTGCCGCCGACGCGGCCGCAACGATCGCGAGCGTGCGCCGCGAATTCGGCGGCCCGCTCCTTCTCCTCGGCGAATCGCTCGGTGCCGGGGTCGCGGCGGCGGCCAGCGCGCGACTCGGGCATGAAGGTGTCGCCGGCATCGTGCTGGTGACGCCATGGGACACGCTGGCCAAGGTTGCCGCCCACCATTACCCATGGCTGCCGCGCAGCCTGCTGGCGTGGGGGCTGCGCGACCGCTACGACAGCGTCGCCAACCTGGCAGGCTTCCGCGGGCGGGTCGCGGTGGTGCTGGCCGAGCGGGATTCGATCGTTCCCGCCGCCTTCGGACAGGCGCTGTTCGACAGCCTGCCGGCGGAGAAGCGCCGCTTCGTCATTGCCGGCGCCGACCACAACGACTGGCCGGATCGCGTCGATCCTGCATGGTGGCGCGAAGTCCTGTCGTCGCTGCTGCCGTCGTCGACTCCGTCGGGCGAGCGGTGAGCTGTGCGGGTGAGCGATCTGAATGATCCAGTTGACTGACAAGTCCGGGCTTCCCGCTTGCTGCAAGCCTTTGCGGAACAAGGGCTTGGCACATCCTGATCTGTATCGCGAGGACTTGCTTTGCTGCGTAAATCCGCAATTGGCTTTGCTCCCGAGCGGGAGTAAAGTGCACCTCTTTTTTTCGCAGCCGGCCGGGGGGCGCATCCCGCTTTCCGCCGTCAAAACAATCAGAAGAGGCCATCAATGGAGAAGGACCTGCGCGAAGCGGCGCTTGAGTATCACCAGTTTCCCACCCCCGGCAAGATCTCGGTCCGCCCGACCAAGGGCCTGACCAACCAGCGCGACCTCGCGCTCGCCTATTCGCCGGGCGTCGCCTACGCCTGCGACGCCATCGTCGAGGACCCGAACAACGCCAGCCTGTACACCTCGCGCGCCAACCTCGTCGGCGTCGTCACCAACGGCACCGCCGTGCTCGGCCTCGGCAACATCGGCCCGCTGGCGTCGAAGCCGGTGATGGAAGGCAAGGGCTGCCTGTTCAAGAAGTTCGCCGGCATCGACGTCTTCGACATCGAGTTGGCCGAGAACGACCCGGACAAGCTGATCGACATCATCGCCTCGATGGAGCCGACGCTGGGCGGCATCAACCTCGAAGACATCAAGGCCCCCGAGTGCTTCTACATCGAGAAGCAGTTGAAGGAGCGGATGAACATCCCCGTCTTCCACGACGACCAGCACGGCACGGCGATCATTTCCGCGGCCGGCATGCTCAACGCGCTGAAGGTTACCGGCAAGAAGATCGACGAAGTGAAGGTCGTCTGCTCGGGTGCCGGCGCCGCCGCCATCTCCTGCCTCGACCTGTGGTGCGACCTCGGCATCCAGAAGAAGAACGTCACCGTCTGCGACTCGAAGGGCGTGATCTGGGTCGGTCGCGACGCGAAGATGGACGAGACCAAGGCCCGCTACGCGCAGGAAACCGCTGCCCGCACGCTGGGCGACGCCATCGTCGGCGCCGACATCTTCCTCGGCCTGTCCACCGCCGGCGTGCTCAAGCCGGAGATGGTGAAGACCATGGCGGCGAAGCCGATCATCTTCGCGCTCGCCAACCCGACCCCGGAGATCATGCCCGAGCTGGCCAAGGAAGCCTGCCCGGACGCGATCATCGCCACCGGCCGTTCCGACTACGTGAACCAGGTCAACAACGTCCTCTGCTTCCCCTTCATCTTCCGCGGCGCGCTCGACTGCGGCGCCACGCGCATCACCGAGGAGATGAAGCTGGCCTGCGTGCATGCCATCGCGGCGATGGCGCAGGAAGAAGTCACCGACGAAGTGGCCATGGCCTACCCTGGCCAGGAACTCTCCTTCGGCCCCGAATACCTGATCCCGAAGCCGTTCGACCCGCGCCTGATCACCACCATCGCGCCGGCGGTGGCCAAGGCCGCCGCCGAATCCGGTGTCGCCACGCGGCCGATCGCCGACATGGCGGCGTACCGGGACAAGCTCAAGGAATTCATCTATCACACCGGCGTCGGCATGCGTGCCGTGTTTACCGCCGCCAAGCAGGGCGCGCCGGCGCGCATCATCTACACCGACGGCGAGGATGAGCGCGTGCTGCGCGCCGTGCAGATCATCATCGAAGAGCGCCTGGCCCGGCCGGTCCTGATCGGCCGCCCGGAAGTGATCGAGATGCGCCTGACCAAGATCGGCTCGAAGATGGCCATCGGCGAGCATTTCGAGGTCGTCAATCCGAACCAGGACGACCGCTACAAGGAATGCTGGACGGCCTACCACCAGCTGATGAAGCGCCACGGCATCACCGTCGAGATCGCCAAGATGCGCCTGCGCCAGGACACCACGATCATCGGCGCCATGCTGCTCCGCCTCGGCTACGCCGACGGCATGGTCTGCGGCGTTTCCGGCCGCTTCGGCCACCACCTGCGCCAGGTCGAGGAAATCATCGGCAAGGCGCCGGGCGTGAACACGCTGGCTGCGATGAACCACCTGCTGCTGCCGGGCCGCGCGCTGTTCCTCTGCGACACGCACGTGAACGAGAACCCGAGCGCCGAGGAGATCGTCGAGATCGCCCGCATGGCGGCGGCCGAGGTGCGCAGCTTCGGCATCCAGCCGAAGGTGGCGCTGCTCTCGCACTCCAATTTCGGCTCCTCGCAGTCGGCGTCGGCGAAGAAGATGGCCGAGGCCACGCGCCTTCTGCGCGAACTGGCGCCGGACCTCGAAGCCGACGGCGAAATGCACGGCGATACCGCGCTTTCCGACGAGATCCGCGACCAGTGCGATCCGGATTCGCCGCTCAAGGGCGAGGCCAACGTGCTGGTGATGCCCAACCTCGACGCCGCCAACATCAGCTACAACCTGCTCAAGATGACCGGCGGCGAAGGCATCACCATCGGCCCCATCCTGCTCGGTGCCGCCAAGCCGGTGCATGTGCTGACCTCGACCGCCACCGTGCGCCGTCTGGTCAACATGACGGCGCTGACGGTCATCGAAACCCGGCAGAAGAAGTAAGTGGCAGCGGCAGCCGCTGCTGCCGCCACCGCCACCTCGACGCCACCTCCGGGTGGCGTTTTTCTTGCTAGGGTTGTGGCATGAAGAAGATCATCGCCCTCCTCCTCGGCGCCCTGGTTTGCGGCAGCCTCCTTGCCGAAAGCGTGGACGGCCGCATCGCCTCCGTCGTCAGCGGCGACACGCTGCTGGTCGACGTTCCCGGTCATGGCCAGTGGCGGGTACGACTGGCCGCCGTGGCCGCCCCCGCTCGCCTGCAGGATCACGGCGAGGCATCGCGCTCCGGGCTCGGGGCGCTCGCCTTCGGGCGCGCCGTGCGCCTCGAAAATCCACAAACCGCTGGCGCTGAGCGCCTTGCCCGCGTCTGGGCAGCGCCGCCCGGCGCCCGTTGCGGAAATGCCGACTGCCCGCCGACCCTCGACCTTGGTCTTGCCCAGATTGCTTCGGGGCTTGCCTGGCATGACCGGCGGCAGCAATGGCAGCCGGCGGTCGCCGATTACCAGCAGGCCGAGTTCGAGGCAAAAATTCGCCGCCGCGGCCTGTGGACCGGCAAAAATCCGTTGCCGCCGTGGGAATGGCGCGGGCCGCGCTGAGCGTGCTCGCCCCCTGCCGGTTTGCTTTAATCGCCGATCAGGCGCATAGTTCGCACCCTGCGATCTTCAAGCAGTGTCGTTGCTGTCCGGTTCCGTGCCCGCCTCTTGCGGTGCCTTTCCCCGCATCTCCAGCCTTCTTGACCATCCCGGATCCCGCCTGTGCGGGGTTATTACATTCCGCAACCACCCCGGAGATTTGGTCATGGCCAAAGAAGAACTGCTTGAAATGAACGGCGTCGTCGAAGAAATCCTGCCGGATTCGCGTTTCCGCGTCCTGCTCGAAAACGGCCACCAGCTGGTTGCCTACACCGCAGGCAAGATGCGCAAGCACCATATCCGCATCCTCGCCGGCGACAAGGTGACGCTGGAACTGTCGCCCTACGACCTGAACAAGGGCCGCATCACCTTCCGCCACATCGAAGGCCGCACGCCGATGGCGCCGCGTCGCCGCACCCACTGAGCGGCGCTATCTGCCGGCGGCTTCAGCCCGCCGGTGTTTCGCAAGTGCAGTAGTTGATTTCAACCGACACGTGGACCAGCTCCTCGTGTCGCGCCAGTTCGCCGCGCACCGCCTCCGGCTTCAAGCTGGCGTCGTGCGTCACCAGCCCCAGGATCACCGCGAAGTTGCCCTTGCCGACACGCCACACGTGCAGGTCGGCGATCTGCGTCGTCGCCGCCCACTCCGGGTGCGCCTCGATCACCTCGCGTACCTCGGCCACGACGGGGTGGTCCATCTCGCAGTCGAGCAGGATGCGCCCCGCGTCGCGTGCCAGCCCCCAGGCCCAGACCGTGATCAGCACGGCGCCGACGATGCCCATCGCCGGGTCGAGCCAGCCCCAGCCGAACCACAGGCCGCCGGCGAGCGCGGCAATCGCCAGGATCGAGGTCGCCGCGTCGGCCAGCACGTGCACGTAGGCCGACCTCAGGTTGAGGTCGTGGCCGTGGTCGTGATGCGCGTGCTCATGATCGTGCGCATGGTCGTGCCCGTGGTGATGGTGCGCGTTGCCGAGGATCAGCGCGCAGACGACGTTCACCGCGAGGCCCAGCGCCGCGATCACGATGGCCTCCGCGTAGCGGATCGGCTGCGGATCGAGCAGGTGCTCGACCGATTCCCAGACCATCGCCCCGGCGATGACGAGCAGGAACAGCGCGCTGGTGAAGCTGGCGAGGATCTCGATCTTCCAGGTGCCGAAGGCGAAGCGCGGGTCGTGCGCGTAGCGCCGCGCCATCGCGTAGGCGAAGGCCGAGAGACCGATGGCGAAGGCGTGTGTGCCCATGTGCCAACCGTCGGCGAGCAGCGCCATCGAATTGAAGGCGAGGCCGGCGACGATCTCGGCGACCATCGTGAGCAGCGTGATCCACAGCACCAGCCGCGCGCCGCGCTCGGCCGCGGCGTTGCCGGTGTCGAAACGATGGGGGTGTCGCCAGGAGTCGATTTCGTGCATGGGCGGGATTTTACGCGAGCCCCGGCTGCCGCTCGACGCCGACGGGCATCCGCTGCCGGCGGGCGGCCGGCAACGGATGTGCGGTATCGCTCAGCCTTTGACGCGCCCGAGCACCGAGCGCAGCGTCTCCTGCAGGTCGCCGGGGATCAGGAGGGTCTTCGCGTTCGGCGATTCGGCGAGCTTGGTCATCGCCATGACGTACTTCTCGCCGAGCATGTAGCGCATCGGCCCCTCTTCCTGGCCGATCGCCTGCGCCACGCGCTTGATCGCCTCGGCGCTCGCTTCGGCCAGCGTCACCTGTGCCGTCGCGTCGCGGTGCGCCGCCTCCAGTCGCGCCTCGGCCTGCAGGATGGTCGCCTGCTTCTCGCCTTCGGCCTTGGTCACCATCGCCTTGCGCTCGCGTTCGGCCGAGGCCTGCATCTCCATCGCCTTCTGCATCGACATCGACGGCTTGATGTCCTGGATCTCCACCGACTTCACCGTCAGCCCCCAGTCGACCGCCTCGTCTGCGATCGACTCGCGCAGCCGGGCCTTGATCTTGTCGCGGTTCGACAGCGCTTCGTCGAGCTGCATCTCGCCGATGATCGAGCGCAGCGTGGTCATGATCATGTTGCGGATCGCCTCGGCGAAATCGGTCACGCCATACACCGCCTTGATCGGGTCGGTGACCTTGATGAAGGCGATGGCGTTGGTGACGATCACCGCGTTGTCCTTGGTGATCACCTCCTGCTCCTGCACGTCGAGGATGATGTCCTTGGTGACCAGCTTGTAGGCGATGCGGTCGAGGTAGGGAATGATGATGTTGAGGCCCGGATGCAGCGTGCCGTGGTACTTGCCCAGCCGCTCGACGATCCACTCCTCGCCCTGCGGCACGATGCGGATGCCCTTGGCCAGCGTGACGCCGGCGAAGACCAGCAGCGCGACGACGAAAATCATCATTTCGGACATGATCAGACCCTCCCCACCTTGAGAAAACTGCCTTCGACGTCGAGCACGCGCACGCGCTCGCCGCTACGGATCGCCTCGTCGGCGATGCATTCCCAGACGTCGGCGCCGAGGATCGGCTTCTGGAAGCGCACCTGCCCCTTCTCGAACGGCGCCACGTCGCGCACCAGCATGCCGATCTCGCCGACCACGCCGGCGTCGGCCATGCCGACCTTCGTCTTGTGCATGTTCGGCCGGAAGACCTTGAACCAGGCCGCCACCAGCGCCAGAGAAACGACCAGCCAGACCGCCAGCTGCGCCGTCAGCCCGGTGTCGACCAGCGCCGCCATCAGCGCCACCGCCAGCGCGCCGACGCCGAACCAGATCAGCACGAACGACGGTACGACCAGTTCCGCGACGATGAGCACGATGCCGCCGACTGCCCAATGCCACCATGCGAGTTCCATGCGTCTCTCCCGAGTGAAAGCGCCCGTTCCATGGCGCGGACCTGTGCATTGTATGCCGCATTCGGCACGCTCTGCCTGTCAGGATCGGCCTACAGACCATCGGCATGTGCGGCAGTAAACTTCCACCATCAGAACAGAACATGAAACCAGGGGGGATCATGCCGAAACATGCCGCGCCACAGCTAGCGCTTCTCGCCACGCTCTTCGCCAGCCTGCCGGCGGTTGCCGCACAGAAAATGCCGGCGACGATCGTGCCGGACGAGCCCGGTGCCTTCTCCTGCGCCAGCCGCAAGCAGGTGGCGGTCAGGGTGCAGGCGCCGAAGGATACGCTCCCGGAGCCGCGGTACCAGTACACGGTCGGCGGTGATCTGCACGTGCTGTGTGCCGATGTCTCCGGAGCCCCGCCGGCCACCGGAACCAAGGTCCGCATCAGCTTCCGCGGGGACGCCGTACAGATCGTTCAGTGACGCACGGAGCACGATCTCCTCGCTGTGCTCGGGGGGGCGCTGCGTTACATCCAGCCAGCCTCTCGGCTATCGTGAACCCATCGAGTCATTGGTGATCCGCCGATCCGGCAATCCCGTCATGGGGTTGCCCGCGGGTGTCCAACGCGTGGCGCCCTGAAGCAATCTCCGACTCCTGACGAGCCCACAGAATGCCCCTTCCGAAAAAGATGGATAATTCCGGACTCGCAAACTCCGCCGCTTCGCACCCCCGAGCCCGATGAAAGTCACCCTCGTCCATCCCGCCGGCTTCAACTTCGTTCCCGGTCAGCCCGACTTCTCGGTGCTCGCCAACCGCATGGCGCCGATCGGCATCCTGCAGCTCGCCGCGTGGCTGGAGAAGCACGGCCATCCGACGGCGGTGCATGACTGCCTTGGCCCCTGCGCGCCGCCGACGATTGCCGAGAACGCCGAGCGGGTGCTCGCCACCGAGCCGGAACTGGTCGGCTTCTCGGCGACCACCTCGGGCTTCATGGATGCGCTGGAGATCGCCGCGCTGATCAAGGCGCGCCGGCCGCAGGTGAAGATCGTCTTCGGCAACGTGCATGTCTCGTCGCTCGGCGCGCCGGTGCTGGCGGAATACCCGGAGATCGACTACCTGTGCATCGGCGAGGGCGAGGGGCTGCTGCTCGATCTGGCCGAGGGCAGGCCGCTTGCCGGGATCGGCAACCTCGTCTGGCGCGATGCTGGAAGCGGCGGGGAGAACGGCGGCCGCATCGTCACCAACCCGCGCCGAAACCGCATCCTCGACCTCGACGAGTTGCCGTTTCCCGCCTACGAGAAGCTGGCCGGCTTTCCGCAGGGCTACCACCTGCCGCTGTTCGCCTATGCCAAGCGCTACGGGGCGACGATGATCACCTCGCGCGGCTGTCCCTACACCTGCTCGTTCTGCGATCGCACGGTGTTCGAGCGGCTGTACAAGGTCAATTCGGCACAGTACGTGTACGACCACATGAAGCACCTGCGCGACCACTTCGGCGTGCATCACATCAACTTCTACGACGATCTGTTCACGGCGCAGAAGAAGCGCGTCTTCGAGCTGTGCGAACTGCTCATCGAGAAGCCGCTGGGCATGCAGTTCAACTGCGCGATCCGCACCGGCCACACTTCCGACGAGATGCTGGCCAAGCTCAAGCAGGCCGGCGCGCTGATGGTGTCGATGGGCATCGAGTCGGCCGACCCGGAGATGATGGCGCGGCACAAGGCCGGCGTGACGCTCGACGCGGTGAAGAAGACGGTCGAGCAGATCCACGCCGCCGGCCTGCGCGCCAAGGGGCTGTTCATCTTCGGCATGCCCGGCGAGACGCCGGAGACGATCAAGACGACCAGCGACTTCATCCTCTCGCTCGACCTCGACGAGATGAACATGACCAAGTTCAGCCCGCTGCACGGCGCGCCGATCTGGGACGAGTGCGTCAGCGGCAAGAGCGGCGATTTCGTCGAGGACTGGCGGCTGATGAACTGCCTCAACTTCGTCTTCAAGCCGCACGGCTTCGAGTCGCGCGAGCAGATGGATGCGCTCTACAACTGGCACGTGCGCCGCTTCTACGACAGCGACGGGTATCGCCGCCGCTTCGCCAAGCGCCTGTGGCAGCACCGCTGGAGCCTGTGGCACATCCTCAGGCACCTGCCGCAGACGATCGCCGCCGCGCGCTACTTCAGCGCCAACAAGGAGCAGCTGGAGCAGGCCAAGCGCGAGTTCCAGCGCCACCCGCGGCAGCCGGTCGGGATGCGGCCGGTGCTGAGCCCCGAGCTGCAGGCTGACGCCATCGCCGCGATGTCGCCGGTGAAAGTGTCGCGGCGGCCGAAGACGGCGGTTGCAGCTGCGGCCGCGACCTGCGGCACGTCGGCGATGGAGACGACAACAGCTTCGGCAACGGCTTCGGCGCCCGCATCGGCGGTATAATGCCGGCCGGTTTTTCCGGGGCCGTTTTCGCAACAAAAACAAGAGCGAAGACTGCCGTTTCCGCGTTGGCCGGATAACCAGGGGAGAGGGAATGCGACATGCAGGCAGCTGCTGAAACGAATGGCGCAAATGCCATGAAAGATTGCGACGTGCTGGTCATCGGCGGCGGCCCTGCCGGCTGCACGGTGGCGCCGCTGCTCGCGGAAAAGGGCTACAAGGTGGTGCTGCTCGAACGTGCCCGCCACCCGCGCTTCCACATCGGCGAGTCGCTGCTGCCGGCCAACCTGCCGCTGTTCGAGCGCCTCGGCATCGCCGACGAAGTGCGCGCCATCGGCATGGAGAAGTGGTCGGCCGAGTTCGTTTCGCCCTGGCATGCGCACAAGCAGGTCTTCAACTTCGCCGAAGCCTGGGACAAGTCGATGCCCTACGCCTACCAGGTGCTGCGTTCGAAGTTCGACGAGATCATGATCCGCAACACCGGGAAGAAGGGCGTCGAGGTGCACGAGGGCTGCAAGGCGACGGCGGTCGACTTCGCCGCGGATGAAAATGACGGCGTGACCGTCAGCGCCCGCCACGACGACGGCCGCGAAGAGCAGTGGCGCGCCCGTTTCCTCGTCGACGCTTCCGGTCGCGACACCTTCCTCGCCAACCGCTTCCAGATCAAGCACCGCAACCCGAAACACAACAGCTCGGCGATCTACGGCCATTTCAAGGGTGCGCGCCGGCACGAAGGCAAGGCCGCCGGCAACATCACCATCTTCTGGTTCGACTACGGCTGGTTCTGGTTCATCCCGATGCAGGACGACACCACCAGCGTCGGCATGGTCACCTGGCCGCACTTCATCAAGACGCGCGGCGAGCGCAGCCTGCAGCAGTTCCTGATGGACGGCATCGCGATGTGCCCGGCGCTGGCCGAGCGGCTGCAGGCGGCAACGCTGTGCAACGAGGTCGAGGCCACCGGCAACTTCTCCTACGTTTCCGAGCGCAACCACGGCAAGAACTACGTGCTGCTCGGCGACGCCTACGCCTTCATCGATCCGGTGTTCTCCTCCGGCGTGCTGCTGGCGATGAACAGCGGGCTGATGGCGGCGGAAGCGATCGATACCTGCCTGGCGCAGCCGGAGAAGGCCGCTGCGGCAATGCGCGAGTTCGACCGCAAGATGAAGCACGGGCCGAAGGAATTCTCGTGGTTCATCTACCGCGTCACCAACCCGATCATGCGCGAGATGTTCATGGCGCCGAAGAACGTTTTCCGCGTCAAGGAAGCCCTGCTCTCGGTGCTCGCCGGCGACATCTTCGGCAAGACGCCGATCTGGCGCTCGGTGGCGGTGTTCAAGGCACTCTACTACCTGCTTTGCGCCTTCCGTCCGCGCGTTACCTGGATGGCGATGCAGAAGCGCAAGATGAACATCTGCCCGGTCGAGGATCCCCTGATGGCCGCCGAGTTGACCAAGAATCTGGCAAAGGAATCCGGGGTTCAGCCGTCGGGGGCGCAGGCATGACGGCAATGCTCCCCCTGTCGCTGGCGCCGTTCTCGTCGGCGCAGCTGACGGTGCTGACGCCCGAGGACCGGCAGCGCCTGCTCGGGCTCACCTGCTTCGGCACCGGCGAGGCCCCTGCGCGCGGTGACCTGCCGCTGCAGCATGTCGTCGCGCCGCTGCTCGGCAGCTCGTTCGATGCTGCCGCCGTACTGGCCGGCGAAGCCTGGCGCAGCACGCTCACCTGCATCACCGCCGAAGGCCTGCGCATCCGCTTCCGCGCCGACAGCAACGTGCTCTTCGGCGTCGTCGAAGTGAACGAGGCGGACTTCGCCGCCGCCGGCGATGCCTCGCCGCTGCAGCGGGCGACCGAGGATGCCTACAAGCGCATCTTCCGCCTGCTCGACGCCGAAGGCTTTCCCGAACTGTGGCGGGTGTGGAACTACCTCGCCGACATCAACCTGGAAAGCCCCGTGGGTGCGCCGGGCGCCGGCCTGGAACGCTACCGCCAGTTCAACATCGGCCGCCAGGACGCCTTTGTCGCCAGCGGTCGCCTGACCAGCGGCAAGGTGCCGGCCGCCTGTGCGCTGGGTGTGCGCAGCGGTCCGCTGTCGATCGCCTTCATGGCTGGTCGCGAGCCGGCGCGTACGCTGGAGAATCCCCGCCAGGTCAGCGCCTGGGATTACCCGCCGGAATACGGCCCACGCGCGCCGACCTTCACTCGCGGCTCGCTGGCGTGGATTGCCGGCGAGGAACTGTTCTTCATTTCGGGGACCGCCAGCATCCTCGGCCACCAGACGGTGCATGTCGGCGATGTCGCCGCGCAGGCGTGCGAGGCGATGGCCAACATCGCCGCTGTCGTCGGCGAGGCGAACAAGGCGAGCATCGCGGCGCCCGGCGCCTATGCGCTGGCCGGGCTCAGCTATAGGGTCTATGTCCGCCATGCCGCCGATTTCGAGCGTGTGCGTGCCGAGGTGCAGGCGCTCATTGGCGAGCAGGCGGCGGTGGTCTATGTGCAGGCCGACATCTGCCGTGCCGATCTGCTCGTCGAGATCGAGGCCTTCGCCTCGCAGCCGCTGGGCAGCCGCTGAATGGGGGAGACTGCAGCCCGCCGCGGCCCGCTCGTGCAAGCGCTCTTCGCTGTCTACGAGGTGGTCGCCATGGCACTCGGCCTGGGCATGCTGGCAGCCATCTGCCTGGCCTGGCTGCCGGTCGCGCTGCCGCTCTACGTGCTGCTGCCGGCCGGCCTCGGCCGGCGTGTCGGGCGCTTGGCGATCATGGGCAGCTTCCGCTTCTACCTGTGGTTCCTCTCGGTCTTCTGCTACTGCCGTTTCGATCTCGATGAGCTCGACACGCTGCGCCGTGACGCACCGCTGATCATCGTCGCCAACCATCCCTCGCTGCTCGATGCGGTGATCCTGCTCTCGCGCTTTCCGAACATGGTCTGCGTGATGAAGGCGGCGCTCGCCAACAACATCCTCTTCGGCGCCGGTGCGCGGCTGGCGCGCTACATCTGCAACGACGTGCCGCTGGAAGTGATCCTGCGCGCCCGCGAAGAGCTGCGCGACGGCGGGCAACTGCTGCTTTTCCCGGAAGGCACGCGCACGACGCGCTTCCCGGTGAATCCGCTGGTCGGCAGCGCCGGCCTCATTTCCGGGCGCACCGGCGTGCCGATCCAGTCGCTGCTGATCGAATTCATCTCTCCCTACCTCGGCAAGGAATGGCCGCTCTTCCGCCGGCCGGCCCTGCCGCTGCGCATCCGCGTGCGCGTCGGTCGTCGCTTCGCGCCGCCGCGGGACGTGCCGCTGTTCACGCGCGAGCTGGAGCAGTACTTCCGTGACGAGCTCGGCGGTGGCACAGGCGCTGACGAGGCCGTCGCACAGCGTGCCGTAGCGGCGCCGATGACCGGCACGGCGTCCTGATTCCGCCCGCCTGGCCATGTCCGCAGCGTCCCCCACCCACCTCGTCCTGATCCCGAGCTACAACCCGGGAGCGAAGGTCTACGACACGGTGCGCGCCGCGCGTGCGCAGTGGAATCCGGTCTGGGTCGTCGTCGACGGCAGTACCGATGGCAGCGCCGAACGACTGCAGGCGATGGCCGCCGCCGATCCCGGCCTCCAGGTGATCGTGCTGCCGGAGAACCGCGGCAAGGGCGCCGCCGTTCTCGAAGGAGCGAGCCAGGCGGCCGCGGCCGGCTTCACCCACGTGCTGACGATGGACTCCGACGGCCAGCACCCGGCCGACCTGATTCCCGCCTTCATGGCCGCCTCGCAGGCCGACCCCGCATGCATGGTGCTCGGCAAGCCGGTGTTCGACGCCGATGCGCCGCGCCTGCGCGTGAACGGGCGCAAGGTGTCGAATGGCTGGGCCAATCTGGAAACGCTGTGGATGGGCATTGGCGACTCTCTCTACGGCTTCCGCGTCTACCCGATCGAACCGCTGTGCCGCGTCATGCGCGGGCAGAAGTGGATGCGCCGCTTCGACTTCGACCCGGAGGCCGTGGTGCGGCTATGCTGGGACGGCGTGCGGCCGCTCAACCTCGACGCCCCGGTGCGCTACTTCCGCGCCGACGAGGGCGGCGTCTCGCACTTCAACTACCTGCGCGACAACACGCTGCTGACCTGGATGCACACGCGCCTCTTCCTCGGCTTCCTGTGGCGGCTGCCGCTGCTGGCCTGGCGGAAACTCGCGGGCTGACGCCGGTGGCCAGCGGCATGAGCACCGTCGAACTCTTCCTGATCGCGATGGCGATCATCTTCACCGTGCCCTGGCTGGTATGGCGGCTCGGTCGCACCGATTACTACGCGCCGCTCGTCGTCGTCCAGATCATTGCCGGCATCCTGCTCGGTCCGGGCGTGCTGGGCCGCGTCTATCCCGACTATTACCAGTTCGTGTTCGCGCCGCCCGTGGTGCAGTCGCTGAACGGCATCGCCTGGTGGGCGGTGATGCTCTTCGTGATGATCGCCGGTGTCGAGCTCGACCTGAAGAAGGCCTGGCAGCATCGCCGAGAGAGCAGCATCACTGCCGGCCTTGCGCTCGGCACGCCGCTCGTCTTCGGCTGCGCCGCGGCAACAGTGTTGCTGACGGGCAATGGCTGGATGGGGGCGCAGGCGCAGACCTGGCAGTTCGTGCTCGGCATCGGCATGGCCTGCGCGGTGACGGCACTGCCGATCCTGATCCTGTTCATGGAAAAGCTCGACATCCTGCGCCGGGACATGGGGCAGCGCATCCTGCGCTACGCCAGCCTCGACGACATCGCCATCTGGGGTGTGCTGGCGCTGATCCTGATGGACTGGGCGCGCGTCGGCAGGCAGGCGGCCTTCCTCGTCGCCTTCGTCGTCGTCGGCTATGCCTTCCGCCGGCTGATGCGAGGGCTCGCCGAACGCGATCGCTGGTACGTGGCGCTGATCTGGCTGGCGACCTGCTCGTTCGGTGCCGACTGGGCAGGGCTGCACTTCATGGTCGGCGCCTTCCTCGCCGGCATGATCATCGATGCCGACTGGTTCGACCAGGAGCACATGGACCGCTTGCGCAGCCACGTGCTGCTGGTGATGATGCCGGTCTTCTTCCTCAGCACCGGCCTGCGCACCAACTGGTCGCTCGGTGGCGAAGCGGTGTTCATCGCTGCGGCGCTTCTGCTCGCCGCCTCGGTTGCCGGCAAGCTGCTCGGCGTCGGCCTCGCCGGCCGCGTTCTCGGCTGGCCCCGCGGCGAAGCGGGCATCATCGGCTGGCTGCTGCAGACGAAGGCGCTGATCATGATCATCTTCGCCAACATCCTGCTCGACAAGGGCATCATCACCAGCGATGCCTTCACTGCCCTGCTGCTGATGGCGGTGGTGAGCACCATGCTGACGGTGCCGATGGTGACGCCGCGGCTGGCACGGCTTGCCGAGAGGCAGCCCGGGGGCTAGCGCCCCATGTGCTGCAGGACCGTATGCAGGCGTTCCGCGACGTGGGTGGCTTCCGGATCGCCCTGCGCCTGTTTCAGCACTTCTTCCCAGTTGATGTAGCGATCCAGGCGGACGAGAGCTTTCGCGCTGGCTGAGTTCAGCTTCACGTGCAAGGCGAGATCATCGCCGTTACCTTCGATCCTGTACTCGAACTGACTTGGCATGCTTCTTCTCCGGCGCTTCAGGGAATGGAAGGGCCAGTGTACCGGTCGGCTGCGGCAAATGAAATCTTGACCTGGCCGCTGTTTCAGGGTGGGCAGAGTTCCGAGCTTGTGAATAAATCTACTGCGCGATCCGATTGCTTCGTTGGGCGGTGCTCGCTCCTCGCCTATCCACTTGATATGTCTCGTCGCTGTGCTCCGTCCGCCTCGCACTCGGATCGCTCGCTACGATTTCTTCACAAGCTCTCAGCCGAAAAGATCCCGTTCGCTGGCGAAGGCCGTGATGTAGGCGTAGCAGGTGCGTGCGTCCTCGGCGAGATCGAACAGGCTGAGCTGGCGTCGCTGCCATGCGGCGAAGTCGTGGCCGCCGAATCCCTCGGCGCTGGCTGACAGATCGCGCAGCGTCATGCCCCAGTCGGAGAAGACCCGGTGCTGGATCGGGCCTTCCATGACCAGCCGGACATCGCCATGCCGCGGGTCTGTCTTGATCCGGTCGAACAGCTTGTGCAGCGTGTCGCGCTGTCCTTCCAGGATCTGCATGAAGCAGCCATCCTGATAGATGAGGTAGCCGGAAATGCCCGCCGAGCGGTTGGACGATCGCGATTTCCTGAGCAGGGTGTCGAGCGACTCCTGCGACAGCGGCAGGTTTGTCCGGCTGACGTAGATCAGGAAGTGGAGGCTGGGGGCCGTGCCGGGGACGTTGTCGCGCTGCTGACGTTCGAAGAGCGCGGTGAAGTCGGCTTCGGGCAGCGGCCGGTGGAAGTAGTAGCCCTGGATCAGGTCGCAGCCGTAGGCGCAGAGTTCGCGCTGCTGCGCACCGTTTTCGACGCCCTCGGCGACCAGCGTCAGTCCGAGCGCGCGGCCGAGGCCGATGACGGCACGGATGATGGTGCGGCTGTCTTCGCTCTTGTCCAGGCCGTCGACGAAGGCGCGGTCGATCTTGAGCACGTTCACCGGCAGCCGGGTCAGCTGGGCGAGCGAGGAGTAGCCGGTACCGAAATCGTCGACCGCGACGCGCAGGCCGATCTCGGCGAGCCGGCGCAGGATGCGCAGATTGCTTTCGACATCCGCCATCAGCGCGGTTTCGGTGATTTCCAGCAGTATCCGCGCAGGGTCGGCGCCGGTTTCGCGCAGCGTGGCGGCGAAGCTGTCGACGAGATTTTCTTCGCTCAGCTGCCTGGCCGAGACGTTGATCGATACGTAGGGTGCCGTGTCGCCCCAGCGCTGGCGCCACTCCGCTTCGGCCCGGCAGCCCTCGCGGAAGACCCATTCGCCGATGGGGACGATGGCGCCGGTCAGTTCGGCGATCGGGATGAAGACGGCCGGCGACAGCTCGCCGTCCGGCGGCGTCCAGCGCAGCAGCAACTCGGCGCCGACGATGCGGCCATTTTCCGCCGTGACGATCGCCTGGTAGCGCGCCGACAGTTCCTTGCGCTCGACCGCCGTGCGCAGACCGGTGGTGATCGTCAGACGCCGCTTCGCCTGTTCCTGCAGGCTTTCGCTGAAGAACGCCCAGCCGTCCCGCCCCTTCTCCTTCACCGCGTACATCGCAGTATCGGCGTAGCGCAGCAGGTCTTCGGCGGAATGCGTGCTGCCGCTGCCAATGGCGATGCCGATGCTGGCGGTGACGAACAGCGGCATTGCCCCGAACTCGATCGGCTCGCGCAGGCTGTCGTTGATGCGCTCGGCGAGAATCGACATGGCTTCCGGTTGCTCGACCTGCTCGCAGAGGATGACGAACTCGTCGCCGGCGAGACGCGCCACGGTGTCGCCCGGACGCACCTGCTCGATCAGGCGGTTGGCGACGATCCTGAGCAGGCTGTCGCCGGCTTCGTGTCCCTGGCTGTCGTTGATCAGCTTGAAGCCGTCAAGGTCGACGAAGAGCAGCGCCAGGCTGATGCCGCTGCGCCGCGAACGGTGCAGCGCCTTGGTCAGCCGTTCGCGGATCAGGGCGCGGTTGGGCAGGCCGGTCAGCGCATCGTGGGTTGCCTGCCGGGTCAGTTCCCGTTCGGCCTTCTTGCGCTTGGTGATGTCGCGCATGGTGACCACCAGCAGCCAGTCATCGCCGTTGCGGAACTTGGCGATCGATGCCTCCAGCGGGAACAGGCTGCCGTCCCGGCGGTAGCCCATCACCTCGTTGCGTTCCGCCATGCGGCGCTCGCTCTCCCCGCCGTTGACGAAGGCGTGCAGCAGCGCGGCATGGCGCTGGCGGAACTGGGGCGGCAGCAGCAGGTGGATCGACATGCCGGTCAGCTCGCTCTCCGTGTAGCCGAAGATCTGGCAGGCGCTGCGGTTCGATTCGGTGATGATGCCCTGCGCATCCGTCGCGAGAATGGCCATGTCGGCGATCGACAGGATCTGGTAGGCCGTGCCCAGCTTGCGCTGTGCGGCGCCGACTTCCGCTGCCAGACGGGCGGCGGCTTCCGGTGTCGGCTGCGATTCGCGCAGCGGCGAAGGCGGCTGGCTCGGGCGGTAGCGCTCTGGAATGCGCGGGGGAATGCGTCCGAAGCATTCGATGATCGGGAAGGTGCCGTCGGCTTCGCAGCGCGACAGGTAGGTGTTGACACTGGCGTGCCGGGCGGCCGGGTCCATCTCGACGAAGCCCTGCGGCCCGGTGACGTGTACCCGCGTCAGGGCCTCAGCCAGTGCTTCCGCTTCGGTCGTGCCCGCAGCCTCGGCGGCGTTGGCGAAGGCGTGCACGCAGAGGTAGGCGCCTTCGCCGAAGTTGGTGAGGATGCCGTTGCCGTGCGGCCAGATGCCATCGACGCCCGGCGCATTGGCCAGTCGCTGCAGGACGCGATGATTGGCCGGCGTGTCCAGCGACATGAAGTAGGTGTTGCTGGAGTAGAAGCCCTCGCGTACCGCCGGCGGCAGGCAGCTGGCCATCATTTCGTCGTAATGCCCCATGACCACCGCCATGCGCGACTTGAGGCCGAGTTCGGTGAAGCGCGTGAGCAGGCAGATCTGGTCGCTGCCGGCAAAATAGGGCACGAAGACATCGGCACCGGAACGCGCGACCTTGCCCAGCAGGTCGTCGATCTGCGCCGGATCGGTTCCGATCGGCAGGTATTCCTCGCCGACCACGTCGCCGCCAAGGCTGCGCAGGGCGCGCTTGGCGGCATCGATCGAGCCGCGCGGCCATTCGTAGTTGTTGCCGGCGAAGAACATCTTCAGGCCGTGGCGGCGGGCCATGAAGGGAATCATCTTGTCGATCTGCTGGTTGGGCAGGGCGGCAAAGTGGAAGAAATAGCGGCTGCTGATGCTGCCTTCGTAGAACGAGAAGTTGAGATAGGGAATCCGCTTCGGCTCGGCCACCTGGGTGGCGATGGCGATGCGCGAACTCGACAGCAGGTTGCCGATGATGGCGACGCAGCGGTGTTCATCGACCAGGCGGAGCGCCGCCGGCAGCGCCGTTGGCGGCAGGCTGCCGTCGTCCTCGACGAGCAGTTCGAGCGGTCGTCCGAGAACGCCGCCGCGTTCGTTGATTTCGTCGCAGGCGATGTGGGCGGCGCGCACGATCTCGCTGCCGTAGATCGATACGAGCCCGGTCAGTGGGGGCATCAGGCCGAGGCGGATCGGATCATTCATGGGGATTCTTCGTTGGTGAGTGCCCGGGAATGATGCGCCTGACGACTCGTGAAGTTCAAGTCTCTTCCGCTGTCGTGTTGCCGGCGTCGCTTTCCCGATCGAGCATCCGTTCGCATTCCTGCATGAAGAACTCGGCCAGTTCCGAGTGGTAGTGGGGGTCGAGCGCTTCCATCATCTCGTGAGCGGTGTGCAGTCCTGCTTCGCGGGAAAGTCCGGCAGCAATGCCGCGCGCGAGTTCATCGCTCAGTGCGGAAAGCCGGCGGCGTTCGGCCAGCGGCATGCTTCGCTTGGAACGTGCCAGCCAGTCGGCAGCGAGGCTGGCGCCCTGCGCCTCGGTCAGCCACTGGCCGTGTTCGTAATAGGCCGAGAGGCGCTCGGCGGCGAGGGCGAAGATCAGCGCGATGCGCGTGCCGCGCTCCGAGCTTGGTGGGGCCGGCTTCAGATCATCGCCCCGTTGATCGAGATCACCTGCCCGGAGATGTAGGCGGCGGCGTCCGAGGCGAGGAAGGCGACAAGCGCGGCGACCTCCTCCGGTTTTCCCGCGCGCTGCATCGGCACCAGCTTCCTGATCGCGTCAGCATCGAAGGCGCCTTCGCTCATCTCGGTGGCGATGATGCCGGGGGCGACCGCATTCACCGTCACGCCGCGGCTGGCCAGTTCGAGCGCCAGCGACTTGGTCGCCGCGTTCAGTGCGCCCTTCGCTGCCGAGTAGTTCACCTGGCCGCGGTTGCCGGCGATCGCCGCCACCGACGAGATGTTGACGATGCGCCCCCAGCGCGTGCGCAGCATCGGCAGCGTCAGCGGCTGCGTGACGTTGTAGAAGCCGTTCAGCGAGACGTCGAGCACGCGGTCCCACTGCTCGCCGGACATGCCGGGAAAGACCGCGTCGGCGTGGATGCCGGCGTTGTTCACGAGGATCTGGATCGGTCCTGCTGCGAGCGCGGCTTCGAGTGCGGCGGCAGTCGCTGCGCGGTCGGTGACATCGAAGGCGAGCGCCGTTGCCTGGCCGCCGGCGGCACGGATTTCCTCGGCGACCGCTTCGGCCTTGTCGAGCTGGCGGTTGGCATGCACCAGCACCTCGCAGCCAGCGGCGGCGAGCGCGCGGCAGATCGCGGCGCCGATGCCGCCGCTGCCGCCGGTGACCAGCGCACGTCGGGTCTTTGCATTTGTCGTTGCCATCATCGTCCTTCCGAATCGAGGATCACCGCTGCCCGGCCTTCGAGCAGCAGGTGGCCGTTGCCGCGCACGGCGAAGCGGTAGAGCACGTTGTTGTCGTCGCCGGAAAGGCGTTCGGCCTCGATGTCGAGTTCGCCGGCAACGTCGTCGAGGCGCTCGGCGTAGAAGTCGACGCCGCGCACGCTGGCCAGGTAGCCCTGCCGCGGCTTGTCGCCATTCGATGCGAGCAGCGCGCCGTGCACGGCCATCGCCTGCGCCGCATATTCGATGCCGGCGGCGGCGCCGACGCGGCCGTCGGCGATGAGCGGGTTGCCGGCGTCGCGGTGGCTCGTCGCGCGGCAGCGGATCGCCTCCGGCGACCAGTCGAGCACCGCGTCGAGCAGGCACATGGCGTCGGCGTGCGGGATGCGCGCGGCGATGCCGGCGCGGTCGAGCGCGAGCGGTGCTCCGCTCACGGCTGCACCTCGACGGCAAGACGCAGCGGCGGGAGGTAGTCGATGCCGGCGATGGTTGTCTCCCCGTGTGCGATACGGGCGAGTAGTGTGAGTAGTGGCAGCGCGCGCATTGCCGGGATGTTCGTGCGCAGCGCCTCCAGCGCCGGGTCGGCGAGTGTGTCGGCGGTGCCGTCGTCGATCGCGAGGCGCAGGCGGCAGACGCTGCGCTCGCTGCGTTGCGGCGACAGCAGCAGCGCGACGCCAGCCGCGTCGCGCGTCGGCCGCGTGGCGTGGATCGGTTCCGGGTATTCGGCGTCGTAGGCGATCAGCAGCACCGGCTGCCGGCCAGTCGCCACCTGCGCCATCGCCTCGACGAGGCCGGCGCCGAAGCTCCAGTCGTAGGCGCAGAGCACCTGGCACGGCGCCATGGCGCCGGTGGCGATGCCCCAGTAGCCGGCGGCGGTGTTGTGCACCGAGTTGTGGAAGCGCGTCGGCGAGATCTGCCGGTCGTCGGAGGCGAGCTGTTCGCACAGTGCGTGGCAGTTGTGGCCGTCGCCGCAGGAGGCGGAGAAGACGGTGGCCAGGGTCGACGCATCGGCACCGGCGTGTCCGACGGCTTCCATGCCGACGGCGAGCGCCAGCCTGACCAGGCGGCTGGCGCGCCGGCGCTCGGCCGGCGGCAGGATCGCCGGCGCCGGCAGCACGGTCGGTGCGGGCTCGTAGGCGGCTTCGCCGGAGAGCACCGCACGCGCAGCTGGCCAGTCGGCGAGGCCCGGCGCCAGCACGCCGATGCCGTCGATCCACGCAGTGAGCTTCGTATTCATGATGCGCGCCCCAGGATCAGGCTGCAGTTGCTGCCGCCGAAGCCGAACGAGTTGCTCAGCACGTACCTGAGCGGTGCGCGGCGATTGGTGAGCAGGTAGTCGAGGCCAAACGCTACGATCGCCGGGTCGAGCCCCCGCGTCTGCGCGCTGCCCGGCAGCAGGCCGTGTTGCAGCGCCAGCGCGCCGATCACCGCTTCCACCGCGCCGGCGGCACCCAGCGTGTGGCCGGTGGCGCCCTTGGTCGAGCTGCACGGCACCCGGGCATCGAAGAGCGCGGCGACGGCCTGGCCTTCAGCCGCGTCGTTGGCCGGCGTCGCCGTGCCGTGCAGGTTGATGTAGTCAATGTCGCTGGCGGCGAGACCAGCGTCGGCGAGCGCCGCTGCCATCGCCAGCCGTGCGCCCAGCCCTTCCGGGTGCGGCGACGACATGTGATAGGCGTCGCTCGATTCGCCGGTGCCGACGAGCAACACCGCGTCGGCGGCGAGCGAGTCCGGCGCGCGTTCGAGCAGCGCGTAGGCGGCGCCCTCGCCGACCGAGATGCCGTCGCGTGCCGCGTCGTACGGGCGGCACGGCTGCGGCGAGGTCAGTTCGAGCGAGGCGAAGCCGTAGAGCGTGGTCAGGCACAGCGAGTCGACGCCGCCGACCAGCGCCGCGTCGATCAGGCCGAGCTCGATCATCCGCGCCGCCTGCGCGAAGACCTTGGCCGACGACGAGCAGGCGGTGGACACGACTGCCGCCGGGCCTTCGAGGCCGAAGTATTCGCGCACGAAGCCGCCGACCGAATAAGTGTTGTGCGTCGTCTCGTAGACGAAGTCGGGCGGCAGCGCGCCGGTCGCCGGGTCGCGCCGGCGGTAGGCGAGTTCGGTCTGCAGGATGCCGGCGGTGCTGGTGCCGAGGAAGCAGCCGACGCGGCGCCTGCCGTAACGGCCGATCGCCGCGCGCACCGCGTCGGCGAAGCCGTCGGTCTCCAGCGCGAGCTGCGCCAGGCGGTTATTGCGGCAGTCGTGGCGGGCGAGCGCGGCCGGCAGGCGGACGTCGTCGACGCCGTCGACCTCGCCGATCCAGGTGTCGAGGTCGACGGTCTCGAAGTCGCAGCGCTTCAGCCCGCTCGCCTGCGCGTCGAGCGCGGCCAGCGTCGGCGCCAGGCCGCGACCGAGGCAGGTGCTGGCAGTGAAATGGGTGAGTTGCAGCGGGGTCACGGGGCCTTGTTTCTCAAGCGTGCGCGGGGAAGGGAAAAGTCCAGGAAAAGTCTACCAGAACGGCCGTTTCCGCCGGCCTCTCCACTTCAGCCAGCCGCCGCGACGCGGGCGACGAGCATGGTGTTGGCGAAGGGCTTCTTGCCGCTCATCGGCGCCGAATCGACGACGAAGCCGATCTCGCGCAGCAGCGCCGTCCATTCGCGCAGGCTGCGCGTGTAGAGCTGCGGCAGGCGGTGGCCACGGACGAAGGTGACGGCGAAGTCGACCCAGTTGCAGAGGTGGAAGGGCAGGCCGGCATCGGCGTCGCCGATGCGCGTGACGAAGATGCCGCCCGGCGGCAGCGCGGCATGGACGCGGCGCAGGATGTCTTCCTGCCGGGCGAAGTCGATGTACTGCAGCACGTCGAGGATGGTGACGACGTCGGCGCTGCCGAAGTCGATTTCACAGATGTCGCCCTGCATGATGCGCACGCTGGCGTTGTCGGCAGCGAAGACGGCACGGGCGCGGGCGACGTCCTTCGGCATCAGTTCGTAGCCGCGCAGCTCGCTGACGCGCGGCGGCTCCGGCCAGTCCGCCGGCCAGTCGCCGCGCTCGAAGAGGCGGCGGGCAGTGAGCAGCCAGGAGGCGAACACCGCCTGGCCGCAGCCGAGGTCGAGGAAGCGGCCGCCCCGGCCGAGGATGCCGCGCTGCAGCAGCTCGCGGAAGATGTTGTCGCCGCCGAGCTTGCCGCGGGCGAAGCCGTAGGCGAAGCGGCCGCCGCTGCGGTAGGGGCGGGCGGCTTCGTCGAGCAGTCGGGAGAAAAAGTCCTGAGTCATGTGCGGGGTGGGATGACGGAAGCGAGGGTAACGGAACGCAGTTGCCGCTGCGCCATGCTGGCGAGCAGGTGCGGCAGCGCATCGAGGATCACCGGCCGGCCGGCGGCGGTGCGCGCTGCGTTGCCGTCGTGCAGCAGCAGCACGTCGCCACCGGCGAGGCCGTCGGCCAGCACGGCGTGCACCTTCGCCGCGTCGCCGCGGCGGGTGTCGTAGGCGCGCCGCGTCCAGCTCGCCAGGTGCAGGTCGAGCGACGCGAGGATAGGCTCGAGCAGCGGGCTGCGCAGGCCGGCGGTCGGGCGGAAGAAGGTCGGCGCGCGGCCGGTCAGGTCGGCCAGGCAATGCTGCGCATCGACGATCTCGGCGCGCATGCGTTTCGGGCCGAGCGCAGCGAAGCGGCGCAGGTGATGCATGCTGTGGTTCTCGACGGCGTGGCCGCGGGCGACGATCTCGCGCAGCAGCGCCGGGTGGCGCCGGGCCTCGGCGCCGACGACGAAGAAGCTGGCGCGGGCGCCGGCGGCGTCGAGCAGGTCGAGTACCTGCGGCGTCACTTCGGGCTGCGGGCCGTCGTCGATGGTCAGCGCGATCTCGCCGCGCGCCGCGGCGTCTGCCGGCAGCCGGCGCACGTTCGGGCCGAGCAGCGTCGAGCGCGGCAGCAGGCCGGCGGCGGTGAGCAGCGCATGGTCGGCAACGATGGCACCGAGCGCCCACGGCCACAGCGCCGGCACGGCGACGACGCCGGCCGCGGCGGCGACGTGCAGCGCGGCGCTGGCGGTGTAGGCGGGGGTCGGCTGCCAGCGGCCCATCTCAATGCCCTTCCGCCAGCGGCAGGCCGGCGGCGAGGAAATCGTTCCACGCGGCGGACCATACCGGCCAGTCGTGGCCGCCGGGCCGCGTGCCGACGCGGGCCTGCGGCAGCGCCGCGGCGATGGCGGTCGCAAGGGCGGCCATGCCGTCGGCGAAGCGGTCGTCGCGGCCGTAGTCGATGTGGATCGGCGGCTTCCTCGTGTCCGAGCGCAGCCAGGCCCACAGCTCGAACTCCGGGTCGGCGAGCTGTTCCGGCGTCGGCTGCCATGCGGCCAGTCCGCCGGCAGCGGCAATGGCGCCGGTGGTGATGCGGCTGCCGGGGTAGGGCGCGAACAGGCACAGGCCGTCGATCTCGCCGGGGTGGCGCGCCGCGTAAAGCAGCGCGAGGAAGCCGCCGAGCGAGATGCCGCCGAGCCAGACGTGGCGGTAGTCGCGCCGCGCCGGCCGCAGGATCTCGTCATGCAGGGCCGGCAAGGCCGAGCCGTCGGTGATGTTGGCGAGGTCGAGGCCGGCGATGGCGAGGTCGATGGCCAGCCCTCGCTCATCGCGGGCAGCGGCAAAGCCGGCGTCGATGAAATGCTGCGGCGTCATGTAGGCACCGGGCAGCAGGACCAGCAGCGTGTCGGCCGGCCGGCTTCCACTGCTCGCTGCCGGCAGATGATGGACGGGAACCGGGTTCATGTCGCCTGCCTCCGCTGGCCGGCGAGGATGGCGGCGAGCAGCAGTGCGAGTACGGCGCCGGGGCCGACGGTGACGCCGATCGCGCGCAGCACCGGCACCTGCGAGAAGGCGAGGATGCCGAAGCCGATCATCGTCGTGCAGTTGGCGATGGCCAGCGAGGCCAGCGTCCGCGGCGTCCCGGCATCGTCGGCGCCGCTGCCGCTGCGGTCGAAGAACAGCGCGTAATTGGAACCGACGGCGACGGTCAGCAGCAGGCCGACGAGGTGCAGCAGCGTCATCTTTTCGCCGGCCAGCGCCAGCCCGGCGACGACCAGCAGCACCGAGCTCACCAGCGGCAGCAGCACGCGCAGGAGGCGAACCGGCGAGCGCAGCGTGGCGGCGAGGAGCAGGACGATGGCGGCGAAACCGGCGAGCGAAAGCAGGATCGCTTCGTCGAGATAGGTGGTGTACAGCCGAGTCGTCTCGCCGAGCATGTCGACGAACAGGGCTTCCGGCTGACCGGCGGCAGCGAGCGCCTGCTGGATCGCCGCGGCGTCGATCGTCTGCAGCTGCCCGTCGGCGCCGAGCGGCGCGCGCAGCGGCAGCACCGTGCTCCAGCCGGCGCTGCCCTGCAGCAGCAGGCCGTCGACGGCGAGTGCCAGCGTGCTGCCGGCGAGCGTTTCGGGCGTCAGCAAGGGCTGCGTGCGGGCTGTGGCGATGTCGTCGACGAAGGGGCGCAGCTTGTCGGCGCGCAGTGGCAGTTCGCGCAAGGCGGCGGGCAGCCGCCCGGCCAGCTCGTCCGGCGCCGGCAGCGCCTGCTGGCGCGCACGCTGCGTCGTGGCGCTCGGCAGGAAGCGCGTCGGCGTCTCGAAGCCGGCAATGATGCCGCGCTCGACCAGCGGCTGCAGTTCGCGGCCGATGCGCTCGGCAGCGACAAGGCTGGCTTCGCGTTCCGCTGCGCTGACGACGATCAGGTAGCGCAGATCCGGTGCGCCGAGCTCCGCCCGCAGCGACTGGTCGAGCTGCTGGGCTTCCTGCGGGATCGGGCTGAGGCCGCCGAGACCGGGGTTCCACAGGTCGTCGCGGTGCGTGGCGACGATCGCCACTGCCGCCAGCGCCACCGCCAGCACGCCCCAGCGCAATGCCGCCAGTCGGCCGACGATGCCGGCGAGCCGTTCGCCGATGCCGCTGATGTCGCGAATCCGGAAACTGGCCGGACACAGGTGCGGCAGCACGAAGCGGGTGGTCGCCGCCGCAGCGAGGATGCCGGCAACCGAGTAGAGCCCGAGCTGGGCGAGGCCGGGGAAGCCCGAGAAAAGCAGGGCGGCGAAGCCGCAGATCGAGGTCGTGACGCCGAGGCGGATGGTCGGCCAGAAACGCGTCATCCAGTCTTCACCTGTCGCCCAGTCGCCGTCGCTGCGTTGCGACTGGACGAAGTAGTAGATGCTGTAGTCGATCGCTTCGCCGATCAGTGTCGTGCCGAAGCCGATGGTGATGCCGTGCACGGTGCCGGCGCCGAGGCTGACCGCGGCGATGCCGGCGACGACGCCGCAGGCGACCGGCAGCAGGCCGAGCGCCAGCGCGACGAACGAGCGGTAGACGAGCAGCAGCAGGCAGACGACGCCGAGGGTGCCGAGGATGGAAAGGCGGGTGACCTCGCTGCGGATGGTGTCGCGTGAGTAGGTGGCGAAGACCGGGCTGCCGGAGACGAGCAGGCGCGCGTCGCTCAGCTTCGCGTCGGCGGCGAGGGCGGCGAAATCCGCTCGCAGGCGGGCCAGCGTCGCTTCCTGTGCATCGAGGTCGGCGCCGCTGGCGCGCAGCTGCGCCATGAGGATGGCGCGCTGGCCGTCACGCGAGGCCCAGGCGCCGTGCCGGCTCTGCGGCCCGCCTTCGCTGGCGAGGGCGCCGAGCAGTTCCATCAGTTCGCCGGTCGGGTCGTGCGGCAGCAGGCTCTTCAGCATCAGGCCGGCCGGTGATGCGAGGAGGTCGATGCTGTCGCCGATCGCCCGACCGAGGCCGGCGACCGAGAAGCGCTCCGGCGTCACCGCCGGACTGAGCAGGTAGCGGTACTGGAAGAGGATCTCGCGGTCGCGGTCGTGGGCGCCGGCTTCGCCATTCCTGACTGCGCTGAAGGTGTCGCTCTGCCGCATGCGTTCGGCCAGCGCGCGCGACAGCGCAGCCCGTGCCGGTGCGTCGCCACCCTCGATGCCGATCAGCAGCATGCGCGACAGCACACCGTCCTTGAGCTGGTCGACCAGCAGTTGCTGCTGCGGCGACGGGTTCTTCGGCAGGAAGGCCGACATGTCGGCGGTGTAGTCGGCGCGCGCGATGACGATGAGGCCGGCGACAAGCGCCAGCAGCCAGACGAGGATGGCGCGACGGGCGCTGCTCATTTCAGTTCGACCGGCGTGATGCTCATCACCGCGCGGTCGCCGTCGGCCTGCAGGTATTCGATGCTGTCGACGATGTTGCGCGTGCCGCCGACGGTGATGCGGCTGACCAATGTGGCGATGCGCTGGTCGCTCGGCAGCAGGCTCAGCGTCCAGCGTTCGCGCGTGCCGGTGAGGTGTAGCGCGTAGCTGCGTTCGAGCAGCGCGCGGTTGCCGGAAAGGGTGCCGCGGATGCTGTCGACGAAGACCTGCGCTTCCGGCTGGTCGGAGAGACGCAGCACGAATTTCTGCTTGCCGCGTTCCAGCGTCAGCGTCTCGCGGTCGAGCACCATCAGCTCCGGTTTCGGCAGCAGCGTGCGCTTCTCCAGCCGGTCGGGCGCGGTATAGGTCATCTCGCCGGAAGACACTACCGGCTTCTCCAGCAGCGCAATGTATTTCTTCTCGACGAAGCGGACGCGGCCGCCCTTGTGCCGCGCCAGGTCGTCCATCAGCGTCGCCAGATCCCAGGCGGCAACGGCCGTTGTGCTGAAGGTGGAGGCCGTCGTCAGCAGCAGGAGGGAGAGAAGAAGGGAGCGGAAGAGAGTCATGGGCGCTTGCTGTCCTGCTGCCAGAAATCGAAGAAGTTGAACCAGTTGCAGGGGGCGGTCCGGCAGAAATGTTCGAGCCGTTCGGCGTAGTGCAGCTGGGCCTCGGCGATGGCGGCGTCGCGCCCGGCCGGATGGGGCTGCGAGAAATCGGCGAGCGACTCGAAGTGGATGCGATAGCGGTTGCCGCCGAGGTAGAGGCCGGCCATCAGCAGTACCGGCCGGCGCAGCATCGCCGCCATGCGGAAGGGGCCGACCGGAAAGGGCGCCGGGCTGCCGAGGAAGGGGCAGTCGCGCATCGGGTCGCCACCCAGCCCGCGGTCGGCGAGCATGCCGACCAAGGCACCGGCGTCGAGCCGGTCGCGTGCCTGCAGCATCGATTCCATGCGCCCGAGCGGGATGATGTCCTGCGTCGCTGCCGGGTTGATTGCTGCCAGTGTGGCGTTGATCTTCCTCGCGTTTTCCTCGTACATCAGCATGGCGACTGCCAGTGCGGTGCGCTCGCGACCGACGGCACGGATCACCTCGAAGCTGCCGAGATGCGCCCCCATCAGCAGCACGCCGTGGCCGCTGGCGATGGCCTTGTCGATCACGTCCTGGCCGACGATCTCGATGTCGAACAGGTCGAAGCGGTCGTTCAACAGATAGACGCGGTCGTGGATCGTCGTCGCGAAGGCGAGGATGTGCCGGTAGCGCTCGGCCAGCGTCGGCGGCCGGCCGAAGACGCGGGCGAGGTAGGCGGCCGAGGCGCGCCGCGCCTGCGGCGAGAAGGCGAGGAAGTAGGCGGCGATGCCGTGGAGCACGACGCGGCCGAGGCGACGGCCGAAGGTGAGCGAGATCCAGACCATCAGGCGCAGGATCGGCAGGTTGCTGCGTTCCTCTCGCTGCGCCCATTCCGCGCCGGCGGCCGGGCGGGTGCCTTCGCTGGAACTCATGTCGCGACCCCGATGCGCGCTGCCAGGCTGCCGGTGGCGACCATGCGTTCGCCGCAGCGGATGTCGAACTGCACGCTGCCCTTGTTCCGTTCCTGCAGCGAGAACCCGAGCGTCTCGCCCGGCAGTGCCGGGCTCAGGAACTTGGCGCTGGCGATGCGCAGCGTCGCCGGGTCGAGGCGGAATTCTGCGGCGGCGAGCGCCAGCGCGTGGTCGAGGAGGACGACGCCGGGCAGGATCGGCCGGCCGGGAAAATGGCCGGCGAAGGCCGGGTGGTCCGCCGGCACGGTCCACATGACCTCAGTCATCGCCGCGCCCCTCCCGGTGCTGCGCGAAGAGTTCCTGCAGCGCGTTCTTCGGCAGCTTGCCGGTGGCGTTGCGCGGCAGGCGGTCGAGGAGGAGCAGCGGCCGCGGCAGGAAAATCGGGTCGATCCGTTCGCGCAGCGCGGCGAGCAGTTCGCGCCGGCTCAGCGTCGGCGCGACGACGAAGGCGGCCAGCCGCGTGATGCCGTCCGCCGACTCCTCGTCGGGCATGAAGAAGGCGCCGTCGGCGACGCCGTCGATGGCGGCGAGCTGGTGGTTGAGGTAACCGAGCGAGGTGCGCTTGCCGGCGATGTTGACGAGGTCGGCGCTACGCCCGTGCAGCAGGAAGTGCTCGCGGTCGATGGGCTCGATCACGTCGGCCAGCGCGACGCGGCCTTCGACATGGCCGCCGCTGGCACAGGTGATATCGCCTTCCTGGTCGAGCACGACGTCGCGCAGCAGCTGCCAGCGTGGGCCATCGACGGTGCGCCGGCTGGCGATCTGGCCGGTCTCGGTACAGCCGTAGATCTCGTTGAGCGGCGCCGCGCAGCGCGCCTCGGTCTCGCGCGCCAGGGCTTCCGAGAGCGGGGCGGTGGCCGAGAGCAGCTGGTCGAGCGGCGGCAGCTCGATGCCGGCGTCGAGCAGCGTGCGCAGGTGGAAGGGGGTCGTTACCAGCAGTCGCGGGCGGGGCACGGCCGCGAGCGCGGCGGCGATGTCGGCCGGATAGAACGGGCGGCCGCTCCAGGCAGTGCAGTTGCCATGCAGCGACAGCAGTACGGTCGATTCGAAGCCGTACATGTGCTGGCCGGGGACGGTGCCGACGATGGCGTGACCCTGCCGGTCGAGGCCGAGGCGCTCGGCTTCAGCCTGCGCATTCCGTACCAGCGCGCCCCAGCGCTTGGCGTGCGGCACCGGCGAGCCGGTCGAGCCGGAGGTGAACACGTAGGCGGCGATGCGCTCGCCGGGAATCTGCGGCATGGCTGCTGCGGGGTCGATGGCCGCCGGCGCCTCCGGATAGCGCAGGCAGGGCAGGCCGTCGAGCGCGGCCTCGTCGTGCAGGCAGAAGGTATCGGGGGCGAAGGCGAGCAGCTGGCGCACCGTTTCCGGCGTGTGCGACGAGGGCAGCAGGCTGATGCGGCCGGCGACAAGGCCAGCAGCCAGCCCGACCATGAAGCGGTAGCGGTCCTGGCAGATGTTGAGCAGATGACCGCCGCTCGGGAAGCGTTCGGCGAGATCGCGGACGTCGGCAAGAAAGCGGGCGACGCTGGCCGGCCCCTCGCGGCGCCAGGCGATGGTCGCCGTCAGGCTGGCGTGACTCGTCAGCGGGAAACTTGTGGGCTGCGTGCGTGCGTCGGCCATGCTGCCCTCACGATGCCGACGGCGTCTTGCTGCTGCGCATGGCCATCGACTTGCGATAGGCGGCGATGGTGGCGAGGATGCCGAGCCGCTCTTCCGGCGGCAGCTTGAAGCGGCGGACGGCGCCTTCGACGACGAACATGGCGCCGACCAGCGGCAGCGTCAGCAGGTTGGCGAAGAGCGACCAGGCCTCCATTGGCGCGAAGCAGAAGAGCAGCACCGACGTGGTGGCGACGATGGCGAAGAAGGCGGTCCAGGCGACGGTGACCTGCCGCGTGTAGCGGGCCAGCCGCGGGCTGATGTGGTCGTGGGCGAGGCTGGCGAAATGCGTGCACAGCGGCTCGCGGTCGCCGAGCAGGGTATGGCCGAAGAACAGGCAGAAGGCGCTGTTCATGCCGACATGCTGGGCGAAATAGACGGCGGCGACGTTCTGCTGCAGCGTCGGCCAGACGGCAGCAGCGAGGATGGCTGCGCTCGCCGCGTAGAACCAGGGGATCAGGCCGCCGACCGCGCTGCGCAGCATGCCGAAACCGATCACGGCCGGTGGCAGCACGGCGAGGAGCACCGCCCAGTGGGCGTTGTTCGGCAGCAGGCTGGTGTAGTGGGCGAGTGCGGCGTAGGCGACGACGAGGGCGCCGGCGAGAAGAAGAACGAGCGGATTGTGGCGGCTGCCGCTCATTTCGTCCGCTGGGCGGCGATGTGTGCCGCGAGCGTGCGCAGCGAGGTGAAGATCTTCACGTTGTCCTCGTTGTCGGCCTTCAGCTGGAAGCCGTAGCGCTTGGAAACGACCAGCGCCACTTCGAGGATGTCGATCGAGTCGAGGCCGAGGCCTTCGCCGAAGAGCGGCGCGTCCGGCTCGATCTCGTCCGGGGTCATCTCCAGGTTGAGCGCGGAGACGATGATGTCGGCCACTTCCTTGAGCAGGGCGTCGAAGTCGGGCGTGGAAACTTGGGTCATGACAGTCGGTTCGAAAAAATGAGTCTGCGGAGGGGGCTTTAAAATCAGGAAATCGCGCGCAGCGAGCGGAAGGCCAGTACCGCGTTGCTGCCGCCGAAGGCGAAGGAGTTGGACAGCGCGGCGCGGGTGCCGGTGCCGGCCAGTGCCTCGCCGGTGATGTGGCGGACGCCCTGGCAGTCGGCATCGATGCTGTCGAGATGGGCGGTCGGCGGCAGCACGTCCTGATGCAGTGCCATCACCGTGACCAGCGCCTCGATGGCGCCGGCGGCGCCCATCAGGTGGCCGTGCGTCGATTTGGTCGCGCTCACCGGCAGCGTCGCCGCGCGTTCGCCGAAGAGCGTCTTCAGCGCGGCGACCTCGGTCGGGTCGCCCTCGCGCGTCGCCGTGCCGTGGGCGTTGATGTAGTCGATCTCGTCCGGGGCGAGGCCGGCGCCGGCCAGCGCCAGCTTCATTGCCCGCACCTGGCCGGCGGCATCCGGCTTGACCAGGTGGCTGTGGTCGCAGGTGGCGCCGTAGCCGGCCAGCTCGGCGAGGATGGGCGCGCCGCGGGCGACGGCGTGCTCCCACTCTTCAAGCACCAGCGCGGCGGCGCCTTCGCCAAGGACCAGCCCGGCACGGTCGGCGCTGAACGGGCGGCAGGCGCGGTAGGCGGTGTCGGCGTCGCCCGGCGCGAGCACGCGCAGGTTTTCCCAGGCGCGGATGACGCCGTAGGCGAGCGGGGCGTCGGAACCGCCGGTGAGCATCAGCGTCGCCTCGCCGTCGCGGATGCGGCGGAAGCCCTCACCGATGGCGGCCGCCGCCGACGAGCAGGCGACGGTGTAGCTGAGGCAGGAGTTGCCGAGGCCGAGCTGCATCGCGATGTGCGCCGAGGCGGCGTTGTTCATGCCGAGAACGACGGCCAGCGGCGACAGGCGCTCGCGCCCGTGCTGCCAGAGGTCGCGGTAGCCGCGCTCGTAGGCCAGCGTGCCGCCGAGGGCGGTGCCCCAGGAAACGCCGAATTCGTCGAAGTCGTACTTGCCGGAACGCTTGTCGTCGCGGGAAAAGCCGGCGTGCTCCCAGGCCTCGAAGGCGGCGGCCATGCCGAGGTGGCTGAAGCGGTCCATGGTGCCGGCGAGCGGCTTGCCGAGCGTCTTGTCCGGGTCGAACTCCGTGCAGCGCACGGCCGGCATCGACAGTGCACGCGGCTTGTCGTCGGTGGCGTAGTGGCGGATGCAGGATTCGCCGCGCGCCAGTCGCGCGAAGAAATCGGCGGTATCGCCACCGAAGGGGCTGACCAGCCCGAGGCCGGTGATGGCAACGCGTCGCTTGGTCACGGTTCAGTTCGTCGCCGGGGGTTGCAGCTGCTCGACGATGGCGATCAGTTCGCCGACGGTTTTCGGCGTGGACATGTCGTTGGACAGGTTGACGTTGAGCTTCTCCTCGAACTCGAAGAGCAGTTCGAGCAGCATCAGCGAGTCGATGCCGAGTTCTTCCAGCGTCGCTTCCGGGGTGATCCTGTCGTGTTCGAGGCCGAGCCGGTCCTTGAGGAAGTCGCGAATGACGGAAAGCGTGTCCATGATGGTCTGAATCTCGGATTGGAAAACCGCAGCAGCATGACTGGCGGGCAAAAAATGAACGTGCCATTCTACCAGACACCCCGCAGCAGCATGGGCTTGGCAGCCGTGGCCATGAGTGCTTGCCGGCCGGCTCGATAGTGGGCGCCTGCTATACTCCGTCGCCTCGTGAAATCCGCCGGAGCTGTCCATGTCTGCCACCCTTTCCTGTCCGCAATGTACCCTGCAAAACGTCTATCCCGATGGCGCCGACTACGTCTGCGCGGATTGCGGTTTCGAGTGGCCGATGGCCGAGGCGGCGTCGGCCGATGGTGATGCCGGACGCATTGTCCGCGATGCCAACGGGAACGTGCTGCAGGACGGCGACGCCGTCGTGCTGATCAAGGACCTGAAGGTGAAGGGTTCGTCGACGACGCTCAAGCAGGGCACCAAGGTGAAGAGCATCCGCCTCGTCGGCGATGGCGACCACGAGGTCGATTGCCGGATGGATGCCGGCAATTTCATGTTGAAGGCCTGCTTCCTGAAGAAGGTCTGAGCCTGCCTGCCGGTCAGTTCAATCGGGCTTGCGTGGCAGGAGTTCGCGCAGCAAGCGATCGAGATCATCCACAAGCAACACGCGGCCCTTTCCCTGTCGGACCAGCTGGCTGAGCAGCAGCCAGGTCAGAATCGATTTGCCGAGACGGCCGCCGACATGCAGCCGTTTTTCCGTTCCATCCAGACAGCAGCGGGCATGTTTTGCGACATCGCGGTCATCAGTATCGAGGCCCCGTTCGTGAGCCCATGCCCGGCCGGCCTCGGTCAGCCGGTAAGCTGCGTCTTCCTGCCGGATCAGTCCCGCTGCCTCCAGTCGTTCGCGCAAAAGAACCCCCGCCTCGCCGGCCAGGTGCCCGTAGCAGCGGCGGGCCAGCCTGAACGCGGGAGTTGGGCGCGTCACCGCTTGCGGCCGCCGCCGAGGATCGAGCCAAGCACGCCGCGCATGATCTCGCGGCCGACCTGGGAGCCGATGGTGCGCACGACCGTCTTCGCCATCGTCTGCACGAGGCCATCGGTCTTGCCTCCCCGCGGGCCGGTGCGGCCGAAGAGCAGTTCGCCGAATGCGCCGCCGCCCCCGCTTTCGACCGCCGCTGCCGGTGCGTCTGCCGATGTGCCGGTCGTACTTGCCTGCGCTGCTTCGGTGCGTGCCTTCAGCTTCTCGTAGGCCGACTCGCGGTCTTCGGCCTTTTCGTAGACGCCATAGACCAGCGAGCCCTTGATCGCCGCCTGCCGTTCGTCGGCCGTCAGCGGGCCGATGCGCGAGGCTGGCGGCAGGATGAAGGCGCGTTCGACGACGGTGGGGCGCCCCTTCTCGTCGAGGAAGGAGACCAGCGCCTCGCCGACACCGAGCTCGGTGATGACCGTCGCCGCGTCGAAGGCCGGGTTGGCGCGCAGGGTCTCGGCAGCCGTCTTCACCGCCTTCTGGTCGCGCGGCGTGAAGGCGCGCAGCGCGTGCTGGACGCGGTTGCCGAGCTGGCCGAGGACCGTGTCCGGGATGTCGAGCGGGTTCTGCGAGACGAAATAGACGCCGACGCCCTTCGAGCGGATCAGGCGCACCACCTGCTCGATCTTTTCCAGCAGCGCCGGCGGCGCCTCGTTGAAGAGCAGGTGCGCTTCGTCGAAGAAGAAGACCAGCTTCGGCTTGTCGACGTCGCCGACTTCCGGCAGCTGCTCGAACAGCTCGGCCAGCAGCCAGAGCAGGAAGGTGGAGTAAAGGCGCGGGCTGGACATCAGCTTGTCGGCGGCGAGGATGTTGATGACGCCCTTGCCGTCGAGCGTCTGCATCAGGTCATTGATGTCGAGCATCGGCTCGCCGAAGAAGGTCTCGCCGCCCTGTTCGCCGAGCGTCAGCAGGTTGCGCTGGATGGCGCCGATCGAGGCCGCCGAGACGTTGCCGTACTCGGTGGTGAAGGACTTGGCGTTCTCACCGACATACTGGACCATCGCCCGCAGGTCCTTGAGGTCGAGCAGCAGCAGGCCCTGGTCGTCGGCGATCTTGAACACCAGCTGCAGCACGCCGGCCTGCGTGTCGTTGAGATTGAGCAGTCGCGCGAGCAGGATCGGCCCCATGTCCGAGATAGTCGCGCGCACCGGGTGGCCGGCTTCGCCGTAGACGTCCCAGAAGGCGGCCGGGAACTTCGCCGGGGCCCAGTCCTCGACCTTCAGGGCCTTGAGGCGCTCGGCGAGCTTCGGCGATTCGATGCCGGCCGCCGCGATGCCGGAAAGGTCGCCCTTCACGTCGGCCATGAATACCGGGACGCCGATGCTGGAGAAGCGTTCCGCAAGTACCTGCAGCGTGATCGTCTTGCCGGTGCCGGTGGCGCCGGTGATCAGGCCGTGGCGGTTGGCGAGCGCTGGCAGCAGGGCCAGATCGGTGGTCTGGTGGCGGGCGACGAGGAGCGGTGCGATCATGGGTAAACCCTTGCCTGTGCTAGAATTCGACGATTCTATCAACACTTTGCAGCAGTCGAGGTACAGCATGGCCGGACATTCCAAATGGGCCAACATCCAGCACCGCAAGGGTCGTCAGGACGAAAAGCGCGGTGCGGCATTTTCCAAGATCGCCAAGGAAATCACCGTTGCCGCAAAAATGAGCGGCGGTGATCCGTCCTTCAACCCTCGCCTGCGCGTGGCCATCGACAAGGGCAAGGCGGTCAACATGCCCAAGGACAAGATCGATACCGCAATCAAGAAGGGTACCGGCGAGCTCGAAGGCGTCGATTACATCGAGGTGCGCTACGAGGGCTACGGCATCGGCGGCGCGGCGGTGATGGTCGACTGCCTGACTGACAACAAGACGCGTACCGTCGCCGAAGTCCGCCACGCCTTCAACAAGTACGGCGGCAACATGGGCACCGACGGCTGCGTCGCCTTCCAGTTCAAGCACTGCGGCCAGATGCTGTTCGCCCCGGGCACCGACGAGGCGAAGCTGATGGACGCGGCGATCGAGGCCGGCGCCGAGGATGTCGTCACCAACGACGACGGTTCGATCGAGGTCATCACCGCGCCCGGCGACTATCTGACCGTGAAGGAGGCGCTGGAAGCCGCCGGCTTCACGCCGGAGTTCGGCCAGGTGACGATGAAGGCCGAGAACGAGACCGAACTTTCCGGTGAAGATGGCGTCAAGATGCAGAAGCTGCTCGATGCGATCGAGGCGCTCGACGACGTGCAGGAGGTCTATACCAGCGTCGTCATCCAGGAATGATTCGAGACTGAACCCATCCGGAGGAAGCGGCGCCCCGGCGCCGCTTTTCTTTTGTGCTGCTGAAAATCGCCCCCTTCCTCTTCGTTTTCCTCTGGAGCACCGGCTTCATCGGTGCCAAGTACGGCCTGCCGCATGCCGATGCGCTGTCCTTCCTGCTCGTCCGTTATTTCCTGGTGATCGGGCTGATGACGGCGCTGGCGCTGGCAACGCGCGCGCCGTGGCCGAACGATCCGCGGCGCTGGTTCCACATCGGCGTCTCCGGCGTGCTGGTGCATGCGTTCTACCTCGGCGGCGTCTTCGTCGCCATCGGCTACGGCCTGCCGGCCGGTATCACGGCGCTGGTGGTCGGCATGCAGCCGTTGTTGACGGCCTTCGGCGCCGGCATGTTCCTCGGCGAAAAGGTGACGCCGCGGCAATGGGGTGGGCTGGCGCTCGGCCTCGTCGGTGTCTTTCTCGTTCTTTCCGGCAAGATCGCGGCCGACGCGCCGCTCGGTGCGATGCTGATCCCGGCTGTTGTCGCGCTGCTGGCGATCACCGCCGGCACGCTCTACCAGAAGAAGTTCTGCCCGAGCTTCGACCTGCGCACCGGCTCGGTCATCCAGTTCCTGCCGACGGCCGCGATCACCGCGCTGGCGATCGCGCTGTTCGGCGAATTCCGCATCGATTGGGCACCGCAGTTCGTCTTTGCGCTCGGCTGGCTGGTGCTGGTGCTGTCGCTTGGCGCGATCAGCCTGTTGAACCTGCTGATCCGTTCCGGCAGCGCGGTCAATGTCGCCAGCCTGTTCTATCTGACGCCGCCGACGACGGCGATCATCGCCTGGCTGCTGTTCGGCGAGACGCTCTCCGGCCCCGCCCTTGCCGGCATGGTGCTGGCAGTCGGCGGTGTCTGGCTGGCCCGCAAGGCGCCGTGAGACGCCTGGCCAACCGGTATCAGGCGGCGTAGAGCGGGTAGAGCGTCGCTTCTTCGCGCTGGATGCGCTCGACCAGCACCTTGCCGACGCCGGCCAGCTCGGCCGAGAACTCGCCGGCACGTTCCGGGTGTGCCGCCAGATCGCGGTATTTGCCGAGGAAGTTGACGACGGCACGGCCGATGCTGTCCATCTCGTGGCGGAAATCATGTATCAAGGCGTGGCTCTGCTTGTCTTCGGCCAGCGCGTGCTCCAGATAGACGTACAGGCGGATGTTTTCGGTGAGCAGGTGGCTCTGCAGGGCGACGCGGAACTCTTCCAGGCGCGCCGCCGCGGCGACGACATCGCCTTCGGCCGCTGCCTTGCTGGTCTCGCCGAAAAGCTTGAGCAGCAGCTGGTGGTCGTCGGTCAGCTTGCCGATCAGCTCGGGGTGGTAACGGATGTTGGTTCCCGGGGCGGCATGCTCGGCGGGCGGCTGCGACTCGGGAGCAGGGGCAGCGACGGCAGTGGCCGTGGTCGTGGCCTGCTCGCGTTTACCGAACAGCAGATCGAACAGAAACATGGTGAACCTCTTGAGCAATACCTGCGGCTGCAGGGCGATCGGTGCACTGCACATTAGTCCCCATGATATGTATGGGCTTTAACGCATATCAAATATGGGCTGCCTCGCGGGGATGACGTCGCCCACGACAGTTGCCGCCAGCCCCCGTAAAATGCCGGACATGCCCCGCTCTGCCTCGACCACTCCGCCCTCGCGCCTGCTAGGTATCGATCCGGGTCTGCGCATCACCGGCTTCGGCGTGATCGACCAGCAGGGCAGCAAGCTGGTCTATGTGGCCAGTGGCTGCATTCGCACCCACGAAAAGATGGCCCTGCCGGAGCGGCTGGGCATCATCTGCCGCGGCATCGCCGAGATCGTCGCCACCTATTCGCCGGATCAGGCCTCGATCGAGGAAGTCTTCCTGAACAAGAACCCGTGGTCCACGCTGCTGCTCGGCCAGGCGCGCGGCGCAGCGATCGGTGCGCTGGTCGGTGCCGGGTTGCCGGTGGCCGAATACGGGACAATGCAGATCAAGCAGGCAGTCGTCGGCCACGGCCGTGCCACCAAGGATCAGGTGCAGCACATGGTTCGCCGTCTGCTGGCGCTGCCCGGCGATCCGTCGCCGGATGCGGCGGATGCGCTGGCCTGCGCCATTGCGCATGCCCATGGCGGACAGGGGCTGGGCGCGCTATCCTCGGCCGGGCGGCGCAAGAGTGGCCGCCTGACGAGCCTCCCGGTTTCAACCAAGTGAACGGATATCCATGATCGGACGCATCGCCGGCATCCTCGCCGAAAAGAACCCGCCGCAAGTGCTGGTCGACGTCAATGGCGTCGGCTACGAAGTCGACGTGCCGATGAGTACCTTCTACAACCTGCCCGCCGCCGGCGAGAAAGTGGTGCTGCTGACCCATTTTGCCGTACGCGAGGACGGTCATTTCCTTTATGGCTTCGGCAGCGAGGCCGAGCGCTTTGCCTTCCGTCAGCTGCTGAAGATTTCCGGGGTCGGCGCACGCACGGCACTGTCGGTTCTCTCCGGACTCTCGGTGGCGGATCTGGCGCAGGCGGTGGCGCTGCAGGAAACGGGCCGGCTGACGAAAGTGCCGGGAATCGGCAAGAAGACTGCCGAACGCCTGCTGCTCGAACTCAAGGGCAAGCTGGCCGATGCCGTGCCGTCGGCGGCGACCGGGGCCGCGACCGGAGGCGACAGCCGTCACGACATCCTCAACGCGCTGCTGGCGCTGGGTTACAACGAGCGCGAGGCGCAGGCCGCGATGAAGCCGCTGCCGGCCGACGTCGGTACCTCCGACGGCATCCGCCTCGCCCTCAAATCCCTGTCCAAGGCCTGACCTTCCATGCAGCAACGGCACACGCAGATCGTCCAGTTCGCCCTCGTTGCCGCCCTGCTCGTGGGCTGCATCGCCGTCCTCCTGCCTTTCGTCGGCACCCTGCTCTTCGCCATCGTCATCGTCGTCACGGCCTGGCCGTTCTACGTCCGCCTGCTGGCTGCGCTGCGCCAGCGGCACACGGTCGCGGCGCTGGTCATGGCGCTGCTCCTGGTCGTCCTGCTGGCGGTGCCGATGAGCCTGCTTTCGGGCAGCCTCGCCGGCGCCATCGAGCTGGTCACGCAGACCCTGCGCCCGCTGATCGAGAAGGGGCTGCCGGCGGAGCCGCCGGCGTGGCTGGCGAATCTGCCGCTGGTCGGCCAGTCGATCATCGATTACTGGCACAAGCTCGCCGAGAGCCGCGAGGAACTGAACAACCTGCTGCGGCAGTTTGCCGATCCGGCGCGCAAGCTGGCGCTGACCGCCGTCAAGATTTCGGCGCAGGGCCTGCTGCAGCTGCTGCTGGTGACCTTCTTCATCTTCTTCATCTTCCGCGACGCGCATCTCTACACCAATGCGCTGCTCACCGCTGCGCGCAAGCTCGGCGGCAAGCTCGGCGAGCGCATGCTGCAACTCGCCCGTGGCACGATCACCGGCGTCATGGTCGGCATCATCGGCACGGCGGCAGCGCAGGCCGTCGTCGGCATGATCGGCTACCTGATCGCCGGCGTCCCGGCAGTGCTGATGCTCACCTTCGCCACCTTCATCTTCGCCATGGTGCCGGTGATCGGCCCGACCCTGATCTGGGGCGGTGCTGCCTTCTGGCTCTATGACCAGGGGCAGACCGGCTGGTCGATCTTCATGCTGCTCTGGGGCATGCTCGGCATCTCCAGCGTCGATAACTTCGTCAAGCCGGTGCTGATTTCGCGCACGGCCGCCCAGCCGTTGCTGCTGATCGTCGTCGGCGTCTTCGGCGGCGTGCTCGTCTTCGGCTTCATCGGCATCTTCCTCGGCCCGACCCTGCTCGCCCTCGGCCAGACGCTGATCCGCGAATGGATCGCCGACAAGGCCGCCGACCTTCCCTATTCCGAATCGCCATGATCGAAACCGACAAGTTCGCGGCCGCCACCGGCGACCGCCTGATTTCCCCCGCCGCCGCATCGCCGCAGGAGGATGCGATCGAACGCGCGCTGCGCCCGAAACGGCTGGCTGACTACGTCGGGCAGGCGAAGATCCGCGAGCAGCTGGAAATCTTCATCCAGGCAGCAAAGAACCGCGGCGAGTCGCTCGACCACGTGCTGCTCTTCGGCCCGCCGGGACTGGGCAAGACGACGCTGGCACACATCGTTGCCGCCGAGATGGGGGTTAACCTGCGTCAGACCTCGGGCCCGGTGCTGGAACGCGCCGGCGACCTCGCCGCGATCCTGACCAATCTCGAACCGCACGACGTGCTGTTCATCGACGAGATCCACCGCCTGTCGCCGGTCGTCGAGGAAATCCTCTACCCGGCGATGGAGGATTTCCAGATCGACATCATGATCGGCGAAGGTCCGGCGGCACGCTCGGTGAAGCTCGACCTGCCGCCGTTCACGCTGATCGGCGCCACCACCCGCGCCGGCATGCTGACCAACCCGCTGCGCGACCGCTTCGGCATCGTTTCGCGGCTCGAGTTCTATTCGGCCGAGGAACTGACGCATATCGTCAAGCGCTCGG
>VFQM010000324.1_pt1 | contig 55986 bp, 41 predicted proteins | sample 3512391 | NCBI WGS metagenome assembly VFQM01 (sample SAMN10412369, study PRJNA504923) | tailings metagenome | isolation source: Replicate 1 from Balatoc abandoned mine | place: Philippines | reverse complement strand
TCGAACAGGATGTCGATCCCGATCGCCTTGGGCTCGAAGGTGTCGAGCGTGCGCAGGGTCTTGGCGAGCAGGCCCCGATCGAGCGGTGAGCGTTTGCGGGCGGCAATCAGGGTCTGGTCGGTGTAGACCACCAGAACAACCCGCTGGTCCTCCTCAACCAGATCGGCGGAATAATAGGCCCTGAGGTCATAGAACGCGCGCTCGGCCTCGCTGGTGAGCGGGGTGGGCTCGGACCCGTCGGGCAGAACCCAGCTGTAGCGCGCAATGAACAGCGCAACGCACACCAGCATCACGGTCAGGGCCAGTTGGACCGTGCCGGCCTGCCGCAAGTTGCGCCAGCCCCGCGCCAACCGGCCAAGAGGCGAGGTCGCGCGGGCGGCAGGGTCGGTCATCGCAGGCGCTTCGTTCTCAGCGTGCGAGGCGCGCGGCGCCATCGCCCACCACTGCGAAGGCCGACCAGTAGAAGGGGTGCGAGGTTTCGGCAGCATCCATCAGAGCCGTCTGCGAGGTGCGCAGCGCTTCGACAGTGCTGCGCCCGTCGCTGGCGAACAGGCCCGAAACCAGCCGCCCGGTGGCGTCGAAATCATCGGGCACCGGCCAGTGGCTCGCCAGAACCGTGCGGCCTCCCGCTCCGACAAAAGCGCGCACCAGCCCATCAAGCGCGAATTCGCCGCCGCTTGTCACCCCCGCCTCGCGGGTGGCGCCAATGGTCGCGCTCCCAGCGGTGTCGCAAGCCGAAAGGATCACCAGATCGGCATCGATCCTGAGGTCGAAGATCTCGGCAAAGCTCAGCAGGCCATCCGACCGCTCGTCCGCATCGAAGCTGGTCAGCAGCGCCGGACGCGGCGGGCAGCCGGGTTGCGGGGCCGTGACCAGACCGTGGGTAGCAAAGTGGAGAATGCGGAACTCGGTCAGGTCGGGAAGGCGCGCAATGCCGGTGTCGGTAAAGGCCGCACCGGTCAGCACAGCGGCACCGCCGCCGAATTTCTGCGCCGCTGCGCGCAGTTCATCGCCTTTGATCGGGTTGGCCCAGATGTTGGGCGACCAGGTGCAGCGTTCCCCGGCCTCAAGCGCCGCGCGGGTACGCGCAGCCCCCGGCGTGCTGGCGCCTACCGGCACATTTTCGCCAAGGCCGAGATAGGCGCGGCTCCCGTCCGAAGGCCGTGCGGCGCGCACATCGCGGAACGCCGAAGGCCCGACCGACGTGCTTACCTGCGTGCCGCGCCCAAGCCACTTTGTGCCGCGGAAGTCATATTCGTCTGCGCCGTCTGCTTTCATCCGCGCCTGATAGGCGGCGACGCTGGCATCATCGGTGACCAGCAGATTGATCGGCAGCTTCAGCATCGCCCCATCCGGCTCGAACACCAGATGGCGCATGCGGGGCAGATCGTCCGCGACCGGGGCAAACAGGCGAACGTACAATTCGCGGGCACGAACGATATCGAAGGGATAGGTCAGCACCTGTCCGGCTTCGACCACCGCGATGCTTTCCCGGATCCCGGTAACAAGGGCTTCGATCTGCCGCGGGGTTGCATCGGCACGCCATACCTTTGCGCTATCCCGCGTGGCGTAAACGACATAGGCATCGTTATCGAGCATGACCAGCTTCACATAGGCCTCGCCCTCGGCGAGCACGCTCTGGAGGTCGGTCAGGCTGATCGCATCGCCTGCAACCGCACGGTAACGCGGATAGGCGGCGAGCCGGCTCAGCACTTCGCCCTGCTGCTGCTGCAATTGTTCAAGCCGCGCACGCCGTTCGGCGATCTGCTGGGCAAGGGCTGCGTCCGCTTCGGGCACGTTTTCGAGCGTGAGCAGCCCGACGCGCAGTTGCTCGATCCCGCGCCCCAGATTGGTGGCGGTGCGAAACAGCCCTGCGGCTTCATCGGAACCTTCGGACAGTTCGCGGGCGAGCGCGGCCTGGGTTTGCGCAAGGCCGGGGCGTTGCAACAGCTGGCTGGCGGCGAAGACATCGGCAGCGGCATTCGCGCTGGCCGCATCCTTGTCGGTCAGCAGCGTGAAATAGGGGGTCATCACCGATCGCAGCGAAGGCAGGGGACGGCCCTTGGCATCGCCCACCACCCCGCGATACAGCGCCAGTGCCTCGTCACGCCGACCGCTGCGGGCATAGAGCCCGGCCAGTTGCGCCCGTGCGCTGCCGAGCGCGGGGGAGCCGGGGTAGACGCTCTGGAGAAGGCCGATCGCCTCCATGTGCAGCCGCTCTGCCTCGGCGCCTTGCGCGCTGCGTTCGGCGACCTCGGCAAGTTCCCCCAGAACCTGCGCCCGCAGCCACGCGACCGAAATGACCCGCCCGCCACGCACATCGGCGAAGGCCCGTTCTGCCGCGGCGAGCAAGGCCGGGGCTTCGGCAGCGCGGCCCAACTGGCGCAGCGCCGTTGCTTTCAGATAATCATGCTGGCCATCCAGCAGGCGGGCGCGTTCGAGCGGGGTGAGGCTCAGCGAATAATCCCCGGTGATCCGCCCCCCTTCGCTTGCAAGCTGACGGGCGAGCGCCGGGCCAATAGCAAGCGCGCGGGCCTGATCGGCATCGGCGAAGGCAGTGGTGAGCGGCGCGTCCAGCAATGCCAGCGCGCGGGCGGGCTGGCGCTGGTTCAACGCGTCCATCGCCTCGTAATTGCGCTGCATACGGGCAAGCACGGGGCTTGCGGCACCCCCGGAACGGGCCGCCGCGAACAGGCGGCGCGCTTCGGCAAAGCTGCCGAGGTTGGATTGCTGAAGCGCGGCGTTGAGCTGCGCCTCGGCTGCGCCCGGGCCGGACAGCGCCGCAGCCGAAACCGCGAAGAATTCCGCCGCCTCGGCGAAATCGCCCGCATTGCTGCGGCGATAGGCCTCGATCAGCGCCTGATCGGCAGCGATCGCTTCGGCCTGCTGACGGGCAAAGGCGGCGGCATCGGTGGTGCTGGTGAGCGGAATTTCGACCGTGCCCGGAACCACCGCATCGCTGGCGAGCGAGGCGATCCCGAGTTCGAGCGCCCTGCTGTAGGCGGCAAGGCCCGAAGCGGCAAAGGTGCGGCCCGCCCGGCTGCCGATCAACAGGTCGGTGGCAAGAATGCTGCCCTGTTGCCGGCAGGTCAGCCGCTCCACCGCGGCCAGCCCCGGAAGGGCGGCGGGCTCGATGGCCGCCGCATCGCTGCATTGCGCGTCGGCACCGGCAAAGCGCGCGGGCTCGGCCGTTGCGCCAGTCTTCGGCTTGATCACCCACAGCGTGCCGACCGGTGCGGCAGCATCGCGGCAGATCACCGAGTAGCGGCGGTCGAACAGCCCCGCGCCGGGTTCAGACGGAAGAATCTGCGCCTCGCACAAGCCGTTGGAGCCGATCGGGAAGGTATCGCGCAGGGCAAGGCTGGTGCCCGCTTCGGTGCGCGCTTCGCCGGGCACAGCGGCAAGGCTGGCAAACAGTCCGGCCAGAACCGTTGCTGGCAGAAGCGCGCGCAGGACATGGAGCCGATTGGTCATGTCACTCCCCTCCGCGCGGCGGCACCGTGCCGGTGCCGGTGCTGCTGCCATTGCCATAAAGCGTGCTGTCGCCACCGCTTGCCACCGGATCGTCGAGCAGCGCATCTTCGCTGATCAGCGGTGCATCAGGCCGTTCGGGGAAATCCGCGCCGAAGCGTTCCTGCTCCTCTCCCGCCACCGGGGGCGGCGTATCGCCGATCACCAGCGGAGGCTCGAACAAGGTCGGATTGTTGATCACTGGCGGCGCGGGGGGTGCGTTCACGGTGAGCGTGCCGGGCACGAAAGTGAGGGCGTAATTGGCTCCGGCCGAAAGCGTGCCCTGGCGGATCACGAACGTCCCAATCCGTTCGCCCGCATCGCGCACCAGCGCGCCGGTCAACTGGTCGCCGTTGACCAGATCGCCGCTGGTCACGAGGAAGGTCAGCAAAGGATCGGGAAGCCCCAGCGTCTTCGACAGATTGGCCGCCGCCACCGTCAGCGGGCGCGGGGTGATGGTGAGCAGGCCGGGATTGAAGGTGATCGCATAATTGGCCCCCGCGGTGAGGGTGCCAAGGGTGATCGGCACAGTGCCGACCCCTGTCGTCACTCCGCCCGTCGCCAGCGCGCCGGTGATCTGGTCGCCATTCACCAGCCCCAACCCGCCCACCGAGAAGGTCAGCACGGGATTGGCATTGCCATAGATGCGGGTGAAGCTGTCCGCAGTGATCGTCAGCGGGCGCGGGGTGATGGTCAGCAGGCCGTTGACGAAAGTCAGCGCATAATTGGCGCTGGCTGCCAGTGTTCCTTGCGTGATTGCGACCGTGCCGACACCCGTTGTCGCCCCGGCGACGGTGGCCAGTGCGCCGCTCAGCTGATCGCCATTGACCAGCCCCAGCCCGCCCACGGTGAAAGTCAGCGCCGGATTGGCGTTGCCGTAAATCCGGCTGAGCGCGTTGGCTGTAACCGTAATCGGGCGCGGGGTAACGGTGAGGATGCCGGGCGCGAAGGCGAACTGGTAACCCTGCGCGCTCAGCAGGCTGCCAAGCGCCGCGTCGATCCCGTATTGGCCGATGCCCGAAAGCACCGTGGCCGAGGTGGAAAACTGCGGCGCACCGACCAGATCGGCAATGCTGTCGCCCGGCAGGAAGCCGGCAAAGCTTGCCGTAAAGGCCGGATTGGCGTTGCCGTAAAAACGCGTCGCAGGATCGGCGGTGACGGTCAGCACCGGCACGATCCGGAAGGCCGCGAAGTTGCCGCCCGGATTGAGCGCGTCATAGGCGGCTGCATCCGCGACATTGTAACGCCGCTGGTAGTTGGCAAAGCTGCCGATCTGCGATCCGGTCGGCGTGGCGGCGAAAATCGCGTAGTGCCCGGTGCCGGTCAGCACCAGCCCCGCATCGCCCGCAAGGTTGATCACCTCACCCCCGAGCGCGGCGAGATCGATCGCCCGGCCTGCCCCCGAAGCGGCCAGCACGCCATCGGCGAGCACCGTGATGTCACTCCCGGCGCCGGTGCCGAAATTGCGAACATCGATGCTTGCGCCAGAGATGCTCGCCAGCGTGATCGCGCCGTTTGCGCGTTGCGGATCGCCAGCCCCGTCCAGCAGGCTGATCGAGACAGCGCCGGTCCCGCCAAGGATGCGCGTGCCCTGCCCCATCGTGATGACCGAAACCGGCGGCTGCGCGAGCGCCTGTCCGCCGCCGCGATTGGCGACCAGCGTGATCCCGCCATCGCTTGCGGTGAGGTTGCCGTCGAGCAGAATCGAGCGTCCGGCGAGCAGATCGATGAACTGCCCACCAAGCCCGCCGGTTGCGCCGCCATCGCCCTCGACCACCAGCGAACCGCCTGCATCCAGCTGGATACGTGTCGCGGTCTGCCCCGTCCCCGCGCTGCCGATGATCCCGCCTGCGGCATATTCCGCCCGGATGGAGCCAAAGGTAATACCGGTCAGATCGCCCGTGACATTGAGATTGCCGCCCAAGGCCGCGATGATCGAGGGCTGCTGGTCAGGGGGGACCCGGTCGCCGATGGCGGTTGCGGTCAGATTGCCGAGATCGACATTGCCGCCGCCTACGCTCACCACGAAGCGGCCCGCCGTGTTGGCACCGGCGCCCGCGCCAGCGGCGTCGGCGGCGAGCAGCAGGTCTGCGGCGGTGACGTTCACATTGCTGCCCGGATCGATCGCGAAGCTGGCCGTGCCGCCCAGTGCCGCTCCGCCTGGCGCGCTATCGGCGTTGACATCGATGGCGATGTTCGTGGCAGACAGGGTGTGGCTGCCACCCAGCTTGATCAGAGCCTGCCCGCCCCGTGCGGTGCCAGCCACCTGTCCCGCAGACGGGATGGCGCTGCCAAGCGCGGACACGAGGATATTGCTCGCCGAGATCGCACCGCCGCTGCCCGCGAGCGAGGCGCTTCCGCCCGTCCCGTTGCCGCCGGTGCCGCCAAGCCCGCCGCTCCCGTCAGCGCGGACCAGCAGATCGCCGCCCCCGCTCTGCCCGCCTGCGGTGATCGTCAATCCGCTCCCGGCAAGACTGACAGCAGCATTGCCCGCAATAGCGTTACCGCCGGTGCCGCCTTGGCCGCCATCACCGCCGCGCGCGCTCGCGATGAAGCCTACGGGGCCGGTCAGCGTCAAGGTCGAGCCAGTGGCAGTAAAGCTCACCCCTGCGCCGGTCGCATTGCCGCCCGTACCGCTCACATCCGAGGCTGCCCCGCCTCGGGCGATGCTAGCAGCGGCCAGTCCGCCGCCGCTCATGGTCGATCCGGTGAAGGTCGCGCCGATGGCCCCGGCGAGCGCATTGCCCCCAGCCGCGACACCCGCGCCGCCCGTGGCGCCGGCATTCAGAACCAGCGCGCCCGCTCCGCCGACACCCACGGCAAGGTTGATCTGTGCATTGTCGGCGGTGACTGTGATCGCCCCGCCTTCGGCATCGCCCCCGCGCTGCCCGCTGCCGCCAGTGGCAGTGCCGATCAGGCCGAAGGTGCCCGCAAGGTTCGCGATGCCGCCGATCACTTCGAACAGGACTGTGCCGCCCACCGCGTTGCCGCCATTGCCGATGCCCGATCCGTTGCCGCCCTGCGCGCCCGCGCCGCCGCCGCTGGTCTCGATCGTCAAGGTGCCGCCATTGACCACCCGGATCGCAAGCGCGCCGCCCACGGCGTTGCCGCCGGTCACATCAAGCGCCGAGCCTTCGGCATTTCCGCCCTGCGCAAAGCTGGACGGTGTCGCCACGCCGGACACCAATGTGCCGCCGTCGATCACCATGCTCACCGAACCGCCGAACGCGGCGCCGCCCGCGCCGCCATCGGCCGTGCTATTGCCGCCAAAACCCCGGGCGACGATGAACAGCGCATCTTCCGCCCGTTCGGGATCGGCGAGAATGTTCTGCGGCAGGTTGACCGTCCCGCCCAGCCCGGCAGCGATAATCACATTGCCGCCCCGGCCCGTCCCGCCGATACCGTCGCCTCCGGCTGTCACCTCGCCAATGCCGTCAGCATTGAGGAGCGCCGAACCGCCCGGACTTTCCGCGGCGATGAAGGCCGGCACATTGCGCGCCACGGACAGGCTGCTGCCCGATCCGAAGGCGCCGAGACGAACGATGCCGCCCGTGCCGTCACCGCCTTCATGCAGCAATGCCGTCCCGCCCCGGCCAACCGCCACGCCTTGCAGCGAGCCGAAACTGAGAACGCTGCTGCCGAACGCCTCTGCATAGGCCAGACCACCGATGCCATTGCCCGCCGCAAAACCATTGGCCGAATTGCCGCCGTCGCCCACGGCCTGGATTGCGGCATGGGCTGCGATGGCGATCGTCCCGCGCGGGCCTTGCGGGGTGGTGGTGACGAAGGCCTCACCGCCAAGGCCATTGCCGCCCGCGCCGTCGAAGGAAGCGCCGCCGCGCCCATCGGCCGTGATCAACACGCCGTCATCCACGGTGATATTGATCCCGTCAGCCAGAATGCCCGCTACGCCGCCGCGCCCGGTGCCGCCGGTTCCGACTTGAGCCTCTCCGCCAAAGCCATTCGCGTTGGCTGTGATGCGGCCGGCATCAAGTTGCCCGCCGAGGCTGCCCAGCACTGTCGCAGCGCCGCCCGCACCGCTCCCCGCCGCAAAGCCTGCACCGCCGCCGCCGAACGCCTGCACCGTGACGTTGCCCGCCGTGACCGCGCCCGCGCGGACCGTCAGCAGGGATGTGCCGCCTGTGCCGCTGCCGCCGATGCCGGTGGCAATGTCGGCCCCGGAAATCCCGCCGCGCCCACCTGACGCGTCGGCGGTGACGACAACATCGCCAAGATCGGCCGCGCCCTGCCCGACCGATCCGTCCAGCCCGAACAGCGCCAGCCCGACCTGCGCAAACCCGCCGAAGGCATTGCCGCCATCGCCGCCATCGAACACACCGGCCCCGTTGCCGCCCAGCCCGCCATTGGCATTGGCCGAAACGAACGTCCCGCCGCCGATGGTAATGCTGCCGTTATCCCCGCCCGCCAGCACAAAAGCGCCGCTGTTGAAGGACGGGTCGGCCTGATTGGGAACCGCGAACTGCCCGCCAAAGGCATCGCCGCCGCGCCCGGCAGCAATCGCCTGCCCATCGGCATCGCCGCCGCGTCCGCCGGTGCCGATCGCATTGAGGAAGGCCGGTCCGGTGACAGTCAGAGTCGCGGTCTGGGTCAGCGTGCCGACCGCCTGAAGAAAGGCGTTGCCGCCCCGGCCGATCCCGCCGTTGCCGCCCGGGCCGAACGCCGCATCGCCGCCCTCGCCGCTCGCATCGACGGCGGCGACACCGCCGATGGTGATAGTCCCAATTGCCGCATTGGCCCCGGCAATGCCGCCCAGCCCATCGCCGCCGCTCCGCCCGGCGCCGCCCCGGCCCAATGCAAAGGCGCCGAAATCGCCAGTGACGCCAATCGCCCCGCCGCTCGCCGTCAATGCCGAGGCCCGGCCGCCCAGCCCGCGCCCCCCAATGCCGCCGCCATTGGCGCCGCCTGCTGCCGTGGCATCAAGATCGAGCGCGCCGCCCACCAGAATCTGGCCGTTTTCCTGAGTCGAAACGGTCGCCTCGCCCGCATCGCCCAGCGATCCCGCCCCCGCGACATTGGCCGATCCGCCGAACGCGCTTGCGATCAGCCGTGCGGTGCCCGTGACATTGATCGTCCCGCCGCCATCCAGCAACGCGATGCGCGCATTGCCGCCTAAGGCGTTCGACACGCTCGAAGGTGCAAACAACGAGCCCTGTGCGCCGATTGCGCCCGCCACGATATCAAGCGTGCCGCCGATCGACACCGACCCGCCGGCGCGCGCACGCAGTTCCGCCGAACCGCCCCGCGATTGCGCACCGGTGGTGATGCCCTGAAAGGTTGTGCCGTTTCCGGCCGCGCTGATCACCGTGCCGCGGGCGATATCGATTGTCCCGCCGTTGGCGCTGATTGCCGCGGTGCCGCCCTGCGCACTGCCGGCGATGCGCTGGAGATCCTCGACCCCTGCAAAGGCATCGGCCAGCACCCGCACTTCGCCGGACAAGGTGATGGTGCCGTTCGTGCTCGCCTCGATCAGGGCGCTGCCACCGCTCGCATTGATCAGGTCAAGCTGCTGGAGGAACGATCCGCTCACCCCGAAATCACGCGAATCCACCAGCACCCCGCCCGCCACGGTCAGGCCATTGCCATTGGCCGCGGTCAGCGCCGCGCTTTCCCGGCCAACCAGCAGGAGGTTGCCGGCAAAGCTGCTCGCCGCTGCAACGGCGCCCGCGGAGACCCGGTGATTGCCGATTGCCAGCAGCGAACTGGACGCGGTCACGTCAGCGATGGTGATATCGGCCCGCGCCCCGCTCAGAGCGGAATTGCCATCGAACCGCGCATCGATACCCTCGCTGATCGAGCTGCCATCGACGAAGCGGCCGAACACATTGTGGTTGGCAGAGAGAATGATCTCGCCATTGACCACGCCTGCGCTTTGCGCCGGGTCGAAGCCGATCGTGCCGCGCAGCAGCATCGAGATCGGATCGGCCGCCGCCCGGGCAACGGCGTAGATCATGTGATTGTCGCCCGGCCCGCCCGTGCTGGAAGGGCCGCCAATGGTGCCATCAAGCGTCAGCACCGCGCCGGGCGCAGCCGTGCCCACCGGCACATCGATGCCGAACAACCCATTATCGAAGCTGAGGTTCACCAACTCGCCGGCGATATAGGCATGGCTGCCGTTGACCCGCGCTGTGCCGCGCATCTCGATATCGGCCGCGACCACCGCGAAGAACGCGTTCTCCGGTGTGGCGAGGATCTGCGCGCCCGGCGCGATGGCAATCCGCGCGGTCGATCCCGGTGCGCCCTGCAATTGCAGTCCAAAGCCCTGCTGCGCGAACAGTTCGAAACTGGCGGGCGAGGTGTCGAGCGTGGTCAGCATCAGCCGCCCGACATCGAAAGTCGCCGTGCCGCCGATCAGAATGCCGGTGGGCGAATAAAACGCAACGAACCCGCCAGGCACCGGCCCGGTTGCGCCAGCCACCCGTGAAATGACATTTCCGTCGATCCGCGCAATGTTGCCGTTGGTGGCCGGCAGAATGCGATTGAGCACCGCAAAGTCCGGCAATTGCGCGCTATTGAAGCTGAGGGTGGACCCGAACGGCAGGAAATCCAGCGCATTGCCGGAAGCATCCTCGAAAGGTGTCCAGTCGATCACCGCTGTGGGTGATACGACTTCGAGGCGGGTTTCATTCGGCAGGTTTGGGGATAACAGAACCGTGCCGCTCACCACATCCGGCGTTGCCTGCACGCCCTGCGCGAAGGCTGGATTTGCGCCCAGCACCAGTCCCAGAGCCATGGCCGCGCTGCCGCAACCGATCATCAGAGGTGTGCGCTTGCGGCTGCGGGCGAGGCTCATCTCAAAATCTCCACGGAAACAGGCGGGCAGTGAGCGAGAACAGAAACCGCACATCGCCCCTGGTGGCGGCGAGATCGGGGCGTTCAAGCGGGACAGCGACGACAAAATCGCTCTGGATGCCGCCACCCCAGGCCAGCCGCACCCCGCCGCCCGCCGACCACAGGCGATCAGGATTGGCGGCGCGGCGGCTCGGATCCTCGTTCCAGACGAAGGCGACGTCAGAGAAGACATAGGGCTGAAACGCCATGCCATCGACGCTTGCCGGGCTCATCGAGCCATAGCGCAGTTCGAAAGAATTCAGGATGCCGCTATCCCCCAGCACCGCGCCCGGATCATAGCCGCGCCCGATCGAGAAAGATCCGCCCGCCAGCTCCTCGAAGGCGGGGAGCGCATCCCCGGTGATCTGCGCCTGCGTGCTGAGCGCCAGCGTCCACATGGGCGTTGGGCGGTATTCGAGCCCGGCGTCAAGCCGCAGCACCAGCGGAGTGGGATCGGCCTCTATCCGGCTCGGCGCGGCGGCGCCTCCCACAAGGCAGGCAATCAGGTTTGGCCGGCAATCGGGACTGGCGCCAAGGATATCCAGCCCCTGCCGCAGTTCCGCGCCATAACGCAGCCGCAGCTTGGGCTCGAAGGCAGAATAGCCGTCCGCGCGCAGCATCGAGGGCCGGTCGATGGTCTCGCCCGACAGCCGCACATAGGCCATCCGCACCCGGTCACGCGTCAGCGCAACCGCGTTGATAGTCACATCCTGATCGACAAAATCGAAGCCGCCATTGACGTTGAGGCTGTGCGCCCTTGTGCGCAGCAAGGGATAGCTGGCGAAAACGCCGGCAAAGATCGTCTCGGAATCGAGGCCGAACCCCGCCAGCCCGGTTGCAGGCTCTGTCGCGCTCCAGGTGAACTGGCCGCCCAGCCGCAGCCCTTCGCTGCCGACCCGGAAATCATGGCCGATCTGCACGGTCTGCTGCTCGACAAAATCGAGCGTGGAGAAGACCGCCAGCGTGGTCCGGTCACCCATGCCGGTGAGATCGTAAAGCTCGCCGCGCAGCACCCCGCCATAACGCCCGATCGCCCGCGAGCCGAAGTTCTGGATGTTGAGATCGACCACGCCGCGCTGGCGCAGCACCGCCACCTCGCCGACCAGATCACCCGGCGCGCCGCCCGCTGCCGGACGCAGCGACAGGCGCACATCAAGGCCGGGCAGATCATCGGCCAGCAGCAGGTAACGTTCGGCGTGATTGGTGTTGAACACATCCTGGGCAGTGAGCTTTTCCAGATAGGACGCCACCAACTGCTCGGATGCGCCCGCCTCGCCCCGCACCCGCAGGGAAGTGAGGCGGCCGAACACCACCTTGAAATCGGGGACCCCGTCGACAAGGCTCTGCTCGGGGATTTCGACTGCGGCCAGATAGCCCTGGCTGCGCAGGATGGCATTGGCCTCGGCGCGGATATCGCACAGCACCGACACCGGCAGTTCGCGCCCGACGTAATCGGCATAGGCGCGTTCAAGCGAAAGGCCGGGCACCCGGGCCAGACCGTCGAAGGCAGCCCCCTTCACGATGAAGCGAATGTCGGCAAAGTCAGGGCGATCGAGCGCGCAGTGCGCACGCTCGAAATCGCCATCGACGGTCAGCGTGGTGGCGCGCTGTGCCGGGCGCTGATCGGGCGGGACAAGCTCGCTGCGGTTGGGCGGCGTCACCGCGGCCGCCTGCGCCTGCGCCTGTGCCAGCGCCGGTGCCGGCAGCGCAGCGAGTGCAAGCAACGCCGCCGCTACCGCGCGTGCGGAGACACAGCGCATGGCGTCAGACCGAATAGCGTGAAAGTAAAGCAAGGCCCCCCCGTTCCGCAGTCAGCACCGCCACCATCACGTTGCCGGACGGCGCGCCATGCGGACCACAATCGTTCCGGCGCAGCTTCGATACCCCCTCGGTATCTTCTTGCCTGCCGGCGACCCCTCTGAGATCGCGAATCTACCTAGGCTTGCCACAAAGGCAAGCACGCAGGACCCCTTGCCGCGACGCGGCCGGAAGATTGTCGCATTTGGACAACTCCCGCGCCACCTTGTGGCCGTGGTCAGTTCCCTGCCGCGAGCATCACCTTGGCCGAAGCCCCTGACAAGGCGCCCGGTTCGGCCGGCAGCTTGGCCGGGCGGGCCGCGCCCGGATAGGCCTTGGCGAGCAGGCCCAGCGCCTCGGTGATACGGGCATGAAGGTTGGCGTTCTCGGCCTTGATGGCAGCGCCCGAGCCGGCAAAGCTGCTGGCCGCAACCCGCGCAAAGCCGTAACCGTCGAGATAGGGCTCATAGGCGTCGTTACCGGGCAGTTGGCGATACATGGCGCTCGCCCGCTCGATCATGTCGGCGATCACCGCAGCGGAGACCTTGGCAGCGCTGGCATCGGACTTGGGGGCCTTGGTCGCAGCGGCGCGCAGGGCCGCGATGATCGCGTCATAGGCCTTGTTCACCTCGGCCACCGGCTTGCCTGCCAGGGCGGCATCGGATGCGGCGGTGAACAGCGGCTTCATGTCCTTGACGCCCAGCGCGGTGAAGGCCGGGTCCATATCGAGCAATACTTCGCTGACGGGGTGAGCGAACATTTCGCCCGCCGCCTGCTTGTTGCCCGCCGCATAGGCATCGCGCGCGGCGACGACATGGGCTTCGGCCACAGCAAGCGCGATGCCATAGGCGACCGGATCGGTGGCCGCATCGGCGGTGGCAACGCCGCCCTCGCCTTCGCCGCCAGCGCCGACAGCGCCCTCGCCTTCGCCTGAACCGCCCTCCCCTTCGCCTGCGGTCGCCGCAGCGGTCGGGGCCGCGCCCGCTTCGCCGGCGCCTTCACCCTCGCCCCCGGCCTCGCCGCCGCAAGCAGCAAGCAGCCCACCGGCAAGCGCAGTGCCAAGGCCAAGCTGGGTCCAGAGTTTGAGCGTGCTGTTCATGATGAGGGCTGTCCTTGGTGAGAAATCGAGGCCGCCTCATGGCCTGAATGATAATCACTCGCAAGAGCCTTTCGCGGAGCCTGACGCAACAGGGGCCTTGCCGGGCCAGAGTGACTGCGTTAGCGGTATGTTACAACGTCACTTATTTCGAGGCCGCCGCCGATGCACACTCTGCTTACCCGCATGTGCCAGTCCGACCGCCATCCGCAGGTGCTCGCCGCCATCCGCGAGGAGGGATGCAGCCTTGCCATCTGGCAGCGCGATCCCTTTGCGGACTTTGCGCCGCTGGTGACAGGCGATCCGCAGGACCTGCGCTTTGTCAGCGATGTGGCGGGCCTGCCCGCGATGCTGGCGCGGGAATTGCGCAAAAGTGGGTTTGCGGGCGATGCGGCCCTCCATGCGGCGCTTGTCGAAGATGTCTCGCGTCTGGCGCAGGCATTCTGCGAGGCGATGGACCTGGCCACCTTCGAGCTGCGCCTTGAGGTGGTGCGCACCGATTCGTGCCGCAAGTTCCACGCCGATTATGTCACCGCCCGCCTGATCACCACCTATGTCGGCGAAGGCACCGACTGGCTGGACGAGGCCGATGCCGCGCGCGCTGCGGCGGGACTTGCGCCGCAGCATATCGGTCGGCTTGCCACCTTCGATGTCGGCCTGTTCAAGGGCAAGCTCGCGACCGAGCGCCCCGCGATCCACCGCTCCCCGCCGATCGGCGATACCCGCGGCGGCGCGCGGCTGCTGCTGGTGCTCAATCCGGCCAGTCGGTCGTTGGTCGAAAGCCCGCAATCGCCCCTTCCGCGCTGAGCGCATCTGGCCTAACAGGCGGCCCATTCGTCCCTGAGGGGGCGCCAATATCTGCGAGAGAGGTAAGCGCACCGATGAAGAAGTTCCTGCTGGCCGGGGCCTCGGCCCTGATGCTGTCCGCACCGGCCATGGTGCACGCCGATGAAGGCATGTGGCTCCCCAGCCAGACCGGCGCGATCGCTGAAGACATGAAGGCCGCCGGGCTTGAGCTGGACGCCAAGACCCTCGGCGATCTTCAGCGCCCGCCGCTGACGGCCATCGCCTCGCTGGGCGGCTGTTCGGCCGCGTTCCTTTCGCCGCAAGGTCTGGTTGCGACCAACCACCACTGCGTGGCTGGCTCGCTCCAGTACAATTCCTCGCCTGAGAACGATTACCTGACCAACGGCTTCCTTGCGAAGACGCTGGGCGATGAACTGCCCGCCGCGCCGGGCAGCCGCGTCTATGTGATCGAAGATCTGCGCAACGTCACCGCCGATGTGCTCAAGGGCACCGAAAAGCTCGATGGCCGCGCGCGTTATGATCGCTTGCAGGCCAACCGCACCACGCTGATCGAAGCGTGCGAACGCCAAGCCAACCGCCGCTGCGATGTGCGCGCCTATTTCGGCGGGGCGCAGTACTGGCTCCAGCAGCAGCTCGAAATTCAGGACGTGCGCCTTGTTTACGCGCCGGCTGCGGGCGTCGGCAATTTCGGCGGCGAAAAGGACAACTGGATGTGGCCGCGCCACACCGGGGACTTCTCGTTCTACCGCGCCTATGTTGCGCCCGATGGTTCCTCCGCGCCCTTCGCCAAGGAGAACGTGCCCTTCAAGCCCAAGGCGTGGCTGCCGATCGCCAAGGAAGGCGTGAAGGAAGGCGATTTCGTGATGGTCGCAGGCTTCCCCGGCACCACCGAGCGCCTGCGCACCGCCGATGAAGCGCGCTTCTCCTATGAGGAACTCTACCCCTACCAGCAGCGCATGCTGACCGAATACGGCAACCGCATCGACGAGTTGACCGCCGGCGATCAGGCCGCCACCATCGCCTATGCTGCCACGCTTCAGGGGGTGGAGAACTACGAGAAGAAGATCGCCGGGCAGATGGCCGGCGCCGAGGCGATCTCGCTCGTCGCCAAGAAGCAGACCGAGGAAGCGGGTTTCCGCACCTGGATCAAGGCCGATCCCAAGCGTGAGGCGCAGTATGGCGCGGCGCTGGCGGAACTCGACAAGCTGATCGCTGAAGGCAATGCCGCTGCCCTTGCCGATGCCAAGCGCGGGATGCTCGGGCGCGGGCAGCTTTATGGTGCGGCGCGCTCGCTCTATCGCTGGGCGAACGAGCAGGCCAAGCCCGACAAGGACCGCGAGCCCGGCTATCAGGCCCGCGACAAGGCCTTCATGACGCAAGGCATGCAGCGCATCGAGCGCCGTTATGTGCAGGCCATCGACCAGCAGCTGTGGGCCGATGGCATTGCCGAATATCGCACCCTGCCCGCCGATCAGCGCAACAAGAGCTTCGATGCCTTCATGGAAGGCCGTGATCTGGCCTCGATGTATGCCGCGAGCGAACTGGGCACCACCGCCAGGCGGCTCGAATGGATGACCAAGACCCCGGCCGACTTCCGGGCGTCGAGCGATCCTTTCATCCAGCTGGCAGTTGCGACCTATGACGAGGCGATGAAGAACGAAGCCGACGAAAAGGAGCGCGCCGGGCAGGTGCAGAAGGCCCGTTCCAAGGTGATGGAAGCCCGGCTTGCCTATGCCGCATCGCAGGGCAAGACCATGTACCCTGACGCCAACGGCTCGCTGCGCTTCACCTATGGCAAGGTCACCGGCAAGGCAGTCGATGGGCAGATCTGGACGCCCTTCACCACCGCCGAGGGCATCCTCGCCAAGCACACCGGCCGCGGCGAATTCGACGCGCCGGACAAGATGATCGAACTGATCAAGGCGAAGGATTACGGCCGCTGGATCGCGCCCGAGCTCGGCACGCTGCCGGTCGACTACCTTTCGACCGTCGACATCACCAACGGCAATTCGGGCTCCTCGACGCTGAACGCGCGCGGCGAGTTCGTGGGCCTTGCCTTCGACGGGACGATCGAAGGCGTGGTGAGCGACTGGATGTATGATCCCAAGATCAACCGCACGATCCACGTCGACAGCCGCTTCATGCTGTGGACCATGGAAAAGGTCGACGGGGCGGATCGTCTGCTCGCGGAAATGGGCGTAAAGTAAGGCGCCAGAGGGGGCAGAGCGCGAGGCCAGGCAGGCCTCGCCGTGGCCGCTGACGGGGGCTCCTCGGCTTCGCCATCGGAGCCCCCCACCCCACCCCCTCCCCAAGGCGAGGGGCTTTTGAGCCTCCAATCTGAATAAGTATGCGGCGCGTGGGAATCACACGCGCCGCCTGCTATTGCTCAGCCCGTCGGCATTCAGGGCGGGGAGATAGCTATGCGCGAAGTGGTTGTGGTCGATATCGGCGGAACCCATGCCCGCTTCGCGATTGCGGCCATCGGTGCGGACGGGGCGATAACCCTCGACGAGCCGGAAACGCTCCACACCGCCGATCACGCCAGCTTCCAGACCGCATGGGAAGCCTTCCGGACACGCAAGGGCGGCACGCTGCCCAAGGCGGTCAGCATGGCGATTGCCGGGCCGGTCGGCAGCCCGGGCAATCCCAATCCGGTGATCCGTTTCACTAACAATCCCTGGATTATCCGCCCCGCTCTGATCAATGAAAAGCTGGGGGTGGAACGCTATACCCTCGTCAACGATTTCGCCGCCGTGGCCCATGCGGTGGCGCGGGCGGACGACAGCCAGTTCCTGCACTTGGCCGGCCCGGATGCACCGCTGGGGCCGGAAGGCACCATCAGCGTGATCGGGCCGGGCACGGGGCTGGGCGTTGCGCATCTTTACCGTTCGGGCGGCACCTACCGCGTTCAGGCGACCGAGGGCGGGCATATCGACTTCGCGCCGCTCGACAGCATTGAAGACGCGATCCTCGCCCGCCTGCGCCAGCGGCATCTGCGGGTCTCGGTCGAACGGGTGGTCGCTGGCCCCGGTATCGTCGACATCTATCAGGCGCTCGCCGCGCTCGAACAGCGCACCGTGCCGGAACGTGACGCGATCGAGATCTGGAACCTCGGCACCTCCGGAGAGGACAGTCTGGCAGCCGCGGCGGTGGACCGGTTCTGCCTTTCGCTGGGTTCGGTCGCAGGGGACCTCGCGCTGGCGCAGGGCGGCTTTGCGGGCGTGGTGATTGCCGGCGGCCTTGGCTACCGCATCCGCGAAACGCTGCTCGCCTCGGGCTTCGGGTCGCGGTTCAAGGCCAAGGGGCGGTTCGAAAGCCTGATGGCCAATATCCCCGTCAAGCTGATCGTCCACCCGCAGCCCGGCCTGTTCGGCGCAGCGGCCGCCTTCGCCTCGGAACACGGAGAGACGGCATGAAGTCGGTCGCGGCGCTTGAAGCCCGGCTTGGCGAATTGCACCAGCGCACGCGGGAAACGCCGCTGTTCAACCCGGTCTTCCAGCTTTCGCTCGACCTGTCGCGCGCGCTGGAAGGGGGTGAGGTCAGCCTCGATGATCTTTCCGCGCTGGTCGCGCAGCTGGAGTGTGACGGGCTGAAAGCCCGCGCCCGCAAGCTGCGCGGGTTGCTGGCGCCCGCCCCGGAATCCGTGCCGCTGGCAGATGACGAGGAGGATTTCGCCGCCTTCCGCGCCCGGTGGGAAAACCCGCAGCTCCACGCGGTCTTCACCGCCCACCCGACCTTCCTGCTGAGCCCCGCGCAGAGCGAGGCGGTCGCCATCGCGGCCTCTGCCTTGGCGCATGTCGATGATACCGTCTGCGCCGTTCCCGCCACCCGCCCGGCGGTGACGCTCGAACACGAACACCGCGCCGCGATGGACGCCATGGCCCGCGCACAGGATGCGCGGGACGGGATCGTCGCGCAGGTGCTGGAAGAGGCACGCCGACGCTGGCCGCAGGAATGGCGGTCCTTGCGCCCCCTGCCCTTCCGCTTCGCCAGTTGGGTGGGCTACGACATGGACGGGCGCACAGATATCGGCTGGCACACCTCGATCGCCTTCCGGCTTCAGGAAAAGGCGGAACGGCTGGCGCGCTACACCGCCCGGCTCGAAGCGCTCGATGCGGGTCACCCATTGCTGGACAGGCTGCGCCCTGCGACCGCCTTTGCGACGGCGCGGGCCGAGGATTTCGCAAGTGACCTCTCCAGCGCAGAAGCGCTCGCGGTTGCCGCCAACCGGCTGACGGCGCCGGGTGACGATAACCTGCTCAGCCTCACGCCGCTGATCGACGCGCTCGAAGCCGAAGCAGCCACTGCGCCCGATGCGCGGGCCATTGCCCTGCTCACCCTTGCCGCAGCGATGCGCGCAGACGGGCTGGGAATGGGCTGGATTCACTTCCGGGTGAACGCCAAGCAGCTCCACAACGCGATCCGCCGTCGACTGGGGGACGATGGAGAGGGGATCGATCTCGCCAGCAAGGGCGCGCTCGCCAGCTTGCGCGCGATGGTGGAAAGCGCCAGCCCGCTGCGCACCAATTTCGCGGCGCTGGCGACCGAAAGCTCGACTGCGATCCGCCAGTTCCTTGCGATGGCGCAGATCCTCAAGCACATCGACGCCGACGCGCCGATCCGGATGCTGGTGGCCGAATGCGAACAGCCCGCCACGGTGCTCGCCGCGCTCTATTTCGCCAAGCTGTTCGGGGTGGAAGGCAAGGTCGATGTCTCGCCCTTGTTCGAGACCGAGACCGCGCTGGAACATGGCGGCCGGTTCCTCGATGCGCTGCTGGCTGAGCCCGCATACCGCGCCTATGCCAGAGCGCGTGGACGGGTGGCGGTGCAGACGGGTTTCTCGGACGCCGGGCGCTTCGTCGGGCAGGTCCCCGCCGCGCTCGCGATCGAGCGCCTTCAGGGCCGCCTTGCCGAAGCGATGGCCGCCAACGGCCTTGGCGATATCGCCGCGCTGGTGTTCAACACGCATGGCGAGAGCATGGGCCGCGGCGCGCATCCCGCTTCGCTCGCCGACCGGATCGAATGGCCGCTGTCCCCCTGGGCACGCCGCCGCTTCGCTCGCGCTGGCATCCGGCTGGAGCCCGAGGTCAGCTTTCAGGGCGGCGATGGCTACCTGTTCTTCGCCACCCCCGAACTGGCGCTGGCGACCCTTACCCGCATCGCGCAGCTGCGCCCGGCCGAAACGGACCTCGCCGCACCTGCCGACCCGTTCTACCACCGCACCGATCTCAGCCTCGATTTCTACCGGGCGGTAAAGGAGCATCAGGGCGATCACCTGGCCAGCCGCACCTATGCCCGCGCGGTGACGGCGTTTGGCCTCGGGCTGCTCAACCCCACCGGCAGCCGCGTTTCGCGGCGCCAGTCGGATATCAACGCCGACCGCGAGATGAGCCTGCGCCAGATCCGCGCGATCCCGCACAACGCGATTCTCCAGCAGCTTGGCTACCCGGTCAATGTCATCGCCGGGATCGGCAGCGCGGCCGATGCGAACCGCGAGGAAATCGCCGCATTGCTCACCGACTCCGCGCGCGGGGCGCAGATCATGCGGCTGGTGCGCGCCGCCAATGCACTCGCCAGCATCAAGACCGTGGCGGCCTATGGCGAGCTGTTCAACTCGGCCTATTGGGCCAGCCGCACCTATCGCGGGACCGAGGATCACCTCGCCGGGGCCTGCGGGAGCCTGGCCGAATATCTGGTCGGCGATGATCGCACCGGGGTGTTCCGCCGCCTTGCATCGCGCCTCAGGATCGATGCGATCAAGCTGCACCGCCTGCTCGACCTGCTGCCCGCAGATGCAGCCGACGCCGAGGGGCGCGAGCATGTGCGCCGCCGCATCGGGGTGCTTCAGGCGCTGCGGCTGGCGCTGCTTCAGCACATGTTCCTGAAGGTGGTTGCCGTCCCCGCCTTCAGCCGCGCCAACGACATCAGCCGCCGCGACGTGATCGAGATGGTGCTGACCTTGCGCGTTGACGAAGCCCTCGCCCAGTTGCGCCGCGCTTTCCCCGTGCGCGTGCCCGGCCCGCGCGACTTCCCGCTGGATGAGCCTTCCGACTACCCCGATGGCGGCGAGGAAGGCTATGGCGCGATCGAGCGCGATTTTATGACGCCGATTGCGCGGGCCCAGGAACTCAGCCTGAGGATCAGCACCGCCATCGCCAATGAATTCGGCGCGCATGGGTGATGTTTCACGTGAAACCTCGCCAAACGCCGTGCGAACGGGGGTCTAGAGAGGGTCTGGAAGGGGTCTGACCGGGGTCTGGGGCCGGTCAGAGGCGCGCTGTGCTGCCCCTGCGGATCAGGCTGATCGGGACCCGCCGCCGGGTCTTGGCCGGATCGTCTTCCAGCACCGCTTCCACCAGCGCCGCGCCGGCTTCGGCCGGATCGGGCGCAATCGTGGTGAGCGGCGGACGGCTGAAGCGGCCCGCGACCAGATCATCGAAGCCCATCACGCCGACCTCGCCCGGCACCGCCAGATCGGCGGCGGCAAAGGCCTCGATCGCGCCCAGCGCCATCGCGTCGCAGGCGGCAAAGACCGCATCGACATCGCCCTTTTCGATCATCCCCCGCTCGATCAACCGGCGCGCGGCGCGGCGGCCTTCCTCTTCGCGGGTGGCAGCGTTGACGGTGGGGGCAAGGCACGGCTCCAGCCCCGCCGCCTTCATCGCTTCGGCATAGCCTTCGTAGCGTTCGGTGAACTGCACCTGCGGCGTGTTCAGCGCGCCGAGAAAGCACGGGCGCTTGTAGCCTGCCGCCAGCAGATGCTCCACCGCCAGCCGCCCGGCGGCGCGGTTGTCGGATCGCACCCAGTCGAGTTCATCGAAGGGCGACCCCCAATAGGCAACCTTGCGGCCCTCGCTCTCGATCCCGCGGAAGTGCTCCCAGGCGGCGGCATTGGTGGTCGTGCCGATCACCACCAGCCCATCGGCCCGGCCCTGTTCCTGATAGTGGCCGAAGAAATCCGGCTCGCGCGCCTGAAAGCTTACCAGCGTCTCGAAGCCCCGCTCCGATGCCGCCACGCACACCGACCCGAGCAGCGCATAGGCAAAAGGGTTGATGGAAGACGCGCTGTCGCCCTCGCGGCAGATCACCACCACCGCCAGCGTGCCGGTGGAACCGCGCCGCAGCCGCGCTGCCCGTTCATCAACGAAATAGCCCAGCGCCTCGGCCGCTTCGATCACCTTGCGGCGCGTCGCTTCGGCGATGGCGGGCGAGCCGGACAGGGCGCGGCTGACGGTCGGCTGGCTGACGCCTGCCCGTTCTGCCACATCGAAGGATGTCGGCCGTCTGCGCCTGTCCCCGTTCATCCCCCCTCTCTAGGGCGGTATCTTATCCCCGCGCAAGCCGCCCCTGCATTGCTATTCGCACTGGAATTGTGGGCCGGGGTCTTGCATTTCTGAGCCAGTGCGCGAATTGTGAACGTTAGCAAAAATGCACGGCGCGCTATGGGAGAGGCGACAATGGCAATGGCACCGGGTGCGGCAACAGCCGTGGGTAATGGCGCGGGCGACACGCCGCAGGTGGATGCGCCGGGGCTCAATTATTTCGTCTTTGCGCTGTTCTTCATCTTCGGCGGGATCACGTCGCTGAACGATGTCATCATCCCCAAGCTTAAAGAATTGTTCACGCTCAACTTCTTCGAGGCGAGCCTGGTGCAGTTCTGGTTCTTCATCGCCTATGCGGTGGTCGGCATTCCGGGCGCGCGGCTGATCAAGCGGCTTGGCTATATGCGCGGCGCCGTGGCGGGGCTGCTGACCATGATGGCGGGCTGCCTGATGTTCATCCCGGCGAGCCAGACTGCGCTCTTCCCGATGTTCCTCTTCGCCTATTTCGTTCTGGCGACCGGCGTGGTGCTGGTGCAGATCGTCGCCAACCCGCTGATCAGCCTGCTGGGGCCGGAGCGCACCACGCACAGCCGCCTGACCTTTGCGCAAGGCTTCAATTCGCTGGGGACGACGATCTTCCCCTATGTGGGCGCGATCCTGATCCTTGGCAGCCTTGCCACTGTGACCGCCGATCAGTTTACCGGCGCCGAACTGGCCGCCTATCGCACCGCCGAAAGTCAGGCGATCGTCAATGGCTACCTCGGCCTTGCCGCCGCGCTGGCGGTGGTGGCGGGCGTGGTGTGGATGTTCCGCAACCGGCTGAAGGGCGAGCGCCATGAGGATACCAGCCTTGCCGATGGCCTTGCGCTGCTGGGGCGTCCCCGCTTCGGCTATGGGGCGGCCTGCATCTTCCTTTATGTGGGCGCCGAAGTCGCGATCGGCAGCTTCATCGTCAATTACCTGATGCAGGCCGAAGTGCTGAACCTGCCCGAACAGGACGCAGGCAAGCTGATCTCGCTCTATTGGGGCGGCGCGCTGGTGGGCCGCTTCATCGGATCGCTGGTGCTGCGCATGGTCAGCCCCGGCCTTACCCTGACGGCGGTGGCCGCAGGCGCGATCACGCTGATTGCGATTTCGGCCAACTCGACGGGCGCGGTCGCAGGCTACACCCTGCTCGCGGTCGGCCTGATGAACGCGATCATGTTCCCGACGATCTTCAGCCTCGCCTGCGAAAAGCTGGGGCCGCGCGCGGCGGACGGATCGGGGATCATCAACGTCGCCATCGCGGGCGGCGCGATCATCCCGCCGATGTATGGCGCGCTGGCCGATGCGACGAGCCTCGCCTTCGCGCTGGTGCTGCCCGCGGCGTGCTACGCGATCATCGCGGGCTTCGGGGTGTTTGCAAGAAACCCCGCGAAGGACACCGACACCCCGGAGATCGCCGGCGTATTTGAATAAGTATGCGCCCACTGGCGGATAATTCCCCGTGCGCCTAGTTAGGGCGCACGAGGGAAAGGGCCACCTGCATGAGCTTCACCGCTGACCGTTTGCTGCTGTTCGGCGCCACCGGCGACCTTGCCCAGCGCATGCTGCTGCCGAGCCTGTTCGCGCTCGACGCCGATGGCCTGCTCGCGCCCGATCTCAGGATCGTCGGCACTGCGCGCAGTGCCATGTCTGACAGCGAATACCGCAACTTCGCCCGCGCCGCGCTGGAGAAGTATCTCCCCGCCGAACGCCGCGGGAGCATGGCGGGCTTTCTCAACCGCCTCTCTTATCAGACCCTCGATGCCACCACGCTTGAAGGCTACGGTGCGCTGGCCGAAAAGGTCGGCACGCCCGAACGGGGCCTCGCGATCTTCCTCTCGACTGCGCCCAGCCTGTTCGAGCCGACCATCAAGGGGCTGCAATCGGCAGGGCTTACGGGGGAAACGGTGCGGATGTGCCTTGAAAAGCCATTGGGCACGGATCTCGCCTCCAGCCGCGAAATCAATGATGCGGTGGCGGACGCCTTTCCCGAAAGCCGGATTTTCCGCATCGACCACTATCTTGGCAAGGAGACGGTGCAGAACCTTCTGGCGCTGCGCTTTGCCAACCTGATGTTCGAGCCGCTGTGGAATGCCGCCCACATCGATCACGTGCAGATCACCGTGGCCGAAACCGTGGGCCTTGAAGGACGCGTTGCCTTCTACGACGATGCCGGGGCGATCCGCGACATGGTGCAGAACCACATGCTGCAACTGCTCGCACTTGTCGCGATGGAGCCGCCTGCCCATTTCGATGCGACCGCGGTGCGTGATGAAAAGGTCAAGGTTCTGCGTGCTTTGCGCGGCGTTTTGCCCGGAGAGACCGTCACCGGCCAATACCGCGCAGGCGCGATCGGCGGGCAGGCCGTGCCCGGCTATGACGAGGAGCTGGGCAAGCCGTCCGACACCGAAACCTTCGTCGCGATCAAGGCCCATGTCGATAACTGGCGCTGGAAGGGCGTGCCCTTCTACCTGCGCACCGGCAAGCGGATGCCCAAGCGCGTGACCGAGATTGTCATCCAGTTCCGCTGCGTGCCGCACTCGATCTTCGCCGGAAAGGGCGCGACGATGCAGCCCAACCGGCTCGTCATCGGCATCCAGCCGGAAGAGAACATCACCCTGTCGCTGATGGCGAAGGTGCCGGGCCTTGACCGCGAGGGCATCCGCCTGCGCTCGGTCCCGCTCAACATCGCCATGCCCGATGCCTTCACCGGCGCGGTGCGGCGCATCGCCTATGAACGCCTGCTGCTCGATCTGGTCGAAGGCGACCAGACCCTGTTCGTGCGGCGTGACGAGGTTGAGGCACAGTGGGAATGGATCGATGCGATCCGCGCAGGGTGGGAGGCAGAAGGCCTCACCCCCAAGACCTACACCGCCGGAAGCTGGGGGCCGAGCGCCGCCATCGCATTGGCGGAACGCGACGGAGTAACGTGGCATGAGTAAACCCCTTCACGACACCTTGCACAAGGTGACGCAGCGGGTGGTCGAGCAGTCGAAGCCGACCCGCAGCGCCTATCTCGACCTGATCGCCCGCGAAGGCGAGGCGATGGGCGACCGGAGCGCGGTGTCCTGTTCGAACCTTGCGCATGTCTATGCCGGAATGGGCGAGGACAAGGCGGCAATGGTGGCCGGGCGCGGCCCCAATATCGGGATCGTCACCGCCTATAACGACATGCTGTCGGCCCATGCGCCCTATTACCGCTATCCCGAACGGCTCAAGATCTACGCCCGCGAAATCGGCGCCACCGCGCAGGTTGCCGGCGGCACGCCTGCGATGTGCGACGGGGTGACGCAGGGCGAAGTCGGCATGGAACTGTCGCTGTTCAGCCGCGATGTGATCGCACTGTCGGCCGCTGTGGCTCTGTCGCACCGCATGTATGACAGCGCGCTGCTGCTTGGCATCTGCGACAAGATCGTGCCGGGGCTGTTGATGGGCGCGCTGCGCTTTGGCCACCTGCCGATGATTTTCGTGCCCAGCGGGCCGATGCCGACCGGCATTCCGAACAAGGAAAAGCAGCGCGTCCGCCAGCTCTATGCCGAAGGCAAGGCAACCCGCGCCGAACTGCTGGCGAGCGAGATGGCAAGTTACCATTCGCAGGGCACCTGCACCTTCTTTGGCACGGCCAATTCCAATCAGATGATGATGGAGATGATGGGGCTGCACATTCCGGGCAGCGCCTTTATCCAGCCGGGCACCAGGCTGCGGCAGGCCCTCGACCGCGAGGCGGTGCACCGCGCCGCGCAGATCAGCCGCAAGGGGGATGATTATCGCCCGCTCGGCCTCGTGGTGGACGAGAAGGCGGTTGTGAACGCCGCAGTCGGCCTGCTCGCCACCGGCGGATCGACCAACCATGCGATCCACCTGCCCGCCATGGCGCGCGCGGCGGGCGTGATCTTCGACTGGAACGACCTGTCGGAACTGTCCGGCGCGGTGCCCCTGATTGCGCAGGTCTATCCCAACGGCTCGGGCGATGTGAACAATTTCCACGATGCAGGCGGCATGGGCTTCGTGATCGGCGAACTGCTGGAGGCGGGCCTTGCCCATCCCGATATCCTGACCGTCGGGCGCGGGGGCTTTGCCGATTATGCCAGAGAGCCGGGCCTCGACGGCGATGATCTGGTATGGCGCGAGGTCGGCCCTTCGGGCGATGATGCGATGCTGCGCCCCGTCGCCAACCCCTTCAAGCCCGATGGCGGTATGCGCCTGCTCGAAGGCAATCTGGGCCGCGCCTGCTTCAAGACCTCGGCGGTGGATGAAAGCCGCTGGACGATCGAAGCCCCGGCCCGCGTGTTCGAGGATCAGGCCGCTGTCGCCGCCGCCTTCAAGGCGGGCGAGCTTGACCGCGATGTGGTCGTCGTCGTCCGCTTTCAGGGCCCGCGTGCCAACGGGATGCCCGAACTCCACAAGCTCACCCCGCCCTTGGGCGTGTTGCAGGACCGCGGCTTCAAGGTCGCGCTGGTCACCGATGGCCGCATGTCGGGCGCAAGCGGCAAGGTGCCCGCCGCGATCCACTGCACCCCGGAAGCCCTCGGCGGCGGCCCGCTGGCGCGCCTTCGCGATGGCGATATCGTGCGCGTCTGCGCGGCAACGGGCGAGCTCAGCACCACCGCCGATCTTGCTGCCCGCGAACCCGCTGCCGATCCGCGCCCCGAAATCGGCACGGGGCGCGAATTGTTCGGCATGATGCGCCGCTTTGCCGACGGGGCCGAACAGGGCGCCAGCGCGATGCTTGCCACCGGAGGAATGTAAGCCATGAATATCGACGCCATCATGCGCACCGCGCCGGTCATTCCGGTGATCGTGATCGAGGATGAAGCCCACGCCGTTCCACTGGCCGAAGCACTGGTCGCAGGCGGCCTGCGCGTGCTCGAAGTCACGCTGCGCACCCCTGCCGCGCTCGGCGCGATCCGGGCGATGAAGCAGGTGCCCGGCGCGATCGTGGGCGCAGGCACGGTGACCAACCCCCGCGATCTGGATGCGGCGCTGGAAGCCGGTTCCGAATTCATCGTGTCCCCCGGCCTCACCGAACCGCTGGGGCGTGCGGCGGTGGCGGCGGGCGTGCCGTTCCTGCCCGGCATCGCCAATGCGGGCGATATCATGCGGGGCCTTGATCTGGGGCTTGACCGGTTCAAGTTCTTCCCCGCCATGGCGGCGGGCGGCCTCCCCGCGCTGAAGGCGCTGGCCGCGCCGTTCGGCAATGTGCGCTTCTGCCCCACGGGCGGCATCAGCCTTGAAAACGCGCCCGAGTGGCTGGCGTTCGATCCGGTCCTGTGCGTGGGTGGTTCGTGGGTCTCCCCCAAGGGCGCGCCGGACAAGGCGGTGGTGGAAGCGCTGGCACGCGAGGCTTTCGCGCTGCGCTAAACCCGATCACCGTTCGCCCTGAACCTGTCGAAGCGCCGCTCTACTTCAAGCCACTGCGAAAGAAGAGGTGCGGTGCTTCGACAAGCGCACGACGAACGGGGTTTATTCTACTTCGCCAGCAGCCACCCGAACACTTCGGGCAGGCGCGCCGCCCAGGCGTTTTCCTCGTGCTCGGCGCCATCATAGACGCGGCTTTCGAAGTCGCGGCCTTTCTGCCAGCCCGCCTTGGCAAAGCGCGCGTCGATGACCTGCTGGTAGGGCGCATAGAACTGGTCGAGCGTGGCGGTGCCGTGGTCCATCCACACCCGTCGACCAGTGGGCTGGCCAAGCCTTGCGGCAAGCCAGCCGTCCCACATCTGCGCAACGCCGCTGTCCGCCCCCGCCACAGCGCGGGGATCGACCGCAGGCCAGTGCGAGGACACGCAGCCCGCCCGCCCGAACACATCGGGGCGTTCGAGGAAGGCATAGCAGCTCATCAGGCCCCCCATGCTCGATCCGACAATCGCCGTATCATCGCGGCCCGTGCGGGTGCGGAAGCTTGCATCGACCCAGCTTTTGAGCGGTCCGGCGATCCACGCGAGGTAGCGGTCCGAGATGATCTCGCCCCCGCCGGCTGCGTCCATCTGCGCCTTCAGCGCGGGCGGCGCAGCATCATAGGCGCTGCGGGGGAGATATTGCCGGTAGCGGTCGCCCCCCGGTGCCCAGATGCCGATGATGATATGCGGTTCAACCATGCCGCGCGCCATCACCAGCCGCATCGCCTTGTCGGCGGCCCAGATCTTGTTGAAATTGCTGTTCTTCAGGTCGAACAGGTTGTGCCCGTCATGCATGTAGAGCACCGGGTAGCGCCCTGTGCCGGTGTCATAGCCGGGCGGCAGCCAGATCGACAGGCGCTGATCGGGCAGGCCCTGTGCCGCCACATCGCGATATTCGACGAAGCGCCCTTCCTCCTGCGCTGCCAGTGGCGTCGCAAGGCCCAGCAGCGCCAGCAGCGCGGCGATCAATCGGAACATCGGCAAGCCTCCCTCACGCGCTCTTATCGCGGGAGAGGCATGGATTCTCAACCCTATGCCAGCGCCGCCCGGGCCAGCATCAGCGCGCCGGTGATCCCCGCATCGGCCCCAAGGCGCGGGGCGATGATGCGGTGGCGTGCGCCCCCGGGCAGGTAGCCCCTGTCGAGCGCCTTGGCGCGCTCGGCCACGCGCTCGATCAGCCCCGGCGTCTGCGCCACGCCGCCGCCGATCACGACCTCGCCCACCGCGACGCTGGCGAACAGGGAATGGCAGGCTTGCGCAATGTAATCGGCGATGATCGCGTGACCGGGATGATCGGCGGGCAATTCGGACAGCGCCTTGCCCCAGCGCGCGATGATCGCAGGGCCGCAGGCGAGGCCTTCAAGGCAATCGCCATGCGCCGGGCAGATCCCGGCAAAGTCGGTATCGAGCGGGTGGCGGCGCGGGTAGATGTGGCCCATTTCGGGGTGAGCGATGCCGTGCACCGGCTTGCCATCCACCACCAGCCCGCCGCCGATGCCCGTGCCGATGGTGAGGTAGGCAAGGCTGCCGCCGACCTGTCCGCTCGCCGCATGTTCGGCCAGGGCCGCCGCGTTCACATCGGTGTCGAAGCCCACCGGCACGCCCAGTGTCTGGCCCATCCACCCGGCGATGTCGCAATCGGCCCAGCCGGGCTTGGGGGTATTGGTGATGAAGCCCCATTTGGGCGAGCGGTGGTCCAGCTCGACCGGTCCGAAGCTGCCGATGCCGAGCGCCCGCATCGCACCCTTGCCCGCCAGCCACTCGGCCGCCTCGGTCAGGGTTTCGGCAGGCGTGCGGGTGGGGATCGTGTGGCGGGCGATGATGCGATCCGGCGACGGCCCGACCGCAAGCACGAATTTGGTGCCCCCCGCCTCGATCCCGGCCAGCAACGGCTCTGCCATCAGGCGGCGCTCTGCACCGCTGCTGCGCGCAGGGCCGCGCTTTCGCCGTCCAGCGTCAGCTGGAGCAGCGGCGCCGGCACTCCGCCGAAGCTGCCATCTGGCAGCACATCGACAAAGCTGCACACCGTAAGGTCCGCATCGACATACCAGCTGTAGGTCTGCTGCGGGCGATCGGCGGGGTTTGCGAGCACCAGTCCGGTGCCGTTCAGGGGCCGCCAGGGGCCTGCCATGCTGTCAGCCACCATCCCGTACAATCCCCCCGGCGCATGGCGCAGCCCATCGGCGAAGGTCGCCGTCTGCGTTGACCAGAAGGCGTAGTAATGTTTCGCGTGGAACACCAGATGCGCGCGCTCAAGCTCGTTGTTGACGCCCTCTGCATGGAGGCAAGGGGGCATCAAGACCCACCCTGAAGGGGTCAGCCGTGCCAGACCGAAGGCACCGTTGAAGGCGCTGTCCGATCCCGCCAATGATGCGGTGAAAGCGATGTATTCGCTGCCATCCGCCGGATCGCGGAACCAGGCCGGATCGCGGAATGCCTTGATCATGCCGGGTGCGCCCTCATGGGCGTCGGCGGGCATGTAATGCGGGCCGTATCCGCTGATGATCGGCGCGGGCGCGGACCAATCGGTCGGCCAGCCATCAGCGCCGATGCTGGCATGGGCCGCCCACAATTCCTGCTGATATCCCCCGGCCCGCGCCGCTGTTCCGGCCGCGGTGAAGAACAGCGTCACCACGCCATCGCGGTACAGCGCCGTGCCCGCCCATTCGCGTTCATAGGGCACCGGCTGATCCGGCAGCACCGGCCCGTGATCGCACCACGCCTCGCCCTGCCGTTCGAGCCAGTGGATCTTGGCTTCGAAATGCCGCAGCCCCGGATCGCCGCGATCCGGCGCGGTCAGAGCCATCCACAATTCGCGCCCGGCAATCACCGTGGGCCTGCCCGCGGCGTCTTGCAGCGGCCACATGTCCCAGTAGAGGCGGCCCGCTGCGAGCCCCCCGCGCCCGCCCACCAGCACCGGCGGGATCAGCGCCGCTGGCCCCGCGGCGCCGATCGCGCGGACATGTTCGGCGGTCCATGCACCCATGCTTGCCGGTGTCATCGCAGGCATCTTTCCATGAAGTTACTGCATTGCCAGAAAAGGAAGGGCTGGCCGCGAGGGGGAGAATGGGGCGGCCAGCCCCTGTGCCTCAGTGGCGGTTCTCAGAAATCGAACCGCACCGAAGCAAGCACCGTGCGCCCGGCGATCGAGCGTGCGCGCACCAGACCATTGCCCGGGATCGCGCCTTCCTCGGCCTCGGTGAAGCCGGTGGCGTTGAACAGGTTCTGGGCGTTCAACCCGATTTCGATCCGGTCGATCGGACGCACCGCCAGGAAGGCGTTCACCTGCGCAAAGGCGGGCAGGATCAGCTGGTTGTTGTCCTGCGTGAAGCTTTCGGTGGTGCCGACGATATTCGCCCCCACGGTGAACATGTCGGTGTCGTACTGGGCGGTCGCCTGATAGACGAAGTCCGCCTGCCGGCGCGGCGTGTTGCCGATGGTGGCCGCATTGAGCGCGTCCTTGATTTCGGCATCGGTCCAGGTCACGCCGCCCGAAAGGCTGAACGGCCCGGTCCGGTAGCTGCCTTCCAGTTCGATCCCGATCGCCTCGAAGGTGGTGTCGAACAGCACCAGCGGCGCGATATCGACATTGGTTTCCGAGGTTTCGGCATAGAAGCCGGTGGCATAAAGCGCGAGCCCGCCGGACTGGTACTTCACGCCGGTCTCGATCTGGTCAACCCGTGCAACCACCCCGGCATCGCCGCCCGGCAGGCTGCCATCGACCGCGCTGACAGCCGGGCTGAACAACGAACGGTCAGCGGTGTGACGCCCGCCGCGGCTGATGCGGGCGAACACGCCCAGATCATCGGTGACAAGGTAGTTCGCGCCCAGCGAATAGCTGAAGTAATCGAAGCTGTAGTTCACCGGACGCGCATTGCCCAAAGGCAGGATGCTGGTCTGGGCTTCGGCCGGGCTGATCGTGCCGTTGCGGTCAAAGTCGAAGCTGCCCACGCCCACGCCAAAGCCGCTGTCGGCCCCGGTGATCGTGCCGCTGGCATCGCCATAATCGTAGCGCACCGAGGCATCGATGGTCAGGCGGTCGAGTTCCAGCGAAAGCGAGGCGAAGGGCGCATAGGTGCTGTAATCGACATCGTAGTTGCGGCGGCAGCAATTGCCGAAAAAGCTCGCCCCGAAGCCGACCGTGCCGTTCTGCGTGACCAGCTGGCCGCCCGAATTGCGGATGTTGACCAGCACGGCCTGCCCGTCGCCCTGCACCGTCTGGACATGGCTGGTCCACAGCCAGTCGGTATCGATGGTCTGGCGCGACAGGTAGAAGCCCGTGGTGAAGTTGGCCGTGCCGCCGCCGAAATCGAACGCCTTGTTGACGCGGAAATCATTGGTGACGTTGTCGAGGCTGTTGAGACGGGTGTTGAAGTTCACCACGTTGGTCAGCAGCCCGTTGCCGCCGATCGTCGCCGCGTTGGCGGTCTGCCCGGCATTGGGCCCGGTGGCAAACACGATGCTGGAACCCGCGCCGCCGATGGAATTGGCGACGGCCTGCGCGCTGTCGGCACCAGCCGGGAAAGGCGACATGAAGCCGCCCGAATTGTCGGCAAAGCGGAAACGGTTGGTCAGCGTCCAGCCGCCGCCCACATCGATCTCGCTTTCGATGCCGAAGGCAAGGCTCTGCACCGAAAGACCGTCACGGAAATCGTAGGTGGCCGGGTTGTTGTTGCCATCCAGCGTCACCGCCGGGGTCAGGAACGGGCTGTAGAGACTGTCCCGGCGCGGATCGAAGCCGGGGATCGCCTGATAGTCCGGGTTGCTGTTGGCGCCGGTGACACGCACCGGCTGCGGCAGGATCGTGGGCGTGCGATCATCAAGATACTTGGCCGAAAAGCGGATATAGCCGCCGTCGAATTCCTTGGTGATGTTGGCCTTGATCTGGCCGCCGTCATAGCCGTTGTAGCCGATGTCGCGCGGGCCTTCGCCGGTGCGGTAGAAGCCGCCGACGTGGAAATAGAGATCATCGGCCAGCGGCGCGCCGTAATCGAAATCGAGGCGGTAGGTCTCGAAGTCGATGCCGACGGTGCCCTGGATCGCGCCGCCTTCCTGCTTGCCGGTCTTGGAGATGAAGTTGATCACCGCGCCCGGCGCGTTCGAAGCGAAGGTCGAAGCCGAACCGCCGCGCACCGCTTCGACGCGGGCAACCGAACGGTCGGCGCGCAGGAAGTTGTCGGCGTTGCCAAAGATGATGTCACCGAATTCGAGGATCGGCAGGCCATCTTCCTGAAGCTGGATATAGCGCGCACCGCCGGTCGAAACGGGAATGCCGCGCACCGCGATGTTGGCGTTGCCTTCACCGCCAGATGCTTCCGAACGGATGCCGGGGATCTGGCGAATCAGATCAGCCGAAGACGGCGCACCCAGATTGGCGATGGCTTCAGCACCAATGGCGCTGACCGAAACCGAGCTTTCGATGCGGTTCTGCCCGCGGGCGACCGCGGTGACGATGATTTCCTCGCCCTCGGCCACGCCTTCATCGGCGTTGTCCTGCGCAAAGGCGGGGCTGGCGATCAGGGCCGAAACGGCCGCACTGGCGCAAAGCGCGAAACGCAATTTCATCGGTGGTCTCCTCTCAGGTGCGCGCTTCTTCGGGCGCTGACGATGCGATGCCTAGCTATCCTGCAAACGTTTGCAACAAGAATCTTGCAATCGTTTGCAAACGACTCGGTTTTCTGTCACCTCTTGGCCACAGCGTCGCTTATAAGACGCGGGAAGAGCAACTGGGATGAGGCGCCATATGTCGGAAAAGCCGCGGCTTTCGCTGCTCAGAATCATCGAGATGAACATCGGCTTCTTCGGGCTGCAATTCAGCTTCGGGCTGCAACAGGCCAATATGGGGCCGATCTACGGCTTCCTGAAAGCCGACGAGGCGACCATGCCGCTGTTGTGGCTGGCCGGGCCGATGACCGGGCTTTTGATCCAGCCGATTGTCGGCGCGATGAGCGACCGGACCGATAGCCGGCTGGGACGGCGCACCCCCTATTTCCTGATCGGCGCAGTGATCTGTTCGCTCAGCCTGCTGGCCATGCCCTATTCGAGCGCGCTGTGGATGGCGGCCAGCCTGCTGTGGATTCTCGATGCGGGCAACAACATCACGATGGAGCCGTATCGCGCCTATGTCGCCGATCGGCTCGCCCCCGATCAGCGATCGACCGGGTTCCTGACCCAAAGCGCCTTTACCGGGCTGGCCCAGACGCTGTCCTACCTTGCCCCGTCGCTGTTGACCTATTTCGTGGCGAAGGATGTGCTGGATGCCAACGGCATTCCGGCGATCGTGCGTATCGCCTTCGTGATCGGGGCGATCCTCTCGATCTCGACGATTCTGTGGTCGGTGCTGCGGGTGCGCGAACTGCCGCTGGACGCCGCAGAGCGCGCCGCGCTCACCGGCAAGCCGCTGACAGTGCGCGGCACGCTTGATGAAATCTACGAAGCCGTGCGCGATATGCCGCGCCCGATGCGCCAGCTCGCCGGGGCGATGTTCTGCCAGTGGTATGCGATGTTCGCATACTGGCAGTATATCACCTTTGCGGTGGGCCGGTCGATCTATGACACCACCGATCCTGCCAGCGCGCTGTTCCGCGAAGCGACGCTGACCACCCAGCAGGCCGGCGCGCTTTACAACTTCATCGCCTTTCTGGGCGCGCTGGCGCTGATCCCGATCGTCAAGCGGTTCGGCGCGCGCCCTACCCATGCGGTGTGCCTGGCTGCATCGGGCACTGCGATGCTGCTGATCCCCGGCGTCTCGACCCCGGCAGGGCTGTTCGTGCTGATGCTGGGCATCGGCATCGGCTGGGCGGGGATGATGGGCAACACCTATGTGATGCTCGCCGACTGCATCCCGCCGGAACGCAACGGCATCTACATGGGCATCTTCAACCTGTTCATCGTCATTCCGATGCTGATCCAGACGCTGACCATGCCGCTGATCTACGAACCGTTGCTTTCGCGCGACCCGCGCCATGTGCTGATGCTGGGCGGCGTCTTGATGCTGGCGGGCGCGCTCGCTACGCTGCTGGTCGATGCCGGGCACCGCCGTCCTCGCGAAGAGGGGCTGGTCACCGGCTAGGGGGACCCGATGCCTGACCGCGACGACAGACCCGCGCGCACCACGGTGCGCACCATCACCGATCTTGCGCGTCTGGCGGGGGTCTCGCCCGGCACGGTCAGCCGTGCGCTGGCTGGCAAGAGCCTCGTCAACACCCGCACCCGCGAGAAGATCGAGGCGCTGGCCCGCGAACACGGCTTCCGGCCCAATCAGATGGCGAGCGGATTGCGCCGCCAGAAGACCGGCGTGATCGGGGTCGCCATCCCGCTCGGCCACGATATCCGCCAGCAGATTTCCGACAGCTTCTTCATGACCCTGCTCGGCTTTCTTGCCGACGAGCTGACCAACCACGGCTATGACCTGATGCTGCGCCGGGTGGTGCCGGACAATGATCCGGACTGGCTCGATCGCTTCATCGGATCGGGGATGATCGACGGGGTGATCGTGATCGGCCAGTCCGACCAGTTCGACCGCATCGAAGACGTGGCTGACGGCTATCGGTCAATGGTCGTGTGGGGCAACCATCAGGAAGGCCAGCGGCACTGCGTGGTCGGCACCGACAACCGGCTGGGCGGGCGGATGGCCGCCGAACGCCTGATCGCGGGCGGCGCAAGGGCGCTCGCCTTTCTTGGCGATACCGGCCCGATCGAATTCGCCGCACGCTTTGCCGGGGCACAGGATGTGGCCGCGCGCATGGGGCTTGCGCCGGTGCTGCCGCTCACCACTCACCTTTCCCCCGACCGGGCGAGCGAGGAAATCGCCCGGCACATCGCCCAGCATGGCCGGACGATTGACGGGATCTTCGCCGCCACCGACACGCTCGCCGCGCTGTGCCTGACGCAGCTGCGCGCGCAGGGCCTCAGCGTGCCGGGCGATATCCGGCTGGTCGGGTTTGACGATCTGCCGATTGCCCGTCAGACCATCCCCCCGCTGACCACGGTGCGGCAGGATATCGCGGCAGGCGCGCACGGGCTGGTCGATCTGCTGCTGCGCCGGCTGGCGGGCGAGAGCACTGAAAGCCTCGTCCTGCCCCCCGAACTGGCGGTGCGCGAGACCGCCTGAAAACGGCCGCCTCGTCCGGCTTTGACGCCCCGCCCCTGACCTGATCCGGGGCGGGTTTTCGCGTGGCGGCGCCTCTATCTCGCAAATCCTGCATAAATCCGCTTGCGTTATTGAGAATCGTTCTTAAAGCCATTCCTGCGAATGATTATCAGGAACGATTCTTAATGCGACTCTCTCTCCTTCTCTCCGCCGCGCTGCTTCCCTTCGCTGTTACCGCACAGGCCGAAGAGGCCGCCCCCTCCCCGGAGGCGGAGAGTGACGCCGAGGCGATCATCGTCACCGCCGCACGCACCGCCCTGCCTGTCACCGCCCTGCCCCTCACCGCCGAGGTGATCGACCGCGAGGCGCTGGAACGCCAGCTTCAGATTTCCGGCTCGGTGGTCGATGCGGTCGCGGCGCTTACCCCTTCGTTCAGCCCCGCCCGCCAGAAGCTCACCGGACAGGGCGAGACCCTGCGCGGCCGTTCGCCGCTGTTCGCGATTGACGGCATTCCCCAGACCGCCCCCTTGCGCGATGGCGCGCGCGATGGCTTCACCATCGACCCCTTCTTCATCGACCGGGTTGAACTGATCCTCGGCTCCAACGCGCTGCAAGGGATCGGCGGCACCGGCGGGGTGATCAATCAGGTCACCGTCAGCGCCCCGGCTGGGGACGGCTGGAGCGCGCGCACCATCCTGCAAGGCACCGCCGAAAGCGGCCTGCGCAATGACGGCTTCGGCGGCAAGGCGGGCGCGCTGATCGCCAACCGCTCGGGCGCGTTCGATGTCGTGGTGGGCGCAGCCTATGAACGCCGCGGCGTGTTCCGCGATGGCGAGCAGCGTCGCATCGCGCCCGATGGCACGCAGGGCGACCTGATGGATTCAGACAGCCTGTCCTTCTTCGCCAAGGCGGGCGTGGAACTGGGCAGCGGCGTGCGGATCGAAGCGATGGGCCAGCGGTTCCACCTTAAGGGCGACGGCGATCTGATCGCGGTCAACGGCAACCGCGCCGCCGGCCTGCCTTCCACCGGCACGGCAGGCGTCGTCCCCGGCGAGGCGCCCGAAAACATTGCCGAAAGCCTTGCCCTCACCCTCACCGCCGATGATCTGGCGGGCGGTGCATTGCGTGTGCGCGGCTTCTGGAACCGCACTGCCGATATCTATGGCGGCGGGACCTTTGCCGATTTTCAGGACCCGGCGATCGCGCCGGTGGGCACGCTGTTCGACCAGTCGCAGAACATCAGCCGCAAGTGGGGCGTCAATGCCAGCTGGGAACGCGGCTTTGGCCCTTTGAACGTGGTGCTGGGCACCGACATCCTCAACGATCACACCGTGCAGGTCCTCGCGCAGACCGGCCGTGCCTGGGTGCCGCCGACCGATTACCGCTCAATCGCGCCCTTCGGTCAGGCCAACCTTGCGCTGTGGGACGGCAAGGTCCGCCTTGCAGGCGGGGTGCGCTGGGAGAATGTCGAGATCACCATCGACGATTATCAGACCCTGTGGTTCTACGGGCCGCAAGCAGTGGGCGGCGGATCGCCCGGCTTTGACCGGGTGCTGCCCAATGGCGGCATCGTGATCGAACCTGTGCCGGGATTGCGCGCCTATGCCAGCTATGCGCAAGGCTACACCGTGCCCGATGTGGGCCGCATCACCCGCGCGATCCGCACGCCGGGTGTGGACCTCGACCGCTTCCTCGACATTGCCCCGGTAGTGGCGGACAACCGCGAGATCGGCTTCGAAGTGAACCGCGGCCCCATCGAAGCCAGCGCCACCTATTACTGGTCGGACAGCGACGAGGGTCAGCTTCTGGTGCTGGTCGGCGATGTATTCGAAGTGCAGCGCCAGCGCATCGAGATCGAGGGGCTGGAGCTGAACCTCGTGACGCAGACTCCCATCACCGGCCTCAAGCTGGGCGTGGGCTATGCGCACCTCAAGGGCCGCGTGGACACCAATGGCGACGGGATCGTCAATGCCGATCTGGACGGGGCCAATATCGGCCCGGACCGGCTCAACCTGTCGGCCGATTACACCAATGGCCCGCTCAATCTGCGGCTGCAATCGCGCACCCATTTCGAACGGCGGTTCGATGGCGGCGATCCGCGCAATGATTTTGCCGGCTACCACCTGCTCGATGGATCGGTGACAGTGGCGACCGATTTCGGCAGCTTCACCCTTGCAGCGCAGAACCTGCTCGACCGGCAGTATATCGACTACAATTCCGACACCCAGCGCCCCGCCGATAACCTCAGGTTCTTCGCCGGTCGCGGGCGGAGCGTGACGCTCGGCTGGCTGGCGAACTTCTGATGCGCGCCGGGCTGGTTCTGGTGCACCGCTGGCTGGGGGGCTTTGTCGGCCTTGGCCTTGCGGTGCTGGGGCTGACGGGTGCGGCGCTGTTGTGGAAGCCGTGGTGGGCGGGCGTGGCGCAAGATGCGCGCGCGCCGTCCGAGGCGGAAGTCGCGGCGATCATCGCCAAGGCTGAGGCGCTTGGTGCGGGCCATGTCACACTGCCTTCAGCCGAATTCGGCGTTGCGCAGGCGGGCTTCGGGAAAGGCGGAGGCGGGGCTTACCTTGCCCATGACGGCACGCTGCTTACGCGCTGGCAGAGCGTATGGGACCGGCCCGAGACCTTCCTGTTCGATCTCCATCACCACCTGCTGATGGGCGGCACGGGCGAGGTGATTTCGGGCTGGCTGGGGCTGGCGGCGATCCTGTTCTGCGTTACCGGACTCATCCTGTGGTGGCCGACGCGGCGCACCTTTGCCTTGCGCGCTCTGCCGCCGCGCTTCACCCGGCCCGCGGTGATCATGCATCACCGCGATATCGGCGCGGTGCTTGCGCTGCCGATCCTGCTGGCCGGGGCAACCGGCGCGCTGATGGTGCTGAAGCCGCTGGGGCAGGCGGTGCTGGCGCCGCTCTCTCCTGCTGCTGCGGTGGCTGCATGGCAGGCCAAGCCGCCCGCACCAGCCTCAGCCAATGCGCCCGATTGGCCCGCGATCCTCGCCGCTGCCCGCACCCGCTTTCCCGATGCGACCTTGCGCATGGTGATCTGGCCCAAGGCTGCGGGCGAGGCCGTGACGATCCGCATGCGCCGCCCGGCTGAATGGCACCCCAATGGCCGCACCACGCTGACGCTGGCGGGCGATGGCACCGTGTTGATGGCGCGCGATGCCCCGGCCGCACCGCTCGCCGTCAGAGCGAACAACGCGCTCTACCCGCTGCATTCCGCGCGGCTGGCGGGGAGCGCCATGGCACTGCCGCTGCGGATCGTGATGACGCTGGCGGGGCTGAGTCTTGCCCTGCTGGGCAGCCTTGCGGTGGTGACCTTCTGGCGCAGCCGCAAGCTTGGCGCTATTCCTCTCGCAAGGCGGCCCGCAGCCGTGCCGCGCGAGAGGGGGACGCGTGCCTGACACAACCGCCGCAGTGATGGCGCTGACCGCCATGCTGGCGGGTGCGGCGATCGGCAGCTTCATCGGCGCGGCGCTGGTGCGCTTGCCGGAAGGCCGATCGGTGCTCGCCGGGCGCTCCGCCTGCGATGCCTGCGCCGCCCCCATCGCGGCGCGCGATCTGGTGCCGCTGGTGAGCTGGCTGGTGCTGCGCGGCAAGTGCCGCTGCTGCGGGGCGCCGATCGGGATGTGGCAACCCTTTGCCGAAATCGCCGGGGCATTGATCGGCGCGGCGGGCATGCTGATCGCCCCGCCCGGCCTTGCCATTCCGGCGATGCTGCTCGGCTGGCAATTGCTGCTGCTCGCCCTGATCGACGCCCGCCACCTGTGGCTGCCCCGCCCGCTGACCGCGCTGCTGGCGGCAACCGGTGCGGGGCTGGTGCTGTGGCGCGGGTGGGAGACGGCGAGCCTGACCCCGCTGGTCACCGCAGCGACAGGGGGGGCCATCGGCTTTGTCATGCTATGGGGCGTCGCGCGCGGTTACCGGCTGGTGCGCGGGCGTGAGGGGATGGGCGGCGGCGATCCCCCGCTGCTCGGCGCGATCGGCATCTGGGTCGGGCCGATGGGCGCCATCGGGACCGTGATCGGGGCAAGCCTGATCGGCCTTGTCGCCGCGCTGGCGATGCTGCTCGCCCGCAAGGATATCGCCGCCGACACCGCCCTGCCGCTGGGCACACTGATGGCGATGGCGGGATGGGCGATCTTCATCGTCAATGGCTGGGGCTGAGCGCGATTGACGCGGGGGAGAAGCTGGTCCACGCTGCGCGTTCCCACGGGGGGTTTCCGCCTGCCATGATCGCCTGCGTGCCACGCTTCAGCCTTGCCGCCGCCGCGCTTGCGGCGCTGCCGGGGGTTGCCCGTGCGGAGGAGGCCCAGGAGCGTTTCCTTCCGCCGCTGGCCGCGCAGCACGCGCCTGACGCCGCTGCCGAGTGCCTTGCGCTCGCCATCGCCTATGAAGCCGGCCAGGAACCGCTCGCCGGGCAGGAGGCGGTCGCGCAGGTCATCCTCAACCGGGTGCGTCACAGCGCCTATCCGGACAGCGTGTGCGCAGTGGTCTGGCAAGGCTCCGAGCGGCGCAGCGGGTGCCAGTTCACCTTTACCTGCGATGGATCACTGCGCCGACCGCGCTCTGCGGCACAGATGGCGGCAGCGCGCGCGGTCGCGGTGCGGGTGCTGGCGGGCCAGAGCACCGATCACGTGCGCGGGGCGACGCATTACCATGCCGATTACGTGGCGCCCTATTGGGCCCCCAGCCTGACCCGGGTGCGCCAGATCGCGCGCCATGTTTTCTACCGCTCACCCGGCGCGGTGCTGGCGCAAGGCGATGCGCCGGTGACCATCGCCCTCGCCGCGCGCCATGCGCCGCCGGCGCCGGCACCCGCGCCCGATCCGATCATCCGAGGCGGCGAATTCGCGCCCTGGGGTCTCAGCCTCGATCCCGCAGGGCGCTGAACACACCTAATCCCGCGCCCGCACCACATAGGGCCGCGCTGGGTTGCCGGTGAGTTCGATCACGACATTGCGCCGCGCCGCCGCCCCATCGGCGCCGCGTGCGGTGACGATCACGCGCAAGGGCCGCCCCGTCACCCCGTTATCGGCAACGCCGGTCTCGCTTTCGGCAAGCCCGCCCTGCACTGCGACCCCGGCAAAGCCATCCTCGAACACGCGGTCAGCCATCACGCGGCGGGCCAGCGGGCTGGCATTGGCCCGCGCGAACCGCCCGCCGGTGGGCGTGAAGACCGAGATATAGGGGTCCATCCGCAGCGCCAGTTCCGGGCCGATCGCGGGGATCGCGGCCAGTTCCATGTTGGTGCGCAGCGCCCCGTTGCGCGGGCGAATGCCGAGCGCGGCATAGTCCGCCACCTCGGCCCCGCGCAGGCGCGGTTCATCATCCCCGTCGCGCCAATCAAGGAAAGCATCGCGGGCCTCTTCAAGTTCGGCGCCTTGCAGACCAAACTCGGCCAGCAGCGCTTCGACCTGCTGATCGTTGAGCGTGTTGATCGGCACCTTGGCGAGTTCCTCCTCGATGCGGATGTCGAGCATCGCCGCACCAAAGGCCACCTGCCGCACCCGCCCATCGGGCCGCCAGCGCCGCGCAAGGCTCGGCTGCGCCAGCCCCTGCACCGCCAGCGCCACGCCCGCGTCCGCCGCCGCCGTCAGCCGCGCACGATCCAGCTCCGCCTGAGCCGAACGCGTCGATCCGCGCGTCGCCTCGATCATGGTCAGCGCCAGCAGCGCGAGCACCGCAAGGCTCGCCACGGCCACCACCAGCGCAAAGCCGCTGTCCCGCCCGCTGTGCCGATCAGGGCGCGGGCGCTGTGTCAGGGGATGTCCCCGGTGGTCGAGAAGGGTTCGAGCGAGCGGATCTTCTGGCGCAGTTCCTCGGTGATGGCGCGGGCATCATCCACGGTGCGGATCACGCGCGGCTTCAACAGGATCACCAGTTCGATCTTGTCGGTCGCCTCGACCTGCTTGCCGAAGAGGCCCCCGATGATCGGGATTTGCGACAGGAACGGGATGCCGGTCTTGTCGCGGGTCTGGACGTTGCGGATCAGCCCGCCCAGCGCCAGCACCTCGCCATCCTGCACCGCGACCGTGGTGGAAACCTTGCGGGTCGAGATCACCGGCGAATTGATGCCCGATCCCGCCGCCCGCGCCGACAGCACGTCGCTGACCTCCTGCGAAATATCGAGCAGCACCAGCCCGCTGCCGTTCACACGCGGGGTGACCTTCAGGATCACGCCGGTGTCGCGGTATTCGATGGCGTTGATGACAGGCGCATTGGGGTCGATGGTCGAAGTGGAATTCTGGGTAAGCACCGGCACCTGCGTGCCGACCTGCAAGCTGGCCGTGCCGTTGTTGACTGTCATCAGCTTGGGCGCAGAGACGACATTGACCTTGGTCTTGCCCTCCAGCGCGTTGAGCACGCCGGTCAGGCTGCCCGAATTGCCGAACAGGAAGCTGAAGCCCGGCACATCGCGCACCAGCCCCGTGCCGGTGGTGGAATCGGTGAGCACCGCGTTCTCGTTGCCTTCGATGAAGTTCCATTGCAGGCCATAGCGCAGATCGTCGGTCAGGCTGACTTCGGTGATCGCCGCTTCGATCATCACCTGCATCGGCGGCACATCGAGCTTGCGCAGCGCGTCCTCGATCACCGCATATTGGCGCGGGGTGCCATAGACGAGGATCGCGTTGTTGGTATCGTCGCTGGTGATCTGAACGCCGCCGGGGCCTGAGGCGGAAGCGCCTTGTTCGCCGCTTTCGTCCAGTGCCGCGGCCGCCGCGGGCGAGGCCACAGCGGGCGGCGGGGCGACCGAACCATAGCCATAGCCATCGCCGAAGCCCTGCTGCCCTGCGGTGCTGCGCGGCGCGGCGCCATCGGGCGCGCCAGCATCGGCAAAGGCAGCCTGCTGCTGCGTCACCGCCTCCTCGCTGGTCCCGCTTGCGCGCCCGAAGGCCCGGTTCAAGGTGCGCGCCAGATCGCGCGAGCGCGAATTCTGGACCTTGTAGACGAACAATCGCGGTTCGTTGTTCTGGCCCTGCCGGTCGAGGATTTCGATCCAGCGGTTCACATCATCGAGATACTGCCGCTGGCGGCTGATCGCGAGGATGCCGTTGACCTTCTCCATCGCGATGATCCGCACCAGGCCCCGCGTGGGGCTGTCGGGTGCATTGATCAGGCGTTCCAGCTCCGGCACGATCACGCGGGCATCGCCGCGCTTGGGCACGATCAGCGCAAAGCTCATGTTGCGCAGCCAGTTCACATCGAACTGGGCGAGCAGATCGCGCGCGCTGGCCCGCTGGCCCGATGTGCCGCGCAGCAGCAGGATGTTGCGGGTGGGATCGGAAACCGAAACCACATTGGGCAGGATCGGCGCAATCAGGGCGCGCATCTGATCGGCGCTGACGAATTGCAGTTCGACCAGTTCGGTGCCGAAGCCGGGGGTGCCGGGCCCGGCAATGCCACCGCCCGCGCCCTGCCCGATCCGCTCGATCCGCGCCTTGCCGCCTTCCAGCACCAGCGCAAAGCCGCCAATCGCAAGGCTGTCTTCAAGGAAGGGGATCACCGAAGCGCGGGCGATCGGACGGGCCGTGACAACCGTGACCGGGCCGGACACACCCGGATCGATGGTGTAGTTCATGCCGAGCAGATCGCCCAGTACCGCCTCGGCCACCACACGCACATCGGCTTCGGGGAAGTTCAATGCGATATCCCCACCGCGGATCGTGACCGGCGGCGGCGCAGCGACCACGGCGGGGCGCTGTTCCCCCTCGACGATCGTGGCCTCCACCGTCTGCGCCGCCCGCGCCGGATCGTCAGGCACGGTCTGCGCTGCTGCGGGCGCGCCGCCTGCCAGCAGGATCAGCGCCGCGCCTGCCTTCGCGCTGGCTCGCAGAGAGAAATCACGCTTCATTGTTCGTCTGCCTGATAGGGCCGATCCGCGCGCGGATCATAGCTGGGATAGGAAATGCCGGTGGCGGCGGGCGCACCGATAGCCAGGGTCACGGTCTCGCTGCCGCGGGCAAAGCGCACGCTGTCGGTGCCGATCGCGATGAGACGCCAGCCCTGCCACGACTGGCCGGGGCGCAGGGTGACGGCACTGCCGTCCGGGGTCTGGAGGATCAGCCGCGCCGCGCCGCGCACCTTGACCACGCCGGCCGGGCTCGCCCCGTCGAGCGGGCCGAGGAATGCGCCCGGCGCGCTGCTGCTGGCGGCAAGGCGCGTGGGCCGGAAGATCGAGCGGCCTGACAGCACCGGATCGGCGCTGGCGGCGCTCGGGGACAGGGGGGCAGCGCCGAGCCTTGCAGGCGGCACGGCAGGCGGATCGGGGCGTTCTGCGGGCAGCACGAATTGCGCCGCCACCATCAGCGCCAGCAGCAGCGCCAGCAGCGCCGCCAGCACCGTGCCTTCAGCGCGCTCAGGCCGGGGAATGCGAAGCGGCGACATCGATGCGGACATCCAGTTGGCGGGTTGAAGAAGCAGCAGGATCAGCCCCCGGTGCAGTGACAGACAGCGCGGTGACGATCAGCAGCGGTTCGGCATTGCGCAGGCGTTCGAGCAGGCCGACCAACGCCCCCTCGCCCAGCCGCGCCTCGATCCGCAGTTCGATGCGGCCCTCGCCCGCTTCGATATCCTGAAGCGCGCGCACCTCGCCCCCGCCCGCCGCAACCAGCGCCGCGACACGGTCCTTGAGCTGTTCGGCAGCCGCTTCGGGTGTGGCGGCGATGATGTGGAACCGGGCGCTGTCGGCCTTCTGCGCCTCGGCCTGACGGCGCAGGCGGGCGATGTTGTCGATCAGCCGCTGGTTGCTGGCCTGCACCAGCGCGAGGCGTTCCCGCTCGGCGGCACGGGCCTCGAAGCCGGCGATGATCGGGGAAAGCACCGCCAGCCACCCGAAGGCGATCACCGCGACAAGGATCAGGATGGCAATCAGCCGCCGTTCGCGGTCGGAAAGCCCGGTCATTGCCCGCCCTCCTTCGGCCTGGCCGCGCCCGCCAGCGTGGCGCTGACATCGAAAGGCTGCCCGCCCCCGCCTTCCGCGGTGGGATCGGATACGCTGGTCTGAAGCGAGGCGAAACGCCCGGTGCGGCGCAGCGCGGTCTGAATGTCGCTGCCCGGCGCCTTGTAGCCAGTGATGCGCAGGCTCTCGCCCGTCCAGACATAGCGTTGCACCCACGCCCCTTCGGGCAGGGCGACGGTGGTGAGCGCGAGCAGGCTGAGCGGGTCATTCGCGTCCCGTTCGGCGATCAGCGCCTTGCGCGTCGCCGCCTCGCGCGCGAGCCGTCCGGCAAGGGCCCGTGCTGCGGTGCCGGTGGCCGCCTGCGCCTCAACCTCTTCGGCAAAGGCGTTGGTGGCGGCAACATCGCGCCAGATCATCAGGCCGATATTGGCAAGGAACAGCGCGGCAACCAGCCCCCACCAGAACGGGCGGCTGTCGCGGCGCGGGGCGATCGCGCCGCTCGCCACGAGCGCGGGGAGGAGGTCGATGGTGAGCCCCGCATTATCGGGGCTTTGCCACAGCAGCGCGAGCGGCTCGATCCCGTGCGTGCGGGCAGCTTCGACCAGCGCCGCGGCGCGGGGCTGCGGCATCCCGGCGACCATGGTGGGCACGCGGGCATGGCCGGGTTCGGCCTGACTGGCAAGCGCCCGCGCCCCTGAAATGGCGGTGCCCGGCGGAAAGGGCAGAAGGCGGTCGAGTTCCAGCGCCACCATTCGCGCCAGATCGCGCGGGGCCAGACGCGGGAGCATGGTGCGCGTGGCAATCGCGGCGGCAGGGGGCAGGACCACCGGCATCAGCCGCCGGCGCGTGCCATCGGCCACCGGATCGAGCGGCGCGCCATCAAGCCACAGCGCGCCATCGCCATCGAGCACCGCGCGTGGGCCGGACAGTCCCCGCTCGCGCCCCTGAAACCGCGTCGGGAGCATCGCCGCGAGCTCCCCCGTCCACCAGTCCCACCCTTCGCGCAAGGCCGCGCCGAGGCTGGTCATGTCCATATCGAGGATCGTGCCGGTGCGGATCATGCCGCGTCCCCGGTGCATTGGGCGCTCGCCGGATCGACGGTGCAGGCGGCGTTGACGTTGGGGACCGGGCGGATCACCAGATCGGGCCATTGCCGCCGGTCGCCGTCGAAAAAGGTCACGCGGATGCGCACCAGTTCGGGGGGCTGGCCGCGCTCGATCCAGCGGCTGCGCCAATCGCGGGTGGCATCGCCCGGCAAAGTCCCGAAATAGGCAATCTCCAGCCGCTCGACATTGGTGAGCAGCACTTGCGGCGTCCACCCTGCGGTGCCGGGGGCGTAAGGATCGACGCCCGCCGCGGTGTCGGCCAGCGCGAACAGCACCAATTGCCCCTCCTCGCTGCGGGCAAGGCGATAGCGGGTGAGGCTTGCCGGGCGCTGCGCCGGGGCGGCAGGGGCGAAGAAGCTGAAGCGCGTGCCATCCCCGCGCACATCGGCGATCGGGCGGGCGAATTCATAGCGGGTATTGGGCACCAGCGCCTCGATCCGGTCGCGCAGCACGGTCTGGGCGGTGATGACGGCAGCATTGCCCGCCCCCCGCGCACGGGCCTGCGCAGCGGTCTGGAAGCCCAATTGCACGCCCGCCAGCACCATCCCCGACAGCACAGCAACGATGGCGAGGCTGACCAGCAGCTCGACCAGCGTGAAACCGGCATCCCTTTTGCGCTGCATGATCATGTGCCTGCCACCCGCAAGGTGGAAAGTTCGACAAGCGGCTCGCCCGAGGGGCCTTGCCCGGCGGTCACAGTGATCCGGTCGAGCGCGGGGCTGGCAAGGGGACCGCGATAGGGCTCGATCCGCAAGGACCAGCCGATGGCCCCGCTCTTGCCCTCGCGCGTGGCAATTGGGCCCGGCACGGCCACCTGCGCCGCTGCCAGTTGTGATTGTGCGACCAGCAGGGCGGCGCGGCGTTCCTCGTTGATGCGGGCGGCGCGGGCATTGTTCTGAACAACTTCGAGCGTCACTCCGAGCATCGCGGCCACAATCGCCGAAGCAACCAGCGCCTCGGGCAGGGTGAAGCCCCGTTCCTGCTCTCGCCCTCGATGATGCCCCCGCGCCATGCCTATTGCCCGGATTCCGCGATGTGGCCGGTGCTGGCGAACACGGTCACCCGCCTCTCGCGCACCGCGCCGGCCATGCCTGTGCGCGTGCGGATGCGGTAGAGCGCCGGATCGGCGGTGCCATCGGGGTAGAAGGTCACCGGCCCATCCTGTCCGGCGATAACGCTGACCGATGCGGGGAGCGCCACAGGCTCGCCCGCGCCCACCACCAGCGCCCGGCCCTGCACCGCCAGTGTGACCGGCGTGCCGGTGCGGATCGCTTCGGCCCGGGCAGCGCGCAGGCCTTCGGTCACCTGCCCCGCGCCCATGCGAAATTCCATCGCCGTCATGCTGCTTTGCACCCGCGGAAAGGCCACCCCGGCAATCAGCCCGGCAACGGCCAGCGTCACCAGCATCTCGATCAGCGTGAACCCGCCCTCGCGGGGATGGCGCTCGCGGCTACCAGTTGCCGACATCTTTCGCCTCGCCGGTGCCGCCCGGCGCATTGTCCGAGCCATAGGAGAAAACGTCGATCTCGCCGTGGTCGCCGGGGGTCTTGAAACGATAGGGATTGCCCCAGGGATCGATCAGCCCGCTGGCCTGCCCCATGTAAGGCCCGTTCCAGATCGGCACCTGCGCCGGCTGCTTCATCAGCGCATCCAGCCCTTCTTCGGGCGTGGGATAGCGGCCCGCGTCCAGCCGGAACAGTTCCAGCCCCGCGGCGATATTCTTGACCTGCACGGTGGCGGTCTGGGTCTTGGAGCTGCTCAGATATTTGATCACCTGCGGCCCGACGATGGCCGCCAGCAGCCCAAGGATCGCCAGCACCACCAGCAGTTCAAGCAGCGTGAAGCCCGCCGATGTGCGGCGCCGTGCCGCGGGGGTATCTTGCCGTTTCGGTCGCATCATCATGCCAGTGCCAGATCGTTGAAGCCGAGGATTGCCGCCATGATGGCAGCGATGATTGCCGCGACCACGGCGCCGAGGGTGATCGTGATCGCAGGAGTAAGCAAGCCCACAAGGCGCTGCAATTGGATTGTCACATCGCGGTCGAGCACGTCGGCCAGCCGGCCCAGCATCGGCCCCAGCTGCGAGGTTTCCTCGCCCGTGCGGAAGAAGCCGATGGCCTTGGCCGGCACCACCCCCGCCGCCGCAAGCGGCGCGGTCAGGCCGCCGCCTTCCTTCATGCCCCGCGCCACATCGCGCACGGCGGCAGCCATGTGGCTGTTGCCGATCGCACGCCCGGCCAGCAAGGTGGCCGAAGGCAGCGGCACTCCGCCTTCAACCAGCACGCTCAGCGTGCGGGCGAAACGCGCGGTTTCGGTGCTGCGGACCAGCGGACCGATCCGGGGGAGGCCCAGCACCCAGCGGTCCCGGGCAGCGCGGGCCTGCGGGCGGGTGAAGACCTGCCGCAGGGCAAAACCGCCGCCGACCAGCAGCAGCAGCATCCACCACCACCCGGCGCGCAGGGCGCGGCTCGCTTCCATGATGAACACCGATGCGGCGGGCAGCCGACCTTGCGCTCCTGCGAACAGGCTTTCGAACTGCGGCACCACGAACAGCAGCATCATCCCGATTACCGCCACGGACAGCACCACCAGAATCACCGGATAGATCATCGCGGTCACGATCAGCGCACGCAGATCATCCTCGCGCCGCAATGCATCAGCGAGACGTTCGAGCGCCGGGCCGAGCCGCCCGTCAGCCTCCCCCGCCTCGGCCATAGCGGCGGTGACGGGGGGGAACAGCGCAGGCCGCTGCGCCAGTGCACGCGACAGGGGCGCGCCTTCCTTGACCGCCTGCTGCATGCCTTGGAATTCGGCGCGCAGCGGGGCCTGCTCGATCGAATCCAGCAACAGCGCCATCGCCCGTTCCAGCGGAATACCCGCGCCCAGCAGCACCGCCAGCTCGCCAATGGCGCGGGTGATCGCGGTGCGGGTCTTGGCGGTCCGCTTCAGCCCGCCTGCGGGGGCCGTGGCCGGATCGGTGCCGGGGGCGACATCGATCGGCAGGATCGCCGCCTGCCGCAAGCGCCGCACCGCCTCCTCGCGCGATGCGGCGTCGATCTGCCCGGCCACGCGCTTGCCGTGGCTGTCAGTGCCGCGATAGCGGAAGGCCTGCATCGCTTCAGCCATCCTGCGTCACCCGCAGCACTTCATCGATGGTGGTCAGGCCCGCCGCCGCCTTGGCAAGGCCATCCTGCAACATCGTCGCATAGACCCCGGCCCGCCGGGCAATTTCCCGCGCATCGGCGCGTTCGAGGATCGCCTGCGCCACGCCTTCGCCCACCTCAAGGAATTCGACGAGCGCGATCCGGCCCTTAAAGCCGGTGTGGCCGCATTCATCGCACCCCCCCGCCTGCCAGAATTGCGCATCATCCCCGCAGCCGAGCGCCGCGCGCTGAGCGGGGCCGGGCGTGTGCGGCACGCGGCAATGCGGGCACAGCCGCCGCACCAGCCGCTGCGCGACTACTGCGTTGAGGGTCGAGGCCAGCAGAAAGGGCTCCACAGCCATGTCCAGCAGCCGCGTCACCGCGCCCGCTGCGGTGTTGGTGTGCAGCGTCGAGAGCAGCCCATGCCCGGTCAGCGCCGCCTGAATGGCGATCTGCGCGGTTTCGAGATCGCGGATTTCGCCCACCATCATCACATCCGGGTCTTGCCGCAGGAAGCTGCGCAGCGCGGCGGCGAAATCGAGCCCGATGGCGGGGTTGATCTGGGTCTGCACGATCCCCGGCAGGCGATATTCGATCGGGTCTTCCACCGTCAGGATCTTGCGCGTTTCGGCATCAAGGCTGGCGAGCGCGGCATAGAGCGTCGTGGTCTTGCCGCTGCCGGTGGGGCCGGTTACCAGCATGATCCCGTGGGGGCGGGCGAGCGTCTGATCCATCCGTGCGGCAAGGTCCGGCGAGAAGCCCAGCGAGGCAAAGTCCAGCGCCATGTCAGACTTGTCGAGGATGCGCAGCACCACGGTCTGCCCGTGGATCGAAGGCGCGATGGCAACGCGCAGATCGATCTCGTGCCCGCGCACCGCCACCCGCAGGCGCCCATCCTGCGGCAGACGGCGTTCGGCGATGTTGAGTTCGGCCATCACCTTGATGCGGCTGACAATCGCAGCGCGCATCACCGGAGGGAGCGAAGGCTGATCGACCAGCACGCCGTCGATGCGGTAACGCACCGCCAGCCGGTCTTCGGTGGGTTCAAGATGGATGTCGGAGGCGCGCTGATCGACCGCATCGGCGATCAACCGGTTGACCGCCCGGATCACCGGCGCATCGCTGACAAGGTCGCGCAGACGCTCCAGATCTTCCTCGTCCGCCGCGCTGCCGGGGGCGGCAGCGGCCCGGCCTTCGCCATAGAGCCGGTCGATCGCGGCCTCGATCTCGCCGCGTGCGGCAATGCGGCAGGTGACGGGACACCCCGCCAACTGGCCCAATGCCTCGGCCGCGAAAGGCCGCAGCGGATCCGCGGTGGCGACCACCAGATTGCCTTCCTCACGCGCCAGCGGCAGCACCAGATGGGCGCGCAGGAAAGCGAGCGAAATGTCGCCCGCTGCCAGCACCGGAACCAAGGGCCACTCGCCCGCTTCGACCAGCGGCAGGCCGGTGCTGTCGCGATAGAAGGCCACCAGCGCCTGTTCGCTGAGGATGCCGAGCCGGGTGAGGATGGTAGCCAGATCCTCACCGCTGTCCGCCTCGATGCTGCGCGCACGGGCCAGCGCGTCGGCAGAGATCAGCCCACGCGCGAGCAGCCCTTCCGCCAAGTCCGCTGTCATCCCGGTCATCGCAACCGTCGCTTCCAAGTCCCGCCCCCATTTGCGGGGCAGCCTGTGCCCCTCTTTGCATACTCTCGTAATGCCTGCTGCTGTGCAACCGATGGCAAACATCCCGCGCGCTGCGATTGATTTTCTCAATCAGGAAAATCGAAAAAATCGATCATGCATCAAGCGAACCATACCCCCTCGTAGCTATGCGTATGCGATTTTTCGCAAATTTGCGGCCTTCGGTTACAGGCAGATTCTCCACCGTCATCGCTTTGACGCATTCTTACAAACAATCACAGGGTTACCGGGGAAAACTAACTTAAATTAGCGTTGACGGCGATAAATGATGGGTTCATTTCACTGCGCGGGGAGCAGATGTACCGATCCATCGGCCAAAGAAAAGAGCCCGAGTGATCGCATTTCCAGTCGTCCTAACTGGGGGAATACCAAAGTCCAGCAGGCATTGACGATTCAAGTGACCGACGCCGAAGCCAGTTTCTGGTCCAGGGCATTATGGCCATTTCAGTCGTCTATTGCGTCACCTGGCCGCTTTGCCAGGCGATGACTTGCGCCTGACTGCCTTCCCCCCCCGGACGAACGCGATTTGTCCGTATATTCGTTTGATCAGGGGAAAAACTCATGAAGACAGCATTTGCACTTCTTGCATCCGTCGCCGCGCTCGGCACGGTTGCTGCTGCGGTTCCGGCTGCGGCCCAAAGCAGCAACGCTTCGCCCACCGCGACGCGCAATCAGGCCTCAGCGCGTGCTGCCGTGCTCAAGTGGCATGACATCATGCTCGATACCCACGCGCGGTCGGCCACGCCCGGCCAGGCGCCCGCCCAGAACGGCGGCCCGCTGCGCACCACCCGCGGCTTTGCGATGACGCAGATCGCCGTGTTCGACGCGGTCAATGCCTTCAACGGCAAATACACCTCTTACAACACCATCGCCCCCGCCCAGCGCGGCGCTTCGATCGAAGTGGCGATCGCCTATGCCGCGCATGATGTGCTGGCTTCGGTGTGGAGCGGCCAGAGCGCCCGCCTTGCACAGGTCCTTGCCGATGATCTCGCCGCGATCGGCGCCAGCCCCGATGCGCTCGCCAAGGGCCGCGCTGTCGGTCAAGCCGCGGCTGCCGCAATCATCGCGCGCCGCACCGGTGACGGTTCGCAGATCGCGGAAGTCAACTTCGGCGGCGGCGGTCGCACTGCAACCGGCACCACCGATGCCAACGGCGATCCGGTCAACGCCGGGATCATCGGCACGCTCAAGTGGCGCCCCGATCCGGAAACCGCCGCCAACCAGATCGCGCTCGGCGCCAACTGGGGTGCGGTGACCCCCTTCGCGCTACAAAACGGCGCGCAGTTCCGCGCACCGCCGTTCCCGGCGCCGGGCACCGCCGCCTATCGTCAGGAATACAACGATGTGAAGGCCGTCGGCGCATCGGAAGACACCGCCGGTTCGACCGGCACCGCCCGCACCCGCTTCATCGGCAATTATTGGGGCTATGAAGGCACCCCGCTGCTGGGCGTTCCGCCGCGGCTCTACGCCAAGATCGCGGTCGTGCTGGCCGACAAGGGCAAGCTCAACAACCCGAGCGAACTGGCCCGTTTCCTTGCGCTTGCGCACATCGGTATGGCCGATGCGGGCATTGCGGTGTGGGATTCGAAGTACCACTACAACATCGGTCGCCCCGTCACCGTGATCCGCGAGGAAGACGGCGATCCGATGACCACTGCCGATCCGAACTGGAAGCCGTTCGGCATCTCGCGTGCGAACCTCGCCACCTACGTGCACCAGACCCCGCCGTTCCCGGCCTACACTTCGGGCCATGCGGCCTTCGGTTCGGCCGTGTTCGAAGCGGCCCGCGCCTTCATGCCCGATCGCACCGCCTTCACCTACGTCTCGCAGGAATATGATGGCGTGTCGGTCGATCCGCTTGATGGTTCGGTCCGTCCGCTGGTGCCGGTGCGCTATCGCAGCCTGTCCGAAGCCGAAATCGAGAACGGCCGCAGCCGCGTGTTCAACGGCGTCCACTGGCAGGCCGACAGCCGCGTTGGCAGCCAGCAGGCGCAGCAGACCGTGCGCTACGCCAACGCGACGCTGTTCCAGAAGAAGTAAGGGCTTTGGGGAAGGCGCGCCCGCGTGTCTTCCCCACCCGCCGAACAAGGCTGCCCGGTTCGCGCCGGGCAGCCTTTTTCCTTCGCTTTCAGGACATGCCCATGACGCCCACCTTCCCGTTCCGCGCCCTTCTCGCCGGGCTTGCTCTGGCAACCAGCGTTGCTTGCTCCGAAACCGCCGCCGAAACCCAGCCCGCCGCGCCGCCGACCAGCGCGGTCGATGCGAAGATCGCCGAGATGTTCGTCGAGGGCCCGGTGGAAAAGCGCGAGCGGCCCGATTTCAGCAATGAAACCGTGCTGAAGCTGAACCCGATCGTGGCCCGCGCCAAGGCGGCGCTTGACCGCTTCGATACCTTGGCCCCCGAACTCGACGCCGCCCGCAAGTCCGGCGATACCGCGCGGATCGCGGCGCTCACGGGAGAACTTGCGAAGCTCAAGGCTGAAACCCAGGCCGCTCACACCGCTTTCCAGGCCGAAAAGCAGGCTCTGCTGGCACGCAAGGAATACTATAACGAGATCGTGTTGGCCGCGATGGAACAGTTCGTCGCCGAGGCACCGGGTGAGATCGGGGCAGAACTGCCTGCGTCCGCAAAATGATCGCCGGGCTGTAACCGCTGTCGCGCTGTGCGCGAATAGCGGCGGGCCGGGACAGGGGCAGCGCATCCGCCGCGCCTTTCCCCCGTCCTCGGATGTGCTGGCAGGACGTTCCTGCTACCCCCTCGCCTGCCGGAGGTGCGCGGCGGGCCGGGGCTATCGCAACCGCACCGCCAAAGGGGGCATTGCGCCATGAAGACCACCAAACTGACCAGCCTGCTGACCGTGATGGGCGGCCTCACTCTTGCCACTGGCGCCTGCTCGGGCGCGTGCCAGGCGGCAAGCTGCGCGCCCGCGGCTGAAGCGGCGGCCACCACCGAAGGCTGCGCGGCCAAGCCCTGCGCCGCGGCTGCCGATACTGCCGCTCCGGCGGGTTGCGAAGCCAAGCCCTGCGCTGCTGCGGCCGAGTAAGCCACAGGGGGCGCGGCGGGCTTGTGCCGCCGCGCCCTTTGGGTCTGCGCGATGCCCGTCCCATCCGATCACCATGCCGCGGCCGACGCCGTCATCGCCGCAATCACCGCGATGGCCGCGGACGGCCTCCCGCTGATGCAGCGCGTCCTGCCTCAGCGCGAGGCGGTGATCTGGCAACACTACCCCGATAATGACGCACGCGATGCGCGCACCCGGTCGCGCTGGTATTATCATGTCCACCCGCCGGGCGAGCGTGACCCCGGCGAACACGGCCATTTCCACCTGTTCCTCCACCGCACCCAGCTGGACGACCCGGCCGCTTTCCTCGCCGCGCCGCCCGCGGGTGAGGCGGCGGCAGCGCATGTCGCGCATATAGCAGGTCTGTCGATCAGTCCTGCGGGCATTCCGGTGAGCTGGTTCGTCACCAACCGCTGGGTGACCGACGAATTCCTCTATCCCGCCGACGTGATGCGCGCGCACCTTGACCGATACGATGTCAACGAAACCGGGCAAGACCCGCTGGTGGACAAGCTGCTGACCGCCATGGTGGCGCTCTATCGGGACGAACTTGCCGCGCTGCTCGACCGGCGCGATGCAGCACTGGCGGCTCTGGTCGGGACCGGCGGCGTTGGCGCCTACGAGGCTGGCCACGATGTGCTGGCCAGCATCCCCATCGATCTCGACGAGAAGATCGCCAGCCTCGGCCTGGCCTAGGCCGCTTTCACCAGCGGATCAGGCCCGGCACGATCACCCGGCCCAGCAGCGCCATCGCCAACACCGGGGCACTGTGCCACAGCCCGATATGGACGATGTCATTGTCCGGGCAGTGGAGCGCGAAGGCAAAGGTGCCGAACGCTCCGGCGGCGATCCCTGCCACCAGCCCGGCCCGGTCGGGAGCGGTCGGCGCACCGCGCCGCAGCCACCACACCAGCGCGGCAAAGACCGTCAGCGATGCTGCTCCGCCGACCAGAAGGCACTGCCACCCGTGATCGGCGGGCGCGGACATACCGGCGCCCGCGCTTCGGCTCACGCCCACGATCAGCGCCGCCAGCGGCAGAAAGGCCGCCATTCCCGCCGCCCAGCGCCAGCCGCTATGGTCACTGCCCACCAGCGGGCGGCCCATCACGATCACCGTCACGCTCGCCGCAAGGCCGAGGCCGAGGAACAGGCCGGTCGAGACGACATGCATCGGATCGAACTGACCTGCCACAAGGTCAGTACGCAGGCCGAACAGCGCGATCACCGCTGCGGTTGATAACGCCGCCGCCACCAGCGCCAGCGCCAGCCCCGCGCCAAAGCGTAGCGGCCTGACCGGCTCCAGCCCGTCGACCAGTTGGGCAATCAGGGCATCGGAATTGCGCTCTGTCATCATTCTTTCTCGATCAGGGCGGTCAGCTTCTTCAGGCCGCGATGGATGTTCACTTTGACAAGGCTTTCGCTTTGCCCCGTTTTTTCAGAGGCTTCCGCAATACTCAGCCCTTCGATCTTGACGAGCGAAATGGCGTCCTGCTGCGCCGGGGGGAGCAGGTCCATCAGCCGTTCGATGCTGATGCGGGCGGCGATGGCGGGTTCATCGGCTGTGCCGATCAGGTCTTCGTGCAATTCCTGCGCATCGGCCCGGTAGAGGCGGCGCAGGTGATCGACCCAGCGATAGCGCGCAATCGCCGCCAGCCAGGGTAGGAACGGGCGCGAGGAATCCCACGATGCCCGCTTGGTATGTAGGGCGATCAGCGTCTCCTGCACCAGATCATCGAGACTGGAGGGCGCGATGCGGCGGCTGTAATAGCTGCGCAGCCACCGCTGGCACGCGTCCAGCAGCGCGGCATAGGCCTGCTTGTCGCCAGCCTGCGACAGGCGCATCAGGCGCGCAAGAGTGGGCTCGTCGGCTCGCATCCCCTGCCTTTCGCATGACCGGCGCGAATGGTTACACCCCCAATGCAAAAGCCCCGCCGCCGGAGTGCCGGAAGCGGGGCCTGATGCATTGCGACGATCGCCCGATCAGCTGAGAGCGACGTGGCGCTTCAGGTGGTGATCGACATTGCCGAACTCGCTGTCGAAGATCGTCAGGCGCTTGAAGTAGTGCCCGATGGCATATTCGTCGGTCACGCCGTTGCCGCCGTGAATCTGCACCGCTTCCTGCCCGATCAGCCGCGCCGCCTGACCCACGCCCACCTTCGCGGCCGAGACCGCCAGCTTGCGGGTCCGCTCGTCGCTGCCCAGGCGCAGGGTGGCAAGGTAGGTCAGCGACACGGCCTGTTCGTAAGCGGTATACATGTCGACCATGCGGTGCTGGAGAACCTGGAAGCTGCCGATCGGCACGCCGAACTGCTTGCGCTGGCGGCTGTATTCCACCGTCATCGCGTGGGCGACCTTCATCGCCCCGCAGGCCTCGGCGCACAGGGCGGCGATGGCTTCATCGGTGACCAGCTCGATCAGCGCGAGGCCCTCGCCCTCGGCCCCGATCAGCGCATCCGCACCGACCGTGACGTTTTCGAAATAGACTTCCGAGGCGCGGCGGCCATCGACGGTCACATAGTCGCGGGTGGTGACGCCCGGCGTGTCCTTCGCCAGCACGAAGACCGAGACGCCGCTGCGATCCCGCCGCTCGCCGCCGGTGCGCGCGGTGACGACGAGGTGGCTCGCCCAGGGCGCGCCGATCACGACCGCCTTGTGGCCGTTCAGCACATAGCCCGCGCCGTCCTTCTTGGCGGTGGTTTCGAGGTCGGCATAGTCATAGCGGCCCTTGGGCTCGGCATAGGCGAAGGCGAACACCGCAGTCCCTGAAACGATCGCGCCGATATGCTCTTCCTTCTGGGCTGCGGTGCCTGCGTGCTTGAGGAAGCCCCCCGCGCAGACCACGGTGGGCAAGAACGGCTCGATCACCAGACCCTTGCCGAATTCCTCCATGATGACCATTGCATCGACCGCGCCGCCGCCGAAGCCGCCGTCGGCTTCGCTGAACGGCATGCCGAGGATGCCGAGTTCGGCCAGCTGCGCCCACACTTCCGGACGCCAGCCTTCGGCGCTGGCGATGGCCTTGCGGCGCTCCTCGAAGCCATATTGCTCACGCACCAGCCGCGACAGCCCATCGCGCACCATGCCCTGTTCTTCGGTGAAGTTGAAATCCACGAATTCTCTCCCGTCTCGTGTCTTACAGACCGAGGATCATCTTGGTGATGATGTTGCGCTGGATCTCGTTCGATCCGCCATA
>VFQM010000322.1_pt1 | contig 56017 bp, 37 predicted proteins | sample 3512391 | NCBI WGS metagenome assembly VFQM01 (sample SAMN10412369, study PRJNA504923) | tailings metagenome | isolation source: Replicate 1 from Balatoc abandoned mine | place: Philippines | reverse complement strand
CATGGCGCAGATATTCCGCCACCCGCCGCGTCGCGAACCAGCGGCGGTGCCAGCCCAGCCGCGATCCCGCCGCCGTCATGGCGATGATCGCCGCCAGCAGCAGCAGCTCGACCGAGGCGAACACCCATTTGTAGCCGCCCATCCCCAGCGGCAGAAAGGCAATCCCCACCATCACCGCCAGCGTCGCCAGCACGAAGTTGACGATCATCCCGCTGCGATAGGCATCGGCGAGCCGGTTGGCGACCCCATCGGCCCAGGCATACATCGGCATCACATCATCGGCGAGCTGGCGCGCGATCCGTTCATCGCCCCCCGGCATGGAGCGCGCCGCGGCGACCATTCCGGCCCCGCTGCCCGCCGCAATCGCATCGGGCGCTTCGTAAGTGATCTTCAGCGAGCCCAGCCACGCGCCCCCGCCGAACACCCGTTCGATGCGGCGATACAGCCCGAAGGCGCGGCTCGATTGCGGGCGCCAGCGTTCACGGGCGAGCAGATCGGGGCTCCACCCTTCCACATTCACGGCGGCGCCGATGATCGCTTCGAGCCGGGCGACATCGGCAGGCGCGTGCGGATCGACGGGCTGGCCCAGTTCCTCCGGGCGGCCAAGGATGCGCCAGCCATCGGGCCGCGCCGGATCGATCAGCAGCACCGGCGCGCCCATCGCCAGCGCGGTAACGACCGTGTGCCCGGTCCCGCCCGGCAGATTGGCGACCTTGCCATCCCACACCGCGATCAGCAGATCGACACGCTCGATCATCACCTTGCCTGCAAAGGCGACATTTTCCGACACCATCGCGTCAAAGGCGCGGGCGGCGGCGTGATCATCGGGGGCGGCAAGGCTGGCGCGCCACAAGGCCTCGATCTCGGCATCGCGGTCGGCGATTTCGAACAGCGCCGCGCCCTTGGTGACCGCGCGGATCGCGGCGGCCTTGGCCTCGACCGCAGGATCGCCCGCCACCCGCCCGGCCAGCACCGCATCGACATCGGCCAGCGTGCAGGGATGGGCATTGATCGCGCAGTTGAGCGCGGCGCCAAAGGGCAGCGGCACGGCCAGATCCCAGCCCCTTGCAAGGCCGATTTCAGCGGCGATCTGATCCGTGCCATCGACCAGCAGGCTGTGCAGCCGCACCGCCCCGCGGGTCCCCGGCAGGCTCGCCCCGATCGCGTCGATCCGGGCAAACAGCGCCTCCAACGCGGCGGCAATCGCTCCGGCATGGGCGGCGTAGATGGGGTTGGTGGCGCGGTGCCCGGTAATGCCGAGCGCAAGGTGCGGCTGCCAGCTGTCGCGAATCAGGGTTGGCTGGCTGACTGGCATCGACACCGCGTTTTCCCCCCGGCCCATGCGCCCCTTCGCACCGGCCTTGCAGATCATGTGCTTACGCGCAGGCCCGGCATGCATACAAGCACGAAGGCACCGGTTTGACCATCAGGCCCGAACAGCGCATGATCTTGCGGCAATTGCTTGCAGGGGAGGTCAGGCGATGCAGGACAGGGTGTGGCGGCGGCGGTGGACGATGGCGGTCGCGCTCGGCTTGGCGGTGATGGCAGGCAGCGCGCCGCTGTCCGCGCAGGATGATCCGCCGCCAAGCTACAGCGATCTGCCCGCGCTGCCCGCAGACCTGCCGATCCCCTATCCCTATCGTGACGAGGATGGCCCCGATCCGGCCCCGCGCGACAAGCTGCCTCGCATCATGGCGCAGGAACAAGCCGCCGCCGCCGCCGCGCAGCAGGCCTGCGACAGCGGCGATCAGGCCGGATGCACCGCGCTCGCCAAGGCCTATCTCTACGGCGCGGGCAAGCCGCAGAGCCGCAAGGTCGCCGAACTGCTGCTGCGCGAGACTTGCGAGGCGGGCGAGGCGGCGGCCTGCCGTGAAATCGGCAACCTGTTCGTCGCCCTGCGGCAGGATCAACCTTATTGGTTCGGCATGGCCATGCTAAGGCGCGCCTGCGACCTCGGCTTGCTCGATGCCTGCGAGGATTTTGCCGCTTTGCGCGAACAATCCGACTATGCGGGCAACGAAGGCGATCCGCAGGAAGCCGCGGCGGTGCGCGATGATGCCTGCCGGCGCGGCGGGGGCGATGCCTGCACCACGCTCGCCGCAAGGCAGTTTGCTGATGCGGCCACCCCCGCCGAGCAGCGGGCCGCCAGGGCGCGGCTCGATGCGCTGTGCAATCGCGGCGCGCTGGCGGCCTGCGATGTGCTGATCCGCGCATTGCCCCAAGCGGCAGACCCGGCCGCCCCGCCCGGTCCCGAATTGCGCGCTCTGCTGGAAACCGCCTGCCGCAAGGGCAAGGACCTTTCCTGCCGCCAGCTTGGCCGCGCGGTATTTGCCGAAAGCTCAGGGCCGCCCGAAGACCGCGGCATCGCGCTCGCGCTGTTCCGGCGCGCCTGCGATCTGTCGGTCTTCCTGTGTGACGAAGAGCGCGAGATCGGCATGGCGCCGCAGCTTGCCGCCGCCTGCGCTGGCGGCGATCAGGCGCAATGCGCGGTGCTGGGCCAGCTCTACGCCGATCCCCAAGGCGTGCTGCACAACCCGCCTGCCGCCTTGTCGCTGCTGGGCGGGGCCTGCGATGCGGGGATTGTCACCGCGTGCGGCACCGCCGCCGATGTGGTGCTGATCGACAAGGCCGCACAGGTGCGGCTGAATGCCGATGATTTCGCCGCGGTGATCCGCTGGCGCCTGTCGGCCTGCGAGGCGGAGCTTGCCGAATGCCAGATCCTCGGCGCGGATCTGATCGACGGTGATCGCCTTCCGGCGGATCGTGCGCGCGGCTACGCGCTGCTTTCGCAGGGGTGTGAGGGGGGCCACCAATCCTCCTGCGAAGAATTGCGGCGCCGTGCCGACACGGACCCGGATGCGCCCTTGCCGCTGGCCACCAGCCTCGTCCGCCCGCCGATGACCGATGACGAGGAAAAGGCCTATTACGCCGAGGTTTTCGCCGAACGCGACGCGGCAGCGCAGGCGGCCCGGGACGCGGACTGCACCACCACCACGGTGACATTCCGGGGCACGACCTGGACCGATACGATCTGCGCTCTCAAGCCGCGTGCGCTCGGCGGGTTCATGGCGCGGGTCGGCGAAGCGCCGTGGCAGGCGCTGATCTGGCGTCCGGCCCGGATTGACGGGATGACGCTGGGCTTGCGCGACCGGGTGGTGTGCGGCGGCACGCTGGTGGCGACCGGGTGGGTGCTGACAGCGGCGCATTGCCTGATCGATCAGCCCCGCGGGCCGGGCGGGAAGCGTTACGCGATCGACAAGAACCCCTATCGCATCCGGCTCGGCCTGATGGGGCTGAGCGAGGAGGAGGGCAACAGCTACCCGATCCGGCAAGTGATCCGGCACTGGAACTACGACCCCGCCTCGCTCGCCTTCGATATTGCGCTGGTCCAGTATGATGCGCGGGCCGGGCGGCGGGGGATCGGGACCTTCGGGGCAGAGCGGATCGCCCTTGACCGCAGGTCGGTTGATGAACGCCCGATGGTCGCCGGGCGGCCGGTCTATGCCTATGGCTGGGGGGTGACCAGCATTGGCACCTCGAAAGCGGCGGAACGGCTTCAGGGGGTCAAGCTGCTGCTGCGCAGCGCCGAGGAATGCGGGCAGGTGAGCACCTTCACGCAGGGGCTGCGGCGCAATTCGGTGGTGTGCGCGGCGGGGCCGCAGAACCAGCAGGCCTGCTATGGCGACAGCGGCGGGCCGCTGGTCCTTTATGCCAGTCGCAAGGACAACCCGGTGCTGTTCGGCGTAGTGAGCGGCGGATGGGAATGCGGGACCACCGCGGAACGAAAGCCAAGCCAGTATGTGCGCATCGGCCATGAACTGGTGCAGCGGTGGCTGGCTGAAAACCTGCCGGGTTTCCGCTCGGGGCTGCCGCTGCGCTGATCGGGGTCAGACCGGGCCTTGACCCCCGCTTGCCCCCCTCTTGCCCCCCGCCAGACCCCTGTCAGGTCCGGCTCAGGAATGCCCCGCGCCGTGTTCCACGTGAAACATGGCGCGGGGACGGGCCAATCCCTTATTCGGCAGCCGGTGCGGCTTCGCCTTCGGCTGCCCCAGCCGGACGGATCGGGTTGCTGGTCGGATCGATCGCCCCTTCGGCGGGGGTCTCATCGGCCATCGGCTCTTCAGCCATCGGCGCCATTTCGGTGGTGGCCGCGGTCTCTTCGGCGGCGGGCGCCTCTTCGGTCTTGCCGCCACACGCGGCCAGCGACAGAGCGGCGCCGGCGATCACGGCAAAGGTCACGATCTTCTTCATGATATTAACCCCCTCAAACGCGCCCGCCATCGGGCGCGGGCCAAAGGGCTATCATGACCCGAGGCGCGAAAGCAAATCCTTGAAGCCCGCCTCGCCCCGCAGCGGATCGATCAGCGGATCGTTTCGCAGCCACAGCAGTCCCGGATCGCGAAGCTTGAACGCGAGGTCGAGCATGGCGAAGGCTGCCGCAGTCTCGCCACGCTGGGCGTGGACCTGCGCATGCTGGTAGCGGCTGTCACGGAATTCGGTCTGCAACTGGGCAAGGTCCCTGTCCGAACCGGCCTTGTCGCCCAGCTTCGCGTGCGCCATCGCTGCTGCGGTAAGGCTGTAGGCCCGGCCCGTTTCAGCGCTTGCGGCGGTCAGCGCACCGGCCGCATCGCCTTGCAGCAGCCGCGCCACGGAAATGCCGAACTGCGCGCTGACGATCAGCCCGTTGAGCGCCAATGCCTGCTCCATACGCTTGATTGTCGTGGGATAATCCCGCGCGAACAGTGCAACATAGCCCGCCGCGCGGAACGCCCCGGCATTGAGCGGGTCGAGCTCCAGCACCCGCCCGATGACCTTGCTCGCCTGCCCCCGATCCTCGCCATAGGCCAGAAACGAGGCAACCGAGCGAAGGATGTCCGCATCGCCCGGCGCCAGGTCCTGCGCCGCGCGGTAATGGGGGGCCGCCGCAGCAGGCTTCAGAAAACCGTTGTTGAACACCACGCCCAGCGCCAGATGCGCGCGCGCCAGCCGACTTTCAAGCGCGAGCGAACGTTCGGCGGCGATCTTGGCGGTAGCGAACAGCCTGAGCGATTCGTCGCTCCCGCTCACCGCATCATTGGCGATGGTGGCGAGCATGATCGAACGCATCGCATGGGCCATCGCATAATTGTCGTCGGCTTTGATCGCCGCCTCGAACTGCGCCAGAGCCGCGCGATCGGATTCAGGCCCGGTCGACAGATCATAGAAGGCAAGGCCGCGCAAAAAGGCCTCATACGCGGCCACCGATTGCGTGCCACCGATCTGCTGCTGCGCGGCGGCGGCCTGCTGCGCCTCGTTCGCGCCCGCAAACGCCGCGACGAGCGAAACGGCGACGGCTTCGGCAATTTCCGATTGCACCGCAAAGACATCTTCGAGCGCGCGATCATAGGTCTGGCCCCACAGCACTTCGCCGTCTTTGGTCGCCACCAGTTCGGCAAACACGCGCACCCGCACGGCATCGCGCTGCACGCTGCCGCGCAGGATGTTGCCGACGCCAAGCTTGCTGCCGATGGCGAAATCATCCTCTCCCTCGATCGCCCCCGAAGAGGTCGGGGCGGCGACCTTGAGGCGCGGATTGCGCGACAGGATGCTGCGCAATTCGCGGGCCAGCCCGTCGGAGAAATACTTCTTGTCGGGGTCGCCCGTCTCGTTGCGGAACGGCATCACTACCATCGAGATCGCTGCCGAGGCCGGGCTGCCGAACAGGCCCAATTGCCAGCCGCCAAACAGGCCCGCAGCCCCCGCAACGCCCGCTCCGCCGACCAGCAGCGCCCGCCGCGACACCGCAAAACCACCCGCTGGAGCGGGGCTGACGGGGGTCTGGAGGGGGGCAGGCGGGGTCTGTTCACCGTCAAGCCTAGCTCTGACCGCCACCAAAATCCGCGCGGCTTCAGCACTGGCAGGCTTGCCATCCCACCCGCTGATGTCGAGCAGCTGAAACTGGCGGAAGCCCAAGGGCGCCATCGTCCCGTCAATCGTCAGCGGCACCAGACACCCGCGCTCGCGCCCGCGCTGTGCCTCGTCGCGCACCCAGTGCGAGGCCACCGATGTCGCCGACCACAGCACCACCACGCAGGCCGCCGTTTCCAGCGCGGTTTCCGTGGTCTGGAGGTAGTTCTCCCCCCCTTCCAAACGCCCGTCCCACCACACATCGAAACCCGAGGCCCCGAGCAGGTCGATCACCGGCCGGGCGCGGTCCAGATCCTTGCGGGAATAGCTGACGAACAGCAGTGGACGCGCCTGCGTGGCCGAGTTGTCGCCGCTGTCCACCCGAACCCCCCTTCGCGCGTGAAACCCCTTGGGACCGATAGCTAACCCGAAACCACCCGCCACGCAAAGCGCAGATGCGCCGCCCGCACACCGGCCCTTGGCGAATCTGCTTGACGACCCGGACTGGCAATATAAAAATGATATCACAATTATATCGGGAATGGAGATTCGTCATGTCCTCTGTTGATACCCCCGCCCTCAATCGCAGCCGCGAAGTTCCGGCCTCGACCCAGAGCGGTTATGTGATGCTGCTGGTCAGCCTCGGGCTGGCGGCGCTTGCCGTGTGGCTGTTTCTCGGCGCCATCGCGCCCGATCCGGAGGTTGACGGCACGCTGATGATCGGCGCCGGGGTGACCGGCTTCGTCAGCCTGTTCATCCTCACCGGCTTCTACATGATCAACCCCAACGAGGCCGCCGCGATCCAGCTGTTCGGCGCCTACAAGGGCACCGACCGCAACGAAGGCCTGCGCTGGGTGCTGCCGTGGCTGACCCGCAGCAAGATCGCGGTGCGTGCGAACAACGTGATCTCGCAGACGATCAAGGTGAACGACGCGCGCGGCAACCCGATCGAGATGGCCGCGCAGGTGGTGTGGCGCGTGACCGACACCGCGCAGGCGCTCTATGACGTTGACGATTACCGCGAATTCGTCACCGCCCAGATCGAGGCGGCTGTGCGCGCCATCGGCTCGCGCTACCCCTATGACGATATCGAGCATCTCGAAGTCACCTTGCGCGGCAACCACGAGGAGGTCAGCGCCGAACTGCGGGTCGCCCTGATCGAGCGGCTGTCGGTCGCGGGCATCACGGTTGACGAATGCGGCCTAACCCACCTGGCCTATGCCCCCGAAATCGCCGGCGCGATGCTGCGCCGCCAGCAGGCCGAAGCGGTGATTTCCGCCCGCAAGAAGCTGGTCGAAGGCGCGGTGACGATGGTCGAGATGGCGCTGACCCAGCTTTCGGAGAAGGACGTCGTCCACCTCGATGATGAACGCAAGGCAGCGATGGTTTCAAACCTGATGGTGGTGCTGTGCGGCGAGCGCGACACTCAGCCGGTGGTCAATGCAGGATCGCTCTACTGATCGCGCCATGACTGCGAAGAAGGCCTTCCCGCTGCGCCTCGATCCGGCGCTTCACGATGCGATCCAGCGGCTCGCCGATGCCGAACTGCGCAGCGTGAACGCCGAGATCGAGGTGCTGCTGCGCGAGGCGCTGGCGCGGCGCGGGGTCAAGCCCGACCGCACCCCACCTGCGCGCCGTGGCCGTCCACCGGGGACCGAGGTGTAAAGGGGGGAGAATGTGTGCCGCGACCGCGCCGCGGCACAAGTTCAACACACGCCCACCGCCTGCGCGCCAGCTATCAGCCGCGAATTCCCCAGTACCCGCTCTTGCCGCTGGTTGTATCGAGGAAGGCATGCGGGGGCATGCTCGACAGCTTGGACATCTCCATCTGGATGGCAGAGCGCCGTGAAGGCGCCATACTCCGCGTCGCCTCGCGCGCGTTGCGCTTGTCCTGAAGGTGATTGGCGATCCGCAGCTTTACATTGGTGCTGCCGTCAAGGCTGCGCACCACGGTGCCCAGGCCTGCCTTGGCAAACTCCTCATCAAAGGTCCGGGGCTGAGCAGCCAGCCTCCCGCGCGATGCGCCAAAGCCCGGATCGATCCGAAGATGAACGCAGGCAGCCACGTAGCGCAAACCGATTTCTTCAGCCGCACTTGCCGTCATGTCAAAGCCGATCCGGAAGAATTCGAAATGTTCACGCGGCGCCGATATGACAAGCTGATTAACCAAGCCCCGCAATTCATCCATCCATGAAGAATCCGACATCAATTCCCCCCCTCAGTCTTTTGCCAAGAATTCAGGAGGAGAATACCACAGCCATCAACTTTGAAGCAATATTGCAGCGGACCGCTTTGGGGGCCAGCAGCGACACGCAATAGGCCGCCCCGCCGCGATACCGGTGCCATGCGTATGCCGAATTGCGCAGCGTGAACGCCGAGATCGAGGTGCTGCTGCGCGAGGCGCTGGCGCGGCGCGGGGTCAAGCCCGACCGCACCCCACCTGCGCGCCGTGGCCGTCCACCGGGGACCGAGGTGTAAAGGGGGGAGAATGTGTGCCGCGACCGCGCCGCGGCACAAGTTCAACACACGCCCACCGCCTGCGCGCCAGCTATCAGCCGCGAATTCCCCAGTACCCGCTCTTGCCGCTGGTTGTATCGAGGAAGGCATGCGGGGGCATGCTCGACAGCTTGGACATCTCCATCTGGATGGCAGAGCGCCGTGAAGGCGCCATACTCCGCGTCGCCTCGCGCGCGTTGCGCTTGTCCTGAAGGTGATTGGCGATCCGCAGCTTTACATTGGTGCTGCCGTCAAGGCTGCGCACCACGGTGCCCAGGCCTGCCTTGGCAAACTCCTCATTGAAGGTCCGGGGCTGAGCAGCCAGTCTCCTCCGCGATGCGCCAAAGCCAGGATCGATCCGAAAATGAACGCAGGCAGCCAATTGTAAAAAGTGAATAATCGGGACTGGCCAAGGCAGAAAACCGGGCTTAGGAACAAAGACTTGGCGAAGAGCAGCCGTGCGGGTGCCTTCGCGTTCTTCGAGGTCGTGGACCTGCGCGGCAAACAGCGCAGGCCGCAGGAGTGATTAATGTCCAATAGCGACAAGCCCTTTGTCGTCTACAAGCGTGCATCCGGCAGCTTCACCATAGCGCCGCGGGGGCCTAACGGCTGGGCTCAGTTTGCCATCTGGGTGGCGCTGCTGGTGCCGCTGTGCGTGTGGTTTCTCGATCATCTGGCGGTCAGCAAGACAAACGGGGATGTGTTTGTCGGCGTGGCCCTCGTCGTCTTCGGGCTGATGGCGTGGTTGATTTGCGGCTTGTGGTGGATGCGTTCGCGCGCCGAGATTGTCGATGTCGTGATCGAAAAGCGCGACCGGCAATTGAAGGAGCGCCGTAACCGTCGCCGCGACCGGAACGGCAACGCCTAGGAACGCCGGCCCGGCGGCAGCGTTGATCCGGCATGGCGTCTCGCTCCATTATTGCGATCTGGCTGGCAGCCCTTGCTTGCGCACCGCTCGCCGCGCAGGAGCCTTTGCCTGATGAGCTGGTGCTGGAAGGCGATAACACCGTCACCATCGTGGTGGGCGGCATCCCCCTCCGCTTCGAGGTGAGCGCCGATTCCTTCGGGGCACCGCTCATCAACCCCGAAATCGCCGCGCAGCTGATGCTGATGCCCGAACGCCGCCGGGGCTGGCGGTTCGGACCAGTGACGGTGGATGGCGTGGAAGCAACCCTTGCCGCCGATTTCGGTGACGGTCCGGTGCCGCTGCCCTTCGCCTGGACGCGGGCGCGCGCCTCCGACAAGGCCGATGGGGTTATCGGCATCCAGAGCCTGCCCCACAAGCGCGTGACGTTCCGCTTTCATGACGAGGTCGAGGGTGAGAGCGTGCAGCGTTTCGCCTTGCGCCGCGCTGGCGGGCGCAACAACACGCGGATCGGGACCGAGGTGAAGGTCGGCAAGAAGACCCTGATGATGATCTTCGCCGCCCAGAGGCGCGAAAATCTCGTCACAGCGCCCACGGCCAACTTCATCGCCACCCACCGCGAAGGCGGCTTCGAGCCGGGGACGGAGGGCGTCGCGGTGATGAATTTCTCAGTGCTACGTCCGACCCGGACAATGCGCATCGCCGATCCGATCCTGCTCGGCGATCTGGCGCTGGAACGCTTTGCGGTGCGCATCGAAGATTATGGCGACCCGCGGCAGGTGGGGGACATCGCCCCTGACGATCCGCGCTTTTCCAAGGACCATATCCTTGTCAGCCGCCGCAAGGGCCGCGGCAGCCCGGACCTGCTGACGCGCATCGGCCGCGATCAGATCGCCCATTGTTCGGCGATCACCTATGACTTCGCAGCCGAGGAAATCCGGCTGAGCTGTGCCGTCCCCACATCTGCGGAGTCCGCTGTCAGGTGATGCGGAACGGCTTGCCCGATGCGAGCTGGATCTGCTGCTGCATTGGCTGAAGTCCCTGCCGCATGAAGCCGATCGAGTCCTGTGGTGCCTCGTCGGCCTTGTCGGCACATTCTTTCAACATATCAATGAACTTCTGCTTCTGCGGCGCGCTCAGCATCGGCAGTTCCTCGATCTGCTGCTGGATATCCTTGCAGAAGGCGCCCAGTCGCCGGTCAACCCAATCCCCCATCCTAACACTGTCCCTTGTTGCCGTGCGGCCCGCTCACCCGAAATCGTAGACGAAGCCCGTCTCGCCCGCCGTCACCGTGATGGTAGAGACGGCCAGCCCATCCATCTGCTTTTCGAGCAGTTGCACCGACATTTCGGGCAGCATGGTGTTGGTCAGGATATTGTCGATCATGCGCCCGCCCGAATCCCCGTCGGTGCAGCGCGCCACGATGAAATCAACCACATCGTCGCCATAGGTGAAGGCGATCTTGTGGTTGCCCTGAATGCGCTTCTTGATCCGGTCGAGCTGGATGCGCACGATCCCGCCGAGCATTTCCTTGGACAGCGGCACATAGGCCAGCTGCACCGTGCGCCCGATCAGCGCCGGGGGGAACACCTTGAGCAGTTCGGGCCGCAGCGCCGCTGCCAGCGCCTCAGGCTCAGGCATCAGTTCGGGGTCCTGACACATGTCCATGATCAGGTCCGTGCCGCAATTGCTGGTGAGCAGGATCAGGGTGTTCTTGAAGTCGATATAGCGGCCCTCGGCATCATTCATGAAACCCTTGTCGAAGACCTGGAAGAACATCTCGTGGACGTCGGGGTGGGCCTTTTCGACCTCGTCGAGCAGCACCACCGAATAGGGCCGCCGCCGCACCGCTTCAGTCAGCACGCCGCCCTGCCCGTAGCCGACATAACCCGCCGGCGCGCCTTTCAGGGTTGAGACGGTGTGCGCCTCCTGAAATTCGCTCATGTTGATGGTGATCATCGATTCCTCGCCCGCGAACAGCAGCTCGGACAGCACCACCGCCGTCTCGGTCTTGCCGACGCCCGAGGGGCCGCACAGGAAGAACACGCCCACCGGCTTGTTCGGATTATCGAGCTTGGCGCGGCTGGTCTGGATGCGCTTGGCGATCGCGTCCATCGCGTGGTCCTGCCCGATCACGCGAGCCTTCATCCGCTCGGCAAGATCGAGCGTCGCCTTGATCTCGTCCTTGACCATGCGGCCCACCGGGATGCCGGTCCAGTCGGCGACCACGGCCGAGACCGCATCGCTGTCGACCACGCCGAACACCATCGGATCATCGCCCTGCGCCTGTGCAAGAGCATCGAGCGCTTCGGCCAGAGCGGCGCGGGCGGCTTCTTCATCGCCCTCTGCCTCGGGCGCGCGGGCGGCGGTGAGCGCATCGCGCGCTTCGATCACCTTGGCGAGCGCGGCCTTTTCGGCCTCCCACTTGGCCTCCGCCTCGGCGAGCGCGGCAGCCGCTTCCTCGATTTCGGAGAGGATTTTCACGTGGCGATCATCGCTGCGATACTGCGCACCGCGTTCGCGCTCGACCACTTCCTTCTCGACATTCAGCAGTTCCAGCCGCCGCTTGCGATCCTCGACCCGGGCGGGGGTGCCATGCTGCGAGACCGCGACGCGCGCGGCAGCCGTATCCAGCAGGCTCACCGCCTTGTCGGGCAGCTGGCGGGCCGGCACGTAACGCTGCGACAGCGTCACCGCAGCATCGACCGCCTCGTCGAGCACGACCACCTTGTGATGCCCCTCCATCATCGGCGCGACGGAGCGGATCATCAGGATCGCCTTTTCGCGGTCAGGCTCGGCGATATCGACCGTCTGGAAGCGGCGGGTGAGCGCCGGGTCCTTCTCGAAATACTGGCGGTATTCGGCATAGGTGGTCGCACCGATGGTGCGCAGATTGCCGCGGGCGAGGGCGGGCTTCAGCAGGTTCGCCGCATCGCCCGTGCCCGCCGCGCCGCCTGCGCCCACCAGCGTGTGGATTTCGTCGATGAACAGGATGATCGGGGTCGCCGAACCTTCGACCTCGTCAATCACGGCGCGCAGGCGCTTTTCAAACTCGCCCTTCACGCTCGCACCGGCCTGCATCATGCCGATATCGAGCGAGCGCAACGTCACGCCTTGCAGCGCAGGCGGCACATCGCCTTCGGCCAAACGCTTGGCGAAGCCTTCGACCACCGCGGTCTTGCCCACGCCCGCCTCACCCACAAGGATCGGGTTGTTCTGGCGGCGGCGCAGCAGGATATCGACCAGCTGACGCACTTCGGCATCGCGGCCGATGATCGTCTCGATCTTGCCGTCGCGCGCTGCTTGCGTGAGGTCAGTCGAGAACTGAGCGAGCGCGCTGCCCTCACCCGTCGCCCCGCCTGCGGGCGCACCGCCGCCGCCCGCATCGACCGCGCCGCCTGCGACCTGCGTGGTTTCCGTGGAGCCGCGGGTCATCCCGTCGAAATCGGTCGCCAGCCGGTTCGGATCGATCTTGCGGAATTCAAGGCTGATGTTCTGGAGCGCATTCCTCAGCGTGTTGGTCTTGAGCATCCCGTAAAGCAGATGCCCGGAGCGCACTTTCGCCGCGCCGAATTGCAGCGAGGCATACAGCCAGCCCTTCTCGATCGCCTCCTCGATCTGCGGAGAAAAGTCGCTGATCGCGCTCGCCCCGCGCGGCAGCGCATCCAGCGCGGCGACGGTGTCGCGGGCAAGCTGCGTATCGTCGATATTGCAGGCCCGGCGGATTGCCGCGATGTCGTTCTGGGCGTCTTGCAGCAGGATGTGCACCCAGTGCACCAGTTCGACATAGGGGTTGCCGCGCATCTTGCAGAAGCCGGTAGCGCTTTCGATCGCCTTCAGAGCGGTCGGATTGAGACGCCCGAACAGGGCGGAACGGCTGATTTCGGTCATTGCTACAGTCCCCCAAGTCGCGCCGCTTTCCGCCGTGGGGCGGAGGTGCGGCGCAGATGCACATTATCGCGAAAATCGTCGTTTTGGGCGGTGCCGATCCATGAAGACCAGCCCAGCCGCGATTGATCCCCCAGCCGCGCTGGCTTCACCTCGCCCTGTGGGAGGCACAGCGTCATGCCCCATTCGAGATGCGAAGGCGCGAGCGCATCAAGCGCCTCGGCGGCCAGCGGAAACAGGTCGCCATCGGGCAGCAGGCGGCGGAACTGGCGATTGTCGGGCGCGGTGATGCGCACCTCGAAGCGGTCATCGACGAGATAGGCACGCCGCCCCAGCACCGCCTCTCCCAGCCGGTGATGCTGGCGGCCGAGCCGGGTCTGATCATCCGGGTGAATGTCGCGCAGCACCGGCACGAATTCGCGCAAGCTCACCGGCAAGCCGAGCAGGTGCGAAAGCCCCCCTGCAATCGCCCCGGCACTGCGGCGCGAGGCGAACAGCGCGGCATAATGCAGCCGCATCGTGGCGCTGAACTGCGAAGCCTGGTCGGCACCCTCGTCCGCTCCGGTCAGCGATCCGATGAAGTCGGCAAACTTGTCGTCATCCCCGCGATCCGCCTCGACCGCCGGCTGCGATACGGCCCAGGCGCGGTAGAACAGCTGAAGGAAGCGTCCGGCGATCAGATCGAGGAAATCGCCAAAGGGATACTTGTTCGCATAGCGCCGTTCATAGGCGGCGAATTCGGTAAGATGCAGCGGCAGGGGCGACATCGGGCCGGTCAAACCAAGCCAATATCCCGCCGCTTCCGCCCGGCCGTTTCGAATCGAGACCTCGCCCAGCGTGGGTGCGGGGAAATGGGTGTGCGGGATCTGTCGCAACCGCACCACATCCTGCGCAGGCTGACGGCTGAGCCCGACCGGCGGCTTGCCCCGCGCCCGCGCCGCCAGCCCGCGCACCAGCGCAAACAGGCCGAACCGGCGAGGCTCCGCCGCGGCCCGTTCAGCAAAGCTCAGATAGGCTCGCGCGTCCCGATCCTCGGCGGCCATGCGGCGACCTCCCCTTGCGCTTTGGTGTGGAAACGGGTTTCGGTGAAGGAATTGACCGTCACGAAACCGGCGAGGAACCTCTCGATCACCGCACTGAACAGGAACAGGCGGCCCTGATCGAAGGCAGCATCGTCAAGCTCGATCGAGATGCGCAGCCCCCGCGCCAGCGCCATCCGCCCGATCCCCGGCACGCGGCGGGTAACGTGTTCACCCTTCACGCCGACGATGCCATCGATCTGCGAGCGCATCACCGGATCATCGGGCCGCCCATAAAGCGCCAGATGATTGCGCAGCATTTCGCCATTCCCGCCGCCCTCGCTGACCAGCGTGGCATAGTTGGGCGTAAGATGCCCGATCACCCGCCACGCAGCGTCCCCGATTCCGAGCGGCGGAAGCGGCCGCGTGGGCGGGCGCACGATCTTGATCCCCCGCGCCGGAATGCCCGCTGCCGAGAGGTGAAAATCGCCCGATACTTTCAGATCGACCGGCAGTTCGCGGTTCGTCACCAGTGCGCGCAGGGCGATCTGGTGGACGCTTTCCAGCCGCGCCGGATCGCCGGGACTGGTAAGCGTGAGGAACATATCGGTCCCGACATAATCTTCGCGCTTCCTCTGCCGCCGTTCCTTGCGCGACATCTGCCGCAGCCGCAGCCGCGTGGTGTAAAACAGCGCCGAGCGGTAATCATACAGCAGCGAGCCATAGGAATAGAGCGGCGCCACATCGCGCGGGTTCTGGTTCTGGCGATCATAGGCCTCGACCTTGAGCAGCCGGAACACCTCGAAATCGAGCGGCCCGTCACGGTCCGCGACCACCTTGAACTCGTGCTCGGCCTCGTTGAAAACGATGCGGCTCAACTGCTTTTCGAACAGGTTGATGACGGGCGCCGCGAACAGGCGGAAGTTGCGGGTGCTGACCGATTGCACCAGCGCATCGGACGAACGGGAGAACAGGAAGGTGATCTCCACCGCCTTTTCCGACAGCGCGAGCGCGCGGCGCAGGCTGCGCAGCTTCACGAAGCGGAAGGCCTCGGGACAGGCGAAATACTCGGTGAGCATCCGGTAGGCCGAAAGCGTGCGCCCATCGCCCGGCAGTAGCGCGCAATCCTCACCAAAGCCGTGCTGGGCCGGGGTGTCGAGTAGCACATGGGCCGCGCCTGCCACATCCAGCGGGCGGGCGACCACAGCCACCGTCTCGCCAATCAGCTGCCGGTACAACTCGTTGGCGACGCCCTCCCCGCCATCGAGATAGATCGGCAGGTCATCTGCCGCGATGCTCGACAGGGTGACGCCATCCTGCGCCTCGATCCGCAAGGTCAGCGCCGCCTGAGCGCGCACGCCGGCAAGGTCGGCATAACGCGCCGCCCCCGCCCGGCTGCCGACATATTCCGCCCCAGCGATCTGAAGCGGCCAGAGCGTCACATCCTGCCCGGTCTGGAAGATCACCGGCGTGCGCGAATTGCCCTGCGGTTCGGCGGCCAGCTGCGTGCCGCGCTCCACCAGCGCGCCGCGCGCAAGGCCGGGATCGCCCGTTATCGGCTCGAACCCCACGATCGCCATCGACGGGGTCGGGGCAAGGTAATGGGGTTGCACCGCCTGAAGCAGATGCTGCGTGAATTCCGGGAACTGGTCGTCAAGCTTAAGCTGCACGCGGCTCGACAGGAAGGCAACGCCTTCCAGCAGCCGCTCGACATAGGGATCGCGCTCCCCCCCCGTCAGGCCAAGATTGGTAGCCGCTGCCTCATGGCGCTCGGCAAATTCGAGCGACTGGACGCGCAGATATTCAAGTTCGGCTTCGTAATATTCGAGCAGCCGAGGATCCATCACTCGCTCACTTCGACGGTCATGGTTTCAAGATCAATATCGGTCTTCAGCCGCATCGGCAAAGCCTGCGGGCCGCCCATGATCTCACCCTCGATAAGGAAGGCGACCTTGCTCGAATGATCAGCCCGCCCGCGCGGTTCGACCCGCAGGGACGCAGGGTTGATGCGCGGTTCAAACCGCAGGATCGCACGGCGAATCTCACGCGCCTGCTCACGCGCAGCCTCGCGCCCCAATGAACGCCCGGCAAAATCGCGCACCCCGAAATTGATCACCGAATCGCGGACCTGCGGAAAGCGGTCGAGGTTCTGTGCGGCTTCCATCGAGATCGTGTTCAGCAGCCACGCCAGATCGCGCATCACCGAGGCGCGGAGCGATTTTTCCGTGAAGCGTTCGAGATTGGCGACAGCGAAATTGCGGAAATCCTCGCGGCCCACGGTCGGCATGTCGGCATCGGCGGACAGCCCGCCAAAGTCATTGCCCGATGCCAGCTTGTCGAACAGCGTCGGGGTGAGACGGACCTTGACCGACATCGTCAACCGTTGCGCAAGGTCAGTTCGCGCAGTTCCTGCACCGGCACTTCGCTGTCGTCAGAGAAGGCGAACAGGCGGTGGCCGAGCGGATATTCCCCGCCCGCATCCTCAGCCCAGCCGGTCGCGGTGCCGCGCACGATCGCGGCATCCTGGGACGCCTCGCTGCCGGGATAGCGCAGCGGGATGAAACCGGCGACCCGGGCGCCATCGACAATGCCGAATTCGGCCTGGATCCACACCGTGTCGCGCAGGTCCGCAGGGGGTGTGATGGAAAGGCTTTCCAGCGCGGCGAAGGGCATCAGCCCATAACGCCCGGCGATGATCGCCTCGGTCACCGGGCCAAGCCGCGGATCGGCATCGGCGATCCAGTCGAAGGAAAGGCTGGTGTCGGTGGTGCCCGCCGTGGTCGGCGCTGCATCGAACACTTCGGCGTAAAGCGCGTCGGCGGTGGCGGCATCGCCTTGCTGGCGGGCCATCAGCCCGGCCGCAAGCGCATCGCCCCATGCCACGGGATAGAGGATTGGCGCGGGCACCTTGCCGGCGAACACATCGGCGCGGGTCGCTTCGGCAGCGATGCACTGGGTGTAGGCAACCGACAGCATGCGCGCTTCGGGATCGAGCTTTGCCAGCGTTTCAAGCTGCGCCTTGGCGCGGTCCCATTCGCCCAGCAGGGCGCACATCTGGAACAGGAACATGCGAACCCCGACATCGCCGGGGTTCGCACGCACTTCTTCGATCAGTTGCTGGCGGGCAGCAGCGACATCGCCCGAGGCAAGCAGTTCGTCAGCCTTGACCATTGATCGCCTCTCTGCCCCCCAGCAGGAGCGGTTAGCCCGCCTTGATTAGCCGGCCTTGTTGAGCAGGACGTCGAAGTAGCCCTGCACCTTGCCCTTCGAGGTGCCCTTCTCGTCGCGCTGGTCATAGACCTGCGTGATCTTGGCATAGGTCAGGGTGCCGTTTTCATAGGCCTCGCCCGATGCCGAGAAGGAGTAGGAGTTGAGCACGACGTTCTCGAGTTCGTACTTGAGGAAGTCGATCTTCTTGTCGTCGCCGACGTTCGACTGGAACGACACGGTGCCCTTGGGGATCACCTTGCCCGAAGCGCAAGCCTTGAACAGCGCGACCGAGGTCTTATCGACTTCCTTGGCGAAGGCGATGTCGCCCATCAGGGCCTGACCCTTGGAGACGGTCTTCGAGGCATTGTTGTACGACGAGGTGTTGCTCGCCGTGAAGCTGCAACTTGCCAGCTTGATCTCGTTGGCGTGACCATCATCGGTTGCTTCACCTTCGATGCCATCGAGCTTCAGAAAAATTGAAACCTGCATGTTCTGTCTCCTACTTCCGAACGTTCATCACGTCATGACGATAACTTGATCATTTGCCCTGCGGCAGTTGCGACACCATGCTGACGCTCACATCCATGCCTTCCAACTGGTGGTGCGGCACGAACAGGAAGCGGCTCTTGTAGTAGCCCGGATTCTCGGGATCCGGTTCCACAGTCACGTCAGCCCGCTTGAGCGGCAGGCGGGCCTTCGTTTCTTCACTGGCCGAATCCGGGTCGGCCGTAACATACTGGTGCACCCAGTCGCTCAGGTCCGCCTGGAGTTGCGGCCCCTCGCGCGTGCCCCCGACCCAGTCGCGGACCATGCACTTGAGATAATGGGCAAAGCGGCAGCTTGCGAACAGATACGGCAGCCGCGCCGCCAGCTTGGCGTTGGCGGTGGCGTTGGGATCGTCGTACTTGGCCGGCTTGTGCACCGTCTGCGAACCGATGAAGGTCGCATTGGTGGTGCCCTTGCGGTGGATCAGCGGAATCAGGCCGAGATCCGAAAGCTCGGCCTCGCGGCGATCCGAGATTGCGACTTCGGTGGGGCACTTCTGGTCCATCCCGCCGTCGTCGGTCGGGAAGGTGGCGAGCGGCAGATCTTCGATCGTGCCGCCCGATTCCACGCCGCGGATGCGGGTGCACCAGCCATATTCGCGGAACGCTGCATTGATGCGCACGCCCAGACCATAGGCCGAGTTGATCCACAGGTGCTTGTCGTGTTCGCCGTTCGTGGTTTCCTCGAACTCGAACTCCTCGATCGGGTTGTCCTTGACCGAATAGGTCGCCCGCCCGAGCATCCGCGGCATGGTGAGCGCAAGATACTTGCTGTCATCAGAACTGCGGAATGCGTTCCACGCAGCGTGATCGCTGCCATCGAAACGGTTGGCGAGATCGCGCGGGTCCGACACTTCGGTCCAGCTGTCCATACCGAGCAGATTGGAGTCCGCCGCCGCAATCATCGGCGCATGGCTCGCCGCGCCGATGCGGGCGAGGCCCTTCATGATGTTGAGATCCTTCGACGAGTGGTCGAAGTACATGTCGCACACGAAGGCGCCGAACGGAGTGCCGCCAAGCTGGCCGAATTCGGCCTCGTAGATCTTCTTGAACAGCGGGCTCTGGTCCCACAGCGTGCCGCGATACTGCTTGAACATCGCCGACAGTTCCGACTGGTCGATGTTCATCACGCGGACCTTGAGGTCCTGCCCGGTCTCGCTCTTGGAGACGAGGTAATCAAGCCCGCGCCACGCCGATTCCAGCGCCTGGAATTCGGGATGGTGCATGATCGCATTGGTCTGCGCCGAAAGCTTGGCGTCGATTTCCGCGATCATCGCGTCGATCGTGGCGAACACATCGTCGCCCATCTTGACCGCACCCGCCAGCGCCTGCTGGGCGAGGGTCTGGACCGCCTGTTCGATCTGCCCGCGGCGCTCATCGTTGCGCGGCTTGAAATCGCGCTGGATGAGCGAGGCGAAATCATCGACCGAGATTGCCTCGGCGACCTGTGCTTGATCCAGCTTCGATGGATCCGATGCCATCATATCCTCCGTAACGAACGCGTAGAAAATGCCCCGGAAAGGGCGGCCGGACGAACCGGATTATTCGGCAGTGTCAGCCGCAGCGTCGCCCTTGTCGGCTTCGGCCTTGGCCGCGCTCAGCGCCTTGAGCAGGCTTTCGTCCTGCATGACCTTTTCGAGCAGCTCGGTGGCGTTGGACTTGCCGTCGATGGCGATCAGCAGATCGTTGAGCTGGCGCCGCGCTTCGAGCAGCTTGGCCAGCGCGGGCACTGCCTCGGCAACTTTGCCCGGCTCGAAATCGTCCATCTTCTTGAAGGTAATGTCGACGCCGATCTTGCCTTCACCTTCGATCGCGTTGTCCACGAGGAAGGCCGCGCGCGGCGCAATTGCGGCCATGCGCTTGTCGAAGTTGTCGACATCGAATTCGATGAAGTCGCGGTCCTTGAGGTCTTTCTTGGCGACTTCACTCTTGCCGGACAGATCCGAGATCACGCCCATCACGAAGGGCAGTTCGATCGACTTGCGCGCGCCGTAGGTTTCGACGTCGTAAGAAATGTGCACCCGCGGCTTGCGGTTGCGGCTGATGAACTTCTGTCCGGAATCCGACATTACATTCCCCCCTTGATCGGGCCTGAAACCACTTCAGCGTGGGCGATACCGACTCGCCGCGCCGATCGTTGAAAGACTTGATCAACCATGATCATTCCACATCACGGCGTTCCAGCAAAACACTTTTCACCTCATCGAGGCTGCGGGGCGCGATGTCTTCGAGGATTTCCATGAAGTCCTTGTTCACCCAGCTTCGCAGCCGGCCCATGGCAAGACGCATCGGATGGCCAGGCTCGGCGCGAATGTAGTATTGCTCGATCGCGCCCAGCGCCCGGATCACATCGTCGCGCGACTTGACGGCGCCGCCGAATGCCGGGCCGCCCGCGCTTCCGCCGGCCACCATCGCCGCATCGTCAGCGACATCCTCAGCCGCGCCGGGTTCATCTTCGGAAGCCTCAGCCTGCAATCCTGCGAGCGTGAGGTAGGCTTCCTCGACCATCTGGATCGTGTCGCGCACCGTGCTGAAGTCGGGCACGTTGCCGGCGTTCCTCTCGCGTAGCACCGTTTCGATCCGGGCGATGCAATCGAGCATCCCGCGCAGCTGCACCGCGACCGCCTGCTTGCTGTCATCATCGAGCTGGTCGAGCGTCATGCGCACTTCGACAAAACTGTCCGACGCCCCGCCATTCTCGTGCGCGTCGAGCAGTTGGCCGGCTTTGAGACTGGACCGGCTGCCCATCACCAGCGGCAGTTCGAGGAAGGGCATGGCGAAGGCGCCGCGCCGGGCGATATCCTCGAAAATGGGCGCGCGCACGCGGCCATTGGGATCATCGATCACCGGGTGGACATCATCCCACTGCTCTTCGAGCAACCGGGCGGTGAATTCCAGCCCCTGCGCAACGATATCGGGATCCGAACGGGTGAAGCCGCAGCGCGCATAGCTGACCGCGAGCCACAGGTCCTTGGTCTGACCACAGAGCGTTTCGATCTTGTCGAACAGCTCGCGCCAATCGACCTGCGGCGGGCCGGGCTCGCCATCAGCGAGGCGCGACACGCCGGAATCGATCGGGAAATTGTCATCGAACGCTGCACGCAGCGTATCGAAATCAACACTTTCGTCCAGATCCTCGCCGCACGGCAGCTCGCCAGAGACGGGCGCCAGCAATTGCTCCAAGGATTTCACTTTTTCACCCCCCCAGTCGAAAGCGTCAGTTCAGAACGACGACCTCGACCCGGCGGTTGATCCCGTGCGTGGGGGCGTAGCCATCGATAAGCTTGGTCTCGCCATAGCCTGCCGCCTGAATCGCATCGGCAGGCACACCCAGCTCGATCAGCGACTTGCGGATGGTTTCGGCACGATCCTGCGACAGCTTCATGTTGAAGTCGTCTTCGCCGGTTGCATCGGTGTAGCCACCGATCTGGATGACCCGCTTGTTGCCCGCCGCCAGCGATTCAAGCACCACCTTGGCCAGCGAACGCATGTCACCGGTCACGCCCGATTCGAGTTCTGCCGAGTTGCGGCGGAAGGTCACGAACAGATCATTGTCGCCAACCACGGCCTTCGGAGCCGAAACCGCGCCCGTGCCGCCATCGATCTTGCGGCGACCGGTCGAAAGCGGGCGCGCCGCGGTGCTGGCAAGGCTGTTGCCGCGCGCAGCCGCTGCCGGGCGCGACGGAGCCGCCGCTGCAACAGCCGTGCGGGCGGGCTTGCGAGCACCATCTTCGATCAGCGGGCGAAACTCTTCGCCTTCGATGCCTTCACCCAAAACAGACGCACTGCCATCGCAGATATTGTCGATGATGCAGCGCCACTTGGCATCATTGGCGGCGTCGGTTTTCTCGTCAGCAGCGGCGAAGGCCGGAGCAGCCAGGGCAGCACCGGCGACCAATGCTGCGGCGAAAACTGAATAACGAACCTTCATCGTTCGACTCCACATCGAATATCACTGCCTGAGCAGAGCAAAATTGCCGGGCGCGACCACACCGATTTGGGATTTGTCTTTTGTTGCCCTTGGGGTAACACCTTGCACCGAGACTTACAAGCCGAACGAGATCGACCCGTCCCCTTTTGGGAGAGATGGTCGGCACCGGATCCGGGTAGCAACCGCGTTTGGATCATGATTGTGGGGGGCGTTCGCGATGACGTCGGAATTTCGCGAAATCAAATTGGCGATCGACCTAGGCGGCGAGCAAGTCGATTACATCGCCTTGTCTGCGCGGGAAGAATTGTCGAACCCGTTCGAAATCGAACTGCAAATCGTCGCCACGCTGGGCGAGCTTGATCTGGTCCCGCACATCGGCAAACCGGTCAGCATCGACGTCTTCGAAGAACAGGAAGTCGTCCGCCACTTCCACGGCTTGCTGGCCGAAGGTTCGCACCTGATGGAGGACGGCGACGGGTTCCATTACAATCTTTCGCTCCGCCCCTTCACCCATTTCATGTCGAGTCGCCGCGGTTTTGCGATCTTTCAGGAAAAGACCGTCATCGACATCATCAAGGATGTTTTCGCATCCGCCGGCATCAGCGACTACGAGCTGCGGGTCACCGCAGCCTATGAACCGATCGAATATTGCGTCCAGTATGGCGAGAGCGACTTCCACTTCCTGTCGCGCCTGATGGAGCAGGAGGGGCTCTACTACTTCTTCGAGCACACCGCGCAAAAGCACCTGATGGTGATCTGCGACAAGGCCAGCACCCACAAGGCAGGCCGCGATGCGACAGTCGCCTTCAATGCCGCGCAGGGCACCGCGCAGTCATACCGCGTGGCCGATTCGCTGGGCGGGCATCACGCGCTGACCGGCTGGACCGAACGGGTTGCCAGTGCCGGTCACGAACTGGTGTCCCTGCGCGACTACGATTTCAAGAAGCCCACCAAGCCGGTCGATGGCAAGGCCAGCGGCGATGGCGAACATCCGCTTGATGCGCAGGAGCACTACGACTTCCCCGGCCTGTTCATCACCAAGGCCCGCGCCGACCGGCTGAGCAAGGTCAGGCTGGAGGAATTCCGCGCCCGCCGCCGCACCTTCATCGGCCGCACCAGCGCCAAGAGCCTGTGCGCGGGCCAGACGGTGACCATCGAGAATCACCGGGTCGGGCGCTACAACGGCAATTATCTGATCATCGCCACCCAGCACACGCTGGCGCCGCAGACCTATGTCACCGGCGTAGAGGAAGCAGCGCGCGACGATGTGACCTTCCTCGCCATTCCGGCTGCCACCCAGTTCCGCGCCCCGCGCCGCACGCCCAAGCCGCGGGTGGTGGGGGTCGAATCCGCGGTTGTCACCGGGCCCAAGGGCGAGACCATCTTCACTGACGAATATGGCCGGGTGAAGGTGCGCTTCCACTGGGACCGCACCGGCAGTCCGGACGAAAAGTCGACCTGCTGGATCCGCGTTTCGCAGACCGGCGGGCTCGGCAACATCATCCTGCCGCGGGTCGGGCATGAGGTGCTGGTCGATTTTCTCCACGGCGATCCCGATCAGCCGGTCGTGACGGGGCGGGTGTTCAACGCCGAACACATGCCGATCTATCCCTTGCCCGCCAACAAGACCCGCGCCGTGTGGCGCACCCTGACCTATGGCGAGCAGAGCCCCTATACCGGCGCCGAAAAGCTCGACACCGGAGAGCCCAAGGCCAACGAGATCCGCTTCGAGGACAAGGGCGGCAAGGAAGAACTGTTCGTCCATGCCGAGCGCGTGATGAACGTGCGCGTGCGCTTCGACACCAGCACGCATATCGGCCGCGATGAGGAACTGAAGGTCGGGCGGGACCGCCAGCGTTACGTCAAGCGGGACGAGAAGGTCACGATTGATGGCAACAAGTCCTACACGCTCAAGAAGAACGAACAGAACACCATCACCGAAGGCAGCCGCACCACCAAGATCAACAAGGGCAATGATGCGCTGACGATCGACATGGGCAACCTGACGATCAAGACCAGCAAGGGCAAGGTGACGATCGAGGCGATGCAGGCGATCGAGCTGATCGTCGGCCAGACCTCGCTCAAGCTGACGCCGACTCAGGCGACGCTCACCTCGCTGATGGTCAACGTCAAGGGCAACGCCATGACCGAAGTTTCCGCCGGAGGGGTTTTGACCGAAAAGGGCGCACTGATTAAGATCAACTGATCGCAGGCGTCCGCCCGCGACCGCCTGAGAGGAACGCCCTGCGCACGCCATGACCGACTGGACTGTCGTCTTCTGGAGCTCCGCCCGCCAGATCGCCGAGGAAGCGAAACTGCCGCGCGAGATGTTGCCTGCGGCTGATGTCGCGCCCGCCGCTTTCTTTGCACAGCTGCGCGAAGCGGGCGAGACCACGGCGGCGATTGCCTATGTCGCCTGCGCCCTGCCCAAGCTGGAAACCATCGAATGGGGGCTGGCGTGCCTGCCGCCGCTGGACCGCGAAGACCCGGATTATGCGGCCCGCATGCAGCTCAGGGATTCGGCCAAACGCTGGCTGCACGAGCCTGACGATGAAAACCGCCGCGCGATCGAACGGCTGGTGGAGGGCGCAGACCAATCATGGCCCGAGGCGCTGATCGGGCTGGCAATCTTCTTTTCGGGCGGCTCGATCGCGCCCGAAGACAGCCCCCCCGTCCCCGCCGATCCGCGCCTGCCCGGCCAGCTGATCGCCGGAGCGGTGCAGACCGTGGTTGCCCAAAGCGCCATCGCCAATCCGGGGCTGGCCGAAAGCGTGCTTGATCTGGGCAATCGCCTTGCCATCACCGGACGTGAGGCAGTGGCCGCGCAATGACGCTGACGCTTCGGATCATCAACAACGACTTTCCCGATCTCGGCGTCAGTCCCGAACTGGTTCTCGACAACCGCGGCGCGAATATCGGCCGGGCGCTGACCTGCGAATGGGTGCTGCCTGACGAGACCGGGCTGATCTCGCGCAAGCACTGCGAGGTGCAGTTCCGCGACAATGCCTATTTCATGGTCGATTTCGGGAGCACCAACGGCACCTTCGTTGGCGCGTCCGAACAGCGCATCGAAGGCGCTCACAAGATCGTGCCGGGGGATCGCTTCCGCATCGGGCCCTATGTGATCGAGGCAAGGCTTTCCGGCGCGGCGCTCCAGCAGCATCAGGCCGAACTGGCCAATGCTGCCGCTGCCGCAAATGGCCCGGCTTTCGGGGACTGGAACGATGTGCCGGGCGTCCGCCCCGCACCGCCGCCCCCGCCGCCGCCCGCGGGCTTTGGCGATGGCGGCTGGGACCTGCCCACCGCCGCGCCGGATCGCGCCTCGGTGTGGTCGGAAGATGCGGGCCGCGGCACCGGCGGGCCGAGCGCCAATGACATCTTCGGCGATTTCACCGCCAAGAACGAAGTCGATTGGAACAACGCGGCATGGACCGTCGATCCCGACTTCGATCCCTTCCGGGTGGATCCGCTGGACGCCCCCGGCTTTGCCCCGCTGCCGGGGACTGCAACGCCCGCGCCGGGCGGCGGCGATCCCTTCGCACCGCTCGCAGGCAGTGGCGGCGCCGCGCAGGCCCCATCGGGCGGGACCTTCGCGCCCTTGCCCGGCACTGCGCCGGCACCGTCCCCGCCGCCCTTTTCAACGCCACCAGCGCCCTCCGGCGGCGCCTTTGCCCCTTTGCCGGGAAGCCCGCCGCCGCCGCCCGCACCGCCCCCATCGACGGGCGGAAGCTTTGCGCCGCTCGATCCGGGTGCTGCTGGCTTTCCGGCTACCCCGCCCCCGTCCGCCGCGCCCTGGCCCGAACCGCCCGCGCCCGAAGCGACCGTCGGCGCCTGGACGCAAGGCAACCCCGGTCCAGCCCCGGCCGTGCCGCCGCCGCCAGTGCGCGTGCGCCCCTCGCCCGTGGCGCACGCCAATGACGCTGTGCTCCCGCCTGCCCCGCCTGCTGCCGCGGCGGCACCTGCCCCGGTCCAGCCCGATGCGGTGTTCGCCGCGCTGCTGACCGAGCTTGGCGTGCCCGCGAACCAGCTCAAGCTTTCCCCCGAGGAGACCGCTGCCAAAACCGGGCGGATGCTGCGCCATCTGATCGCGGGGCTGATGATCCTGCTCGAAGCCCGCGCCCGCGCCAAGGAAGAGATGGGCGCCGCTGGCACCGCGCTCAGCTTCGATGGCAACAACCCCCTGAAATTCGCCCGCAACGTCGATCAGGCATTGCTGATGATGCTCAACCCGCATCTGCGCGGCTACATGGAGGCAGAGGGCGCGATCGAGGAATCCTATCGCGACCTCCAGGCCCACCAGATCGCCACCCTCAAGGCGATGCAGGGCGCACTGCGCGAGACGCTGGGCCGCTTTTCGCCGACCGCGATCAAGGCACGCACCAAGGAGCAGGGGCTGCTCGCCAAGGTCCTGCCCGGCCAGCGCGAGGCGGCCTTGTGGAAGGCCTATGAAGCCCAGTTCAGCGGGGTCGCGGAAGGTTCGGCGGAAGCCTTCCTCGAAGTCTTCAGCCGCGAGTTCCGCAAGGCCTATGAGGAATCGAGCCGGCCACAGCGACGGTAAGGCCGGGGGCGCTGACGCGGCGTTAGCCGGGCTGGCGGTCCTCCACCCGGAACCATACCGCATCCGCCTTCCAGCGCCCGGCCTTCGCCCCTTCAAGGAAGCGTTGCGGCCAGCCGGCATCATAGGTGGTGATGTTGGCGGGCAGCGGCTGATCGCTGGAGATGACCGCGATCCCGGCGTTTTCCGAAGCCTTGACGTCTCCGAACGGCAAAGTGACTGCGAAGGTGCCGGGCGCCTCGGTCCCCTTGTAAAGCCGGACAAGCTCGCGCGTCTTCTCGCCGCTCAAGACTTGCGGCGCGGCAAGATTGCTTAGCAGAACGAGAGCAAAGTTCGGGCTGGCACCGTTCACCTGAAGTCGCACCTTTGCGTGGGACATTGGCTCGGACGGGCCGTCCGCACGGTCAATCGCTTCGTTGCGCATCTCGTAATTGGTCTGCGGCGTCGCGATCTTGACGGTCCCGCCGCGTGCGGCACGCAGCGCATCGATGGTCGCACAGTTGCTTTCGGGCAGCGCCAGAACATTGGCGAAGTCGATGGTGGGCACCTTGGCCCCCGCTCCCGCCAGCGCCTGACCGAGCTGGGTCTGGGCCGAGGCAGGGACCGCCGCCGTCCCGCTGAAACGCGCCGCGCTGCCGCCCGCATCGACCAGCGACAGCCAGGAACAGCCGATATTGGCGCTCGCCTGAGAAACAAGGGCGGCGAATTCCGGCGTGCCGGGTGCGGCAGGCTGAGGCGCGGCAGGCGCAGCGGCCTGATTGGCACCAGCGGGCGCGGCAGGCTCGGGCGTGTCGCTGTCCCCGCCGAGGCTGGTGGCAATCACCAGTCCGACAACCCCGATCAGCGCCGCCGCACCGCCGCCGATCATCAGCGGCAGGCGGCTCTTGCCCTCGCCCTTGGCAGGCGGTGTGCGCGGCGTGTCGCCAGAGCCCGGCTTGGCCGCAAACGCCGTGCCGGGGACAAGCTGAGTCGTCCCGCCGAACCCGCCCGCGCCAATGTCAGAGGTGACCCCGGCGGCCACCGCGCCGCTTGTCAGCATCACGTTGAACGCCGCCATGGACTGCGGACGCTGCGCCGGATCGGGCTGGAGCGCGGCTTCGAAGGCGGCGCGGAACGGGGCAGGGATATCCGACAGGTCGGGCACGCTCATGCGCTTGCGGACCGCGTCCGCCATCGATCCACCCATGTCCGAAGGCTTGCCCGCCACCACCGCGCGCAATGTCAGCGCGAGGCTGTACATATCGGTCCACGGGCCGATGTTGCGCCCGTATTCGCCAAGCTGTTCGGGGGCGACATAGCGCAGCTTGCCCGCGAACCCATCGCCGACAATCGTGCCGGAATGTTCGCGCGCATCCTTGGCGATGCCGAAATCGATGATCTTGGGGCGTGCCGGATCGCCATCGGCAAGCAGGATGTTGTCAGGCGCGATATCGCGGTGGATCGCCCCCAGCGTATGCGCTGTCCCCAGCCCCGCAGCAAGCTTCTGGCAAATGGCGAGGAATTCCTCGTCCGAAAGCCTGAGCGTGCCGAGCATGTCTTCAAGGTTGGGACCGGGGATGAACTCGGTCACGATATAGGGCCGCCCTTCGGTATCGCGGGCGGCGAGGCGATACTGGACGATCGCTTCATGGTTGAGCCGGGTCAGCGTGGCTGCTTCCTTGGCGAACATCGCGGCGACCAGTTCATCCTGCGCAAGGTGCTGGAGCATGACCTTGACCGCCACCCGGTCGTCCGGCTGGTGGACATTGACCGCCTCATACACCTCACCCATGCCGCCCTTGGCGAGGAAGCGGGTGATCCGGTAGATGCCATTGAGCACCACGCCATCGGCGATCTGCTGGCTTCCGGCCGGACGCTGCGGCGGCGGCGGTGAGGCTTGCGCGATCGGCGGTTCAGGCAGCGGGGCAATGTATTGCGGAGGAATCGCGGCGTTCGGCGCGGGCGTTGACGCAGGCGCAGGCGCAGGCGGGACCGCGCCCTTGGGCTGATACACCGTCCGGTCGTTGTCCTCGGGGAAATCCTGTGGCGGCTTGCTCATGGTCAGAACGCCCCGATTTCGATCACGATGGCTGTCACATTGTCCGGTGCGCCGTTCGCATAGGCGCGCTCGATCAATGCATCAACCGCGGTTTGCGGATTGTCGTGTTCCAGCAGGGCGCGGATGTCGGCATCGCTCACCGGGCCGCTCAGCCCGTCGCTGCACAGCACGAAACGGTCGCCGGGCTCGACCTCGTCCTTGATGATATCGACCTGAAGGTCCTCGGCCACGCCCAGCGCACGGGTCAGCACGTGGGACATGGGGTGACCCACTGCGTCGGCTGGGGTAAGAATGCCCTCGTCGATCAGGTCCTGCACATGGGTGTGATCGACGGTAAGCTGGAACAGCCCGCCGCGCCGCTGGATATAGGCGCGGCTGTCGCCCACCCAGCCAATCGCGAATTCCCGGCCGCGCAGGATCATGCCGACCGCCGTGGTGCCCATCGTGCCCCCACCCTGCGCTTCGGCAGCGGCCCGGATGCGGGCATTGGCCTGAAGAATACGGTCGGCAAATTCCTCGATCGCAGCATCGAAAGGCTCTGGCAGCGGCGCTTCATCGAAGGCCAGCGCCGCCATCCGCGAGGCCGCCGCGCCGTTCTGGTGGCCGCCCATCCCGTCGAACACGATCCACAGCCCCGCATCATTGTCGAGCAGCATCGAATCCTCGTTCTGCGCCCGGACAAGACCCGTCTCGCTGCGGCCTGAGGATCGATAAGGTATCATCGTCACACGAAGCATCCTTCTACCAGCGGCCAGGCGGCAAGACTGTCAGGCGGCGGGAGCGCGCCCTCGGCACCTCCGGCGCCTTCGGGCAGAAACCAGCGCGACCGCACGGGCGCATCCCCGGCCGGAACCGGTTCGAGCGCGGCGAGCGCCATGCGCAAGGTATCGCTGGTGGCTCCCGTCACCAGCGCGTCGACCGCCGCATCATAGATGTTCTGCATCGCCGCCGTGGGCGCAGTCACCACCAGCAGCGGATAATGCCGCCCGACTGCGTCCATGCTCGGCAGCAGCACGGCGGCGGCGGCAGGGCCTTCGAACAGCCACGGCGCAGCGGTTTCGTAGATGTCGGCAAAGGCCTCGCCATGAAGGGCACGGGCCTGGGCGAGCCATTCGCTCAGCCATTCGTCAAGCTTTTCGCGCACAGCACCGGGCACCCCGCGGCTGACGAAATCGCCATGCGCCGGAAGCTTGCCGAACACCGCCGGATGCTCAAGCCGCACGCCGAGGGTCACAGCATCGGCGGGCATTGCACCGACCACAGCCCGCCGCCGCTGAACGGGTTGCGGTCTTCGGGAAAGGAAATGCGGAACACCGCGCGCGCCGGGCCGGGGTTGAATTCCGCCTCGACGGTGTCTTCCGAAATCGCCTTGATGCGCGCGCGCTCCAGCAGGCGGAACAACGACCAGGGGCCGGGTTCCGGGCGGCGCCAGGCGACCTGTTCGCCCGAGACAAGGCCGGGCACGCCGGGATTGCCGATGATCTTCAATTCCGAGGATTGCACCATCCCGCCGCCGAACTGCCAGGTCAGCTCCTGCACGCGGTTGTCGTCCAGATCGAACCGCAGCGCGATGCCTCCGGTCGAAAGCTCCACCCGCCCCGCTTCGCGCCCCAGCTGGGCCAGTTCCATGCGCAGCGGCAGGCCTTCCCCGATGGTCAGCGCCAGCGCATCGGCTTTCTGCATGTTGCGCGGCGTGATCGGGCTGAAGGTTGCCGTCACCGGGTCGCCCGTCGCCCAGCGCCACTGTTCCGCGCTGCGATCGAGATAGGGATCGAGCCGCGTCTGCACGAACAGGGGCACCAGCCCGCCCGGCCCGAAGGCGGTGCGCACATCGACCACCGAAGCATCGGCAGCGGCGGTCTTGGTAAAGGGGAACTTGTCCGCCGTCGCCAGCTCGCAGGCGGGAACGACCTGCTGGGTATAGGCCAGCGTCGCTTCGCCTTGCAGCACGCCGACCTGCGATGTGCTGCCCCCTTCAACCACGCCGGTTGCGAAGCTCTGGAGGATTTCGGGCGCCTGAGTGGCGACCGTCTTCAGCTCGCCCATCGCCATGCCGAGCCGGTCGGCGCTGCTGGTAGCCACACCCGGCTGGGCCGAGGCGCTGACCTGCGAGAAGGTCTGGCGCACGGTGTCGATGAAGGCCTTCACCCCGCCGGGCTGCTCGGCCGTGCCCGTCCACGCGTTGAGATCCGCAAAGGCCATGGTGATTTCCGCATCGGCGGACATTGCCCCGTTCGGACCGCCCACGCCAAGCTGGCTGGCGATCTTGCCCGCCTTGGTCTGCTTGAGCTTGTCGCCCGCCAGCTTCTCGGCCTTGTCATAGGGGCTGGGGTCGGCGAAGTTGGTGTTGGTGCGCACTGCGATCAGCACGGTTCGCAGCGGCGATGGGTCCTTGGTCAGCGCCCGGAAGGCCTGCGGGTTATTGAAATAATCCGCCGCTTCCAGCGCGGCAACAACGCCCTTCCACTGCGCGATATATTCCTGCGCGTAGATGTTCGAAATGCCCTGCCTGAGGCCGCCCAGTTCGCTCTGGATGCTGCCGGTGTTCTGGCCCAGCACCCATAGTTCCTTCTTGAGATCGCCCTCCACCGTCTCGCGGGCGAGGGCATAGGATTGCTCAAAGCCCTTGCGCGTGAACAGGTAAGGCACGCGCACCGCCATGACCTTTTCGGGGTTGGCGAAGGCCGCGGCATCGCCCGCTTGCAGCAGGGTCGCCATCTCGAAATCATTGGCCGGATCGGCAGACTTGGCGCGGATGATCGCGAAAGCGCGCTGGGCCAGCGACATGCTCCCCACCGCCTGCCGCGAAACCGACACCAGTTCGGCATCGAGCGGTGCCCGCCCGCCCGCCCAGCCCGAAGAAATGCGGGCATCGCGGGACAGCGCATCGAGATGCAGCACCAGCTTTTCGCGCATCGGCGCCATTTCGGTGCCGGGGAACACCTCGGTCGCCCAGTCTTCGGCCACATAACGCTTGACCGTATCGGGATCGATCCGCCCGCCCGGCGCCGCGCCGCCGAGCATGAGGTAAACCTTTAGCGGTTCATACAGCGCCAGCGGATCGGCGATCTCGGCGCGCATCTTGTCTTCCAGCCGCAGCATGATGCGCGGCAGCAGGATCCGGCGCAGGCCGATGTGATAGGCCTCGGCATTGCGCTGGGCGAGGCCGCTCTGGAACAGGCCCCAGCGGCGGAAGATTGAAGGGCCGCCCGCCGCCTGATCCTGATAGCCTTCGGGCAGCGCCCGCAAGGCATCGAGCACCGGGAGCACCTGTTCGAGCGACGCATCGCTCGCCCCGATCTTCACCAGATCGAGCCGGTTCGCCTCGATCTCGGTGTTGATTTCGGCCGCCTTGGCGACGGTGTCGGACTGGAACTGGCGGTTGCCGAGGAAGCTTGCGGTCCACAGCCCCACAGCCAGCACCACGCTGGCCGCCAGCGCGATGCTGGCCGCCGTGATCTGCCGCTGGCGTTTGCGCACCAGCGCCGCATCGGCGACCGGCATCCCGGACTCCTTGAACACCACGTCCTGCAACAGCCGGTTGAGGAAGAAGGCGCGGCCATCCTGGGAAGCGGCGGCGCCTTGTGCGCCAAAGGTCTTGCTGACGCCTTGCAGAATGCGGTCGATCGCGCTGCCATCCTGCGTGCCGGAGGTGAGGTAGAACCCCCGCAGCCGCCCGCTGGGGCGGTCTTCGTTGAGGAACGCGCCCTCGATCAGGCGGAACAGCGCCGGACGCAGGGCGTGGAGCTGCGCTGGAAAGCCGAGGATCAGGCCCCGGCGGCGAATGTCCTTTTCCTCCTCCAGACGCTTGGGCTGGCGGGCGGACACCTCGTTGACCACATCATCGAAAGCGCCGGTGATGTCGGCCGGTTCAAGGCGCGGGGCAATCGCTTCAAAGGTGTGGCCGATCACTGCGCGCCGGCCATCCACATCAAGGTCAGCGAAATATTCGGTCATCCCGGCCAAGAGATCGGCCTTGGTGATCACCAGATAGACCGGCAGTTCAACCTGCAACGCCTCGCGGATTTCGCGCAGGCGGCGGCGAATGATCGCGGCGTGATTGTCGATCACCCGCACATCGCCCTTTTGCAAATCGTCCGCCGGGATCGCGACAAGAATGCCGTTGACCGGCTCGAACGGGCGGTGCTTGCGCAGCAGTTCGAGCAGGCGCCGCCACCCGGCATTATCGACCGCGCTGTCGCTATCCTGCGTGGTGTAGCGGCCCGCCGTATCGACCAGCACAGCCTCCTCTGCGAACAGGAAGTCGAGATTGCGCGTGCCGCCCGTGCCCTGCAATGCGCGGTCGGCGAGCGGAAAGCGCAAGCCGGAATTCATCAGCGCGGTGGTCTTGCCCGCCCCCGGCGGCCCGATGATCACATACCACGGCTGGGCATAGAGATAGCCGCGCTTGTTGCCGCTGCCCTCCCGCAATTGCTTCAGGGCCGCGGCCATGCGCCCGGCCACTGCGCCCGCTTCTTCCGAGCTTGCATCCGGCCCGGCGAGTTCAGCGGCCAGCGCCGCTTCGGCCTTCTTCGCGGCGCGGCGGCGCAGCAGGAACCATGTCAGCCAGCCCGCCACCAGCAGCCCGGCAAACAGCAGCCGCACCCACCACGGCTTCAGCGCATCGACGAACAGCGGCAGGCCAAGGCACAGCAGCAGCGCCAGCAGCACCATGGTGCCGATCGAGACCGTCCACCAGTTGGTCAGGAACTTCTTCATATCACTCTAGCCCCCGCCCGACGCCTAATTGCCCAGCTCGACCACGAATTCGACCCGGCGGTTCTGCGCCTTGCCCGCAGCCGTATCGTTCGAGGCGAGCGGCACCGTGTCGCCCAGACCAACCACGGTGATGCGGCCCGGATCGGTGAGCTGGGCCCGCACGATCGCGGCGACCGTTTCGGCCCGCGCCTTGGACAGGGCCATGTTATCGGCGAATTCGATGGTCGGGCTGATCTTGTCCGAATCCGCATGGCCTTCGACCGTCACGGGGCCTTTCTCCAGCTCGATTGCCTTGCCGATCTTGGTGAAGATCGCCTCACGCCCGGCAACAAGGCTGGCAGCGGCGGGATCGAACAGCGTTCCCACGGTGGTCCGCACGCGGTTGCCCTGCACCTCGACCAGCCCTTGCGCGATCTCATCGGCAAGGAAGGTCTTCAGACGCGCCTCGGTGCCGGTCGGCGGCACCTGCAACACCTGCGCCTGCCGGGTCAGCGAGACCGGCTCGCTCGGGAACAGCTTGGCGACGCGGTCATGCGCGTCCTCGCCGGTCAGCATCAGCGTGACGAAGAACACCAGGAAGACGATGAAGCAGAACCCTGCCGCCGCTGCCGCGGCAAGGCCGATCACGCTCCAGAAATTGTTGGGCTTGCGCGGCACATTGGCGCCGCGCCAGTGGGTGACGATCTCGCTTTGCGACAGGCTGCGCACGTGATCGAGCGCGGCGACGAGACTCGCCATCACCTGACCCTTGCGGCTGTGCCCGTCGGGCATGGTGCGGGTGCGGCCTTCGAAACCGGCGGCAAGGCAGGCGTGGAACAGTTCGATCAGATCGCGGTTCTGGGCCGGTGCGCGCAGCACCTCGTCGACGAATTCCCAGAAGCGGTCCCCGGCGATGTTCTCGCGGAAGAAGATCACCACCATGTTGCGCTGCGCCCATTCGGCTCCGCCCGCGGCCATGCCGGGCAGGTTCTGGGCGATATCGTCGATCGTGGCGCACAGCGCATACTTGGCGCGCTGCTTGACTGCATCGGGATAGACCGGCTGGATCGCCGCTTCGAAGGCACTGATCGCCTCGGTCGCGCGGCGGTGGAATTCCTGGATCGAGACCTGCCAGCGGCCCGATTGCAGTGCGGCGGCCATTGCCAGCACCGGGGCGGCGTGGGCCATGATGACATTGCGATCGCGCCGCGGCTGGGGCGGTTGGGGGACGGAATCGCTGAAGGTCTGCGCATCCAGCACCGCCTCGCCGCCGCCGCCGCCGCCCGCAACGCCGCCGCTACCCGGCACGCCGCCAGCAAAGGGATCGCCGCCCAGCGGGCTGAACCCGCCGCCGCCTGCCCCGGACATGGGAGCGCCCGCACCGGGCATCCCCGGCGCGGGCGCCTGATCCCACGTCCCGCCAGGTGTGAAACCGCCCGAAGCGGGCGGCTGCGCCGGGGGTTGGCCCTGCGTGCCATCTCCGCCCCCGCGCCGCAGCGGCGAGGGCCGGAATACGGTCTTGTTGCGATCGTCGCTGCTCATTGCTTCTGCTTAACCGCCCACAGTTCGAGTTTCAGATCAGGCCAGACGTCAGAGACGAACAGACCCAGCGCCGCCGCATCGTAGACCTCGGGCCAGTCCGCAGATCCGCGATCGAGTTCGAAATAGACATAGCCGGGCAACACATGCAGCTGGCCCGGCGGGGTGGTGGTGTGGCGCAGCGGAATCCCCGGGAGCGAGGATGCCATCAGCGTATTCATCCTGGTGTTCGGGCCGATCTTGCACATCGAGGGGAACCGCTTGCGGATTTCCTCCATCGATTTGCTCGAATCGGACACGGCAAGAAACAGGAAGCTCTGGCGCAGCAGGGTGCGGTTCTGGATCACGTGCATGAACATGCCCGGCCCACGCGGCACCAGCGGCAGCGGCTCCACCGACCGCTGGATATCGCCCGACAGCAGCATCTGGAGAAGGTCGATCACCGGATCGAAGCAGCCCTGCAAGTTCTCGTGATCATACTTCGGCAGTTCGGGCGGGCGCCGCTCCTTGCGCACCAGCGTCGAAATCTCGCCCGCCATGGCCAGCAGGTTCTCGAACACGCGTTCGGGGTGGATTGCGGGCATGTGGCCCAGATGGCCGAGGATCGCGATCCAGCGGTTCAGCGCCTGAAGCAGCAGGAAGGCCTTGTAGGTATCCTGCCCGCCCTCGATCGTCTCAGCGGCGCGCAGGGCGAGCTCCGAGACCAGCTGTTCCGCCCGGCCGATCAGGTCGGACAGCGCCGGACGCAACCGGCAGGCGGTCAGATCGAGGGTTGGCGCGATGTAGCGATCATCGAACACCAGCCGCTTGCCCGCCACCTCGCGAATGCGTGCAAGGCCAAGCAGCAGGCGCCCCTCGGTCTCGTCCGGGGTGATGCCGTAACGCAGGTTCGCCATGCCCAGCTCGATCTCCTCGATCGTGCGTTCATTGGCAAAATTGTCACTGATCGCCTGTTCGGCCACCAGAAACCGCGCATCGAGCGAGCCCGATTCGCGTTCGGAGAATTCCACCGCCCCGGATGTGCGCGGCGGCAGGGTGAGGTAGATCACCGCATCGCGGGTCTGCGGGTTGATGGCGAGCGGCGCGGGCGCGGGCATATCGGCAGGGATCGCGAAAGGCGTGCCATCCGGCATAACCCCGCGGGCCTTGCGGATCGCAAATTGCCCCAATTCGGCGAGAGCGGCATCGATCTCGATCTCGACCAGCCCCCACGAAAACGGCAGCGCCCAATCATGGCGCGCAGCAACGAAGCTTTCGATGAAACGATCCTGAGCCTGGAAGTGCTGCGGCCGCAGGAACATGCCTTCCCGCCACGCAACACGATTTCGATCGCTCATACTTGCCCCCCAATCCACTTTTCAGTTAAGCATAGGACGGGGGACAGATAAAGCACGCACGTGCTGGCATGACGCGATTTCCTGCCCTCGACCCTGAGAGGTGAAGCGGCCGCGATGGATCCCGAAAGCACCAGTTTCGATCCGCGCACATGGGTAAAGCCCGCAGGCGGCTCTGCGCCGCCCGATGCCCCGCAGCCGGCCGGCGAAAGCGTAGCGCAGGCCGAAACCACCAGCTTCGATCCGCGCACATGGGTGCAGCCGGGCGCAGGCGACACGCCCGCGCCCTCCAATCCAACCTCGCCCCCGCCGCCGCCCGAAGGCGATCCGGGCAAGCGCCGCAAGCTCGCGCTGTGGGCGGGCGCGGGGGTAGCAGGCGTTGCCGCGATCCTCGCCGCCAGCCTGCTGACCCCTTCCGGCAAGCCAGCCGCCGAAGCGAGTGAGGCCACCGTCAAAGCCGTCAAACCCGCTGCCCCGCGTTATGAAACGCTGATCTTTCAGGCCGCCGATCTTGCGCAGCTCAGCGCGAACCTCGCCGGGATGGGCATTGCCGCAAATGATGCCGACACCGCCGCGCGCGAAGTGGTCGCCGCGCTTGGCACGATCGAGCCGATGACGGTGACGGTCGAACTTGATGCCGCCGCCGGCAAGGCCAAGGCGATCCACGCGCTCACTGCCGAACTCGCCAATGGGGCGACCGTGCGGCTGGTGCGGGGCAAGGACGGGCGCTACGCCCAGCAGGCCGTGGTCGAAACTGCGCAGGTGCGCATCTGCGAGACCAGCGGCACCTATAACGACAACACCTTCTACGATTCGGCGGTCGATGCCGGGATGCCCAACGGGCTGGTCAGCGATTTCACCAACGCCTTCGCCTATGATGTCGACTGGGCGCAGATCCGGGTGGGCGACAGCTTCAAGGCGGTCTGGCAGGAACGCGTCACTGCCTCGGGCCGCGAGGTCGAACCGCCCCGGCTTATCGCGGTCGAGTTCGAGACCGGCGGGGTCAGGCGCAGTTTCTTTGCCTATACCCCCTCCACCGAAAGCACGCCGCGCTGGTTCGATGAAACCGGCAAGGGCAACGCCCGCTCGCTGATGAGAACCCCAGTGGATGGGGCGCGCATCACCTCGAAATTCGGGCCGCGCTTCCACCCGATCTACAAGACGCCCAAAAACCACAACGGGGTCGATTTCGCCGCGCCCACGGGCACCGCGATCTATGCGGCGGGCAAGGGCACGATCATTTCGGCCGCATTTTCGGGGGGTGCGGGCAATCTCATCAAGCTCAGCCATGGCGACGGGCTGGAGACGCGTTACATGCATCTTGATGCATTCGCCCCCGGCATCACGGCGGGCACGCCGGTCACGCAAGGCCAGCTGATCGGCTATGTCGGCACCACCGGCGGTTCCACCGGGCCGCACCTCCACTTCGAAATCCGCGTCAACGAAGCCTATGTCGATCCGCTGAGCTTCGCCAACACCGTGACCGAAGTCCTCGCGGGCGAGGAACAGCGCATGTATCTGGCAGAACGCAAGGCGCGGTTTACCGAGGTGTCGCAGACCAAGCAGTCCTGCCAGCCCGCCACCGGCGCCGCGGTCATCACGGCGCGCTGACCGCTCCCGGTTGGGCTGCGGCCGGCCCGGCCTGCTGCGCGATCAGCCGCCCGTCCCACGCATAGCGCCGCCGCCCCTGCGGGCCGAGATCGATGATCACGCTTTCGATCCCGTTGAAGAAGGGACCGATTTCCTCAGGCGCGGCGTTGTCGGCGAAGGTCACGAAGATGCGCGGGTCCCAGAAGCGGAACAGCACAATCTCGCCCAGCGGCAGACGCGCCGTGGTGAATTTGCGCAAGTGGCGGCGCAGCGGTTTGAAATCGAGGTGCGAGCGGATCGCCATGCCCCAGAACCGCCCGGATTCGTGCTGCCGCCACAATTCGGGCAGCTGTTCGCCCTGCGTCAGCGCAACGAGATGCGGCAGCGCGGCCAGCGTGTCTTCGGGATAGTCGGATTCGTAAAGACAGGCGTGCTGACGGGTTTGCCGGATCACCGGGTAAAGCCGCGGGTCGGCGGCGCCATCGACCACCAGATACCAGTCAGCCATGCATGGCCGCCCAGATCATTTCTGGCAGGGGGGAACGAAGGCCTTGGCCGCCTTGTGCGCGCCGATCATCGCCGTGGTCTGCAAGTTGGGCGCGCTGAAGGGAACCGGCACCGCCATCCCCATGCTCGCCCCGCCGCCGCCGCCGCCGGAATTGGCGCTGTCACCGATCAGAACAGTCGGCGCGCCCATGACAATCACGCCGCCATGCGCGGTGTTGTCCCCGATCCGTGCCGCCGGCATCCCCCCGACCAGCACCGTGGCCGAACCCTTGACGATGATATCGGGCGGACCGGCACACACGCATTGGTCGCTGACCCGCGCCTGCGGCATCATAACAGTCAGAACATTGGGCTGTCCCTTGACCACCGGCCCGCCGACATGCGGCACCGGCCCCGGATTGACCATCGGGCAAGTGTGCATGTCGGTGATGCGAGCGGCGGGAGGCATGGCTGCCTCTTATATCACCGCGCCGCGACCTGGCTAGCGCCGCCAGCGAGCATCTGGTTGTTGGTCTGCCCGGTGACGAAGAACCCCGCCCAGTAGAAGGGGTGCGAAGTCGCCGGATCGGCCAGCATCGCCTGCTGCGCGGCATTGTTTGCCTGCGCGATCGAGCGATCCCGTCCGGCCGCATAGAAGGCGCGCATATAGGCTTCCGACTTGCCGGAGTTCGAGGTCTCCCAATAGGTCGCCATCACCGCCCGGCTCCCGGCGGCGAAGAACGAGCGCACCAGACCGTCCAGCGTATCGCCCGGACGGGCCTCACCGGCGCGCATCTGGTTGCCCTCACCCACCAGCGAAGCGGTCTCGCAAGCCGACATCACCACGAGGTTGGCATCAAGCCGCAGGGCCGCGATTTCCTCGTAGCTGAGCATCAGGTCCGAATTCTCGCCGCCGCCGAACGACGTCAAGAGACCGGCCGGGAAGTCATCACAACCGAACATCCCCTCGGTCACGCCGTGAGTGGCGAAGTGGAGGATCTTGTAATCCCCCAGATCACCGCCCGCCGCGCCGCGGCGCTGGATCTCGCTGTCAGAGAAGCTCGCGCCGCTGATCAGCGCGGGCGCGCCCGAAAGGCCAAGCGCCGCGGAAACCTCGGTGATTTCAGTCGAGGCAATCGGATCGAGCCGGTTGACGGCGCCGGCGAACTTGGCCGCATCGACGCGGCACGGACCGACCCGGAAAGTCCCGTCCGTGCCGATCTTCTGGTCACGCAGCCCCACCGGCGAGGCCATGCCCAGCAGCGTGCGCTTGGCGCGGCTCGGCGCGAAATCGCGCGAGGCGATGAAGGCACGCGGCGACATCGCCACCGATGACGACATCTGCTTGGCAAGGAACGCCACCTGGCTGTAATCCGACTTGTCGGCCTGCTTGGCGAAGCGTTCTTCCGAGGCGCGGTCAGTGACCAGCATCCCGGCCGTGATGCCTGAGAACAGCCGCCCGCCATCCAGCACCAGTTCGGTGTTGCGGCGCAGTTCGGTATCCACTGCGCCGAACAGCGCGGTATAAAGCTGGCGTGCACGGGTGACATTGAAACCGCGCACCCGGTCGCCTGCAACATCGTAATCGACCCCGCGGCGCAGGTCCGTTGCCATGGCGATCAGATCGTCAGCAGACAGTCCCGGGCGCAGCGCGATCGCACGGTCCTGATCGACGAGGATGCCGAACACGCGGTCGTTCATCACGGTGAGGCGGACATAGGCCTCACCCGGCTTGAGCTTGGCCTGCACCGCAGCAAGGTCTGCCGGGCGATCCGACACCTGCGACAGGCGGGCGTTGGCAGCCAGATCGGCCTCGACCGCGAAATAGGCTTCCTGCTGCTGCTTGAGCTCCTGCTCCAGCGCGGCAACCGGTTCGCCCAGGCGGCGCGCATCGGCGATGGCGGCCGGCAGTTCGCTGAGCCGGCGCTGAATCTCAAGGCGCGAGCGCAGCTTGCCGGCAATCGCGGGATCGGACGAGACGATCTCCTGAAGCTGGTTCACCTGCCGCGCCGCGCTGCTTTCACCGGCCACTTGCAGCGCCGCGAAATAGCGCGCCGCCGAAGCCTTGTCGCCGTTCGCCATGCGCGCAGCCAGACGGTCGAGATAAGGGTGGATCAGTGCGGTCGAAAAACCGCCGCTTTCTTCCCGCGCGGCCAGCATCGTGTCGAGCGCGGCGCCATAGGCAGCCTCCACCTCGGCAGCCGGGCGCCCGGCGCGGCCGACGATTGCGGCGCGTTCAAGCTGGAGTTCGGCCACCACCGGATCGGTCGCGCTGAAAGCGCGCGCGCCGCCAGCGGGCAACAGGATGCGGATCGCTTCGTCGAAGGCGGCGATGGCACCGTTGAAATCGCCGCTTTCGGCCTTCACGCGCCCTTCCTGACGGACCAGGCGTGCATCGAGCCAGTCGAAGCCGTCCTGCATCACGCGCTGACCGGCCAGCGTGCGCTTGAGCGTGTCGAGTTCGCGCCGGGCAAGGCCGACAGCGTTGAGCGCCGCAGCGCGGTTGCCCAGCGTCAGCTCCGCCACGCTCAGCGCCCAGTTGGCCTGCACCCGCACCACGGTTGTGCGGGCAAGATCGAAATCGGGCTGCGCAATCGCGGCGCGCGGATCGGTAAGATCGCCGCCCGTGTTGTTGAGCTGGACGAGCGCCGCCGGATCTTCCAGCCCGCGCACACGGGTGCGGGTCTGTTCGGCAATCGGGGTGAGAATCTGGCGTGCGCCCCGGAAATCGCGCTGGTTGAGCGCGTGGAGACCGCGATAGGTCGCCAGACGCGTCTGGAGATCGCGCTGATCGCCGCCCGACAGACGCCGGATCACCGCTTCGGCGGCGTCGATATTGGTCTGCGCGCTGCGGAAGAAGCGGATGTTGGAATCCGCCAGCCCCGCTTCAAGCAGCAGCTTGGCGCGCACGGCGGGCGGGGTGTCGGCAGGCAGGCGGGTCAGCTCGCTGCGGACAAACCGCGAAGCATCGGCGCTGAGACCGCGGAAGTTCAGCGCAGTGGCGCGGGCCAGCACGCTGTCGGCGGTTTCACGCGGGCCGGCAGCGGCTTCGCTGGCGATGCCTGCGGGCAGCGCTGCAAGACTGGCGATCTCGATCGGGGAACGGGCCGTAGCGGACTGATCCGCGCCGCCCTGTCCCGTCAGCATCAGCGCCGCCTGATAGCCTGCGCCCACCGCACTCGGCGCAGCGGAAATCTGCACGGCCTGACCGCGCTTGTCGGCATCGATCACCACCGTCCCGAAGCCCAGCGCCGGATCGAAGCAGCGCCTTGCGGTGGCACGATCGAAGCCGGCGAGCGAGACCGGGCTCGGCGCGCCGCACTTCAGCCCGTCGCTCGCCGCATTGCGCGCCGCCGCCGAGGGGAACATGCGCACACGCGCGAGGGTTCCGGTGACGGCACCCGAGCAGTTCACCGAATACACATCGCGGAACTTGAGGTAGCCCTTGTGCACCGGATCGGTCCAGTTGACCGCCGCGGTGCAGCTTTCCCCGTTGGCGTTGCGCCCCAGTTGCAGCACATCGCTGGCCTTGGCCGGCCCGGCCTGTGCCGATGTCGCCGCAGGCACGCTGGCAGCGGCAAGCAGAGCGGCAGCGAGCGCCGCCCCACCGACGATGTTTCCGTTCAGTCGCAGTCCCGACATGGTGCTTGGCTCCCTAGTTGCCGACGCAGACGCCGGCGGCATCCCGCTCGCGGCATGCCTCTTCACCCTCCGGCGCGGTGGCCGCATCGGAGAACAGGCTTTCGTTATTGGTTCCGACCAGCGGATCGAAGGGCACCGGCGCGCCTTCATCCGCGACGATCGGCGAGACCACTTCACGCGGCAAGGACAGCACGAAGTTGCCGATCACAGTGTTCACGCAGCCCGCAGCGCTGCCGATGATGCAGCCATTGATGCGCGATGCGGGCAGAAGCAGCCTGTCGTTGGACGTGATCACCGTGTCCCCGACCAGCGCGGCCGCGGGGCCTTCGGCGCCGTTGACCGTGCCGAAAATCGAGAACACGTTCCCGTTGGCAAGCAGGCCGCCAGCCTGCGCAGTGGGCGCCGTCAGCGGGTTCAGCGTCAGGGCCGGAACCGCCGGATTGGTGGCATCGGCCAGCTTCACCCCTTCGAAGGCCAGGCCTCCGGTGCGCGGCGCGGTGTTCTGGAACAGCGCCGAGCCGCCATAGGTGACCGACATCGATCCGGCGATCAGGAACGGCTTGCCAACCTTGTCGGCGGCCAGCCCGTCCGAGGTGTAAAGGGCCGACTGCGGGTTGGCGACAAACTGCCGAACCAACTCGTCAATCGAAAGGCGGCTGCCCCCGCCGGTCAGGATGCTGCCCACAGCGGTGTTGCCGAACACGCCCTGGATCAGCGCGGTCTTGCCGAACACGATGTCAGTGCCGCGCAGATCGAGCCGCGCAGAGCCGAGGTTGATCGTCGCGGTATCGACCGTCGCGATGATCCGCGATGCCGTACCGCTGCCCGCCACCGGACCGCCCAGACGGAAGGTGCGGTTTGCGCCGGTTCCGGTAATGTCGCCGGTAATCGCGATGTTGCCGGTCGTGGCGATGTTAACGGCAGTGCTGCCCGCGTTGGCGGTGAACGAGACCCCTGCGATGCCGACATTGCCGGTCCCGGCGTCGATCGTCAGAGTGCCCGCATTGATCAGATCAAGCTCAGTATCGGACAGGCGCATGGTGCCGGTCGCCGAGCCAAGCCCGATCGTGCCGTTGTTGAACGACTTGAGCGTGACCGTGGCGGCTGTGATAGCGCCGCGCAGATCCGCATCGGCGGCTTCGACGCGGACCGTTCCGGTGCCGACATTGACCACATTGGCCGTGACCGTCCCGCCCGAGATGGCGTTGACGTTGGCCGCAGCGACCGTGCCATTGAGGGTGATCGCCGAGGCCCGGCGGTCGAGACCGATCACCAGATCATTGCCCGCGGTCACAGCGCCGGTGGTGACGCTGCCGGTAGTGTCGATGGTGATGCCGCGCGCCGCGTTGAGCGAAGCGAGATTGACCGCCCCGCCGCCGGTGCTGTCGACATCGATCGCCCCGCCGACATTGCCCGCCGCCGCCGCGCTCAGCGCGCCGGTGGTGATCGCACCCGAAGCCAGCAGGCGGACATTTCCGCCGGTCGCCGCAGCGGCACCGTTGACAGCGATGCTCGCCCCTTCGACATCGACCGCGCCATTGCGGGCCGTCATCGCGCCGGTGGTGATCGCCCCGCCCGCATCAAGCTCGATCCCGAGATCGGCAAGCAGCGCGCCAAGGTTGAGGATGCCGGCATTGGCGCCGGTCCCGGTGCTCAGAACGCGGATCGCGCCGCCAATGCCTGCCACGCGCGATGCGGTGATCGCGCCGGTGGTGACATTGCGCGCCGCGGTCAGCGTCACGTTGCCGCCGGTCGCGCCGACCGCGCCCGAGGTGATCGAGGCGCCGTTGACCGTCACATCGCCCGCCGTGGCGGTCAGCGCCTGGGTCGTTACTGCACCGGTGCTGCGCACGCCGATGCTGCGCGCGGTCGCATTGCCGCCAAAGGTCACACTGGTCGCCGCCGAAGCGAGCCCGGCCCGCAGCGCGCCGGCGGCTGCGTTGATCGCTCCGGTGTCGATCGCGGCGTTGCCATCAAGCGTGATATTGCCACCCGCCGTCAGATTGCCGAGCGCAAGGTTGCCCGCATTCGCGCCGGTGCCGCTGCTGGTGGCGGTGATCGCCCCGGTCGCACCGATCGCGCCCGTGCCGATGCCGCGCACCGCGGTCAGAGCGACATCGCCCGCCGTTGCGGAAAGCTGCTGAGTGGCGATCGTTCCGGCGGAATTCACTGTGATGCGGCGAGCGGTCGCGTTGCCGGCGAAGGTCACACTGGTGGCCGCCGAAGTCAGGCCGACCAGCAGCGCCCCGCCACTCGACAGGATCGTGCCGGTGCCGATGGCGCCGTTGCCGTTGAGCGTGATGTCCGCCCCCGCCGTCAGCGCGCCGAGCGAAAGGTTGCCCGCGCTGGTGCCAGTGCCGGTGCTGGTGACGGAAATCGCGGTATCCGCATCGATCCCGGCGGTGGTGATGCCGCGCACCGCGGTCAGCGTAACGCCGCCGCCCGTGGCCGAAATCGCCCCGGTGGCAGTGATCGCATCGGCATTGGCCGTGACACTGCCCGCAGTCGCAGTGAGGCGGGCCGCCTGGAAGGCGCCAAGCGTATCGACCTCGATGCTGCGCGCCGAAGCGTTGCCGCCAATGGTCACGCTGGTCGCATCGGAGAACACACCGATTTGCAGGATACCGCCAGCGGTGATCGCGCCGGTGGAGATCGCGCCGTTGCCGTTTATCAGCACATTGTCGGTCGCGGAAAGCTGGCCGAGCGTGATGTTGCCCGCGGCCATGCCGGTGCCGGTGCTGGTCACGCCGATCGAACCGGTCGTGGTGATCGCAGCCGTCGAAATCCGGCCATCGGCAACCAGCGTCACCGATCCGCCGGTCGCCCGCAGGATATCAGCCTCGATCGTGCCCGCATCCACATCGATAACATTCGCGGTCGCAGTGAGGTCGAGCGCGTCGAAGGCCCCCGCGGTGCGAACGATGATGCCGCGTGCCGAGGCGTCGCCGCCGAACGTCACGCTGTCAGCATCCGAATTCACGCCGACGCGCAGGAAGCCGCCGGTCGAGGTGATCGCCCCGGTGCCGATTGCGCCGCCGGCATCGAGGGTGATGTCGGTCCCGGCGGTCAGCGCGCCGAGCGTCAGATTGCCCGCCGCCCCGGTGCTGGTCACAGTGATCAAGCCGGTCGAATTGATCGTGGTGGTCTCGATCGAATTGACCGCGGTCAGGCTTACATCGCCGCCGGTTGCCCGGATCGCGGCTGCGCGCATCGACCCGACATTGGCGGTGACGTTGCCAGCCGTCGCGGTGAGGCTGGTCGCTTCAAAGGCGCCCGGCGTGATGACGGTGATGCTCTGCGCACTCGCAGCCCCGGTGAAGGTCACGCTGGCCGCAACGCGGTTGGTGCCCACGTTCAGCGCCCCGCCAGTGGCGCTGATCGCGCCGGTGCGGATCGCGCCCAGCGCATCAAGCGTGATGCCGAGCGAAGCGGTCAGGTCGCCCAGATCGAGCGCGCCGCCGCTGCTGTCGATGATGATGTTGCCGCCATTGCCGCTGGCGATGGTGGCGGTGACATCGTCAACGTCGATGGCGCCGGATGCGGCAAGGTTCACATCGCCGCTGGTCGCGCGCAGGTTGCCTGCGGTGATGCTGCCCGCCTGAACCGAAAGGCCGCCCTGGGTGGCGGTGACATTCGTCACGCGCACCAGATTGCCCTGCGCATCACGCTCCCCGGCGAGCACTTCGCCGGCGGCGCGGATGAAGATCGATGCCGCGGTGACGTTCCCGCCCAGCGTGACGCTGGAGGGCACCGCGGTCTGGCCGACGTTGAAGGCTTGCCCTGCGGTGACTGCGCCGGTCGCAACCGAACCGGTGGTGTTAAGCAGGATGCTCTGATCGGCGATCAGCGTGCCAAGGTCGAGATCGCCGCCCGAAAGGCTCGCCACATCGATCTCGCCGCCGATGCCAAGCGCGGTGCGCGCCGTGATCGCGGTGGTGGTGATATCGCCGTTTGCCCGCAGCGTCACGTTGCCGCCGGTCGCCGCCACGGCGAGCGCCGCGATGGTGTCCGCCGTCAGGTCGATCGCCCCGGCCGTCGCAGTCACATTGCCGGTCTGAAGCGCACCAAGCGTCTCGACGAGCACGCGCTCACCCCGGACATTGCCGAGCGTCGTACTGGTGCCGGCAGCAGGCTGCCTGAAGCTGCCCACCGCGACCATGCGGTCCGACGTCAGATTGCCAGTGGTGATGTTGCCGGTGGTGTCGATCAGGATGTTCTGGTCAGCCGTCACATTGCCGAGCGCAATCGCCCCGCCCCCGGTGCTGTCGACCAGCACAAGGCCGCCCACGCCGCCGACTTCGGTGGCGAGGATATTGCCCGTTGTGATGCCGTTGGTCGTCACCAGGCTCACATCTCCGGCGGCGGCGCTGATATCGCCTGCCGACAGGGAATCCGCCGTAACGAACACATCGCCATTGGTGGCGGTCAGCGCACCTGCTGTCAGAGCGCCGTCGATGGTAACAGCGATTTCGGACGCCACGGCGGCGCCGCCGAAGGTCACATTGGTCGCATTCGAACCACCGCCCACGAACAGGCCGCCGCCAGCGCGGATCGCGCCGGTGGCGATGGTGAGATCGCCGTCGAGAATGACGTCGCCGGTGGCGGTCAGATTGCCGGTCGAAATCGCGAAGGCACCGGTGGTGAGAACGTCAATCGTCCCGCCAAGGCCGCCTGCCGCCGTTGCGGTGATGGCGCCGGTGGTGATCGCTTCGTCAGCGGTCAGGATCACATCGCCGCCCACTGCGCTGAGGGCGCCGGTCGTGATGCTCAGCGCGTCGATATCGAGGTGCCCGGCGCGCGCGGTGATACCGCCTGCCGAGAAGGCGCCGAGCGCATCCACAAACACGCTCTGCCCCGCAAGCGCCCCGGTGAATGTGACGGTGCCCGGGATCGCCGTGCCGCCGATCACCAGATTGCCCCCGCGCGAGGTGGCGGTGGTGCCCGAGATGCTGCCCGCCGTATCGAGCGTCAGATCGCCTCCCGACGACAGCGCGCCAAGGCTCAGCGTGCCGCCCGCCAGGCTGGTGATCGCGATCCGGCCCGAAGCCGTGTCGAGAATATCGGCGGCAACGATGCCGGCGGTAATGTTGTTGGTCGCGGTCAGCAGCACATTGCCGACTGTCGCACGGATATCCCGCGCGGCGATGCTGAGCGCGGCGATATCGACATCGCCGGTCGACGCGCCGACATCGAGGGCGCTGAAGGCACCAGTGGTGTCGATCGTCACACTGCCGCCGCCGAGACTGCCGGTGAAGGTTATGCTGCCGGGCACGGCGGTCTGGCCGATCGTCAGCGCTCCGCTGCGCGACGACGCGGTGGTGCCACTGATTGTGCCCGCCGTGTCGAGCGTGAGATCACCTCCCGCCACCAGAGCGCCGAGGTTGAGATCGCCGCCCGCCGTACTGCGGATGGTGAGCGTGCCGCCCGCGGTGTCCTGCGGATCGGCAAAAGCCGATGCCACGGTGATATCATCGACCGCCACCAGCGACACATTGCCGGTCTGCGCACGCACGATGCCCGCGTTGATGCTGAGCGAGTCGATATCGATATTGCCGATGCGCGCGGTGATGTCGCCGGCGCTGAAGGCGCCAGCCGTATCGATGGTTACGCTCTGGCCGATCAGGCTGCCGCTGAAGTTGACGCTGCCGGCCGGCTCGGTGGTCTGGCCAATGTTCAGCACACCCCCGCGCGAGGACGCGCTGGTGCCGGTGATGCTGCCGCCTGTATCAAGCGCGATATCGAACCCGGCAACCAGATTGCCGAGGTTGAGATTGCCCGTCGCGCTGCGGATGGTGATGGTGCCGGCGGTGCTGCTGAACTGGTTGGCGGTCACCGAACCGGTGGTGATGTCGCCATCCGCATCCAGCAGCACATTGCCGGTGGTGGCGACGATATTGCCGGACGAAATGCTGCCCGCGTCCACATCGACCGAACCGGTCGTCGCGGTCAGGGTGGTGCCGATGAAGGCGCCCGCCGTGTCGATGGTGATGTTGCTGGCGCTGGCCGCGCCGGTGAAGGTCACGCTGCCGGGCAGACCCACTGCGCCCACGGTCAAATTGCCGCCAGCCGTGATCGCGGCGGTGGTGATGGAGCCGGTGGTGTCGAGATTGATGTTCCCGCTCGCGCTCAGTGCGCCGAGATCAAGCGCGCCGCCGTCAAAGCTGTCAATATCAATGGCACCCGACAGAGCGGTCACCGAATTGGCGGTGATCGCGCCGCGGCTTAGAAGACGGACTATGCCGGATCTTGCCAGAACGTCGCCAGCATCGATCGAGACGCCTGTTACGCGCGCATCAGTGGCAGCATCGATGTTGCCGGTTGTTACAGCACCGCCAAAGGAATCCAAGCTTACCGATCCGGCAGTGGAGACCACATTGCCGAGGTTCAAGGCATTGATACTAGTGAGAGAAACTGTATTACCCTGAGTGAGACCGGTGATCGTGATTGTGCCCGGAATCAGGCCACTGACAGCAACAATGCCGCCTGTCGAAACCGCACTGTCCAGCGTGGCGCTACCAGTGTTGGATGCCGAAAATGTGATGTTGCCCGTTGCGCGAAGATCGCCCCCGACCAGGTTACCGGCGGTGCGCAGTGCGATGATTCCGTTGGTCGCGGTGACGTCATCGACCGTCACACCCTGGTTGCCTTGGACCTGAACTCCGCTGCCCGAAATCGCGGCGGTCGAGGACAGCGCGCCATCGGTGCGCAGATCGATCAGGCCGGTGCTGGTGATGCCGCCGGTCATTTCCACCGTCACCGAAGCCGCGCCGGCCTGTTCAGCGAACAGGCGGATGCCGCTGTCGGTCGGCGCAGCCGCGGTCGCATTGAGAGAGGCATCGACGTTAAGCAGCGCGCCCACCACGCCCGAGGCGGTCAGCATCTGGATATCGATCGCACGACCGCTCACCGAACCGGCGATGGTCTGTTCGGCCACTGTGGTCCCGGCGTTCAGCACGAAGCTGAGCGGGCTGCCCGGCGTGAAGCTGACGGTCACATCCGACGCAGCCACAAAGGCGACATTGCCGGTCTGCGCGTTGAAGGTGGCGTCGAGATTGAGCGCCGGCCCGACGAACATCATCGTCCCGTCAGTCACGAAGCTGGCATTGGCCCCGCCGCCGGTGATGCCGCTGGTGCTGGCGGCCGGTCCGGAGAAACGGATCGTCGAGGAACCGTTGCCGGCCAGATCAGTGCCTTCGTAGAAATCGAACAGGTCCGCGTCCGTCACATCGAGGGTCGAGGCAAAGAACGAGCGGGTGTTGATCTGCGTATCGGCGCCGAACAGGATGCCGTTCTGGTTGATCAGCCAGAAGTTCACATCGGCCGCGTTGATGGTGCCGCCAATGTCGGACACGTTCGGCCCGATCACGCGGTTGACCAGTGTCGCGGTGGCGTTGGTGGTGCCGTTGGCCACATTGACCGTCGTGCCGACCGGCACGTTGAACCGGTTCCAGTTGGCCACAACCACGGGTGCCAGCACCGTCATGTCGGTCCGGACCGGACTGGTATCGACAACCGTCAGCTGACCGGGATTGCCGCCACTGTCGATCGCATCGACCAGATCGCCGCTGGTCACCAGCTGGGCGTGGGCCGCCCCGGGCATCGCGACGATCGCGGCCAGAGCGGTAGAAAGCAGCATGCTCGAACGGAAGGTGCGGTTCGCGGTTGCCATCTCGAAATCTCCTGTCGCCCGTGCGGGCTCAGTCACCCTTGCGGGCTTAGCGGAACAGTGCGGGGAAGCGGGTCGTCAGCGAGAACAGCAGCCGTTCCGGCGGTTTCTCGGCGTCGATGGCCAAGGCGCGGTCGAGCGGCTTGGCATAGGTCACTTCGGCGGTCAGCCCGCTGCCGAAGTAGGCCCGCACCCCGCCACCAACCGACGCAAGCGTGCGTTCGGGCGCAGGGGTAAAGGGATCGAGGTTGTGGAGCTTGACGATGTCGTAGAAGGCAAAGCCCTGGATGCGCAGCTTCTGTTCAATGTCATCGAGAACCGTGACACCCGCCTCGCCCGAAAAGCCGATGGCGCGGTCACCGCTGTTGGAGCCCGGATCGTAGCCGCGGCCGATGCTGAGGTTGCCGATCGAATATTCATCGAAGTTAAGCAGGGGATCGTCGGTCCACTGCCCTTCCACCCGCGCGCGCAGGTCGAAGGTTTCGTTGAGGAAGGCGGTGGCATCGAAGCCCCCGCGCACCACCAGCGCCTCGGCATCGCCGAACGGGCGCGAGGCGGCCATGCCATCCGTCTCGGCAAAGCCGAAAAGCCCGCCGGGCTGGGTGGCATCGAACAGATCCACACCCTTGCGCACCTCGGCAAAAGCCGAATAGCTGAGCCAGGTCGACCGGTCGAGCCGGGTGCGCCGACCCTGCGTTTCGGCCCGCACATACAGCGTGCGCAGCGAATCCTTGCTGAGATCGACTGGCCCGACCGAGGTATCCTGATCGAGGTAGTCGAAGCCCAGCGACAGGTTCGATGACTTGATCGGCGTGCGCACCAGCGGATAGGTCAGCGCGATGTTGGCCAGCTTGGTGGTGGTTTCCAGATCGAGGTTCTGGATGCTGGGGCGTGCCCAGGCATAGGTGAATTGGCCGCCAAGGCGCATCCCGCTTTTGCCCAGGCCGAATTCGTGCCCGGCCTGAAGGATGTTCTGTTCTTCGAAATCGAAGGTGGTCTGGCCGCCAATGAAGGTGCGGTCGGACAGGCCGGTGAGCCCATGCACATCGACCCGCGCAAAGGCGGTCTCACGGCCGATGCTGCGGGCGTTGTAATTGCGCAGGTTGAAGACCGCGGCGTAGCGTTCGAAATCCACCGCAAGGTTGCCGACCACGACACCCGGCCCTTCGCCCGACGGCGCCAGCGACAGCCTGACCTTGAGACCGGGGATATCGAAGGCCTTGAGCAGGATACGCTCGGCATCGCGTTCATTGAGCGGATCGAGCGCCTGAAGCGGGCCGAGCACCTTGGACAGCGCATCGCGATAGGGGCCGGGGTCGCCGTTGACCCGCACTTCCGAAAGCCGCGCCGACACCACATCGAGCCGCAGCGTGCCCTTCAGGTCCTGCTGCGGCACCTGCACGCTGGCGATCCAGCCATCGGCCCGCAGCGCGGCGTTGGCAGCATCGCGTACATCGCAGATCACGCGGATCGGCTGTTCGCCTTGCGGGACGCTGACCCGCGAAAGCGAGCGGGCAAGCTTGTCGGACAGATCGCCGCCGCGCGCGTCGGCAAAGCTGACGTTGTTGAGCGTGACCTTGAGCGGGCTGTCATCGAACGGACAGCTCGCCTTCATCCCCGCATCGCGTTCAACCCGCACGCCCCGGGCATCTTCGGCCGGCTTGGGATCGGGGAGCCGCAGGTCGTTGGTCGATTGTCCGTTGGACTGTGCTGCCAGCGGTGCCGCGGTGGCAACGGCCACAAGCGACGCGAAGGCACCAAAACGGGCTGCACCTAACTTCATCCAGCTTCCCCCCGGAACTGCTATCGTCGGCTGAGCCCGATCAGGTTAACCGGGTCTCGCAGATGCCTCAGGATATTTACGCAGCAGGGGCAAGTCAACGGATTCGCGTAAAATAAACTTCTTTACATTCACCGGGCGAACAGAGCGGCTAACCGCGACTGATTTCATAGCGCGGCGCGGCTGTTTGGCTGGCGACGGGATCACTTGTAAGTATGCGACAAGTGCAATCGGTTGCCACGAGGACGCGATACAATTGCGTAAAAACCGCGCCGTACCAGTGGAACAGGCTGTCGGGCGGCATCGCCGGATCGCCGGCCGCCGAACGGTCGATGGTGAAGTGCCACGGATCGGCCGCACGAAACGCGCCCGCACCCACGAACGTCCAGGCGTGCTTGCGAATCGCCGCCATCAGCAACGGTGCCGCCAGCATCGGAGGGAGATGGTGCAGCAGCCAGCAGACCGGCCTGGGGATGCGGTTGGCGATGATGTAATTGGCAGTGCGCGTGCCGGCCTCCTCGGCGATGACAAAGGCCCCCATCGGATCGTGAAGCGCCAGCCAGCGGTGCAGGCGCAGCGCCTCGATCTCGGGGATCATGTGCTCGCCCGAGGGAAGCCGGGCGATCTGGGCATCGGTAAGGATAGCGGCGGTTTCGGCATGGCCGAGCCGTTCCCCCATCACCTCCACCGTCTTGAGCACCGCGTTCGGCCCGATCAGCGCGCCTTTCCGCCGCCGCCCGAGAATGCGCGTCTCAATCGACATTGATCCGATCCCGGTTGCGGCGTTCATCACCCCGCTGTTTCATCTGCGCGCGCACCGCCTCACGGCGCTCAGCCGCCTGCGCGGCCTTGTCGGCATTGGTCTGCCAGTCGGTTGCGGCATCGGCTGCGACGAGGCGGCTTTCGTCGAAGTGCCAGTCGAGCTGCTTCTTGGTCTGCGGCCCCCAGTATCCCGCCTTGCCGAGATCGTAGAAGGTCCGCTTGAACCCGGCCCGCAGGAAGGCCCACAGGCACCCCAGCAGATAGCGCCGCCGGAAGCCGGTGCCGCGCCACGGATAGTGGAACAGCGCCTTCCTCATATAGAAGCGCCGGTAGTTCTTCATCACCCCGTCAAGCAGTTCCCCGCGCTCCATCGCGGCGGGTTTCATGATCGGGGTGACGAAATTGTACTTGCTGAAATCGTGGACTTCGACCTGATCTTTCAGCGTCTCGAACAGGGGGGTGTAGGGCCAGGGCGTGTACATCGCCCAGTTGGCGAGATCGGGCTGCCAGTCCCACGCCATCTGGAAGGTATCTTCCAGCGTCTCGGGCGTCTCGTTATCCAGCCCGACGATGAACTGCGCTTCCACGAAGATATCCGCATCGCGCAGCAGCCTGATCGCCTGCTTGTTCTCCTCGACCTTGGTTTCCTTGTTGAACCGATCGAGCTTCATCTGCGCCGCCGCCTCGGTGCCCAGGCTGACGTGGACGAGGCCGGCCTTGCGGTAGAAGGGCAGCAGGTCGCGGTCGCGATAGATATCGGTGACGCGGGTGTTGATGCCCCACTTGACCTTGTCGGGCAGGCCGCGGTCAATCAGCTCCTGGCAGAACTCGACGAATTTCTTGCGGTTGATGCTCGGTTCTTCGTCGGCGAGGATGAAGAAGCCGACGCCGTGCTTTTCGTGCAGCTCCTCGATCTCGTCGACGACGTCCTTGGGATCGCGCACGCGGTAATCGCGCCAGAACTTCCACTGCGAACAGAACGAACAGGTGAAGGGGCAACCGCGCGCGAGGTTGGGGATGGCGACGCGGGTGCCCAATGGGATGTAGGTATACTGGTTCCAGTCGAGCACATCCCAATCGGGCTTGATCGAGGCCATGTCCTTGATCGTCTCGGCGGCTTCGGTGGCGACCACTTGCTCGCCCTCACGGAAGGCGAGGCCCTTGATGGCGCGCGCGTCCTTGGGCCAGCGGCCTTGATCGATCGCGGTGAAAAGTTCGACCGCAATCTCCTCGCCCTCGCCGCGCACGATGACGTCGATATGCGGCGCCTCGGCGAGCACCTGCGCATACATGAAGGTCGCATGGATGCCGCCCAGCACCCGCACCGCCTGCGGCACATGCAGCGCGGCAATTTCCAGCACGCGCTCGGCAGCGTAGATCGAGGGAGTGATGGCGGTGGTGCCGACCACATCGGGCTGCAATTCGGCCATGCGCCGGGCGAGTTCCTCGTCCGCGATATTCTCGGTCATCGCATCGATGAAGGTGATGTCGGTAAACCCGGCGCGCTTCAGCGGCCCGGTGAGATAGGCGACCCATGCGGGCGGCCATGTCCCGGCAATCTCGGCCCCGCCGGAACGGTAGTTGGGATGAACGAACAGAATGCGCATGCTGCGACTCCCCCTCTTGAGTGCGCCCAAGGTGGGGGAGGCGGTGCGGATTAGCTTTGCGTCAGATCAAATGTGAAAAGCCCCCGTGCGGACGGGCAAACGCAGCGGAGCAGAAGCTGAGCCTTTCCGGGCTTGACCCGGGACCCCGCTTGCTTGGGCACTTGGCGGAGCAGAAGGCAGCGGGGCCCCGGATCAAGTCCGGGGAGACGTGATTACTTCGCCGCGTGTTCCTTGCGGGCGATTTCGTGGAGCCAATCCGCATGGCGCGGGGCCTTTTTCGTCTGCGACCATTCCTCCAGCATCACCGGCGCGACGCGGGCGAGTTCGGCGTATTGATCGGGGGTGCCGATATCGGCGGCCAGTTCCACGCGGTGCCCGTTGGGGTCGAAGAAGTAGATCGACTTGAAGATGCCGTGATGCGTCGGGCCGAGCACGTCGATGCCTTGCGCCTCGATATGCGCCTTGGCCGCCAGCAGCGCCTCTTCCGAAGGCACCTTCAGCGCCAGATGCTGCACCCATGCGGGCGTGTTGGGGTCCTTGCCCATCTCCGGCTGGTTCGGCAGCTCGAAGAAGGCGAGGATGTTGCCGTTCCCCGCATCGAGGAAGATGTGCATATAGGGATCATACGCGCCGGTCGAGGGCACGTGATCTTCGGCAAAGGCGGTGGTGTAGGTCATGCCGAGCACGCGGGCATACCACTCCACCGTCTCCTTCGCGTCCTTGCAGCGATAGGCGGCGTGGTGGATTCCGGCGAGGTTCACGGGGTGGGTCATTCGGCCGGCTCCTCGACATTGAGCACGCCGCGGATGATCTGGTCGCGCTCCATGCTTTCGAACAGAGCCTTGAAGTTGCCCTCGCCGAAGCCTTCGTCGCCCTTCCTTTGGATGAATTCGAAGAACACCGGCCCGACCTGCGCTTGGGCGAAGATCTGGAGCAGCAGGCGGGGCGAGCCGCCTTCCGTGGTGCCGTCGAGCAGGATGCCGCGCATCTTGAGCGCGTCCACATCCTCGCCGTGACCAGGCAGGCGTTCGGCGAGCATGTCGTAATAGGTCGCAGGCGGCGCGGTCATGAAGGGGACGCCGAGCTTTTGCAGGCGGTCCCAGCAGGCGACGAGATCGTCGCAGATCAGGGCGATGTGCTGGATGCCCTCGCCGTTGAAGGCGCGCAGGAATTCCTCGATCTGGCCCTTGCCGCCCTCGCCTTCCTCGTTGAGCGGAATGCGGATCTTGCCGTCCGGCGCGGTCAGCGCCTTGGAAGTGAGGCCGGTATATTCGCCCTTGATGTCGAAGAAGCGGATCTCGCGGAAGTTGAACAGGGTCTCGTAATAGTCGGCCCAATACTTCATCCGCCCGCCATAGACGTTGTGGGTGAGGTGATCGATCGTATGGAAGCCTGCGCCTTCAGGGCGGCGCTCGACACCCGGCAGATACTCGAAGTCGATGTCGTAGATGGTGAGGCCGTTGCCGCCGGTCGCGCCTTCATAGCGGTCGACCAGATAGAGGATCGCCCCGCCGATGCCGCGGATTGCGGGGATGCGCAGTTCCATCACGCCGGTCTGGACGGCGACGGGCTCGGCTCCTCGCGCGATGAGGTGGTCATAGGCCTTGGCCGCGTCGCGAACGCGGAAGGCCATGCCGCAGGCGGACGGCCCATGCTCGCGGGCGAAATACCATGCGGCGCTGCGCGGTTCGTAATTGGCGATGAGGTTGATGCCCCCCTGCCGCCACAGGTGCACATCCTTCGAGCGGTGCTGCGCCACGCGGGTGAAGCCCATCGCTTCGAACACCGGTTCGAGCATGCCCTTTTCCGGCGCGCAGAATTCGACGAATTCGAACCCGTCGAGCCCGGCGGGGTTTTCGAACAGGTCGTGGGCCCCTTGTGTCGTGGTCGGCGCGTTCATCGGTGATCCCCTGCGTGAGCGAAATAGTTTCAATTGAAACCATCTAGCGCAAAGGCCTGAGTCGCGCAAGCATTGCCAGCCGCGCCGGATCGGGGCAGTCTGGCGAGCGAAGGGGAGAGGCGAGCGATGATCACGACCAAGGGCATCAACCACATCGCGCTGGTGTGCCGCGACATGGCCGAGACCATGAAGTTCTATGTGCAGGTGCTGGGCATGCCGCTGTTCAAGACAGTCGAGCTACCCGATGGCGGCCAGCATTTCTTCTTCGATTGCGGCGGGGGGAATGCGGTGGCGTTCTTCTGGTGGAAGGATGCCCCGCCCGCCGCACCGGGGATCGCTTCGGTGAAGAAGTTTCCCTTCGATGCGAAAACGGCGGTCGGCTCGATGAACCACCTCGCCTTCCACATGGACGAGGCCGAGCTGGAAGCGGCGCTGGAACGGCTTGAAGCGGCGGGCGTGCCGCACACCCACATGGTGTTCAACCACGACGACAGCCCATCGGGCTATGCGCGCGAAATGCACGAAGGGGTGTTCGTGCGCTCGGTCTATTTCACCGATCCCAACGGCATCATGCTCGAAT
>VFQM010000321.1_pt1 | contig 56066 bp, 55 predicted proteins | sample 3512391 | NCBI WGS metagenome assembly VFQM01 (sample SAMN10412369, study PRJNA504923) | tailings metagenome | isolation source: Replicate 1 from Balatoc abandoned mine | place: Philippines | reverse complement strand
GACCCCAAAAAGGGACACAAAGATAGAAGCATTTATTTTTCTATGCAAACTATTTACAATCCTAAGCGCTAATTTTCATAGGCTTAGGTGTTTGTCTCCAATTTAGATTTGGTTTTGCAGAGCTATGACCGGCTTGATCAGGCGTTTTTTTCTAATTGCTGGACCAAAACCTGGAAATCTTTTGGATAGGGGGCGTTGACAGAAATGTCTTTGCCATCCAAGCCTGCAAACCGAATCGAGTAGGCATGTAACGATACGCGTTGCATGATTGGAAGCTCCTCGGTGTCTTTTTTGAGATTGAAGCGGCGCTTGAGTGAAGAAAGAAATAAGGGATTGCCGCCATATAAAGTGTCTCCGCAGATCGGAGACTTGAGGTAGGCCAAGTGCACCCGGATTTGGTGAAGTCTCCCAGTGATGGGCTTACATTCTACCAAGGTGTGCGCGTAATAGGTTTTCAACGTATTGAAAACGGTCTGCGCAGGCTTTCCCTCCTTGCTTACTTTGGCGATTCCTTTGTTGTTTGCCAAAAGATTACGGTCTACCAGCTCTTCACTGAATTCCTTAATTCCTTCGACCACAGCATGATAGACTTTCTCCACCTCTCTGTTTTCAAACTGCATGGCCAAGTGCCTGTAGGCCTCTGGATGCTTGGCAATCACCAGACATCCCGATGTTTCCTTGTCCAGTCGGTGACACAGCTGGGCATCTGCTGTGTGTGCCTTGGCAAGGTCAAGGATGTTCTGCGCCTCATGCCTATCGTCTAAGCTCGAAAGGTAGGGCGGCTTGTTGATCACCAGGTAATCCTCGTTTTCAAACAGTATAAGGTTCTGAAAATCTATTTTCTTCATGGATCTCCTGCCTCTTCAAAGAGGGGGCAAAAGTAGCTAATCCACAAGGGCAATAAAAAGTATTATTAAAATTAAGTTTGAAATGATTGGTCTTATTAAATGATATTGCTTTGAAACATTATATGATGTGGTAGTAACTTGCCAACGGTTTTAAATTTAATGGAAAGCCAATTGACTAAATGCACGGACTAAGAACAGTAAATGTCACCCGCTACGTGATGCCCTTAAGAGAAGGCGGTTCCTTGCCGGCATTGGCTGAGGCGGATGATGGCTTTAATTATGTGCTCAAATTCCGAGGTGCAGGCCAACGGGAAAAAGCGCTGATCGCGGAACTGATCGGAGGAGAGTTAGCTCGAAGATTGGGGCTCAAAGTACCGGAAATTGTTTTTGCAGAACTCGATGCCGCTTTTGGCAACTCGGAAGGGGATGAGGAGATTCAAGATTTGCTCAAAGGTTCTCAGGGGCTAAATCTCGCGCTGCATTTTTTGTCCAAAGCCATGACTTTTGATCCTGGTGCAAGTCAGGTGGATGAGGAGTTGGCATCGAAGATTGTCTGGTTTGACAGCTGGATTACCAATGTGGACAGGACGTTCCGAAATACGAATTTGCTGATTTGGAATCGTGAGCTGTGGCTGATCGACCATGGGGCTTCTTTTCTTTTTCACCATACTTGGGAAAATTGGGAAAGTCAGGCACTCAGCCCCTTTGCCATGATCAAGGATCATGTACTGTTGCCTAAGGCAAACCTATTGGCGAAGGTGGATATGGAAATGAAGACCTTGATCACTCCGTCTATTATTCAGGAAGTTATCTCAGAGGTTCCCGATGAGTGGTTGTTGGCATCACGAGATGTGGAGACTGCCGATGAAGCGCGGGCTGTATATGTAGCTTTTTTGACCAAGAGGCTGGAAAATTCTAATGTATTCTTAAAGCAGGCTGAAGATGCAAGGAAAGCACTTGTTTGAGTATGCGGTGATTCGGCTGGTTCCTCGGGTAGAGCGAGAAGAATTTGTCAATGTAGGTGTAGTGCTCTGCTGCAAGCGGCAGAATATGATTTCCTGCAAAATCCATCTTCCAAAAGAGAAGCTTTTGGCCCTGGATCCTCAGTCAGATTTTTTACTTTTTGAGTGTTACCTCGAGTCTTTTGAAAAGATTTGCCAAGGTGACCCGGAGGGAAATCCTATCGGAAAGCAAGACGCGGCTTCAAGATTCCGATGGCTGACTGCTATGAGGAGTTCGATGCTTCAGACTTCCCGTCCGCATTCAGGATTTACGGACGATCTGAGAGAGACTTTGGAAAAGCTGTTTGAAGAATACGTGGCTTAGGTTAGAGTTTCTTTACCCATGGGTTAGTTATGCTGATTTTCCGAAATCAGTATTTTGCTTTTCTCGCAAAGTCGCGAAAGACGCCAAGGTTTGATTTTCTTTGCGACTTTCCGCCTTAGCGAGAATCTATCGTTATCCTGCTTTTCCGAAGACAATACAATTTGAGACTTAAAAACCATCAAACTTTGACTTCGGTAGCTTCTTTTTCCTGTGCTTTCTTTTCCTTCTCTAGAGGAAGTTGGAAGCTGAAAATAGAACCTTTGCCTACAGTGGAGCTGACAGAGATTTTGCTTTTGTGGCCTTCCAGAATGTGCTTGACAATGGCAAGACCTAGTCCGGTTCCCCCTTTTTCTTTGGAACGGCTTTTCTCCACTCGATAGAAACGCTCAAAAATTCGCTTCAAATCTTCTGGAGGGATACCAAGTCCATTGTCTTTGACATCGACCTGAATCTGGTTTTTACTGGTCTTTATTCCTACAATGACTTCCCCGCCGTTATGGTTGTATTTGACTGCGTTAAAAATCAGGTTTTGGCAGACTCGGTAGATTTTTTGGCGGTCAGCTAGGGTTGTGTAGGTTTTTCCGGGTTCCACTTCCAGTTTGATGCTCACTTCCCGCTTCGAGGCCTTGTGTTCTAGCTCTTCGATTACTTCTTGGATGAGTTCTTTCAAGTCAAATTCAGTGAACGAGAATTTAATCACCCCGCTTTCCATCTGATTGAGCGTAAGTAGATCCTGAACCAGATGATCGAGGGAATCGAGGCTTTTTGCAGCCTTTTTCAGGAATTTCATCCTGACTTGCTTGTCATCTATGGCACCATCAAGTAGGGTGTGAATGTATCCCTGCGTGGCAAAAATCGGAGTCTTCAGTTCGTGGGAAATGTCGGCAATAAATTCCCTTCGGAATTCTGCATTTTTCTGTAAGGTTTCAATCTCCCGCTGTCTTGCTTGTGCATAAGAATTGATGACTGTATTGATTTTTCTCAGTGGAGAAAGTGAAGCGCGGATGGATTTATCCTGAATTTCCGATAGGTCCTTTTTCTGGATTTTTTCAAGGAGGTTGTAAATGTTTCCGATTTCCCGGTACACCAAAAATTCCAAGGTAATGTTGATCAGTAGGTAAGCAATCGAAAAAGTGAGAATCAAAGCCCCCCATAGTGCGGTCATCGAGGTGGAGGGGATTAAAGACAAAAATGCCATTACCAAACTGGCGATGGCAATGGCAAGAATTAATGATATCCCCCTGGATCCTGTGAGCATCTTTTATCCTAAGTCGAACTTATATCCTACTCCTTTGACAGTAGTGATGTAGTCTTCCCCGATTTTTTCTCGGACTTTTCGGATGTGTACATCCACTGTTCTGGCGAGGACAAACACATCTGATCCCCAGATATTATGGAGTAATTCATCACGGCTGAAAACCATATTAGGGTTTTTGGCAAGGAAATACAAAAGTTCGAATTCTTTTTTGGGGAGTGTGATGGTCTTTCCTGATTTGTCAATAGTGTAACTTCCCCGATCGATGATCAGGTCTCTGATTTTGATCTGAGCCTGTTCCTGTTCTTTTTTGGATTCCCTTCGGAAAAGCGCAGCAATCCTACTCATCAATGCCCTTGGTTTGATGGGTTTGGTGATATAATCATCTGCTCCTACATCAAAAGCTGCTACCTCGGAATATTCTTCCATTCTGGCAGTCAAAAAAATGATGAATGCGTGTTTCAATTCTGGAATCTGTCGGATTTGAAGACAAGTTTCCACGCCATCCTGATTGGGCATCATAATGTCCAGCAAAATCACATCTGGCTGAAATTTCGTGGCGGTTTTTACGGCTTTAATTCCGTCCTCAGCAGTGGCTACTTCATAGCCTTCTTTCTGGAGATTGTATTTGAGGATTTCGACGATATCCGGCTCATCGTCCACCACCAAAACCTTAATTTTCTGTTTGTCTGCCATGAAAGGATTTCTTAATGCTCAGGTTAAAATTAAGGAATATTCGATGATTCGAACCAAACAATCATTGGTTGGTGAGGGAATTTTCAAGATCAAAAGCTAGAAAAAATGGAAAATTTATTGGATTGTTAATTCTATGTTAAGTGAAAATGAATCAATTGTTTCTCAATCCATTGGCGGAGGCGATATCAATATTCAAGGAGCCTATAAAAAGATTGGCCTTGATTTTTACAGGGATTTTGTTCTGATCCTTAGTTACCCAAACTTTCACCGGAAAGTCTCCCCTGAATAGTTTGTTTTTAGGTAGCTGGGGTGAAAAGATATAGGTCTCTTTGGTTCCTATATTGGTTTCGATCTTTTCGGTTCCCTCGAATATTAATTTTAGGTTATATATTTCTTTATCAAAAAATCCGGTGATCAGAATTTGCTCTCCCTTCCTGAGTTTGGACAAATCCATGGCTCTAAGCAAATAAAATCCGCTGACCAGATCTTGCACCTGATTGGGCAGCTTGTATTCTTTCACCTCTTTCAAGGCCTTATTCTCGCGATCATAGAGTTCCACTTTGGCCTTTTTATTTACTTGGTCAAAGTAGACCTTCTCATTTTTTCGATACTTCCCCTCCTCAATATATCGATAGGAAAGGCTTGGAAGCAAAGAGTTGGTATCCAGATGGGTCCCCCAATTATCATTTACCCTACCAAAAAGTGTGGCTGCCCCTTTAGTATTCCCAAAGGCATCTATTTTATAATGTGCTTTACTTCCATCTAGGACCGCCTTCTTATCCACTTTCAGTTTGGCTTCTGCTAAATCCAACCATCCATAAGTCACCTCAAAGCGTAACTCCTCACCAAAGGTAAACGCCATATTTTTCGTACTGGATTGAGCTTGGGCCAAGGTGGATGAAATGCCTATCACCAAAACTATTCTCAAGAAGTAATTCATTGGATATCTGACAATACGTGACAAAACATCGGGGCTTTGTGGACAAATACGCAAAAAAAGAGTGAATGGATGATTAAAAGTACGAATTTGGCTCCCGAAAACAATAGCAGGTACTGCCTTGGTTATGCCTCCGTGTTTGATTAACTTGAACAATTTAAATCTCATTTTATAAACTTCTTATGAGTAATAACGCAGAAAAGCTCAAAGCTTTACAGCTCACCATCGACAAGCTTGAAAAAACATACGGTAAAGGTACCGTCATGAAGCTGAGTGACAATAAAATCCAGGATGTTCCTGCTATTTCTACAGGTTCTTTGGGACTTGATATGGCTTTGGGAGTAGGAGGAATACCTCGAGGAAGGGTCATTGAAATCTATGGTCCTGAATCTTCAGGTAAAACGACATTGACCATGCATTGTATTGCCGAGGCGCAAAAAGCGGGAGGTTTGGCGGCATTCATTGATGCGGAGCATGCGTTCGATAAAAATTACGCGGAGAAACTAGGTATCGATACCGAAAACCTATTAATCTCTCAGCCAGACAATGGGGAACAGGCCTTGGAAATTGCGGAACATCTGATTCGCTCTGGGGCTATTGATATCATCGTTATTGATTCGGTGGCTGCCTTGGTTCCGAAAGGTGAACTGGAAGGTGAGATGGGAGAAAGCAAAATGGGCCTACAAGCTCGTTTGATGTCTCAGGCATTGAGAAAGCTCACCGGTGCTATCAACAAAACAGGTTGCGCCTGTATTTTTATCAACCAGCTTCGTGACAAAATCGGAGTCATGTTCGGGAACCCAGAAACTACCACGGGTGGTAATGCCTTGAAATTTTATGCATCTGTACGATTGGACATCCGCAGAGTCGGTCAAATCAAAGAAGGTGCAGATAATGTTCTTGGCAATAGAACCCGAGTGAAAGTAGTAAAGAACAAAGTAGCGCCTCCATTCAAGGTTGTTGAATTTGACATCATGTATGGTCAGGGAATCTCCAAGGTAGGAGAGGTTATCGACCTAGGTGTTGAATTGGAAATCATCAAAAAGGCAGGCTCTTGGTTCTCTTACAATGGGGAAAAGCTTGGGCAAGGAAGAGATGCGGTCAAAAATATTCTTCTTGACAATCCTGAACTCATGGATGAAATCGAAGGAAAAATCAAAGCTGCTTCTGGACTTTTGCCTACTGAGCCAACAATAGATTTGGAAGATTAAGATTGCAATGCACAAAACAAAAAAGGAGGCAATTTGCCTCCTTTTTTGTTTTGCTTTGGATTTTTTAAGCGGTTCGGATAGCTTCTACAGGATCCATTCGTGCAGCTAAAGTGGCAGGTACAATTCCAGCTACCACACCAATGATGGAGGATACGCCTAATCCCAAAATGATATTTTCGAAAGATAAGATCAGGTCGAGGCTTCCCAGTTGCACGAAGCTCAAAAGGTAGACAAGAAGAATTCCTGTTCCGCCACCTATCAAGCTCAGGCAAACTGCTTCAAAAAGAAATTGAAAGAGGATAAAATAATTTTTTGCACCAAGGGATTTCTGGATTCCTATGATGTTTGTACGCTCCCTTACCGATACAAACATGATATTGGCGATTCCAAATCCGCCAACCAATATCGAAAATCCCCCGATCACCCATCCCGCTACTGAAATCACATCAAAGATGGAACCGATCGCATTTTGGATAAATTCGGTTTTATTCAAAGCGAAATTATCCTCTTGTGTCGGTTTGAGCCCTCTTTTGGCGCGCATCAGTCCCGTCATTTCATTCTCTAGAGCTACTAAACCAATGTCCGTGTCCCGACCTTTGGCGGCAATGGTAGGTTCTAGACCGTTTTTCCCTGTGTAGTACATTTTGCTAAATGCCCCAAAAGGAATCAAACAGACTTCATCCTTGGAAGGAAGTTCAAGAAAACCTTCGCCTTCTTCTTCAAAGATCCCGATTACTGTAAACTTCATTCCCTTGATTTTTACTTCTTTGCCGAGTGCCGGCTGATTGGGAAAAAGGGTCGTGGCTATTTTTTTTCCGATGATGATCAGGTTTCTGGCTGCATTGATTTCCGATTCAGAAAAATACCGTCCTTCCTCAAGAGCTACCTCAAATACATCCTGATAAGTGTATGCTATCCCAGTCAATGCTGAACCAGAAAATGAATTACTGCCTGCCTGAATGGTGGCATTTGAAGAGGCGGAAATAGTCACCCCATCCGCATTTTTCAATCTTTCTTCCAGAAATTTGTATTCTGCAAACGTGCCAGGAGGCCTTTGAAAATATTTCCACCAAGGGTAATCTTGAGGACCATTGGCAAATGGAAAACGATCTACTCGCATTACATTGGTGCCAAGGAACGCAAAGGAAGATTTGATTTTTCCTTCTAGCGAATCAACCAAAGTAAATACCGCGATGATGGCGAAAATCCCCACCGTAACCCCCAAAAGAGATAAGATGGTGCGGGTGAGATTTGATTTGAGGGCGGTGACTGCAAACCTGAAACTTTCCCAAGTAAGTTGGAAAAACAGCATACGATCAATAGTTGGTTAAAACAATTTGTCAAGTTAGCTGAAATTGGGCATTATTGTTATTAACTTTGCATTTTTTAAAGCAAATCAAAATCACCGAGTTAGAATATCGAGTCAGACTCCTAAAGTTTACCTATGAAATTATCAGATTTCAAATTTGACGTTCCCAAAAAACTTATCGCCCTCTATCCAACAGACAATCGAGATGAATCGAGATTGATGGTGGTTCACCGGAAAACAGGTGAAATCGAGCATCGGACATTTAAGGATATCCTTGATTATTTCGGTGAAGGAGATGTTTTTGTCACCAATGACACGAAAGTATTTCCAGCCCGTCTTTATGGCAACAAGGAAAAAACAGGCGCTAAAATCGAGGTCTTTCTTTTGAGAGAATTGAATCCTGACTTGCGTCTTTGGGATGTCTTGGTAGACCCTGCAAGAAAGATAAGAGTTGGAAACAAGCTTTACTTTGGAGACAGTGACCTAGTAGCTGAGGTGATTGATAATACTACGTCAAGAGGTCGTACGATTCGATTCCTTTTTGATGGAAATCAGGAAGAGTTCGAAAAGACTATCGATACGTTGGGAGAAACACCTCTTTTGAAAGAAATCATCGAAAGAAAAATCGAACCGGAAGATAGAGATAGATATCAGACAGTGTTTGCCAAAAACGTTGGTGCAGTAGCAGCGCCAACAGCTGGTCTCCACTTTACCCCACAACTTTTAAAGAGACTTGAGTTGAAAGGTGTAGAAGTTACTCCAATCACCTTACACGTGGGTTTGGGTACTTTCCGTCAAGTAGATGTAGAGGATCTGACCAAGCACAAGATGGACTCAGAGAATTATTTTATTCCTGAAAAAACAGTCGATTTGGTCAACGAAGCTTTGGACAACAAAAAAAGAGTGGTGGCTGTAGGTACTACTTCGCTTAAGACGGTAGAATCTTCGGTAACTGCAGGCGGAAGACTTAAAGCGAGCAGCGGGTGGACAGATAAATTCATCATCCCTCCTTATGACTTTAAAATCGCTAATTCACTGATCACTAACTTTCACCTTCCGGAATCCACTTTGCTGATGACCGCTTCAGCTTTTGGAGGGTATGATTTGATCATGAAAGCCTACAAAGAGGCAGTAAAAGAGAAGTACCGCTTCTTCTCCTACGGAGACGCTATGTTGATATTGTAATTGAAAAGCTCCGAAAGGAGCTTTTTTTTGACATATCCTTTTTCGAATTCATAAATAATTGGCTGTTTCGACCATCAGATTACTTTTGTACCAAATCAAAGACATGGATAAAGTAGCAATTTTGGTCGCTGGAGGACGGGGAACCCGAATGGGAACTTCTATTTCTAAGCAATACATTCCTATCGGCGGCAAACCTGTCTTGATGCATACGCTTGAGGCATTCTATAAGGCTGACCCTCTGATTCAGCTAATCCTTGTCCTGCCAAAAGATGATTTTGATTTTTGGAAACACCTTTGTCTTCAATATGGTTTTTCTCTTGCTCATCAAGTAGTAGCGGGTGGAGCTACAAGATTTCAATCCGTGAAAAATGGACTGGATTCCATCACCCTTTCTTCTGGATTGGTAGCGATTCACGATGCTGTTAGGCCATTTGTGAGTGAAGAAGTGATCAGGGAAGGTTTTGCTAAAGCTCAAGAATCCGGCAGTGCCATCGCTGTTGTTCCTTTAAAGGATTCGCTCCGAGAAGTAAGTATTCATGATGGCTGGAGTCAGTTTAGAGAAAGGCACAAATACCGACTGGTGCAGACCCCGCAGACTTTTCACCTGGATAAAATAAAAAGGGCATTTGAGACTCCCGAAAGAGGGGAGTTTACCGATGATGCCACCGTATATGAATTTCAAGGATGGCAGGTCACTCTGATAGAGGGCAATATGGAAAACATCAAATTGACCACACCAGAGGACTTGGAGTACGCAGAGTTTCTGCTTTCCAGAAAAAAGTGAATCGGTAAAAAATCAGCTTGCATTTTCACCGACGGTTTAGCCGCCTTTACCGACTTTTCAAATGCCTTGACCTAAGAGGGATTCCAGACCAGATCACAGCAGTATATTTTTGGTCATCATTTAATTCTTACAGCTATGAACAACTACACCAAACCTCGAAATGACGGAAGTATCGCTTTCGGATTTATTATTCTCGGTATAGGAGTGATCCTATTGCTTCGCAAAATCGGATTTTTCATCCCCGATTGGATCCTTACTTGGCCGATGATCCTGATTGTAATTGGTACCTTTTCGATTATCAAACATGAGTTTAAGAGTTTCTTTGGTTTTATCATGCTTTTCATAGGAGCTTATTTCTTATTGAAAAGAGAGTTTGACTTGGATTTTGGATTGGGACAATATGTATGGCCACTGGGCTTGATCATCTTGGGGATTTACCTGATCACTCAGAAGACTCGAGAAAACAAAGTGCTCGAAGATATCCGTCGCAATTGGGAGTCTGAGCGAAAAAGCAAGACTTCCTTTTCGAGTAATTCTACTGTAGAAGAGGCCAAAGTAGTAGACGAAACTGGATCAACTGGCAGTTTCCAATCCGGTACAGATTCTGGATTTACCCGAACCACGGGGACTTCCTTTGCTGATCGATTAAATATCGATGCAATCTTCAATGGGGTCAATAGAAAGTTGATGTCCAAAAACTTTCAAGGAGGAAAAGTGACTGCGGCATTCGGTGGAGCAGACTTGGATTTGACCCAAGTGGATTTCAATGGGTTAGTGACTATCCAAGTAGATATCATCTTCGGTGGGGTCAAAATGATCGTGCCTCCACATTGGGATATCCGCACTGAGGTGACCAATATTGCCGCAGGATTGGAAGACAAGCGATTCTTCCGTGAGGGAGGAGTAGACCCCAATAAAGTGGTAGTCTTGAAAGGCACCATTTTGTTTGGCGGCTTGGAAATCAAATCCTTTTAACGAGATTAAACCAACTATTTTACCACTAACACTTTGTTTTTAAACGCATTTTCAAATCCAAGACTTGGAAAATGGATCATCCCTGGAGCCGGAATCATCTGGCTCTTGGGATGTTTCTTTTTGCTGACAAATGAGGGTTTGTCGACTGAAATCGCCTTTACAGATTCCTTCTTTTTTGCTTTAGTTTTCTTGGGAGGTGTGGCGGTTTTAGATCGGGTTTTTAGCCTCTACTCACCCAAAGGAAAAAATCTCTGGTTGATTCTATTGGTCCCTGTGGCGTTGAGCGGGCTGTCCGTTTATGCGCATCAATTTTTACTTTCATGGTGGTATCTCGAGGATGAGACTTATCCAGATCTTCTCGAAAAGTTAGTTTACCTGCGCTGGATGGTACTGGGACTGGCGGAGCAATTGATTGGGGTTTTGGCCTTGGTGGTGTCCAAGCTTGAAAGGCAGGAAGAACTGCGCAACCGTGAATCACAAATGCTCGAACTCTCCAAAGAAGCAGAGTTGGCTCAACTTCGACAGCAGCTTCAGCCTCATTTTCTCTTCAATAGCCTTAATTCGATCAATGCTTTGGTCGTATCCCAGCCTCAAAAAGCAAGGGAAATGGTACTTCTTCTTTCGGATTTTCTGCGAGGTACAATCCGAAAGGATGTGCAGACTTGGGTTACGCTCGAGGAGGAAGTCAACTATCTAAAGATGTATCTGGATATTGAGAGAGTGAGATTTGGGCATCGGTTGAAGGTGGAATTTTCAATGGAAAAAGAGGTTGAGCATGCCAAATTACCTCCGTTATTGATTCAGCCCTTGGTCGAAAACGCCATCAAACACGGCCTATATGGCGTCACAGGGGAGGTCAAGATCGAGATGAAATGTAAAAAGGAAGGCAACTATCTTGTGTTAGGGATCCAAAATCCTTTTGACCCTGATTATGTCGGGGCCGAGGGAACAGGTTTTGGCCTAAGTTCGGTAGAGCGTAGGTTATACCTTCTTTTTGGGCGTAAGGATTTACTCCACAAGAGTGCCCACGAAGGCCTATTCACTATTCAATTACAAATCCCTCAGTTTGTATGATCAGGACAATAATTATCGATGATGAGCCTCTAGCCGCAGGTATCGTTCAAGAATACTTGGGTTCATTTTCTCAATTCCAGATTCTCGAAGTTTGTCACGATGGATTTCAAGGGCTTAAAGCGATTCAGCTGCACAAACCTGATCTGATCTTTTTGGATGTGCAAATGCCCAAAATTACCGGGTTTGAGTTGTTGGAGCTTTTGGAAGAACCTCCAGCGGTGATTTTTACCACGGCCTTTGATCAGTATGCGCTGAAGGCATTTGATGCCAAAGCAATGGATTACTTGCTTAAGCCCTTTTCACTAGCAAGATTCAAGCAGGCAATAGATCGTTTTTTGATTCAATTTTCCCAAAAAGATACCCCAAATCTTGAGGAAGAATCCGAGGTCAAACTTTTGGCAGAGAAAAGTAACCGATTGGTGGTAAGAGTAAAAAACGACATAAAAATCATTCCTGTGTCTGAGGTAAGTTATTTCGAAGCAGAGGACGATTACATTTCTATTCACACAGCTGAAGGAAAATACCTTAAGAAAATGACCATGAAGCAACTGGAAGAAAGTATGGATCCAGGAAAGTTTGCGCGTGTTCACCGATCCTTCATGATCAATCTAAATGAGATCGCAGGGATAGAACCCTACGAAAGGGATTCCTATCTGGTCAAGCTCAGAAAAGGAGAAAAAATCCCTGTCAGTAAAACTGGCTATTCGCGACTGAGACAAGTATTGGGAATGTAGAATGATAAGACAAATCCCCTTGCCTCAAACTAATTAAAAATAGAAAAGCCCTGATGTCAGGGCTTTTGATTTTAGTATTCGTCCTCGTTAAAGAAGAAATCGTCTTTGGTCGGGTAATCTGGCCAAATCTCTTCGATAGTCTCATAGGGCTCTCCGTCGTCTTCGAGTTCTTGGAGGTTTTCCACTACTTCCAGTGGTGCGCCGGAGCGGATGGCATAGTCGATAAGCTCATCCTTGGTCGCTGGCCAGGGAGCGTCCTCTAGATAGGATGCTAATTCAAGTGTCCAGTACATAATAGTTATTTTAAAAGGTGTTCCGGATTTTTTAAGGTTGCAAGATTAGTGAATTTTTTGATAAGTAGTTTCTACTCAATATCGAGGAGAAAGTTGCTTCAAAATATAGTTTTTTACGTCCACTTTGCGCTTCAGGCTGGATAACTTTTTTTTCATCATCATCTCAAAGTCTGGAGTCTCTACACGGAAGTTGTCCGAATTGTTTTGCATCGTCTCCAACTCTCCTTGGTCGCGGTGAAGTAAGTCCTTGAGAATGGAAGATTTAATTTGATTTTGTTCTTCTGTGCTTTTATCGTCAAAGTCTTCATACTTACTGTGTGCAAGTTTTTCGAGGAAAGCTTTTTCGAAAATGATATCCATGAAAAACTGATAGGATCTAGCCGGAAGGTTTGCTTCCTTCGGTTTTCTCATTGGAAGCTTTTTCCAATCTTCCTGTATCGCCTTTGCACGGGTAGTGATGGCATAGCTACTAGGCTGATGGGCCATTTTTTTCAACTCCTCTACCATTCCCTCGATTTTACGAAGCACTTCTCTTGGGTGCATTTGCGGGCCGGGATTGAGTCCGCGCTTGTATCTCGAAAAGATCCGATTGTTCAATTTGGAAAATTCATCCCAAAGAGGCTGCCGTTTTTCTGCAGGCACTTTTCCGGCCTCTTTCCATTCTCGTTGGATGCGTTTGCTTATTTCAAAGGCCATCTTGGCGTCAGGGAGATCATGTGCCTCTCTAGCCTGTACGACCAATGCTTCGTAGACTTTGATATTTTCCTCAGCTTGCAAAGCCAGCCCTTCAAAGAAATGCCTTCGGTTTTCGAAAAAGGTTTGAATTGCCTCGTTGAATTGTTGTTCTATCTCTTCATTGATCTCTTTTTCCACAGGCCCGGTTTTGATCCAGCGGAGCTTCAAGTCTTTGAATTTCTCAGCAGTTTCTTTCCAGTCCGTATCATTTTTTAGAGCTTCTGCTTCTATGATCAGGCTTTTCTTTACTTCCAGATTTTTGGTTCGATTGGCCTGAATGATCTCATTCAAAAGCACTTCTTGCTGATCTAATTCTTTGATAAGAGGAACAAAATTTCCCAAAGCGTCGCTTTCAAAAAGTGAGTCTCTCAAGTGGATGAGTTTCATAAGGAAAGACCCTTTATTTTGGTTCTCCTCAATGTCTGATTTCAGTTTGGCGACTTTGTCCTTTATCTGTTCAAATCGGGCTTCAAAGTACTGTAATGTGGAGCTATCGCTTTCTTTTACTTCGCCGATTTCCCGGTCATGCCTCCCTAAAAAACCCTTCAAAAAGACTTTGCCGTCTTTGATATATCCAAATGGATGTTCCATTATACTACAATAGGTTATAGGTGGTCGTTTTCGATTTTTTGCAAAATAATCATTTAGCCCTCACTTATCCTAAGAAAGGTATATTTTTGCCGACTTGATCTATTTACAATTGATAGTAACTAACATACAGGCATGAGCGCAGAAAAAATCATATTTTCCATGGCTGGGGTGTCCAAGATTTACCCCCCACAAAAGAAAGTTTTAAAGGACATTTACCTTTCATTTTTTTACGGAGCCAAAATCGGTGTGCTTGGTCTCAACGGTTCTGGTAAATCCTCCCTGCTTAGAATCATTGCAGGGATGGATAAAGAGTTTCTTGGTGAGGTAGTCTGGTCACCGGGATACACCGTGGGCATGCTAGAGCAGGAACCTAAGCTTGACCCAACTAAAACCGTCAAAGAAGTGGTGGAAGAGGCCGTAGCAGGGACAGTGGCTTTGCTCAAAGAATTTGAAGAAATCAACGAGAAATTCATGGATCCTGCCCTGATGGAAGATCCCGATGCCATGGATAAACTTATCACCCGTCAGGGTGAAGTGCAGGAAAAACTCGATGCAGCCAATGCCTGGGAACTGGATGTGATGCTAGACAAAGCCATGGATGCCCTTCGTCTCCCACCAGCGGATGCCAATGTGGCGAACCTCTCAGGTGGTGAAAAAAGACGAGTTGCACTTTGCCGTTTGCTTCTTCAGGAGCCGGATGTGCTTTTGCTTGACGAACCTACCAACCACCTCGACGCGGAGTCGGTACATTGGCTGGAGCAGCACTTGCAGAACTACAAAGGAACTGTCATTGCCGTGACGCACGACCGTTACTTCCTGGATAATGTGGCCGGATGGATTCTTGAACTGGACCGTGGGGAAGGTATTCCATGGAAAGGCAATTATTCCTCTTGGTTGGATCAAAAGCAAAACCGACTGAAGCAGGAAGAAAAGACTGAATCCAAGCGTCAGAAAACCCTCGAGCGGGAATTGGAATGGATTCGCATGTCCCCAAAAGCCCGTCAATCTAAAGGAAAGGCACGTTTGAACGCCTATGACAAATTGATAGGGGAGGAGGCAAAAGAAAAAGAAGCTAAGTTGGAGCTTTTCATTCCTCCAGGACCAAGGTTGGGAGCGAAGGTGATTGAAGTGAATAATGTATCCAAAGCTTATGGAGACAAATTGCTCTTCGAAAATCTCAGCTTTTCTCTCCCTCAAGGCGGAATCGTCGGAATTATAGGACCAAATGGCGCGGGTAAAACAACTCTCTTTAAGTTGATCACGGGACAGGAAAAACCCGATTCCGGAAATTTTGAAGTAGGTGAAACTGTTAAACTAGCTTATGTCGATCAAGAGCATGATCAGCTCGATCCTAACAAGACGGTTTACCAATTGATCTCAGGAGGAAATGAGTTGATGAAGCTGGGAAACAAGGAAGTCAATTCGCGCGCCTATGTGTCCAAGTTTAACTTTGCCGGTTCAGATCAGGAGAAAAAAGTAGGCGTACTATCCGGTGGTGAGCGTAACCGAGTTCATTTAGCGATCACCCTAAAAGAAGGCGGAAACTTGCTACTTCTTGACGAACCTACCAACGATCTGGATGTCAACACCCTTCGGGCTCTGGAAGAAGCCTTGGAAAACTTCGGTGGTTGTGCGGTGATAATCTCTCACGACCGTTGGTTCCTGGATCGAATTTGTACGCATATTTTGGCTTTTGAAGGCGACTCTCAGGTTTATTGGTTCGAAGGTAACTTCTCCGATTACGAGGAAAATAAGAAGAAGCGATTGGGTGATTTGACTCCGAAAAGGATTCGGTATAAGAACCTTAAATAGGTTGCAGTCTCAGTTTCCAGAGTTCAGATTTTAAGCTGCTTTGATAATTGAAAAGTCTTAGCCCCCTCAGGAAGGAATTCTTGAAGGGGTTGTTTTTTTAAATGTTTTTTAGGTTATTAGTTCAGAATAGTTTTTAACCCATGAGCAAGCGTAGATTTTATTTTCATCTGGTATTGTTGATTGCCGCAATTTTAGTTGGAGGTGTGTCTTTATGGCACAGTGGGATATGGATGGAAGGGAGAAATAAGTTTCCCAACTTTACTGCTATTGCGATGGTGTTGATGGTGATTTCACAAGTAATTGCGTTAAGGACAGGGCTGAAAAAGAGTAAGTGAATCGGAAATAATTAAAATAAATGATATGGAGGTTACGAAATTTCAAAAGATACAAGTGGCCATGGTTTCCCTGCTTTTGTTTTCATTCCTTTTTTATTTGTTACATCAAATGAGAACTCCAAACTTTTATCTGATTTATGCAGTCATGACCTTGGTGGCGGCTTGGGCACATACAATCGGATTTGCTAGAGGTATCTGGTATCAACAATCCAAAGAGAAATCCGATGAAGGGGAATGATGGTTTTTTAACCCAGAGGATTATCTTAGTTTTTTTAAGTCTTATGATACTAGCTTTTTCCCAAAAGACAGAACGGGATCCAAGATTGGTTGGGAAATGGACGATGCTCTATTCCAAAGATGCAAATGGGGAAATAATCCAAGATGAGTTTTATGGGAAACGATACGTGGAAACTTACACAAAGGAAGGAAGGCTCATTTTAGACCCTCAGTATTTACGGGATGATTTAAAACGAAATGGAGTAACAGAGGCTTTAGATTATTCATTGATTCCAACTTTTTCTTGGAAAACTATGAATAACGAAACAATTGAAATCATTACTAGTGAAGGAAGTAGTCAAAACCGATACGGATTCTTAGGCGATACCCTAATTTTCGGTTCTGGTAATGGTCATACTAGATATCTATTGAAGCGAAAATGAGTAAGAAACTCATCGATCGACTAAAAGGCTTACCCTACTTATTGATTGGATTGATAGTTTTAGTGAAATCATTAGATCTTTTTTTTATTCCAAACTGGGTTCTTACAGTCATATGAGTTTGGGGAGCGATTGGCTTTATTGTAGAGTCGATGCGTGATAGGAGAAACAAATAGTAACTATCCGGTGAGCTACTTTTCCCCATCAAAAAAATAGTAAATGAATTTGAATTGAGCTGATTTTAAAAAAACAAGTCAATGATTAGAAAGCTATTTCCGGTTGGGGTTTTGTCTGTGCTTAGTTTATTTACCGCCTGTCAGGAATTTGTTCACGACAGTTTCGATACCTTTTCTGGAAGAGTGGTGAACCAATCTGGTCGGCCTGTTGCTGGAGTGGAGCTGGTTTTTACTCAGGAGTTGGATTTTACTGATTTTCAAAATCCCGTATCAAATTCCTCCATCTACAAAATCAAGACAGATATTTCGGGAAGGTTCAAGTTTGTCGTCCCCACTAGAAATTTTGATAATGTATACTATTTGCAGATCAAACCACCTTACAGGTTTGAGATTGATTTTGGTGGTGAAAAAGAATTTAGAAACTACATTTTAGAATCCAATTCCGACCGAGATGCTTTTGGAGTGGTGTCTTTGGGTGATTTAATAGTTGTTGAAAAATGAGACACTTGGTTTGCTGCCTTTCGGCTTTGTTTTTCATATGCTTTCAAACTGCCTATTCCCAAGAGTTGGATTCTGCCAAAAACCCAGGCAAAGGCCGAATCATGGTAGAACCAAGTGTGGAGTTGATGTATCGGGATTTTGGAAAAGAGTCGTTTTTAGGGGACGTTTACCGATCAGAGTTAGGCTATCACCTGAGGATGAATGCCCGAGTGGGTGGTTATCCTGGAATTGGTCTTTATACTACAAGGCAAGGCGCATCGGTCGTGGAAAATACGTTCTTGGGAGGCAATTTCGAGGAGGTGCGATTTAAGGAAAGCGGGGTTTTTATATACCATACATTCTACCTTCACAGACGATTCATGGTGAGTCCCGAAGTGGGATTTGGTCTATTCCGTGTTGTTCATGGAGAAAGCACTTCCCGATTTATCCTTAATTACGATCGTTTTTTTGGCGGATTGGGGCTAGCCTACGTCCTTATCAAGGATAAGTATGGGGTTTACGATGTCAACCTGACACTAAGAGGAGTGCACGGAGGATTGAATGGCCGTGAGATCATCATCAATCAGGCCGACAGAAGTTATGTAAGGCGTTCCACAGATCTTCAGGGAAGTTTGGGGATTCAAATTAGCTTTCATTAATTTCTTTTGAGTTGTTTCGAGTATGCTTAAAGTGCAAAGCCAATGTGTTTTCGATCTTTAATTATTTCCTCTCTTGATTGGCTTGATAAATAGAGACTTTATTCTATCCCAAAAAAATCTTTTGCCGGCTGCATCAACCATTTCCAAACAGGTATCACGGTTATCCCATCCAAACGATCCTCCTGATTCCAGGTCAGCAAAACGCCCTTTGGAGCCTGAGTTTCTTCCATCGCCGCCTTCAGTCCCTTGATTTCTCGCTGGAGATTATCCGCGTTCAGCTCCCAGCATACCTGTACTGCTCCTATGATTTCCTCGTTCCATTTGATTACAAAATCGCACTCGGAATCCTTGTTTTGGAAGTACTGGATCTCTTTGAAAGACCTGCGGAGATGCAGAAAGACATAATTCTCCAGCTTTCTACCCAAATCCTTGCTGAGCGATAGCGAGTTGGCAGAGGCTAAAGCAGGGTCTACACTATAGGCCTTTTTGGGATTTGCCAGCTGCTTTCGGATCGATGGGGAATACATTGGGATCAACTCAAACAGGTAGCTTTCCTCCAAATAATCGCAGTAATCGATGACGGTGCGCACAGATTTGATCTCCAGCAGACTGCCCATTCGGGAGTAGCTGAAGGGTTTGCCGACATTGGAACACAAGAAAACTCCCAACCGGATAAGGGCGGTTTCATTGCTGATATTTCTTCTTACCGCAACATCCCGCGTAAGGATGTCCCGAAAAAGCGTGCGGAGGTAGTCGTGGTCTTGATTTTGTAAAAACTCAGGAAAACCACCTGACAAGAAATAGCTTTCAAAACTTTCCTCACCAGGTGATTCATTTTTGGAAAGCAAAAACTCGGTGTAGCTAAAGGGAAACAGTTCGATTTGCTTGTATCGCCCAGTCAGGCGCGTACCCAATTCCCGGCTGAGCATGCTGGCATTTGAACCAGTGATGTAGAGTTTTTGGCCTTTTTCATGAAGTGATCGGGCAAAGATTTCCCAACCTACCACACTTTGCACCTCGTCTAGCAGGATTGAGGTTTTGCCTAGCTGATCTCTCAGTTGCTCCAGTTTGGGGAAATCGGACGCTTCAAAATCCACCAATCGCGGATCTTCAAAATTCAGATATAGTCCCTGTGCATCTGAGGGGAAGCTTTTGCGGATCAGAATGCTTTTTCCGCAGCTCCTCACCCCGCTTATCACCAAGATTTGATTGGTTTGCACCGGTAGTGTCATTTCCCTCTCGATAAGCTGTTTTTGAAGGAAATTACGGTTTTGCTCCTCGATTACCTGAGCCAGAAGATCTATTTGTATCATTTAAATCGCTATAAATCAACACAAATATAAAACTTTGTATTGATAATACAATATATTGTGTATTTTCAATACAAGCTTTTGATTTTTCTGGTTTTGAGCTATTGAGGAAAACTTGGATTAAGATATTTTCCTTCTCAACTCCAACACCGTAATCTCCGGCCAAATCCCAACTCTTCCCGGAAAGGCCAAGAATCCAAATCCACGATTTACATGCAGATACCGCCCCATTTCCTCGTAGAGTCCCGCCCATTTGGGATAGCGAAGGGAAGAAGGGCTCCATTTGATCCAGCCGGGGATTTCGATTCCAAACTGCATCCCATGGGTATGTCCGCTGAGGGTGAGGTGGATGTATTGCGTAAATTTCTTGACCTCTTCGTCAAAGTGTGAGGGGTCGTGGCTCATCAGGATTTTAAAACTTTCTGCTGAGAGGTTGGCGGCTGCTTTTGGTAAGTCTCCATATTGAGCAAATCCTTTCCCCCAGTTTTCTACACCGATTAGATCAATGCTTGCTCCATTTTTCTCGATTTTGACATTTTCGTTTCGTAGGAGTTTAAATCCCAGCTCCTCCTGAACCTGAAATAGGTGCTTTAGATTTTCAGCCTTGGCTTCTTGGCTTGGCCAGTACATATAGTCTCCATAGTCGTGATTCCCCAAAATCGAATATTTGCCCATCGGAGCATGGAGTTTTTTAAAGGTCTCCACCCAGGGTTCCATCTCTCCGGCATGATTATTTACCAAATCTCCGGTGAATAAAATGACGTCTGACTTTTGCTGATTGATCAAGTCAATGCCGTATCCTAGCTTCTTTTTGTCATCAAAGCTTCCCGAGTGGATATCCGAAATCTGGGTAATCTTGAAACCATCAAACTCTTCCGGCAAGTCGTCAAATTCCAGAGTATGCTTCATCACCCGATAGCGGTATTTGCCAATTAAGACACCGTGAAGTATGCCGACAAAAGGAATTGCTGATAGGAAAAGGGCGGTTTGGCTGATGAATTTTCTCCGATCGGGCAAAAAATCTCCTTGTCGAGTACCTGATAAAGATTGAAAGGTTCCCGTAAAAAACCGTGAAATATCCTCACCAAACAGGAATAGTAGGATAATCAGTTTTGGAACCATCGACAAAATCATCAGTGAAACCATCGTTCCAAAATTCGGATTCATGGCTTCCCTACTGAAGGTTAGAAACCCATAGACGATGTATGCGTACACCAAAATTGAAAAAAGCCAGTAACCAATCTTTACCCATGTCTGACTTGGGAAAGTAGTTTTAAACGCTTGAAACGTATACCAATCAATGAAAAAAAGGAAGATTAGGAAGAGTAAAATTCGAATAAGAATCACTTGATGAGCTTTTAGAAATGGGAGAAAACGGAGCTTTTGTTAGGGATCTAATTGGGTAATAAGCTTTCCAGAAACGATAAGAGCCAACAAAAGTTTACGAGTGATCACTTTTTAGGATCAGGATATGTTTTGGTTTTTAGTCTATTCCTGAAATTTCAACTTGCTTTTCTCTTACTTTGTAGCGGAATTTTTTCCAAACCAGCCTATTGACCTATGAGACAGCTACTCCTCAGACCCGGAGCAGAAGAATTGAATTACGAGATCCGGGGCATCGTAAAAAAAGCCCGGCAAATCGAGGCCCTTGGCTATCCCATGACCTGGGAAAACATCGGTGACCCTATCCAGAAGAGCAATCATGTGCCAGATTGGATGAAGGCGATCATTGCAGACTTGCTCAAGGAAGATAAAACTTACGGTTATGCAGATTCGAAAGGTGTCCTCGAAACCCGAAAGTTTCTAGCAAATCTCAACAATGAAAAAGGTGGTTCACAAATCACCGCAGAGGATATTCTTTTCTTCAACGGCTTGGGCGATGCGATTGCCAAGTTGTATCAATTCTTGATTCCAACAGCTCGAATCATCGGTCCTTCTCCAGCGTACTCCACTCACAGTTCGGCAGAAGCGGCTCATGCCAATACCGCCCCGATCACCTACAAGCTTGATCCGGATAATCAGTGGCTCCCCGATATGGAGGACCTTTACATGAAGGTCAAATACAATCCGTCTATTGTCGGTATCCTGATCATCAATCCTGACAACCCAACCGGGATGGTGTATCCGAAAGAGGTCTTGGAAGGTTTTGTGAAAATTGCAGAGGAATTTAGCCTGCTTTTGATCGCGGACGAGATCTATCAAAATATCACCTATAACGGTGTAAAAGCAGTGGCCTTGGCGGAAGTGATCGGAAGTCGTCCGGCCATTTCTCTGAAAGGCATTTCCAAGGAATTTCCTTGGCCAGGATCGCGCTGTGGTTGGATGGAGTTTTACAATCGGGAGTCCTCAAAGGAATTTTCAAAGCTTTGCCAGACGCTTGAAAATGCCAAAATGATTGAGGTTTGTTCGACGATTTTACCTCAATTGGCAATCCCTAGAATCATGAGTCATCCTGAATATTATGCGTATCGGGAGCAGGCCAATGCTCAAATTGGAAAGCGAAGCGACTGGATGCGGGAGATTTTGGGAGATATCGAGGGAATTAAATTTAACCCGACGCAAGGTGCATTTTATAATACCATAGTATTCGATGAGAAATTATTGACTCCCCATCAAACGCTCCCGATTGAAGATGAGCGATTGCAAAAGCTATTGGATTTATGGCTAAATGACCCTGAAATGCCCTTGGATAAGAGGTTTGTCTATTACTTATTAGCCTCTGAGCGAATTTGTGTAGTGCCGATATCTTCCTTTTGCTCTGACCTAAGAGGTTTTAGAGTGACCTTGTTGGAAGAAAATGAGACGGTTTTCAAAAATACATTTGAAAGGTTGGGGAGAGCCATTCAACAGTATTTGAAATCAGAAGTCTGAAATCAGAAAGCTGAAAAGGTTAATCAAAGGTTGATTTCTTAAGTCTTTGAAAATAAGTTGTAAAGAACGAAAGTGCTTTTAAGAATTGCTTTTGGCGTTGATCAACATTTTAGTAAAAATTGCTGTAAGCTCGTCTGCTTCCTTTAGGGAGGGACTTACTCTCTCTTTTGATAGAAGACTAGATTCTGAGATCAATTCCAACCAAAATCCAGACTCATCAGCTTCCTCTTGGACTATTGATAATTTTGAAATAAACTCTGCACGAGAGCGACCTCGCTGTGATGACCTGTAGTTTGCGCCAACTGAAGTGCCTGACCGAATTAATTGCTTACCAAGTTCAAAGCCTGCTGTGTTTTTCGGAAGTTCTCATACAAGTTGTATGATTTCCAACGCGAACCTCTTTGTTCTAGCTTTTAAATCTCTGTCCATAATAGAAGTGTATAATCCTATTTCTTATTATATAACTTTTACTCTGGCGGTTACTCGTTTCAACTTTCATACTTTATCCTTCATACTTTATCCTTCATACTTTCTAATGATCTCTGACTTTGATTTTTGGATCAGGAGCCATTTTTTCATCCTCTATTTTTTCAGATGAAGATAAGTTTCGAAGATCAGGTTGACCGGCGTTAATCCATGCTGTATACCAAAAGTCCGCGATCATTTTGATGGATTTTTTCATTTGACGCTCTACCTGATTATCCAAAGCCTGGGCGTAGGAAAGGGTGAAATCTCTCGAATAAACCCGAACAGTCAAGCCATTTCGCTCCTCGTAGCTGTATTTCTGGTCTTCAGGAAATTGTGCAGTGAGTTCTTTTTCAATTCGTAAAACACTGTCTACCATGGTGTGCGCTACCGCCACCGCGTCCCAAATAGCCAATTGGGGCTTTTCCACATATTCCGCCTTTCCTACCCAAAACGAATAATCTTTAGCCAAAAGCTCTGGAACCCTGCTTTCCCAAAACCCATGGATCCCATCCTGACCGGTAAGCTGCCCATTGTAGTTTTTGGTCGTGTGAAGCGGCACATTGAGGTCGCCGAGGTAGTGTCCCAAATCTGCCGATAGCCTAAGAATTGCTGCTTTGTTCTTTTGCTCAAATGCTTTAGTCAAACTCAAAAATGTCAGATAGGCTGACCAAGGTCCAATTCCGTGGGCCCTCAGCGAATCTTCAGGAAAAACTTTTATCGCTTCAGGCCAATAGGCAGGAAGGACATGAAGGGCGCTGTCCCCATAATGATCGAGGTCAATGTAGTGCTTTTCTGCTTCCCCAGCCACAGCATACCTTCTTCGGTCGGGATTGACAGCCTTCTCGGTAATAAATTCAATTTCTGATTTATAAAAGGGAATCAGCTCAGGTGGAAGTGAAAATACGGCCTGTCTATTGATCAAAGAATGAGCATAAAATCCCCAAAATGGTGGGCTTTCATTGCAGAACGGGAAAAATATAAGGCCTATTAAAAAAAACTTCATTCTTGAAATTAATCAAAACTTTGATTCACTAGCTTTGAAAAACCTTACATTTAGGATCTGTTTTGGACTTTCTCCCAATTTGTTTGAGTTGATAGAAGTGTATCCAAAGAGGAATGTTTGAAATTCCTTTGGCAGAATTAATTATTTACAATAACTTTGCACTCCGATTCAGAATTAGGGAAAGAACAGAATTTATTTTAAAACAATATGGCAAATCACAAATCAGCTCTGAAAAGAATTCGTGCCAACGAAGCGAAGCGTTTGAGAAACAGATATCAGGCCAAGACCACCAGAACTTTCATCAAAAGGCTGAAGGCTGCTACCGATAAGATCGAGGCTACTGAGCTTTTCCAGAAGGTTTCTTCCATGTTGGACAAACTGGCGAAGAAAAATGTGATTCACAAAAACAACGCTAGTAACAAGAAATCAAAATTGGCTAAGTTCGTTAACGCACTAGCTTAATTAAGGTAGACTTTCTTACTCTAAACCCTGTCTGAAGCAGGGTTTTTTTATTTTACTTTTATCACTAGTTTTAGTTTTAAGACTTTTATTTATGGATTCTACTTTTTCTACCAAGATTTCTGAATTGGCCGAGGAAGATCGGCCCAGAGAAAAACTCCTTCTTCGAGGGAAATCTGCACTCACAGATGCCGAATTGATTGCAATCTTGATTGGCTCGGGGACTCCTTCCATGAGTGCTGTTGATTTATCTCGTCTTATTCTCAGGCATGTAAATCATGATCTTTCGGCCCTAGCTCGACTTTCGATCAAAGACCTGATGAAATTCAAAGGGATAGGTGAGGCAAAAGCCATCTCTATTGTGAGTGCCTTAGAGCTTGGAAGGCGAAGGAAAGAACAGGATGCGCCCATAAGACAAAAAATCACTTCTTCCCGTGATGCCTACGAGTTGATGCGCGCAGAGCTTTACGATGAGGTAATCGAGCATTTTTACCTTATTCTCCTAAGCAGATCTAATTATGTTATCAAAAAGCAGCTCATCAGTCTAGGAGGTACAGCAGGAACTGTAGTTGATCCTAAGTTGGTGTTTAAAACTGCCTTGGAGCATATGGCGCACTCGATCATTTTGGTCCATAATCACCCAAGCGGATCGGCTAGTCCCTCCGAACAGGATAAGAAACTCACCCAGCGATTGGTCCGAATTGGTCGAGATATGGATTTGAGTATTTTAGACCATATGATTTTCACGGATCGTGGCTATTTTAGCTTCGCCGATGAGGGAATTCTATAATCCTCACCCGTAGAAAAAATTCAAAGGTCCGAACTCCGATAGAAAAAAGGAGTTTTTGAAAGAAAATCTAGTATCCTGTGAAATCAAGTCATATTTTAATTGTAGTCATCTCAATTGTCATCTTGGCAGCTGTCGCCTATATGTTTACAGCTGCGGAGAGCCCCGAAGCATACATTGAGAAAGTGGAAAAAGAGCGCGAGCGCCAATTCAAATTCATCAAGTTTAATGTCGAATCTCCGCTTGATGAAGAGCAAAGACGCAGTTTTCAGGTGTTGACTTTTTATGACATCAATCCACTTTACCGTGTCAAAGCTCGGTTGATTCCGATTGAGAATAAAAAAGTAAGGGAAGTGCCTCTGACAGATGGCTCCAAGGAAAAGTACATCGAGCATTCTTACGCTGAGTTTGAACTTGGGGGCAAGACCAACAAGCTACTTTTACTTCAGTCAGTCAAAGAAACTGATATGCGTAATTTCTTTTTGGCTTTTGCAGATGAGACGAGTGGAAAAGAGACTTACGGTGGTGGCCGATTTCTGAATGTTCGTCAAGATGGAAAAAACAGCATCACGATTGATTTTAATCTGGCTTACAATCCTTATTGTGCCTACAATCCTGACTATGCCTGTCCGCTACCTCCGAAGGAAAATATCATGACTATTGCGATTGAGGCAGGGGAGAAAAATTATGACAAATAATCCCGCCCTCCCGCAATTCTTTTAAATTTGCCAACTGCTTCAAAAAGGTGCCTTTGCACCTTTTTTCTTAATCAGTAGAAGCATCTCCAACTCGAATTCTTATGAAAATCTCGATCAATAGACTCAAGCAATACATTTCTCTTACAGAAAGCCCTGATGAAATCGCCGCACTCCTGACCCGTTCTGGTTTGGAAGTGGAAGCAGTAGAGGAGTTTGTTTCTGTTCCTGGGGGATTGGAAGGGATTGTAATTGGAGAGGTTTTGACCTGTGAAAAGCATCCCGATGCAGATAAGCTAAGCATCACCACAGTCGATATAGGAGCGGAGACTCCTTCCCAAATAGTCTGTGGAGCCTCCAATGTGGCCGCCGGACAAAAAGTGGTTGTGGCTACAGTAGGAGCAAAGCTTTTCCCTACCAATGGTGAGCCTTTTGAAATAAAGAAAGCCAAAATCCGTGGTCAAGCATCCGAAGGAATGATTTGCGCCGAAGATGAAATCGGCATCGGGACATCTCACGCCGGGATCATGGTTTTGGATACCGATTTGCCAAATGGCACTCCTGCTAAGGAATACTTTGAAGTCAGCGAAGACCATGTTTTGGAGATTGGTTTGACACCAAATCGAGCCGACGCTGCTTCGCATTTGGGTGTTGCTCGTGACCTCAAAGCCTTACTTCAGCGTCCGATTTGCCTTCCTGCAGAAAAGGACTTGTCCAAAGAAGTAGCTGGAGCTTCAATTTCTGTAGAAGTCCAGAATTCTGAAGATTGTCCTCGATACGCAGGAGTGGTGGTGACCGATTTGAAAGTAGGCCCTTCTCCTCAGTGGCTTCAGAATTTCCTGCGCTCGATCGGACTTGAGCCGATCAATAACGTGGTAGATATTACCAATTTTATTCTTCACGATCTTGGCCAGCCTTTGCACGCTTTTGACTTGGATAAGATTACCGCTGGAAAAATCATTGTAGGTAAGCTTCCAAAGGATACTGCTTTTGTGACTTTGGATGAAAAGGAGCGTAAGCTTTCCGGAGAGGAACTCATGATCTGTGATCCGAATGGAGGAATGTGTATCGCGGGTATTTTCGGAGGTAAAGGTTCGGGAGTCAGTGATCAGACCACCTCTATTTTCTTAGAGTCTGCGTATTTCTCTCCCGATGTGATCCGAAAAGGATCTCAGTTCCACGGATTAAAAACCGATGCTTCGTTCCGCTTTGAGCGAGGCACAGATCCCAATATTCCGGTTTATGCCTTGAAGCAGGCTGTTGCTTTGCTACAGGAGATTGCAGGAGGGAAAGTGGCTTCAGAAATCATTGACTTGTATCCACAGCCAGTGCAAGACTTTGTCGTGGAGGTGGAATATGCCCATATCAATCGCCTGATCGGAAAGAAAATCGAGTCAAGCGAAGTGAAATCCATCTTGGAAAGCTTGGATATCCGAGTTGAAAGTGAAACAGATGCAGGATTCACGGCGATCGTAAAGCCTTACCGAGTGGACGTCACCCGCGAAGCTGATATTATCGAAGAAATTCTGAGAATCCATGGCTTCCACCAAGTAGAGCTCTCTGAAAAACTCAGCACCGATTTCTTGGCTGATCATCCGGTGAAGGATGTGAATAAACTCCAATATCGACTGACTGAGATGTTGGCAGGCTTAGGTTATTTCGAAATGATTACCAACAGCTTGACCAAGCCGGTGTATGCCGAAAAATCAGGATTCCTCGATCCTGCTCAAAATGTCGAGATTTTCAATAAGCTGAGTGAAGACTTAGGCGTGATGCGTCAGACGTTGCTTTTCTCTGGTCTCGAAGTGATGTCTCACAACATCAACCGGAAGCAAACAGATTTACGGGCCTTTGAATTTGGTACGGTGTACCATAAGTCGGAATCAGGATATAAGGAAGGTAGGCGTTTGGCTATTTTCCATTCGGGAAACAGAAGTGCTGAAAGTTGGCTAGAACCTGCTAAAGCATTCGCTTTTGCTGACTTATTCTCGGTCGTGGAAAGAATTCTAGAGCGACTGAACATCGAAGTAGGTTCTATGGAAGTGGTAGAATCTGCACCTTTTGGGTATGGATTGGTACTCAAACTCGGCGAAAAGGAAATCGGTCGCCTAGGTCTAGTGGATGAGAAAATGCTGAAACTCGCTGAGGTTCGTCAGGATGTCTGGTTTGCAGAGTTGGATTGGGATCTTTTGACTAAGAAAGCCTCGGGATTGAAAAAGTATCAGGAGATCTCCAAGTTCCCTGAGGTTCGTCGGGATCTTTCGCTGGTCATTGACAAAACTGTCACTTATGATCAAGTAAAATTGGTAGCGGAAAAGGCAGGAGGGAAACTACTTCGTAAAATCGGTGTGTTTGATGTGTATCAAGGTGACAAGATCGACTCCGGTAAAAAGGCGTATGCGTTGAGCTTTATTCTGCAGGATCAGGAAAATACCCTTACCGATAAGGTAATTGAAAAAACAATGAGTAAATTGATCGAAGCCTTCCAGCAGCAAGTTGGGGCCGTCATTAGAAGTTAAAAAATGATTCACGAGGAACTGCAAAAACTGGAAAGACTTGCCGTCCAGGTAAGTAAAAAAGCAGAGGCTTTGACCGCTGAAAATGAGCAATTAAGAGCTAAGTTGTCGGCTCTTGAGCTCGAAATTCAGGATAAAGAGCAGGAAATCCATCATTTTAAAAATAAGATTAAAATTAGTAACATTGTGGACAACCGACCGGTGAATTCTGAAGATGCCGCCGAAATGAGTGACTTAATCAATAACTATATACAAGAAATCGATCATTTGATCACCTACCTTTCCGAATGATATGGAGACGCTTGCCATTAGAGTGAAAATCGGAGATAGGGAGTACCCCATGCGTGTCAAGCCTGAAGACGAAGGCAAAATCCGCCATGCAGGGAAGTTGATAAATGAAAAATTGAGAAAGTATAAGGCTGAATTTGGCCTAGATGATACCACAGATTTGTTAGCAATGGTTGCTTTTGATTGTATGGTAGAGTCTTTGGAGACCAACGCAGGCAATGCAGAAGACAGCGAGCACATCCGTCGCAGTCTTTCCCATATTTCAGCACTGCTAAGCAAAGCAGTCTGATTGTTGATTCCCGCTCATTTTGCTGATTTTCGGATCCGGTAGGTAAAATTTATATACATACCTATGGCAGACGTACTATTTATCGTCCTCGCAGCCCTGGCGGGGCTTGGCGGGGGAGCCGCTCTAGCAGGCTTTTTCATCAAAAATAAACATGCGCAGCAGGAAGAAGAGACCAAAGAACGAATCAAATCCATGCTGAGAGAGGCTGAAATCACAGCCGAAACCATCAAAAAAGACCGAATTCTTGAAGCCAAAGAAAAATACCTCAAGATGAAGGCTGAGTTTGATGAGGAGATGAACAACAAGAAAAATATCATCATCACCAACGAAAACAAAGTCAAGCAGCTGCAAAGCCAAGTTTCTAAAGACCAAGAGGCCCTCAAGAGAAAAGAAGCAGAATTAGATTCCAAAAAAGAAAATCTTCAAGCGCAACTTCAATCTGTTCAGGCGAAAAAAGAAGAGCTCGACCGTGTTACAAATCAACGGATTGCAGACCTCGAGAAAATCGCTGGCTTAACCCGTGAGGAGGCTAAGGAACAGTTGGTCAATATGCTGACCGAAGAGGCCCAGTCCAAAGCTTCATCACAGATCAAAGATATCCTTGACGAGGCTAAATTAACTGCGACCAAGCAGGCCAAAAAGATTGTCCTCGATACGATTCAGCGTACAGCTACTGAGCATGCAGTGGAAAATTGTGTGTCCGTTTTCAATATCGAAAGCGACGACATCAAGGGCAAAATCATCGGTCGTGAAGGTCGAAACATCCGTGCGCTGGAAGCAGCTACAGGTGTGGAAATCGTCGTGGATGATACACCAGAAGCTATTATTATCTCTGGCTTTGATCCGGTGAGAAGAGAAATCGCACGGTTGTCCTTGCACCGTTTGGTTCAGGATGGACGTATTCACCCAGCCCGTATTGAGGAAGTGGTGGCTAAAACCGAGAAAAATATTGAAGAAGAAATCGTCGAAATCGGCGAAAGAACTTGTATCGACCTTGGAATTCACGGATTACACCCTGAATTGATCAAGATGGTAGGCCGAATGAGATTCCGTTCTTCCTATGGTCAAAACCTTCTACAGCACTCCAGAGAAGTGGCAAAACTTGCCGCAACTATGGCTGCTGAAATGGGGCTTAATGCCAAGCTAGCTAAGCGAGCTGGACTTCTTCACGATATTGGAAAAGTTTGGCCTGAGGAACAGGAATTGCCTCACGCAATCTTGGGTATGGAACTAGCCAAGCGATACAAAGAGCATCCAGAAATCTGCAATGCCATTGGTGCTCACCACGATGAAATCGAGATGACTTCCATGATCTCTCCGATCGTTCAGGCGTCTGATGCGATCTCTGGTTCTAGGCCTGGTGCACGTCGTGAAATCATGGATAGCTATGTGAAGCGTCTGAAAGAGTTAGAAGAGTTGGCCTTGAATTTTGACGGAGTTAACAAATGCTTTGCAATGCAGGCTGGCCGCGAACTCCGAATCTTGGTTGATGCAGACAGTGTAGATGATCAAAAGGCAGGTAAGCTTTCATTCGATATCTCCCAAAAGATCGAAAAGGAAATGCAGTATCCTGGTCAGATCAAGGTGACTGTGATCCGAGAAATGCGAGCGGTCAACTACGCGAGATGAACTGAAAATTGACTTTCTAACAAATGGCAACTACTTTAGGTGGTTGCCATTTTTATTTTCTGATGTTTGCCACCTATCTGTTTATCCAGTTTATCAATGAGGCTCGTTGGAAGCTCTTTCCAAGGAAAGTGACTCCAGAGGAAATTCGATTTTTAGAAACTCATTTCTCATATTTCGCAGGGCTCAAACCAATTCATAAAAAAGAGTTTTTGAATAAGCTCGAAACCATCCTTTCGACCAAAAGCTTTGTTCCTCGGGGTGGTTTGGAAGAAGTGACCTCCGAAATGGAAATATTGATTGGGGCGACGATTACCATGGTGATTTTCGGTTGGAAAAGACTTCGATTGGCCCACTTTCACACCATTTTGGTTTACCCAAATGCCTATTATAGCACAGTTAATAAAGTCTACCACAGAGGGGAAGTCAATCCCAAACATGGGTTGATTGTGGTGTCTTGGAAATGTTTTGTGGAAGGTATGGCTAATCCGAGCGATGGAGTGAATGTTGGAATTCATGAAATTGCTCATGCTTTGAAACTCGCCAACTTGATCGAAACAGATGGTGAGCATGAGTTTAATCCCAAAGCCTGGATTGAGTACACTAAATGGGTGCCTTCCGAAATGGAAAAGCTTAGACATGGACTTCCAAGTCTGTTTCGTGAAAGTGCGACTTTAAATGAACACGAGTTTTTTGCTGTGGCTTTAGAAAGCTTTTTTGAGCGAAGTCGGGACTTTAAAAATTATCATCCTAAGATGTATCAAGCTCTAGTGCAGCTGCTTAGACAAGATCCATTGGTATTAAAGGCTTAAAATGGATAAGATCTACAAAATCGGAATCATCGGCACAGGCTCCATTGCACTCAAGCATGCCCAAGCTATAGGTAGTTTGCCAAATGCAGAGTTGGTTGGCCTTTTTAACCCCAATCCCGTTAGTGCAGCAAAAGCGGAAGGGAAGTTTTCTGTTCCGGTATTTAGCAACTGGGAGGAATTTACCGCCTTGCCCGATCTGGATGCGATATGCATCTGTACTCCAAGCGGAATGCATTTGGAGCCTGCACTAAAAGCGATCCAAACTGGGAAACATGTGTTTGTGGAAAAGCCTATCGAAGTTAGGTTGGATCGAGCCGATCAATTAATCCGTGCGGCAGAGTTTAAAAATGTCAAGCTTGGTGTGGTGTTTCAAAACCGCTTTTCCCCTGATTTTATTCAGTTGAAAGAAGCGGTCAAACAAGGAGTCTTTGGTAGAATCCAGATGGGAAATGCGGCAGTCAACTGGTTTCGGGATGCCAATTACTTTTCCTCCAGTCAGTGGAAAGGCACGATTGGATTTGATGGGGGCGGAGCTTTAATCAATCAGGCGATTCACACCTTGGATTTGCTAATGGAATTGATGGGTGAGGTGGAATCCGTTTTTGGAAAAGTGAAGACCACACTTTATCCCATCGAAGGAGAAGATTTGGGAGCGGCTTTGGTCAATTTCAAGTCCGGGGCGATGGGAACGATCACAGCAGGCACTTCCCTTTATCCGGGATATCCAGAGCGCTTGGAGATATATGGCACCGAAGGAAGTGCGATTTTGGAAGCTGGGAAGTTGGTGGCTTGGAATGTCAGAGGGCAAGAAAGTCCAATTGCAAAATCTGGAAACGTTACCGCCTCAGGTTCTTCTGATCCTAATGCGATCGGCTTTGAGCTTCATGCTGCACAGTGGAATGATTTTCTTAAATCGATCGAAACCGGAAACAAACCCGAAGTCGATGGGCCCAAATCCCGAAAATCACTCGAACTGATACGGGCGATCTACCAATCTAGCAAGGAGGAAAAACTAATCCGGTTTCCTTTTTCGGAATAAGGTTTTGCCACAGATGCACAGAATGCCTTTTTTTCTGGGAATCTGCAGCAAAAAAAGAATCCGAAGCTTCACTTCGGATTTTCTTTTTCTGCCCACTGAGACTGATTTCTAATCACTTTCTCTCCACTTCCCGCAGATTCTCCATCTTCTTATTTCTCAAGAAGCCGTTGATGTCTTCGAAGTGTTCGCGCACCCGCTTGTTTCCAAATTCAAACACTTTGGTCACCAAGCCGTCCAAGAAATCCCGGTCGTGAGACACGACTACCAAGGTTCCATCAAAAGCTTTCAGGGCATCCTTGATGATGTCCTTGGTCTTCATGTCCAAGTGGTTGGTCGGTTCGTCAAGAATCAGAAGGTTGACCGGCTCGAGAAGGAGCTTGATCATCGCCAATCTGGTTTTTTCACCACCGGAAAGGACTTTGACCTTCTTGTTGATATCGTCCCCTTTGAACATAAAGGCACCCAAAATATCCTTGATCTTGGTCCGGATCTCTCCGACGGCGATGTTATCGATGGTTTCAAAAATGGTCAGGGTTTCGTCCAAAAGAGAGGCCTGGTTCTGTGCAAAATACCCGATCATGGCATTGTGTCCAAGTTCGCATTTGCCTTCAAAATCAATTTCACCCATGATGGCTTTGATCATCGTGGATTTACCTTCTCCGTTTTTCCCGACAAAAGCCACTTTTTGACCTTGCTCAATGGTCATGGAGGCGTTCTTGAAAACCACATGGTCTCCGTAGCTTTTGCTCATTTCCTCTACGATCACCGGATATTTTCCGGATCGGGGAGAAGGAGGAAATCGGAGTTTCAAAGCTGAAGTATCCACCTCGTCCACTTCGACGAGTTCCAGTTTTTCCAGCATTTTCACGCGGGACTGAACTTGGAGGGTTTTGGAGTAGGTGCCTTTGAATCGCTCAATAAACTGAGTAGTCTCAGCGATAAACTTCTGCTGCTCCTCGTATTGCTTTTGTTGCTGCTCGCGACGCTCTTTTCGAAGCTCTAGGTAATGGCTGTATTTAGCCTTGTAGTCGTAAATGCGACCCATCGTCACCTCAATGGTGCGGGTAGTGATATTATCTACAAAAGCCCGGTCGTGAGAAATAACTACCACCGCTTTGGCTTTGGTCATCAAAAATTCCTCCAGCCACTGGATAGACTCGATGTCCAGGTGGTTAGTAGGTTCGTCGAGAAGGATGAGATCGGGTTTTTGCAACAGGATTTTTGCCAATTCTATCCGCATTCTCCATCCACCGGAAAATTCCGAAGTGGAACGCTGAAAGTCTTCACGAACGAATCCTAAGCCCAAGAGTACTTTTTCCACTTCAGCTTCGTAGTTTATCTCCTCGATGGCATAAAACTTCTCGCTGAGTTCGGAGACTTTTTCGATCAACTTGTAATAGTCCTCGGACTCGTAATCTGTGCGGACAGTCAGTTCCTCATTTATTCGATCGATTTCCTCCTTCATGCCGAGGTAGGAGGCAAAGGCTTTGGAAGTTTCTTCCATTACACTGCAATCATCAGCTGTGAGCAAATGCTGAGGCAAATACGCCACGACGTAGCCTTTTGGAGCGGAAACGGTACCGGATGTTGGTTTACTGACGCCTGCAATAATTTTTAGAAGGGTGGATTTGCCTGCACCGTTTTTACCCATGAGGGCGATTTTGTCACTTTCGTTGATGTTGAAGGTGATGTTACTGAAGAGCGGCGTGCCGCCGTGCATGACGGTCACGTTATCGACTGAGATCATGAATCTTGGAATTGATGGGGCAAAGGTAAGGATTGAAAATTTGAAAAATTGGAAGATTTCAAAATTAGCCAATAGTCCACGGTCGACAGTCGACAGACCACCGCCGATAGGAGATTTTTGTTTGGTATTGGGGCCAATCCGATGAAAAAAAATGCGGTAGACAGTGGACGGTGGACTGTTGACTGCAAAAAAAGTTAACTTCGCCCCATGCTTGTAATCATCAGCGGAGTATCGGGAACGGGGAAAACTACCCTTGGAACGCTCTTGGCCGAAAGGCTCCGTCTTCCTTTTTTCGATGCAGATCATTTTCATCCTGCGGAAAATATCGCCAAAATGAGCGCGGGTCATCCGCTGAATGATGAAGACCGGCAGCCTTGGCTTCAGGCTTTGGCGGATCAGCTCTTAACTTCAGAGCAAAAAGGCGGTGCGGTTTTGGCCTGTTCAGCCTTGAAAAATTGGTATCGGGAAAAGCTTTCTGTGTCTGAAAATCTTCGCTGGATTCATCTGACCGGGGATCGGGACTTGATTTGGGAACGAATGCTAGCCCGAAAAAATCATTACATGAAAGCCGGAATGCTGGATTCTCAGATTGTAACTTGGGAAAAACCACATCAGGGATTTCTATTAGACATTACTGGGACTCCCGAGCAATTGCTGGAAGCTTCCCTTCACTATTTAACTTCTCAACCTATGAAAATGAAAATGGGAGTCATCGGGATGGGCGTCATGGGCAAAAGCCTAGCACTGAATCTCGCTGAAAAGGGCGTTCCCGTATCGCTTTACAACCGATTTGTAGCCGGAAAGGAAGAAGGCATCGCCAAAAAGGTGCTCAATGAAAATCCGGATTTTTCCAATATGCTGGCATTTGAAGATCTCCAGCAGTTTGTGGATTCTTTGGAAAAGCCAAGACGAATCTTGATGATGATTCCGGCCGGTGCGGCCATTGATGCGCAACTGGATACGCTGATACCTATTTTGGAAAAGGACGATCTGGTTATTGACGGAGGCAATTCCTTCTACAAAGACTCCGAGCGAAGAGTGGATCGACTGAAGGAAGTCGGCATGCACTTTTTACCTATGGGTGTATCCGGAGGAGAAGAAGGAGCGCGAAAAGGGCCATCAATCATGCCAGGCGGAAATGCTGAAGGGTATTCGATGGTGGAGGATTTCTTGGGAAGAATTTCTGCCAAAGACAAAGACGGAAAGCCCTGCGTGACTTATGTGGGACCTGGAGGTTCCGGCCATTTTATCAAAATGGTGCATAACTCCATCGAGTATGGAGAAATGCAGGTCTTGGCAGAGTTGGTTCATTTGCTTCGATTTGGGTTTGGCTGTTCCGCTGAGCAAGTTTCCGCGATTTTTTCGGATTGGGGAAAAGGAGAATTGAAGTCTTTCCTGTTGGAAATCACAGCTGATTTGCTTCTTTTCAAGGAAAACGGAGAATTGCTTTTGGATAAAATCCTCGATCAGGCCGGTCAAAAAGGAACTGGTGCCTGGTCTTTGACCACCGCTTTGGAATATGGAATTCCTTACAGCCCTCTAGCTGAAGCAGTAAATGCCCGTGGAGTGTCCGGAGAAAAAGCCAAGCGAGTGGCTTTTTTCAAAACTTTCCAACACGAATTCCAAAAAGTCGAAGGCTCACTAGAAACGTGGCTTCCAAAAATCAAAGAAGCCTACGCATTGGCCAGAATCATCAATCACGAAGTAGGTTTCCGCTTGATGAAAACTGTCTCCGACACCAAAGACTGGAAGCTCAATTTCAATGAAATCGCCAGAATCTGGACCAATGGTTGCATCATCCGTTCTGGCTTGATGGAGAATATTTCGGCGAATTACTCAGATCAGGTTTCTTTCTTTGAAATGCCCGGAGTGAAAGAGCAGGTGATTTCCGGAAGAAAAGCCTTGGCAGAATTGGTCGGCTTGGGTTTGACTCATGGGTTTGCCTTGCCAGTGATGAGTGCGGGGATCAATTATTTGTTGGGAAGAATTACTGCAGAGTCTTCTGCTTCAGTGATTCAGGCGCAGCGGGATTATTTCGGAGCGCACACCTATCAGCGCAAAGACGATCCAAGTGGGAAGTTTTACCACACACAGTGGATTTGAGATTTACGAATTACGATTTACGAGGGGCTGGAGCGATTCAGCCCTTCTTTTTTGGCCACAGATGTACAGATAATTTTTTACTGCCATTTTCACTTTTCTTTAGTACACATCCTTTCGCGCCTTTCTGTCTTCGTGGCAAAACAAAAAATCCACCACCGGATCAGAAATATGAGGGGCTGGAGTAATTCAGCCCTACTTTTTTGGCCACAGATGCACAGATAATGTTTTTCCACTCTTTTTACTTTTCTCTATTAAACATCCTTTTGCGTCTTTCTGTCTTTGTGGCAAATACAAAAAATCCACCACCGGATTGGTTTACAAAGTGGAAAGGCCGAACTTAAGTTTCCCAACCTAACCCATCTGGCTATGAGACCAATTAAAATCCTGTTTTCACTTCTTTTTCTGAGCAGTTCTTTTGTTTCGGTTTTTGCACAGGAGCTTGTGATCAATCACTTGAATGTGATCACTATGCTGGATGACAAGGTTTTGGAAGATCATTCGATCTATGTGAAGGATGGCGTGATTATGGAAATAGCGCCTGAAAATGAAATTTCAGTAGCAGGCGTGCGAACCTTGGATGGTCGTGGTATGTATGTTTTTCCGGGCTTGGCCGAATTTCACGGACACTTACCCAACCCAGAGCAATACGGTCCGGAGTTTCAGGAAGAAGTCATGATGCTCTATCTTGCCAATGGCGTGCTCCGAATTCGAAGCATGCTCGGTCATGAATCCCATTTGGCGCTTCGGGATCGGGTGATGAAAGGGGAATTGTTGGGACCTCGAACTTTTGTCTCTGGGCCTTCTTTCAATGGAAATACAGTCGCTAATCCTGAAGCGGGTCGAGCTATGGTAAGAGCACAAAAAGCAGCAGGATACGATCACCTTAAATTGCATCCTGGATTGGATACACCTAAGTTCTTGGCAATCGCAGATGAAGCCAAAAAGCAGGGTATTTTCTACGGAGGACACGTTTCGCTGGATGTCGGTTTAGTGACTTCCGTGACTCGTGGCTATCGATCAGTAGAGCACATAGACGGATTTTTGGAGGCCATGCTTCCTGACGGGACAGTGATTGATCCGACCGTCTCCGGTCCTTTTAACATGAACTTGGTTGCACAGGTGGATAAAAGCAAACTGGCAGGTTTGATCCAACTTTGTCTGGAAAACAAAACTTGGATGGCGCCGACCATGACTTTGTTTGAGCGTTATTTCGGCTATCAACCCGCTTACGAATTGCGTCAGCAACCCGAGATGCTCTATTTACCAGGCTTATTGGTCACTCAGTGGTTCAATACCAAATCTAAAATGGAAGCAGATGGAGTGTTGGCCGAGGCCAAAGTGAAACCGTATTTGGAATTCCGTCAGTGGCTTTTCCTCGAACTTCACAAAGCCGGAGTGCCGATGATCATGAGTTCGGATTCTCCTCAGGTTTTTAATGTTCCCGGTTTTTCTATCCATCGAGAGATTGAATCCATGTCCAAAGCCGGCATGTCCAATTATGAAATTCTAAAAACCGGTACTGTCAATCCTGCCAAATACATGGGGCAGGAAGGGCAGTGGGGAGTATTAAAACCCGGTGCCGCGGCAGAATTTGTATTGGTACAAAAAAATCCATTGGAAGACTTGACCACCATGCAAAAGCCTCAGGCCATTATGATTCAGGGTAAATTTATCCAGCGGGATGAGTTGCAGCTTCAACTGAATTTGATCAGGCAGAAATATCTCAGACAATAAAATTTACGAGTTACGAAGTACGATTTACGAGGTAGCCTTGAACTTCAATCCATTAAAGCCAAAATTGGACTTTCTTTAGTTTTCCAATTTTAAAATCTTTCAATTTTGCAATAAACCACCCCATGAAATACTTATCCTTCCTAGGCACAGCAGCTATTCTTTCAATAGCGTTTGCCTGCTCCCAAAAACCAACCCAAGAACCTGTAAAAGAAGAAATCAACCTTATGATTAAAGCAGAACAAGTGGCTGAGCACAATGGCCAGCCGGTTTTCCATTATGTCCTTGATAACGGAACCATGCAAGTGGAGATGTCCAATTACGGAGGACTCATCTCCAAGATCATTGCCCCAGACAAAAATGGAAATCTGGAAAATATCACCTTGACTCTTGACAGCGTCGCCGAATATCTAACCAAGCCTAATCCCTTCTTCGGAGCTACAGCCGGCCGAGTTGCCAACCGGATTGCCAATGCAGAATTCACCTTGGATGGGACAAAATATACCCTCGCAAAAACCAATGGAGACAATCACCTTCATGGTGGGGTAGAAGGCTTCAATAAAAAAGTCTGGACTCCTGAAACCTACTCCAATGACTCGGTAGTCGGAGTGAAAATGACTTACCTCAGTGTGGATGGGGAAGAAGGCTATCCCGGAAATCTGGAAACTACCCTTTGGATGGAATTGACAGCGGATAATACCCTTCGCATCCGCTTTGAATCCACCACGGACAAGAAAACTATCCTCAACCTGACCAATCACACCTACTTCAATCTGGGTGGGATGAAGCGGGATGCGCAGGATCATGAATTTCAGTTCTGGGCGGATGCCTATACGCCGGTGGATGAGGAGTTGATTCCTACCGGAGAGGTCAAGGTCGTGACCGGAACTCCTTTCGACTTCCGCACTCCAAAAATCCTAGGCGATCAGATCACTGCCAATGGAGGTGGATTTGACCATAACATGGTCATGAAGAAGGAAAAGTCAGCCGATATGAAGCACTTTGTCCGCGTACGCCATGCCGAAAGCGGTCGCGTAATGGACATGTATTCCGACAATATGGGTGTACAGTTTTATACCGGAAACTTCCTGGACAAATTCGCCGGGGCGGATGGAAAAGTCTACGACAAGCATTGGGGCTTCTGCCTGGAATCCCAAAACTGGCCTGATGCCATCAACAAGCCCAACTTCCCAAGCCCGATCCTAAATCCGGGCGAGAAGTATGTGCATAACATCGAGTATCGATTTTCGGTAGAGGAGTAAAAAACAGAAACCCTTCAAGAGATAGACTTTTGAAGGGTTTTCCTGTTAGTGTAAAAAGGATTACTTATTCCTTAATTGTTGATTCAGTAATTCTTGAAGAAATTCCGGGTTGATAGTCTTGAATGAGTCTTACAATAATCTCCCTTTGCCATGGACTACAATAGGGTGAGATTACTAGTTCCGAAATTAAATTGCTTAAATCTACTTTCCGTGAAAGTACATTCCCTAAGTTGTTTGATTGTCTAAAATTCTCCTGAATTTTTTCAATGGAGTCAAAAGGTGTGCTTAATTCATTTAACCCACTAATAGAAAACCTAATTTCATTTTCATCTTTATAAGCGGGGTTTTTTGTATTTACTGCTATTATTTGACTTTGAATTTCCTCAATAGTAAAATCACTACGATAGGCTATCTTTTGGTAGTCAAATCCTTTTCCATTCCAGTCTACGGAATCAATAAAATCACCAACAGTTGTTTTGATAGCCACACCCTGTTTGTTTAAATCAAGATAGGATGCCCAAAAAGATCTGGACTCATCTTTATTTTCAACCCAACAACTTATGTAGGTTGTCCTTCTCAGACTTTCAATAAATAATTTCGCTCCTTCGGAATGTTTTTCAAAGTCTGGATTCCGCTTTAAATTCTCTAAAATCCAGGAAATTTCATTTCTATCTGTCGCTATTGAAGCACGTGAAAATTTAATTGTGCTTGTGAGTAGAAGGTCAAGAAATTTATCCAATCCGATGTAGCGCCAAATAAGTGTTTCCTTTGTTGGACGATTTACCATGTTGTTGATTTCTAATAGCTTTATCAAAAAAATCTACTTTTGTTGGGCTGATTTTTTTAAGTTCCTTACATGAAACAGCTTTTCTTTCTTTTACCAGTTTTAGACTTCAAATTAGAAATTATTCTGAAAGAAGTCTATCTGCCACCATCCCCTGCACCTCTTCAAACCCCTGATACGCACACACCACCGCTTCAAAATCTTCCAACTTTCCCAAATGTTTTAGCGCCAAAGGATTTCCAAAATGGATTAGAATACACCGCTTGCTTTTGGCCAATTTTTGGATTTCATCCAGTACTCCTTGGTCCATTCCAAACTGATTCAGGGGCTTATGGCTTGGGATAAAAACGGCCAAAATCACTTTTTCTGCCTGATCGATCGATGAAATTGGAAGATTCAGCTGCTGGGAAAAGACACTTGGGCCTGGAGTAAAAAACTCCCGGTAACCCAATTTTCCTGCTTTTGCCAAGGCTTGGAGTTCAGAGGAATTAATTTCCCCCGAAATCACCGAAACGTAATTTTCAGCAAGATCTTTTTGGAGTTGAGAATGGCTTTCCCAATCAAAAGCAGGTACTTCGATGGGTTGGGTTTCCATCACGCCCAAGCGCTTTTTCAAGTCCATGACCTTTTCATAAACCGTATCTATCTCAGATTCTGAAGCGTTTTGGACGATTTTTTCAATTCCTTCTTTCACATGATCCGAAAAGCATAGGATGTCATTGCCGGCATGGAAAGCCTGCCATTCGAGTTCCCCTGGCTCGGGATAAAGATTGGAAACCGCTTTCATATTCAGTGCATCGGAGATTACGAGTCCTTTGAAACCCATTTCACCCTTGAGCAAATCGGTAATGAGTTCGCGGCTGATGCTGGCCGGAATGTCTTTTCCTCCTGTTAAAGCAGGTACCGCCAGGTGTCCTACCATGATCATTTCCACCCCTTGGTCGATGCCGTATTGAAAGGGAAGAAGCTCCTCGGCTTTGAGTTCTGCCTTGGATTTATTAAGGATAGGCAAACCCAAATGCGAGTCCGTCGCCGTGTCCCCATGCCCAGGAAAATGCTTCAAGCAAGCGCCGATTCCTGCTTTTTTCATCCCCGAATAGGCAGCAAGAGCGAGTTGAGCTACTTTTTCAGGATCATTTCCAAAAGAGCGATAACCAATCACCGGATTGTTGGGATTGGTATTGACATCGGCGCAGGGAGCAAGATTCAGGTGGATCCCGGATCTCTTCATGTCCAAGCCCATTCGGTAACCAACTTCTTCCACCCACTTTTTGGCATCTTCTTTTAAAGCGCCAAGGGTAATTGCAAAAGGATATTGGGGCGTCTTTTCCACCCGCATGGCTAAGCCATACTCTCCGTCGATGCTGATCAACAAAGGGATTTTGGAAACAGCCTGATAGCGGTTGATCAGACCGATAAGTTTTTCAAAAGTGCCTGAAACGTCCAATACTTCCGCTCGTTTTTCAAAGTTGGCAGCAGCGGAATGTCGGCTGTGGAAAAAAGTTAGCCCGCCGATTTCCTGCTCTCTGATTAGCCTTTCAATGGCTTGGTAATTTTCCTCCGTATCGTGAATAAACGCCGCAGGGGAGAAGCATTGGGCGATTTTTTGGTTCTTGGTCATTTGCTGATTGGAAATTGCAAAATTGAAATATTGCAAAATTTGTTAGAGTTTTGTTAGCCTTTTGAGGGGTTGGGGTGCTATTTCATCTCGTAAATCGTATTTCGTAATTCGTAAATCAACTCACTTTCTTCCCAAACTCCTTCGGATACTTTACCACATACGCCATCACAAATCCCGGAATCGTGGCGATCACCACCCACACAAAGAATCCCGGATAGCCCAGCCACTGTTGCATGTATCCGCTCAGCATCCCTGGAAGCATCATTCCCATGGCCATAAATCCTGTTGCCAAGGCATAATGGGCGGTTTTGAAGATGCCTTCGGCCAGGAAAATCAGAAAAACCATAAAGGCAGCAAAGCCAAATCCATAGCCCAGCTGCTCGATTACAACGACAGTTGTGGCAAAGGCTATGCTTTCCGGTTGAAGCCAAGCAAGGAAAATGTACCCAACATTCGGTGCATTGATGGCAAAAGCCATGGGCATCATCCATTTGCCCAAACCGTCACGCGAAATCAAAATCCCTCCCAAAATTCCGCCAGCCAGCAAAGCAATAACTCCCAACGTACCATAAATAAAACCCACCTCTGTCGTACTCAAGCCCAATCCTCCTGCTTCTCTGGAGTCCAGGAAAAACGGAGAAGCCATCTTGACCAATTGGGATTCGCCCAGTCGATAAAGCAGAACAAAGCCTAAGGAAAGGCCGATATTTTTTTTGGTGAAAAAGGTGGAAAAGACCTTTCCAAAGCTCGGTTGGTCTTCTTTGGCCACGCGTGCCTCGATGATTTTTGGAGTGGAAAGGTAATTCACGCCCGTCAAGGTCAGCATTAAGGCGCCCACTCCAATCATCGTCCAAGACCAAGCTTGGGCTGGATCTCCGAATTTTTGCTCCAATTTTCCGGCAATGACCACGATCAAACCCTGCCCCGTAATCATCCCTACACGGTAAAATGTGCTTCGCATTCCTACAAAAAAGCTCTGCTGATCGGGCTTCAGAGCGATCAAATACAAACCGTCCGAAGCGATGTCATTGGTCGCCGAAGCAAAGGCCCCCATCCAGAAGAAAGCCAAGGTAATCGTAAAAAACTGATCCGCTCCCGTTGTCAATCCCACCCCCAAAAAGACCAGGGAAAGAATCAGCTGCATGCTGAGAAACCACTGTTTCTTATTTCCAAAAAGCTCCAAAATCGGGCTCCAGATCGGTTTGATGACCCAAGGTAGATACAAGAAGGACGTATACAACCCGATATCTGCATTGGAGAGGCCGAGGTTTTTGTACATGATCACCGATACCGTGATGATGACCACATAGGGGAGTGACTCGGTGAGGTAGAGCGTAGGCACCCAAATCCATGGGTTTTTGGAAGGGTTTTGGGTCATGATTTTCGGAGTAAATGCTGGTAAATACTGACTTCGGAGCCTTCTATGATTTTCGCACCTACGGCTTTTTCATAAAATTCTGCCGGGCCTACTCCTCCGATGATGGCGTAAGCGTAGCCCATTTCCCGAAGGGATTCGAGGGATTTGATCAAAAGAACTTTTCCAATCCCTTTTCCCCGTTCGGATTCTTTGGTGCCTGTGGGGCCGAAAAAATTGCGAGCGGAGCATTCGTAGCAGGCAAAGCCCAAGAGCTCATTGCCTCTTTGGGCGATCCAACAGGAAACCGGCTGTCTCGAAAAAGATACCTCAACTTCTGATTTCCAATAAGCACCAAACTGCTCCATCACCCATTCGCTAACGAGGTGTTTTTCAGGAGCAATAGTCCTTCGAAACACGATTTTTTCCTTTTCCGACAGTCTCTTTTCCAATTCGGAGGTGTCGGGGAGTTCCATCAGGCGAACGAGCATGTCTTTCATGGGCGGGTGGATTTTGGGGTTTGGAAGACCTGAGTTTGTACGATTCGGCCATAATGATCAATCCAGCGGATCGCCAAATACTCGGTATTCAAGCTTGGTACTTCTAGGTATCGGACTCTCGAACCACCGACCCAGGCTGTATGAATAATCGCCTCGTGTAGCGTATTCAGATCATTTCCGCCTTGGACCATCGCATATCGGATGGCGGGATCAAGTGGTTTTTCGAGATTGATTTGGGTTTTTTCGGTGGTGGTTTTTACATCCAGTACTACCGGAATATCGATGATGGTCTGAGTCTTTGGTTCAAAGGCAGGAGGCAAAGTGGGACGATTAAATACTTCCGCTTTCAACTTTTGTGCGATGTCCTGATTTTTGATGTAGATGGATTTGGCGGAGAAAAAGGCATTGCCCTGTATCTGAGGCAAAGTCCGGGCATAGTTGACTTGGGTGTTGAGTTCGGCTGGATTTTTCCAAGCCTCATCGGAGTCTTCCCGGATTTTATAAGGCCCGTTTCCAATGTATACTGGAACTCCATAACTGTTGTTGGACCACCAATCGGCCAGTTTGCGATGCGAAGCCAGCCGATGCTCCATGCTCCAATACAATTGTGGAATCAGGTAGTCGATCCATTTGTTTTCCATCCAAAGCAAGACATCCGCGTAAAGGTCATCGTAATTGGTTTGACCGGCCTGTGTGGGTGATCCCTTGGGGTCTTTGCTTTGATTTCTCCAAACTCCAAAAGGGGAAATCCCAAACTGCACCCAGGGCTTTTGCGCCTTGATGGTCTGGCTGAGTGCCAAAATCAAATCATTGACATTTTGCCTTCTCCAGTCGTCACGAGACTGTCCGGGTTTTTTGTATTTGTCGTAGGAAGCTTTATCGGGAAAATCCAGCTTAGGCTCTTTGTATGGATAGAAATAGTCGTCAAAGTGAATGGCATCGATGTCATAATTGGTGACCACCTCTTTGATGATAGCCAAAAGGTGATTTTTCACCTCAGGCAGTCCTGGGTCATAGTACCACTTGGTACCATATTTCAACATCCAGTTTCGATGCTTGAAAAAGTCGTGTTCAGGACTTAAGTCGCTCGTTTCGAGGTTCATGGTAGCTCGATAGGGATTAAGCCACGCGTGAAATTCCAGTCCGCGGTCGTGCGCTTCTTTGATCATCCAGGTCAGGGGATTTTCTTGAGTGGCAGGAGCTTTTCCTTGCTTTCCTGTCAGGTATTTGGACCAAGGGGCAAAGTTGCTGGGGTAAAAGGCATCGCCCGCGGTGCGGATTTGCACGATGACAGCATTGAAGTTTAGGTTTTTGTAATAATCCAGGAGCTTGATGTATTCTCGCTTTTGAACTTCCCATGGAGAGTCGGGAGATACGGGCCAATCGATGTTGGCAACGGTGGCGATCCAAACTCCGCGGAATTCCCGTGGGATATCTGGCATGCGATAGGCCAAGGGTTTTAAAGCCACTGCAGGCAGCGGTTTGGCAGGAAGGGTTTCGCTGGTTTTTGGAGAAATGGTGGTGGAAGTGCTGGGTCTTGTAGGCGTAGTAGCAACTGGCTTTTTGGATTTACAAGCTGCAAACAAAAGAATGCTGATCAGGAATAGGTGAAAGAGTCTTAGGGGGAAATGCATCGGGTAATTTTATTAGGAAAATAGGTAAGGGTTTTTTTTTGAATTGGTGGTCTGTGGGGACACAGACCACGGCAAGGGGGAATTTTAAATGAGTTTGAGAATGGCTTTTTGATCAAAAGAGGGCCGATTATCAAGGCTTTGGTACTGGTTTAAGATTAAGGTCAGCTATTTTTTTTCTGAGCTGGTTCATGAATTTGTCCCCAGGATCGGATTTGACCGTTCTGTAATTGGGATCCGTTTCTTTCCAAAGATCGGTTTTTTGGAAATTCTGGTATTCGTGATGACCGATGACATACTCGATAGGATATTTCCTCTTCAGGTATCGGATCAGTTTTTCATTGGCAGTGAGTTGGGCTTTTGTTAGTGGCATATCGTCACTTCCGATGTTTTCGATGCCGATAGCCAAATAGTTTAAGCCAATCACGTGCCGAGCAAAGGTCGTGTCGGGTAAAAGTCTGAAAACTGTTCCATCCCGGTCAATCAAAAACTGGCTGGAAACATTCAGATTACTAGCGCCAGTCAGATCCGCCCTTCCTCCCAGTGTCGGAGGATTGAAGACATCAAAAGTCACTTCTATGTTATTGATAGCTGTCCAGTGAACGACCACCATTTTGGGTTCGATCGTGGCGGTGGTTTTTTCTAGACCGTGTCGGTCTTTCAGGTATTGGATGGAGAGTTTTTCCCGTTCTGCATTCCAAGTAATGGGCTTGTCGATGATGCGAAAGGTAGCTTTTGGACTGCAGGAAAACAGGTAAACACCCAGTAAAAGGGCTAGGATATTCAGGAAACTTCTATTCATTTTCGTCCAGTTGAGGCTTGGGGATATTTCAAGACTAAACTAGGCAGAAAAAGGGAAAATGAGGCTTTAATGCGGGTTAGGAATTCTCCAAGTTTTCTAAATCATCAAGATCCTTTGATCTCTTAGAAGCATGTTTTGCATCAATTAAGTCGTTTTTGTGTAGGGTTCTTACCTTTAGTCCCCCATCATCATAAATTTTGGATTGATTAAAAGCTTGGTCAAAATCCAACCCTTTCACCTCAGTCATGATGTCAATTGCTACAGGGGATTTTCCATAAGAAAAAACATTCCACTCAGGATGATGTAAAAAATTCCACTCGGTCATATCGAAAACGGGCATTCCAAATTGATAGAAAGCCTTTTCTAGCCTGCTGTAGTTTTCCTTTGTTTTTTTTACCCAGATATCCATGTCTCCTGTAGTCCGGGAATACCCATGAATAATGACAGAAAATCCGCCAACCAAAATGTAATCTACGCCCTGCTCGTTAAGGGCATTTAGAAAATCCCTGAAATCATCTTGAAAGATATTCCCCACTACTTTCTGGATTTTATCTGAAAAATTGTCTTGTCCATTCGAGGCGGATTATCCAAATCGTATCCGTAGGCAATGCTATTCAAATATTGATGAATCCGAAGTCGCTCCTGCCAAGTTGTGTTTTGATAGGCTTTCCCATAATTAACCTGTTCTGAGGCATTTCTGGCTTCGAAAGCAGTTCTATCAAGTCGGAATTTTTTCGGGGAATCGCTCATGATTTGAAGTTAGAAAATTCGTGCTAAAGAAATCCGAAATCTGAAATCAAAACTTAACTCCAAACCGTTCACCTAATTGAGTCAAGTCCTTCACCACCGGATCGAGTAATGGTATCCCATCCGTTCTTCGAATGGCTTCCAATTCCCGCTCAGGATCTCCGGGAATTAAAACTTTCTCATTTCCGGGTGTTGGTTCTGCCGAGCGGAATCGACGAATCCAATTGTCCATGTGAGATTTGAATTCATCGGCTGGTCGGAAGGCATCTACTCGCATCGCACCGAAAAAGTGACCGATTCCTTCTCCGACCAAATTGGGAAGGGGATCAAGGAAAGCTACAAATGGAGGTACCCAAGGTCCATAGTTGGCACCAGAAAGTACCGCTGAAAAAATATCTACGATTGCCCCTAATGCATAGCCTTTGTGCGAACCGTGCTCCCTGTCTCCACCAAGGGGCAACAAAGCACCGCCATCTTTCACTCCATTTGCAGAGGTGGTTGGATTTCCTTCTTTGTCCTGTACCCAGCCTGTCGGGGTATCCAAACCTTTACGCTGAAGAATTTCTAGTTTCCCGTTTGCCGCAGTCGTCGTAGCCATGTCGGCGACAAAAGCAGGCTCTTCTTTGGCGGGAATTGCAACAGAAATTGGGTTGGTGCCTAGCAATCTCTCTTTGGAAAAAGTAGGTGAAACCAACGGACTTGCATTGGTTAAGGAAATTCCGATCATGTCATGTTCCAAAGCCATCATTGCATGGTAGCCTGCAATGCCGTAGTGGTTGGAGTTTTTCACCGAAACCCAGCCCGTTCCTACATTTTTGGCTTTTTCGATGGCCACTTTCATGGCAAAGGGCGCCACAACTAAACCCAAGCCACTGTCTCCATCTACCACAGCCGTAGAGGGTGTTTCGTAGGTTACCCGCACGTTGGGAGTGGCGTTAATTCTTCCTTTTTCCCACAATCTCACATAGCCGCTCAGCCTTGCTACACCATGACTGTCTACACCGCGAAGGTCTGCAGAGAGCAGGACTTCCGTTGCAATTTTAGCATCGGATTCCGGACATCCTATTTTGGTTAGCATGTCATAGGTGAAACGGTACAGGTGATCGTAGGAGAAATTTTGCATTTGAGGGTATTTTTCGTGGCTCAAAGATAAGGTGTGAAGCCACAGTTGCACAGATGATTTTTTATTCTTCAAACAGCCTCTGATGCACAGATGGTTTTTTGAGATCTTTCTGCAAATTCCAACTATCCCTTTGTGCCTTTCCGCCTTTGTAGCAAAAAATCAAACCGCCACTTTTCCGGCGAGCAATCGGGAAACGGCTCCTTCTTTCAGAGAATAGTGGGAGCAAACAATGGCATCTACAGGCACATAGCGCAGGATAAATTCAATTAGGCAGCTAGCCACGACAATCATATCTACCCGCATAGCAATCATGCCTGGGATTTTCAGTCGGTCTTCTCGGTTTTTGGTTTTGAGCATCTGAAAAATTCGCTCAAATTCAGCGGTAGGCAATTCAAACACGTGTTGACCGGTGAGTTTGCACTGCAGCATGGATTCGAAATAAATATCGGTCAGGGTATCAAAAGTGCCAGATGCACCTACCAGACCTTCAGGTTTATACTGTTCGATTGCCTCAAGAAGAGGCTGGAGTTTGAGTAAACAATGTTCTTCCAACTTTTCAACTTCTTCAGGCAAAATCGGGTCATGGTAGTGGAAGGCATCTAAGAGTCGCTGTCCGCCGATTTCAAAGCTTCTTTTCCAAAAAACCTCCTGCGATGTACCAATGATAAATTCCACCGAACCCCCACCGATGTCCATCATCAAGTTCACATGACCGTTGAGTGAGCCGGAGAGGTTGATGCCTTCATAAATCAATTGGGCTTCCTCTTCTCCGGAAATCACATGGATTTCAATTCCGATATCTTCCTTGACTTTTTGGACGAATTCAGGTCCGTTTTCGGCATTTCTGACAGCCGAGGTAGCAAAAGCAAAAACCTGATCGATTCCTTCACCATCAATCAGGTTTTTGAAATGCTTGAGCGTATGAAAAGCCCTTTTCCGGGCATCTGGGGCAAGTTGATTTTGGCTGATACCGCCCTGACCGAGTTTTACCGGGATTTTTTCTTTATAGAGTGTTCTAAAACCGACACCGTTCAATTCCACCAATAGTAGGTGAAATGTATTGGTCCCCATGTCGATCACCGCAGCCTTTCTGGTACTCATAATCTGCCAAAATTTTTGGATGGGCGAATATAGAAAGTTTTTGAAAAGTAAAAGGTTAGGGCTAATAATCAGGATAAAAGAAATTGATCAAAGGCTAAGATGGATTTTGAACCTTCAATTTTTCAATCTTCAAATTTTTCAATTTCCCAATCCGTTCAAGGGCCTATATTTGGTGATAGAACGAAAACCCCGAATATGACTGACCCAAAGAATCCATTGTATACCCTTCCCAGCAATGCTGACAAAATCGAGCTTTTGACCAAAAAAAATGCTGAAGCGGAGCTGGGTGGAGGAAAAGCCCGAATCGAAGCCCAACATAAAAAAGGAAAACTCACCGCAAGAGAGCGAATTGATCTACTTCTGGACGAAGGTACTTTCGAGGAGATCGACAAGTTTGTGATGCATCGAGCCAAGGATTTCGGTCTGGACAAAGAGCATTACTTGGGAGATGGTGTGATCACCGGGTATGGAGAAGTAAATGGCCGCTTGACCTATGTTTTTTCTCAAGATTTTACCGTATTCGGAGGGTCACTTTCTGAAACTCAAGCAGAAAAAATCTGCAAAATCATGGATTTGGCGATGAAAAATGGAGCTCCTGTAATTGGCCTCAATGACTCAGGAGGAGCTAGAATTCAGGAAGGGGTTAACTCTCTCGGAGGCTACGCGGATATTTTTTACAGAAATACTTTGGCTTCAGGAGTTGTTCCGCAGATTTCTGCCATCATGGGTCCTTGTGCGGGTGGGGCAGTGTATTCCCCTGCGATTACCGACTTTATCTTGATGGTGGAAAATACCTCCTATATGTTTGTGACCGGACCCAATGTGGTAAAAACCGTGACTCAGGAGACGGTCACCGCTGAAGAGCTCGGAGGTGCCTCTACCCACAGCACGAAGTCTGGAGTCACCCATTTTGCCTGCGCCAATGAGGTGGAAGCTATCCGCCACATCAAGCGTTTACTGAGTTACATCCCTCAAAATTGTGAAGACGCGGCACCGGTTTATCTGTATGAGGTGAAAAAAGATGAGTCTAGAGTTGTCTTGGATTCAATCATTCCAGAAAATCCAAATCACCCGTACGATATGCGGGATGTGGTGAGAGGAATCGTGGACGAGGAGTCTTTTCTAGAAGTTCATGAAAACTATGCCGACAATATCGTGGTGGGCTTTGCCCGGATTGCAGGCCGAAGCGTAGGCATTGTCGGTAATCAGCCGCAATCTATGGCTGGTGTACTCGATAATCATGCTTCGGTAAAGGCTGCGCGATTTGTTCGTTTTTGCGATAGCTTCAATGTCCCTTTGCTTGTGTTAGTAGATGTGCCAGGGTTTTTACCGGGAACAGATCAGGAGTGGAATGGGATCATTACTAATGGAGCAAAATTGCTTTATGCATTTTCTGAGGCTACCGTTCCAAGAATTACTGTGATCACCCGAAAAGCGTATGGCGGTGCCTACGATGTAATGAACTCCAAGCACATTGGGGCCGATATGAACTATGCCTGGCCGACTGCCGAGATTGCTGTGATGGGAGCAAAAGGTGCTGCGGAGATCATTTTCAAAAAGGAAATCGCAGAGGCCGAAAACCCTGAAGCCAAACTCCAGGAGAAAGTGGACGAATACACTGCCAAATTTGCTAATCCGTATCGTGCAGCACATCGTGGCTTTATTGATGAAGTCATTGTCCCTTCTGACACTCGCATCAAATTGATCAAAGCCTTCAAAATGCTGGAAAACAAGGTGGATAAACTGCCGAGAAAAAAGCATGGGAATATTCCATTGTAAGGAAAAAGTAATTGGTTATTGAGTTACTGGTTAATTGTCGTTAAACCAAAGATTGTCGTGAGCATAAGGACTTTTGAAGACTTGGAAGTTTGGAAAAAAGCAAGGGAAGTGCGCCTTTTCGTTCAGAAATTGGTTAAAAAATTTCCTTCTGAAGAGAAATATGCTTTAGCAATACAGATAAGAAAATCCTCTAGATCGATCACCAATAACATCGCCGAAGGATATGAGAGATTTTTCTATCAGGAAAATATCCAGTTCTGTAGAATCTCTAGAGGATCACTTACTGAAACACTTAATCATATGATCGTTGCGTTTGATGAGGATTATATTTCAGAGTTTGATTTGGCTGCATTTAGGATTCTTTATGATGATTGCCTAAAACTTTTAAATGGATATATCAATTACCTACAAAAAGCCAAATCGGGTTCACCAGACCAATAACCTAATAACTTAATAACGAATAACTCGATCTCAGAATCTTGAACTATGAATAAATTCGAAAGCGAAATCCATTTTCTAAAAACTTATCTCAACAACGCCTCCCCAACCGGCTTTGAGGCTTCAGGTCAGCAGATTTGGCTGGATTACATCAAGCCATTTGTAGATTCCTATTTCACGGACAATTACGGAACAGCTGTCGGAGTGATCAATCCCGAAGCGACTTACAAAGTGGTGATTGAAGCCCATGCGGATGAGATCAGTTGGTTTGTGAATTACATCAAAGATGACGGTTACATCTATGTGCGTCGCAACGGGGGCTCAGATCACATGATTGCACCGTCCATGCGGGTGAACATTCACACGGATAAAGGCATTATTCCCGGAGTTTTTGGTTGGCCGGCCATCCACGTGCGCAAGGAAGGAAAAGAAGATGCGCCAACCTTGGATAATATCTTCATTGACGTCGGGGCTCGTTCCAAATCCGAAGTGGAGGAAATGGGAATTCATGTGGGCTGTGTGATCACTTTCCAAGATGAACTGATCGAACTGAACGGAAAATTCTGGTCTGGTAGGGCTTTAGATAATCGAATCGGAGGTTACATGATTGCGCAAGTGGCCAGAAAGATCAAGGAGTCAGGTAAACAATTGCCTTTTGGACTATACATTGTCAATGCTGTCCAAGAGGAAATCGGTCTACGAGGTGCAGAGATGATTGCACATCACATTAAACCTAACATGGCTATCATCACCGATGTGTGTCATGACACCACGGCGCCTTTATATAATAAAGTGACGAGCGGAGATCAGACCGCCGGAAAAGGTCCGGTGTTAACCTATGGAGCTTCCGTTCACAAGAAGTTGTTGGATTTGATTATTGCCGCTGCGCGGAAAAATGAGATTCCTTTCCAGCGGGCTGCCGCTTCCAGAAGTACGGGTACGGATACCGATGCCTTTGCCTATTCCAATGAGGGAGTGCCATCTGCCTTGATTTCACTTCCTTTGAAATACATGCACACGACCGTGGAGACAGCGAGCAAACAGGATATCGAGCAAGTCATCGATCTGATGTATGCATTCTTGGTAGACTTCGATCCAAGTTTTGATTTTAGATACATCAGTTAGTCGTGTATTGGTTATTAGTTATGAGGGAAAGAAAGATTTTGCTTTTTCCCCAATAGCTAATAACCAGTAATTTTTTCAACCATGCACTTCACCGACCAACTTCATCGAACCATTTTTCTTCCTCAACCTCCTAAGCGGATCATTTCCTTAGTGCCTTCGCAAACAGAGCTTTTGGTTGACTTGGGGTTAGAGGAACAAATTGTCGGGGTGACCAAATTTTGCATACATCCCAACTACTTGAAAAAGAGTAAAGTCATCGTTGGGGGGACTAAGAATTACCGATTTGAGGTGATTGATTCCTTGAAGCCTGATTTGATCATTGGAAACAAGGAAGAAAATGATCGGGAAGGGATTGAGAAATTGGCTGAAAAGTATCCGGTTTGGATGAGTGATATTTTTTCTTTGGAGGGTAATTATGAGATGATTCGCCAAGTTGGAAGGATTACTCAAAGAGAAGCCCTGTCTCAGGAAATCATTCACAAGATTAAATCCACTTTTGAACAGCCTATTCCCCGAAAAGGAACCTGCGTCTATTTGATTTGGAATGAACCAATCATGGTAGTAGGTCAGAACACGTTTATTAATGTGATGTTAGGAAAGGCAGGATTTGAAAACCTGATCGATAAGCCAAGATATCCGGATTTGGAAAAGGAAGAATTGCAAATGCTTAATCCAGACTATTTGCTCTTAAGCTCTGAACCTTTCCCGTTTCAAGAAAAACATCTTGATTTTTTCAGGGAACTATTGCCAAATAGTCAAATCGAACTGGTAGATGGGGAGCTTTTCTCATGGTATGGAAGCCGATTGATACATTCTGCTGAGTATTTTCGAAGATTATAGCGTAAGCCTAGTCCAAGTATTGGAATCCATTGGTAAAAAATTGAAATACCTCTCGGTACTTTTTTAAAAAATTCAATTAACTTTTCGGTTCTAACATTAAACCTGTTTTTTCTAATGAAAGACAATAGAAGAGGCTTTCTCAAAAAATTGGGATTGACTACAGGGGCTGCAGCTCTGGCACCGGCTCTTTTGGCCGAAGCAAATACGATCCGAGAGGAATATCTCCATCGCATTAAAGAAGATGCTGCCGACAAGCCCATCCGACTTGCGCTTATCGGTGCGGGAATTATGGGAACTGAAGACACCAACACCGCGCTACAGCATGCCAATGTTTCTTTGGTGGCAGTTTGCGATTTGTATGATGGTCGTTTGGAATCTGCCAAAAAGAAGTGGGGTGATCACCTTTTTCTGACGAAAGACCACAAAGAGATTCTGAAAAGAGCCGATGTGGATGCGGTGATTATTGGGACTCCCGATTCTTGGCACAAGCAGATTTCTGTGGATGCACTCAATGCAGGCAAGCATGTGTATTGTGAAAAGCCTATGGTCCATTCTGTCAAAGAAGGTCAGGAAGTGATTGATGCTTGGAAGAAGTCAGGAAAAGTCATGGTGGTGGGTTCTCAGGGGATTTCATCTTTGGGAAATGAAAAAGCAAAAGAGCTGCTAGCTGCAGGAGCAATTGGCGATATAGTCTATGCAGAAGGTTTTTGGGCGAGAATGTCCCCTGAAGGGGCGTGGCAATACAATGTGCCTGCTGATGGAAATGAGAAAACCGTAGACTGGAAACGCTATATTTCCAATACCACTCAGCGAAATTGGGATCCATTGAGATTTTTCCGGTGGAGAAATTATTTGGATTACGGCACAGGCATGTCGGGAGATTTGTTTGTTCACCTCTTTACTAGCCTTCACTTTATCACCAATTCCAAGGGGCCTAGCAAAATCGCTTCTTTAGGTGGATTGAGGTATTGGAAAGACGGAAGGGAAGTGCCCGATGTGCTTTTGGGAAGCTTTGACTATCCAGAGTCACCTGAGCATCCTGGATTTAACCTTTCTTTAAGGTGCAATTTTGTGGATGGTACTTCCGGAACGACCTATCTTAGAATTGTAGGCACTAAAGGTTCTATGGATGTTAAATGGGAAGAGGTTGTGGTGAAATTGAATAGTAATGCAGAAAGCGATGATCCTTTTATGCAAGAACAAGCTAAATTGAGGGCTGCTTCGGGAGAAGAGGATCGAGCCAAAATCCTTCCTCCAAGAGAAATATCATACAAAGCAGAAAGTTCTTGGAAGGGAGCGCATTATGACCATTTTGGAAATTGGTTTAGAGCAATCCGCTCAGGTGGTACAGTAGCAGAGGATCCTATATTTGGATTCAGAGCTGCCGCACCGGCCTTGCTTTGCAACGACAGCTATTTCCAGGATAAGTTTATTAAATGGGATCCAGTAACAATGAAACTGATATAAAAATGATGAAAAAGAGATACCTCATGTGGGCCCTTTTACTTGGAATAGGATTTTCCTGTGGGCCCAAAACAGAAGAAACTACCGAGACGGTAGTAGAGGAAGTTGTCGTTCCGGACAATTCGCTGACTGAAGAAGAAAAAGCGGCAGGTTGGATGCTATTGTTTGATGGTACCACGATGGACGGCTGGAGAGCATTCAATGGTGATTCTACCCCTTCGAACTGGATTATCGAAGACGGTGCGATGAAGGGACTCGGCGCCACAGGCGGAGAGGATTTCGGAGGCGATGTAGTTTTTGGACCAATGGAATTTGAAGAGTTCGAGATGGAGTTTACCTGGAAAATTTCTCCTGGAGGAAATTCTGGCGTTTTTTATCATGTGGTAGAAGGACCTAAATACAAGGCACCTTATTATACTGGTCCGGAATATCAGGTGATTGACCAGTTGGGATTTGCTCAGCCTTTGGAAAAGTGGCAGTCATTGGCAGGAGATTATGCGATGTATGAGCCGGATTATGAAGGTGTGGTCAAGCCTGCAGGCGAATGGAATACTTCTAAAATCGTGTTTTCTTTAGAAGGAGCCAGCTATTGGCTGAATGGAAAAAAGACAGTAGAGTTTGTTCCTTATTCCGAAGATTGGACTGCTAGAAGAAACTCAGGAAAATGGAATGACTTCCCAGATTATAAAATTGCCAAAAAAGGCCTTATAGCATTACAGGATCATGGTGATCCTGTTTGGTTCAAAAATATTAAAATTAGACCCCTATGAAAAAAATCATCCTCCTTGCATTGATGCTGGTAGTAGCACAAGCATCATTCGCCCAAAAGAAAATAAAGTTGTTTAACGGAAAAGACCTTTCAGGTTGGAAGATCTACGGAACTGAGAAATGGTATGTCCAAGATGGACTTTTAGTATCTGAAAGCGGACCTGACAAAGGCTATGGCTATTTAGGTACAGAGGAAAACTATCAGGATTTTGAAATTGAATTGGAATTCAAGCAAGAGGCTAACGGAAACAGTGGTGTATTTATCCGATCAACAGTTGATGGGACAAAAGTTTCAGGATGGCAAGTAGAAGTAGCTCCTCCAGGTAACGACACTGGTGGAATTTACGAATCCTATGGAAGAGGATGGTTGATCAAACCAGATCCAGCTAAAGACAAAGCCTTGAAGTTTGGTGAATGGAATAAGATGAAAATTGTTGTGAAAGGAGATAATGTGACTTCCTATGTAAATGGAGTCGAAATGGTAAATTATTCTGACGCGAAAATTGGTCAAGGAAAAGGCGGAGTGCTACTTCAGATTCATGATGGTGGAGGTATAAAGGTTTATTGGCGAAATATTGTTTTGAAAAAGCTTTAACAATCAAAATATATGTTCCATTGAGCCCTGTGAATGAACCTCACAGGGCTTTTTTATTTGGTGAAATTTTTCCTTTTCAGATTCAGTCACTTAGAGAAAAGAATAAGGAAATGTTGAAATGAGTATTGCTAGCCAATAAAATCCTCGGATATTTGCACTCCCAAACAACGCGAACGGTGTTGAGGATAAAGTTGAAAAGGGTAGGATTTTCGGATGATGAAAGGGATTAATTGATCCTAGAACGAATCAGAAGAGAGGCGAGAAAAAAGTTTTAAAAAACTTCTTGCTGAAAAGAAAAAGCTTCTTACCTTTGCAAC